>Ga0070741_10007280_pt1 | contig 23014 bp, 23 predicted proteins | sample Coa_R1_4_FD_66440 | JGI IMG/M metagenome (GOLD analysis project Ga0070741, IMG submission 66440) | Surface soil microbial communities from Centralia Pennsylvania, which are recovering from an underground coalmine fire - Coalmine... | ecosystem: Environmental > Terrestrial > Soil > Unclassified ... | reverse complement strand
CGAGCGCACGCAGGAGGAGTTCTTCCACACGTTCAACGCGCTCTACGATCAGCGGCGCCAGATCGTCCTCACCTCCGACAAGGTGCCGAAGGACATCCCCGACCTCGAGGAGCGCCTCCGCAATCGCTTCGAATGGGGGCTCATCGCCGACATCCAGGCCCCTGACGTCGAGACACGCGTCGCGATCATCGAGAAGAAGGCGGAGGCGGAGGGGATCCCGTTGAGCAACGAGGTCGCGCTCTTCCTCGGAACGGAGCTCGGGTCGAACGTCCGTGAGCTCGAGGGCTCGCTCACGCGGCTCGGGGCCTATGCTTCGATGCATCGCCGCGCCATCACCGTCGATTTCGCCCGGGAAGTGCTGCAGAACGTGCTGAGACCGCAGAAGCGCGCGATCACGTTCGAGGAGATCACCACCGCCGTCTGCGATCACTTCTCGCTCCGCCCGCAGGACCTCCGCTCGAAGCGTCGCAGCAAGAACGTCGCCATGCCACGCCAGCTCGCGATGTATCTCTGCCGGCGATTGCTCGGCGCATCGTTTCCGCACATCGGTGAGGTCTTCGGTCGCGATCACTCGACGGTCATCCATGCGACGACGGTGACGGAGCGACGGATCAAGGAGGATCCCGCGTTCCAGGCCACCGTCGAGCGCCTCGAGCGCACCGTCCGCGGACAACAGTAGAGTGGACAATAGGAAAGCGCTCCACTACATGAGAACGACACGTGGTTGTTCGTTTCTCCACGGTGTCCACACGCCCTACGACGACGGCGGGATCTTGAATTCACGAAAGAGCTTCAAAGCACTCGAAGAGCTGGGGACGGCGGGGAGAACTCGCGAAACGTGAGGTAGCACATGGAAGTAGCTGTTCGACGCGAGGATCTGGTACGGGCGCTCTACTTGGTGCAGGGCGTGGTCGAGAGACGGAACACCCTCCCGATCCTCGCCAACGTCCTGCTGGAACCCGCGGCCGAGGGCATCGCCCTCACCGCGACCGACATGGAGATCGGCCTCCGTGGGCACGTCGCCGCGCAGGTGAAGAAGAAGGGCTCCGTCACGGTCAGTGCGCGGAAGCTCTACGAGATCGCACGAGAGGTGAGCGCCGAGGAGGTGGTCCTCAAGTCGACCCAGGCCGGATGGGTCGACGTGCTCGCCGGGCGGTCGAAGTTCAAGATCGTCAGCCTCGAGCCGAAGGACTTCCCGGAGCTGCCGCTCGGCGCCGAGGCACCGCAGGGCGTGACGATTCGCATCGCGACCGGGACGCTCCGCGAGATGGTCGACCGGACGCTCTTCGCCGTGTCCTCGGACGAGACGCGGTTCAACCTGTCCGGTGTGTTCCTCGGACAGGGCGAGGACGGAACGCTGCGTATGGTGGCCACGGACGGCCACCGCCTCGCGCTGATCGACCGTCGGCTGCCCGACGCGAAGATGGAGCGCGGGGTGATCATGCCGCGCAAGGGGCTGGCGGAGGCGCGGAAGCTTCTCGACGAGACGCAGGAAGACGAAGTCACGATGGTCGTGTCGCCCAAGGACGTTCGGCTGCTCATGCCGACGATCTCCTTCTTCATGCGCCTCGTGGAAGGCGAGTTCCCGGACTACCGTCAGGTCATTCCGAGTGCGTCACGCATCCAGGCGCGGGCCAACCGTGACGATCTCCTGGCGGCGCTCCGCCGGATATCGTTGCTCGCGAGCGAGCGGTCGCGCGGCGTGAAGCTCCATCTCGAAAAGGGGCGGCTCGACCTCTCCGCGAGCAATCCCGATCAGGGCGAGGCAAGCGAGGACATCGAAGTCGCGTACGGGGGCGACGCGTTCAGCATCGGGTTCAATGCGAAGTACCTGATGGACGTCCTGACGGTGCACGCCGAGGGAGACGTCATCGAGCTCGGATTCACCGACGAGGTGGGGCCCGGCGTGCTCCGGGGGTCGCAGGATCCGGAGTATACCTACGTCGTCATGCCGATGCGCCTCTGATCGGCGATTTTTGACTGCATTCCGCGCGCTCTAGCCTCGCGTTTTAAGAGACCGCACGGACACCATACAAAGTCCCGGAATATCTCGGGGATTTTCCAACCTCCGCTATGGCGTCGCGGGCGCCGAACGGGTAGAATCGACCCGAAGCAACAAAACCCTTTTTCGGAGGTCTTTTTGAGCACGCCGGAGGCGGAATCCCTCTACGGTGCCGCGCACATCAAAGTCCTCGAAGGCCTCGAGGCGGTGCGGAAGCGGCCCGGTATGTACATCGGCGACACGAGCGAGCGCGGGCTGCACCACCTCGTCTTCGAGGTCGTCGACAACTCGATCGACGAGGCTCTTGCGGGCGAATGCACGCGCATCGCGGTCACGATTCACATCGACTCGAGCACGACCGTCGAAGACGACGGGCGCGGGATCCCGGTCGAGATGCATCCGACCGAGGGCGTTTCCGCCGCTCAGGTCGTCATGACGAAGCTCCACGCGGGCGGGAAGTTCGACAAGAGCGCGTACAAGGTCTCCGGCGGACTCCACGGCGTCGGGGTGTCGGTCGTGAATGCGCTCTCCGAGACGCTCGATATGGAGGTGCGGCGAGGTGGGAAGGTCTACTTCCAGCGCTATCACCGGGGCGTGCCGGAGACGCTGGTACAGGCGACCGGAGTGACCGAGGAACGTGGCACGAAGATTACCTTCAAGCCCGATCCGGTGATCTTCGAGACGACGACCTTCAGCTTCGACATTCTCTCGCAGCGCCTGCGCGAGCTCGCGTTCCTCAATCGCGGGATCCGCATCACCATTGAGGACGAGCGCGACCAGAAGTCGCACGAGTTCCTCTACGAAGGCGGGATCGTCTCGTTCGTGCAGCATCTGAACAAGGCGAAGACGCCGATCCATCCGGAGGTTGTCTACCTCCAGGGAACTCGCGACGGGCTCGACATCGAGATCGCGCTGCAATGGAACGAGAGCTACGCCGAGAACGTCTACGCCTTCGCGAACAACATCAACACGGTCGAGGGCGGCACGCACCTCGTCGGGCTGAAGTCGGCCCTCACCCGCACGGTCAACGCGTACGCGGTCGCGAACGGCCTCATCAAGAAGGACGACGAGGCGCTCCAAGGTGAGGACGTCCGCGAGGGGCTGACCGGCGTCATCAGCGTGAAGGTGCCGGAGCCGCAGTTCGAGGGGCAGACGAAGACGAAGCTCGGCAACAGCGAGGTCAAGGGTATTGTCGAAGCGCTGATCAACGACCGGCTCTCCGTGTACTTCGAAGAGCACCCCGGCGAGGCGCGCCGGATCGTCCTGAAGGGCATCGAGGCGGCGCGGGTGCGCGAGGCCACGCGGAAGGCGAAAGACCTCGCGCGCCGCAAGGGCGCGCTCGACGGAAGCGGCCTCCCGGGGAAGCTCGCCGATTGTCAGGAGCGCGACCCCGCCTTCTCCGAACTCTTCATCGTCGAGGGCGACTCCGCGGGCGGCTCCGCGAAGCAGGGACGCGACCGGAAGAATCAGGCGATCCTGCCGCTCCGCGGGAAGATCCTGAACGTCGAGAAGGCACGCTTCGACAAGATGTTATCTTCCCAGGAAATCAAGCTTCTCATCACAGCGCTCGGGGCGGGCGTCGGCAAGGACGACAAGGACCTCGCGAAGCTCCGCTACCACACGATCATCCTCATGTGCGACGCGGACGTCGACGGCGCCCACATCCGCACGCTTCTCCTGACGTTCTTCTACCGCCACTACCAGGAGATCATCGACCAAGGGCACCTCTTCATCGCGCAGCCGCCGCTCTACCGGGTGAAGCGTGCACGCAACCAGCAGTACCTGAAGGACGAAGCCGCACTCGAGGACTACCTGATCGAGCTCGGCGCCGAGGACGTCTCGATCCGCGGTCAGGGGGCGCCGGTCATCGGCGGAACCCCGCTGAAGCAGTTCGTGAAGAAGGCGATCCGTCTCGAAAAAGTCCTCGACGTCCTCGAACGGAAGGGGCGAAACCGACACGTGCTGACCGCGCTCGCGCGCCAGGCGGCGATGGACGAGGGCGCCCTCGCCAACGAGCCCCGGCTGCGCGAGATCGTCGCGGCGGCCGAGCGTTACCTCACGCTCGCCGCACCCGAGCTGGTTCCGGTGAGCTTCGCCTTCGAGGAGGATCGCGAGCACGCCTGTCTCCGCGTCGTTGCCTCGACACGGGCGAATGGTGCGCAGCATCGGAACGTCATCGACCGCGAGCTCGTCCTGACGCCGGAGTTCGAGGAGGTGCGCCGGCTCGCCCGCGACCTGGCCGCCGCCGGCGATCCGCCATACGCGCTCGGCGAGGGGGACGCGGCCGAGCGGCTCCCGAATCTCCAGCAGGCCGTCGCGCGCGTCATGGCGCAGGCGCGGAAGGGGCTCGAGATCCAGCGCTACAAAGGCCTCGGCGAGATGAACCCGTCGCAGCTCTGGGAGACGACGATGAGCCCCGAGTCGCGGACGCTCCTCCAGGTGAAGATCGAGGACGCCTACGAGGCCGACGACATCTTCTCGACGCTCATGGGCGACGAGGTCGAGCCCCGCCGGAAGTTCATCGAAGCGAACGCACTCAATGTGCGTAACCTCGACATCTGAGGCATGGAAGAGAGAACACAGCGCGTTCCGGTCAACATCGAAGACCAGATGCGCGAGTCCTACATGGACTACGCGATGTCGGTCATCATCGGGCGCGCGCTGCCCGATGCCCGCGACGGTCTGAAGCCGGTCCACAAGCGCATCCTTTACGCGATGTTCCGCGAGGGCCTGCTGCACAACCGCCGCTATTCGAAGTGTGCCGGCGTCGTCGGGGAGGTCCTCAAGCGGTACCATCCGCACGGCGACTCCGCCGTCTACGACGCGCTCGTGCGCCTCGCGCAGGAGTGGAACGTCCGCTATCCGCTGATCGACGGGCAGGGGAACTTCGGCTCGATCGACGGCGATCCGCCCGCGGCGTACCGCTACACCGAGTGCCGGCTCACCGAGCTCGCCGAGGAGCTGCTCGCCGACATCGATCGCGAGACCGTCGATTTCGTCCCGAACTTCGACGATTCGACCACCGAGCCGGTCGTTTTGCCGACGAAGGTCCCCAATCTCCTCATCAACGGCTCCGCGGGGATCGCCGTCGGGATGGCGACGAACATCCCGCCGCACAACCTCGGCGAGGTGTGCGACGCGCTCATCGCCCTGATCGAGCACCCGGAGCTCACGGTCGACGAGCTCATGCAGTTCATTCCCGGTCCGGATTTCCCGACCGCCGGATTCCTCTGCGGGCAGCAGGCGATCCGCGACGCGTACCGGGAGGGGCGCGGGATCGTCACGGTGCGCGCGCGCGCGACCGTCGAGACCGACGAGAAGTCGGGGCGCTCAGCGATCATCGTCACCGAGATCCCGTACCAGGTGAACAAGGCGCGGCTCATCGAGCGGATCGCGGAGCTGGTGAACGAGCGGAAGCTCGACGGCATCTCCGACCTGCGGGACGAGTCCGACCGCGAGGGCATGCGCATCGTGATCGAATTGAAGCGCGATGCCGTCGCCGAGGTCCTCCTGAACCAACTCTACAAGCACACGCCGATGCAGGAGTCGTTCGGCGTGAACATGCTCGCGATCGTCGACGGCCGGCCGCGGCTCCTCACGCTGAAGGACGCCCTCCGCGTCTTTTTGAACCACCGGCGCGACGTGGTCGTCCGCCGGACGGTCTACGACCTGCGGAAGGCCGAGGAGCGGCTCCACATCCTCGCCGGCCTCAAGATCGCGATCGAGCACCTCGACGAAGCTATCGCGATCATCCGGAGCGCGACCGACCCGGCCACCGCGCGCGAGCGGCTGATGGCGACCTTCTCCCTCTCGCAGCCGCAGGCGCAGGCGATCCTCGACATGCGGTTGCAGCGCCTCACCGGGCTCGAGCGCGATAAGATCGTCGAGGAGTACGTCGAGACCGAGAAGGCGATCGCGCGCTACCGCGAGATCCTCGCCGACGAGCGCGAGGTGTCGAAGATCATCGCGGACGAGATCCGCGAGATCCGTGCGAAGTACGCCGACCCGCGGCGGACGGAGATCGTCGCCGAGGTCGGCGCGATCTCGATCGAGGACCTCATCGTCGAAGAGGACATGGTGGTCACGATCTCGCACGAGGGTTACATCAAGCGGAACGCCGTCGGCCTCTACCGGGCGCAGCGTCGCGGCGGGCGCGGGAAGATCGGTGCCACGACGCGGGATGAGGACTTCGTCGAGCATCTGTTCGTCGCCTCGACGCACTCGTACATCTTATTCTTCACGACGAGTGGGAAGGTCTTCTGGCTGAAGGTCCACGAGCTTCCCCAGGCCGGTCGCGCCGCGCGTGGGCGCAGCATCACGAACTTGCTGAGCCTGAAGCCCGAAGAGAAGCTCTCGGCATTCCTCGCCGTGCGCGAATTCCAGGAGGGCCGGTCCGTCCTCTTCGCCACGCGACGCGGGCTCATCAAGAAGACCGACCTCATGCAGTACGCGAGCCCGCGGCCCTCGGGGATCATCGCGATCGCCCTCGAGGACAACGACGAGGTGATCGGCGTCCGGCTGACCGATGGGACCCGCGAGGTGATCCTGTCGACGCGCGCCGGACAGGCGATCCGCTGCAAGGAAGAGGACGTCCGCTCCATGGGCCGCGACACGTACGGCGTGTGGGGCATGAAGCTGGACGAAGGCGACGAGGTCGTCGCGCTCGATCTCGTGGAGGCCGGAGCGACGCTCCTCGCCGTGTCGGAGAACGGCTACGGCAAGCGGACCGAGATGGACGAGTATCGCCTGACCCGTCGCGGCGGCAAGGGCATCATCACCATGAAGACGACCGACAAGACCGGCCGCGTCATCGGCGTCCGCATGGTGACGGACGACGATCAGATCATGCTCGTCACGAGTGGGGGGAAGGTGATCCGTCTGCGCGTGAACGAGATCCGCGTGATCGGGCGGAACACGCAGGGCGTCCGGCTGATCGGCCTCGACGAGGGTGAGCGGGTCGCGTCCGTCGCGCGCCTCGCCGAGCGCGAGGACGAGGGCGAGAGTCGCGACGAGCTCCCGCCCCCCGAACCTCCCGCCGAGTCGTAGCCGGTTCGGCGTCGAACCACCGCGCCTCGTCGCGCGGTGGCTGTGGTTGCGCGGCGGCGGCGGTTCGTGACACCTACGTCGTTCCAGCATGTCGTCGGCGGTCACGATCCTCGGCGCCGGAAGCTGGGGGAGTGCGCTCGCCATCCACCTCGCCCGGCTCGGCCACGACGTCTCGCTGTGGGCGCGAGATCCGCAGTTCGCGGCGACGCTCGCGAGCGCGCGCGAGAATGCGGTCTACCTACCGGGCGTCCCCTTCCCGCCGAGCCTCACGCCGACGGGGGACCTCGCGGAGGCGTGTGCGACTGCGGAGCTCCTCGCCTTCGTGTGCCCGTCCGGTGGCATACGCCCCCTGGCCGATGCGGTCGGGCGTCACGTCCGCAGGACGCCGATCCTCGTCAGTGCGGCGAAGGGCGTGGAGCACGAAACCCACCTCACGATGTCCGCGATCCTCGAGCAGGTCCTCGGCGAGGCGCATCGCGCGCGTGTCGCCGTCCTCTCGGGACCGAGCTTCGCACGGGAAGTCGCGCAGGGCGTGCCGACGGCGGTGACCGCCGCGGCGAGCAAGCCGGCGATTGCCGAGCAGGTCCAGCGCGTCTTCACCGGCCAGAACTTCCGCGTCTACACGTCGGCAGACGTCATCGGGGTCGAGATCGGCGGCGCCGTGAAGAACGTGATCGCCGTCGCGGCCGGGCTCAGCGACGGCCTCGGCTTCGGTTACAACAGCCGGGCGGCGCTCATCACACGCGGGCTCGCCGAGATGACCCGACTTGCCATGCAGCTCGGCGGCGACCGGCAGACGCTCGCGGGCCTCGCCGGCCTCGGAGACCTGATCCTCACGTGCACGGGCGACCTCTCGCGAAACCGAACGGTCGGCCTGAGGCTCGGCCGCGGGGAGCGGCTCGCGGACATCATCGCGAGCATGAAGGAGGTCGCGGAGGGCGTGCACAACACGCGCTCGGTCCGTGCGCTCGCCCGGAGCGTCGGCGTCGAGATGCCGATCGCCGAGCAGATGTATCTCCTGCTCTACGAGAACAAGCCGCCGCACCAGGTCGTCGTCGACCTGATGTCGCGCGGCCTGAAGCGCGAAACCGACTGAAAGGACGCTTGCATGCCGAACCCGTCTGCGTCGTGTAGACACGAAGGCTGCGCCCGGCCCGCCAAGGGAGGCAAAGGGTACTGTCCGCGGCACTACGCGGCCTGGAAACGCGGCGAGCTGCCGAAAGCACGCTTCAAGAGCTGTCGCGTCGAGGGATGCCGCAAGCGCGTCGTCGCGCGCGGCCGATGCGAAGAGCACTTTGCCCGCGACTATCCCGGAAAACGGACGGCGGAGCAGGCACCGTCGGCGCCGTCGCAGCCCGAGGCCTGATCTCGACCCTCGGCGGCTTCGCCCCGGATGCGCCCGGCGGCGAGGCGGTGGAAGTCAGCGAGCCGCTCTGCGCTGTAGCACGCGCGACCCGTCCGGTATGCGGCGACGGCAACCGAGCAGAGCCCGCCGAACGGCTCCCACACGACGTCTCCCGGATCGGACGAGGCTTCGATGATCCGTGCGAGGAGCTTCAGGGGCTTCTGATTCGCGTGCACGCACGCGGTGCGATTCGTCCGTTTGAGGCGCTCGTTGCCGCGCATCGCCGGTTCGCGCCAGACGTTCGTGATCCCGGCGCGGCAGTGGAACTTCGCTCGGAGTCGGGCCCACTCCAGTCCCGTCGCGGGACGCTCGCCGTCGAGCGAGAAATACGGGCGGCCCGAGGGCGCGCCGTGGCGGTTGGCGTAGTCCGCGAGGCGAGCGAACGCCTCCGGAGGCGGAAAGTACCAGAGATGGCACTGCGTGAAGTACTTCCGCGTTCCCGCGTTCGCGACGCCGCAGGCCGTGTTCGCGAGGTGGAGCGAGAGCCCGGCGCGACGCCACTCGTGTCGCAACCAGACCTTCAGCGGCACCAGACGACCGCGGACGGGTAACCGGACGTCGCGGACGTACTGGACGCAGATCTCCGATACGACCGGAAATTTCCGCAGGGTTCGTGTGTTCGAGTTTCCGGCCACGTGCCCCACACCCTTGTCCCAGATGTGACAGTTCCGAAATTCCCATCCGTTTCGCGCGAGCAGTGGATGGACCGTCGCCCACCCGAGCTCGGTGTTCCAGAACCAGAGCGTCGTCGACGGAAGCGAACGTTCCGTCCATGCGGCGACGTGCGGCTCGTACCAGCGCGCGAGGCCGTCCGCGGTCGACGGATCGCCCGGGAAGCTCCGAAGACCGTACGCGCCGTCCGAAACGATGACTATCGGCCGCGGCCACCGGTGGTAGAGGCGGGCGACGTCGCCTCGATAGAGTCGGGGCGGTATGCGTGGCGTCGAGGCTGGATCGTCGGGTGTCGCGTCCCCTACTTCGGGCGCTGCGAGCAGCACGCTGCCGGCGATCTCTTCGCTGGCCCGGATCCCGCGGTCGTCGTCCGAGACAGACAGCAGATCGGACCGCACCCGAGCCGGGGACAGCACGTCGGTACTGTCGCCCTTCGCCCGTCCTTCGGCCAACTGACGTCACCCCATCCGGCGCGAGGAGCGCAAAAGGCGCCACTCCGGGGTTCGGCACCAAACCGGGCCGGAATAACGGAAGCCCCTACCGCGCGGCCTTCTTCTGGAAAATGTCCTCGGCGCTGCCACCGTATAGGTCGGCTTTGCTGAGCCGCGTGCTCAGCTTCAGCAAGATAAGCTGACACGGCTTGTCTCTCCCGGCGGCCAGTTCGACCGCGACCCCGCCATGGTTGCTCAGTTCCAAGGTGATCGTATTGCTGTAGCCAGGATCGATCTTGGGTGCCGTCAGGTGGACGCCGACCCCAAGGCGAGCCCAACTACTCCGTCCTTCCACGAGGCCCATGAGATCCGCCGGGATCGTGACCGTTTCAAGCGTCTGAGCGAGGACGAAACCTTGGGGTCGGAGCGTGAAGAAGTCTTCTTCGCGTGCGTCCCAAAGGTCCTCCTGGTCGAAGATGCTTTTCGTGGAAAGGCTAATGGCCGCGATGTGATCCTTCGGCTTGAAGACGCTAAATACGCGCCCTAGCCGGAGGTCAATCGAGCACTGCTTAATCGCGCTTGGGGATACGGGGGGATCAAAAACTACCGAGCCGCTCTTGATGCGTTTTAGCAGGTCAGGCTTCGAGAGCACCAACATAGCCGCTGATCACGTCCCGTCTCGTCTCAAGTGAGACGCTCGCGGGAGAGTGACCGCGGACGGCGACGCGTAGCGCATTGCCGGGGCCCACCGCCGTCACCACACCCCGCACCTGCATCCCTCCCGACCATTCGCGCAACGCGCGCGTATTCACGAAGCCGACCCACTCAGCATCACCGAGTTTCACGTATACCCGCTTCTCGTTTGGGAAGGGGCCTGGCCGAACTTCGCACGGCAACCACACTTCCTGTCCTACACGGTATCTCATAGCAGCCATCGTCAGCCCCTCCAAGTCAAAAGCGTCCGGGACCTAACATGGCGACAGGCTAGGTCCCTACGAAAATCTGCCTGAACGGTCACTCCCGGCGTCAAGGTGTTTCTGAACCCTCCGACGTGGGAGGTTTTTCGCTGCTGCCGGATTGATCGCGGCGCGCAAGCGGCGGCAATCGGGAAATCTCGTTGCGCCGTAGGGATTCCTCGATCGCGCGCGTAATGATTTTCTCGGCAGCTTCCCCAGCGCTGTTTCCGTACAGGCCGGTTAGAACGAGCTGCTCGAGGTACGCTCGGACATGAGGACTCGTTGTGAACTCGATTCGATCTGGGTCGATGAGGCTCTTCGGCATCCGAGCACAACGATTGTCCGGGGCAGCCCATCACCAACCCTCGCCCCTCACAACCCATATACCCGGCATATGCCGGGTATATAGAGGGTATATCGCTACCGAACAAGCGAAGCGTTAGGCGAGGCCACCTTTGATTACGCGCAGCCCTCGACGACGGCTCGGCCACTCGCGGAGCTTGCCGGCCTGTTTCGCGCTCATGCCGACGGCTATCGGCTCGGGGTCACTCTGTGGGGCTAGCGGCGCGACGGGACTCGGCGGCTCGTCGAGCGCGGCGTGGAGCAATTCCCCGAGGGACCAGATGTGATCCGTGAGCCCCGCCGCCATCGCGGGCGTCACCCGAAGCGTCTCGTGGACGCGGCAGAAGTTGTAGTAGGCAACGAACAGCGCGACGGCGGCCTCAAGGTTCCGTAGCTTCTTGCTGAACCCGTTCGTTAACCGCGTGAAGCGCCGCAGGCTCATCCGGAACGACAGGTTGCCGCGCTCGACGTGCGACGTACTGATCTTCTCCGGGTCAGGCGAGCCAGTCACGACCTGCTTGTCCTCCGATATGATCCGCCCCGGGGAGTAGCGGCCTGCGGCCTCCGGGGAAATCGGGACTTCGAAGCTCTTCACAACCTGGGCAAAGTCGACGTCAGGCCCGAACGCGCGCTCGACCGCATCGCGGTAGAAGGCGAGGCCATCGGTTGAAAGCTGCGGCTTGCCGAGCACCCGACCGCGAAGGTCGGCGACGAACGCCTGCGTCTCGGGCAGGTTCCGCTTCCCGACGCGGTACGAAATGATGAGCTTCGACGTCGAGTCCATGGCGACGTAGACCCACTGGTCGCCCATCTCCGGCGGGTCGCCGGGCTTCACCTGGCGGCGCTTCTTCTGGACGAACGTCCACAATTCGTCCGCCTGGATGAGGGCGGCCCGAACATCGCGCACGAGCGCGTCGTGGAGCCGCGCGCAGGCTTCACCGGCGGTCACGTTGAAGCGCATGACCGCGTTCCGAGTGCAGCCGACGAGACGCTCCGTGCTGCGAATCGAGTTGCCTTCAACCAGGGCGGCGACGACGCGGACACGGGTCTCAAAGGGCAGGACGTTCATGGGCCTCTTGCCTTCCTCCGAGGAGAGGCCCACGATTCGCGTTGTCGGACGCCGGGTGGGTCTCCCGCTCGGTGCTCTGGGCCCCGCTCTCGGCGCCAACCGGGGGCGGGGCTTCTGTTTGGTGCTCCCCAATCACGAGGCACACTGTAGCCACAGTATGCCCACCTTGTCAAGTGGGCATACGAGTGCTACAACAAGCCTCCATGAAACGGCGGAAGCCCAAGGCCCTGCGGAAGGACGACATGATCCGCATCCGCGTGACCGCCGACCAGAAGCGGGTTCTGACGGAGGCGGCGGAGCGCACCGGGCTTGACGTGTCCGCCTGGTTGCGCGTGCTCGGGCTCCGGGAGGCCGGGCAGAAGCCCGGCTAGGTCATTATGGTGCGGTCGCCATCGAACCGCACCGTCCACCTCCCTGCAACACCCCAGAGCATGGCCGCGGCAAGACGATGCCGAAAACGACTAGGACTCGCAAAGGCGCCGGTTCCATGACCGGCGAACGGGGCTCGCTATGGAACGTCGACGCCGAAGTCGGCGGGCGGGATGTGGAGCGTCTTACACATGATGCGGATCTCATGGAATTGCAGCGGCTCGGTATCCGGATAGGGCGGCACTGGCCAGTGCACGAGTCGCTTCGAGAAGGGCGAGATACGTTGGTAGTAGCAGACCCGACCGCCGGTCACCGGATCCACGAAGTTGTGGTAGTCGCAGGCGTAGCCAAGAAGGCGCGGCTTCAGCTGCGAGAGGGTCAGCGGGCGAAACGCCACCCGCCGATGGTTTCACACTCCGCGGGACTCGAACAAGCGTACGCGGCTCGCGCGGGCGGCAATCGCGTAGGCTGGCGGCACATCGAGATCGAACGGGTTCAGATCCTGCGCGTCGGGCGACTCGAACGTTTTCCAGTACGATGAGGGAGCTTTCTCTAGTGCCTTCAAGGGCGGCTCTCCCACATGCTTGTCCAAGGCAATGCGGTCTGCCAGCGCCTTGCCGAGGGCCTTCTCGGCTGCCGTGACCGAGGACCCGTGCGCCGCGAGATCCACGTCGAGGGCGACCGCCGTGTAGATGCGGCCTTCGTGGAGGATCAGGACGTTCAGTTCCAGGTGCTCCATCGCCGACTCCCGTCCGGGCAGATATTGCCCGATCTCGCTGAGGAGATCCAGCAAGCGATGTGCCTCCGAGCGCACTACGTCGGAGCAACGATCGGCGAGCGCGAACGGCAGATTTCTGACGGAATTGAGGGCGTCGCTGACCCGTTCCGTCACGACGGTCCGCAAACCGTAGGTTTGCACGACTCGTGCGGACCTGCGGGCGGGGCGGGCCGACGGGGTAGCGGGCACGCGCCCTCTTACTGCTCGTCTTGGCCGCCTGCAAGGCGACCGGGGTCCGGACCGGGCTCCAGGGATGCCGCGGCGCGCCGTATCGAATAACGGACAGCGTCGCTAGAACTCACCTTTCTAGAGCTTGGGGACAGTACCCCTACTGGCACGCGCACTGCCCGGTTAGACATCCGCCCGGCGTGATGTAGGAGGGCCGACAGACAAGCCCGACGGGGCAGAACCCGCTACAGCCACCCCACGGCGCGCCGCAGGGCTGAGGGACGATTTCCCCGACGCAGACGCACCCGTCGGCGCCGTTCGGCATACATTCCTGCGTGGGCGGGCACGCCCCAGCGCCACAGGAGCCACTGCCGAAATACTCGCACCGCAGCGGCGCCGTGGATGTCGTCGTCTCCGGACACCCCTCGCTTGTTGTGGTGAAGAATGTCCCGGTCGTGACGAATGCCGTGGTGTCGGTCGTCGTGGTCACCGTGGTCGTCGTGCAGCAGAACCCAACCTGCTCCGGGGTAAGCTGCACTTCGTTCCGCTTGCAGCTCTCGCGGATCTTTACGGCACCGTTGAAGGCGCCGTGGCCATTCGGTTTGGCACAGAACACGGCCGCGTGGGCCGCGGGCACTGCGAGGGTAGCGACGGCGAGGAGAAGCGCGAGGGTCCGGTCCATGGCATCCCCCTTCCTGGGGCCAGAGAGTCCGTCGGTCCCATGCCAGACGTCAAGCCAAAAACCGAGCCCGACTTACACGTCGGTCTGAACTTGAAAAGACGCCACCCTCAGTTCAAAAGGCGCCACTGGTGTGCGAGAGAGGTCAAAAAACGCCAGTACCAGCACGTCGCGGAAATTGACTTTCCGCGGACGCTGTGTTCGTATGCCGGGTTTCCGCACCCCGCGATGAAGAGGACGTATCAGCCGAGCAATCGCCGGCGCAAGCGTACGCACGGCTTCCGTTCACGGATGGCGACGCCCGCCGGCAGGTTGGTGCTCAAACGGCGGCGCGCCAAAGGCCGGAAACGTCTCACCATCTCGATTCCTCCGAAGCAACCGGGCTGACACATGGCGACCGGGCTCAGCTTTCCGAAGTCCGCCCGCCTCCTGCGACGGAGAGAGTTCGTCGCGCTTCAACGAGACGGTCGCCGCCGTCACACGACCCACCTGGTGTTCATCCGGCGGCCGACCTCCCAATCGCGTTCCCGGATCGGCCTCACGGTCAGCAAGCGCGTCGGCAACGCCGTCGTCCGAAATCGGATCAAGCGGCTTCTGCGAGAGGTCTTCCGCTCCCGGGTGGACGCGATCAGCCCTGCGAGCGACCTCGTCATCATTGCGAAGCCCGGTGCGGACACCATGACCTATGCCCAAGCGGCCACCGAGTTCGCGACGGCGCTCGAAATCCCTGGCGGCGTCTGACGCCACCCGGCCGGGAAGCGTCGGACGAGCGCTGATCGGTCTTCTGCGGCTGTACCGGCTGGGTATCGCGCCGGCGTTCCCGCCCGCGTGCCGCTACGTGCCGAGCTGTTCGGCGTTCGCGCTCGAGGCGATCGAGCGACACGGTGCCCGCCGCGGGACGTTTCTCGCCCTTCGACGTATTGCCCGCTGCCATCCCGGGCACCTCGGCGGTTACGATCCCGTGCCCGCCGCGCGGAGTTGAGCCCTGGACCAGCGTCGACTCCTGATCGCCTTCGCGATCTCCCTGCTGGTCCTGATCGTCTATCAGGAGTTCGTACTCAGCCGGTACAAGAAGCCCCAGCAGGTTTCCCGGGAAACGACGCCAACCGTTCCCGAAGTCGCACCTACCTCCGAAGTCGCACCTACCTCGCCACCCGCAGCGCCCCCCAGCGGGCTTGCCGCGCCGGCGGCCGAGACCGGCATCGTCACGATCGACACGGACCTCTTCCGTGCGCGGATCACGTCGACGGGTGCTCGACTCGTCGACTTCGAACTTCGGTCGTACCGCCGCGACGTCGGACCGGACAGTCCGCCGTTGGATCTGGTTCTGACCGCTCCCATCCTGCCCCTCACCCTTCAGATCGATCCGGGCGCCAGCGATGCGACCCTGGAATATACGGCAGATCGCGAAGAGCTCGTCCTCCACGACGACGACGAGGGGCAGGTGACGTTCGTCGCCGATCGGCCGAGTGGCGGCCGAGTGGAGAAAACGTACCGATTCGGCGGCAATCGGTACCTCTTCGAGCTCAGCACGAAGCTTTCGGCCGGAAAGGTCCCCACGACGTTGGGGCTCGTTCTGACGCCGCCCGCACCGGACTCTCCGACGGCCGCCGCTCACGAAGTCGGTCTGGCGCTCACCGATCGGAAGCTCGTGGAGAAGCCCATCGCGCAGCTCCAGAAGGGACCGATCGACGTCGGCCCGTCGGAGTGGATCGGCTTTGCGGCGCAGTACTTCATGGCGGTTGCGATGCAGCCGGCGGGCACGCTGCCCGGCGTCCTCACCAGCGGCGAAGGCGTTCCGATCGCCCGGCTGGATGCGCCGGTCGTCGACGGACGCGCGACATTCGCGATCTACGCGGGTCCGAAAGAGCGCGAGATACTCGCCCGAGCCGGCCATGACCTCGATCGGGCGCTCGACTTCGGCTGGTTCTGGTTCGTCGCGATACCGCTGCTGCGGGGCCTCCGCGCGCTCAACCGGATCACCGGCAATTACGGCGTCGCCATCATCGTCCTCACCGCGCTCGTCAAGGCCGTTACCGCGCCGCTCACCCGGTCGACGTTCCGGAACATGCGGGAAATGCAGAAGATTCAGCCGCAGATGGCCAAGCTGCGCGAGCGCTTCAAGGACGACCAGGTCGCGCTTCAGAAGGAGATGATGGAGCTCTATCGGCGGCACCGGGTGAACCCCTTTTCGGGCTGTCTTCCGATGCTTCTCCAGCTGCCCATCTTCGTCGGCCTCTACAACGCGCTCTCCCACGCGATCGAGCTCCGACACGCGCCGTTTTATCTCTGGATCAACGATCTCTCGGCACCCGACCGACTCCTCATCGCGGGGATGAAGATCCCCGTCCTGACGCTCGTCATGGGCGCCAGCATGTTCCTCCAGCAGTGGCTGACGCCGCAGCAGGGCGATCCGACCCAGCAGCGCATGATGATGTTCACTCCGCTCATCTTCACGTTCATGTTCATCAATTTCCCCGCGGGCCTCGTCCTCTACTGGCTCGTGAACAACGTGCTCACCATCGGGCAGCAATACGTGATGATGCGCTCGACGAAGTGAGCGAGGAGTCTAGATGCGTTCAGTCGATACCGAGGCCGACAGCATCGACCAGGCAATCGATGCGGCGTTGCGCACCCTCGGCGTTGGCCGGGACCGGGTCGAGATCGAGATCCTCAGCGACGCCACGCGCGGGCTCTTCGGGTTCGGCGGGACGAAGGCCCGCGTCAGGGCAACTGTCCGGGCTCCTCTGGCGGCCACCGTCGAGCCGGAGGACGGCGGCGGCACCGGAATGGTTTCCCGGGAAACTCCCGCGCTCGAGATCGGCGGCGATCGGACGCCCGAGCGCACGGCATCTGCGACTGTGGAGGTCACGGCAGCGTCCCAGGAAAAGTGCAAGCGAATCCTCGAAGCACTGCTCGCGCACATCGGAACGACGTGTACCGTCACCGTGCGCCACGCCGCAGATCCCGGCTCGATCCTGCTCGAGATCACCGGCGACAGCGGCGGACTCCTGATCGGACGTCGCGGACAAACCCTCGACGCGTTGGAGTATCTCGTGAACCGCATCATGAGCCGTGATGAAGACGGCGCGGCTCGGGTGATGATCGACGTCGAACGCTACCGGGAGCGCCGGTCCGAATACCTCGCGACACTCGCCCGACGGCTTGCCGACAAGGCTAAGAATACTGGACATCCCGTCACGTTGAACCCGATGACGCCCCGGGACCGCCGCCTCGTGCACATCGCGCTGCAGGACGATTCCGGTGTCGTCACGCGAAGCCAGGGAGACGGGCACTACCGCCGCCTCGTGATCCTCCCGGCCGACGGCAGCCGCGGCGGCAGGCCGGCGCGCAGCTCCGATCGGCGCTCGTCGACTCCTCGACGCGCTCGATGACCGACGCCGACCTCGTTCTCCTGCGGGAGGAAGCGAGGCGGCTCGGAATCAGTCTGGACGAGGAGGGCATCCAGCGCCTCGGTACGTTCCTCGACGTGCTGGCGGTCTGGAACCGACGCGTCCGTCTGACCGCCGACCCGGATACGCGCGAGGTGATCCGCAGGCACGTCGCCGATTCGCTTGCTGCCGCCCGACGTCTTCCGCCCACCGGCCTCGTCGCCGACATCGGCAGTGGTGCTGGTTTCCCGGGAATCGTCCTTGGATGCGTGCGACCCCATCTCGCCCTGGCGCTCATCGAATCACGTCGCCGGCGGGCGAGCTTTCTCTCCGAGGCGATCCGGACGATTCCTCTTCCTGCGGCGCGAGCGATCCCCGCCCGAGCGGAAGACGCGGCGCGCGACCCCGCGCTCGCCGGGAAAACGACGATGGTGATCTCTCGCGGCGTCAGGATCGAGGCGTTTCTCCCGCTCGCTGCGCCGCTCGTGGCGCCTAGCGGCGTCGTTGTCGCGATGCAGACCCCCGCTTCGCGCGCGCGGGCGGAGAGGTTTGCCGTCGAACGTGGCTTCGTCACCCTCGCCGCCGACGAATACCGCCTCTTGGACGGGACGTCGCGCAACGTCCTCGTTTTCAGGCGCGACGACTCGGTTTCCTAGGCCGCGCCGGTATGGTAGACGCCGTGCGTGGCGTGGGGGTGGACTCGCTTCCGCTCCGCGCTCGGATGGAGCTGGGTGATGGGCCGGGTGGTCGCTGTGGCCAATCAAAAGGGCGGGGTGGGGAAGACCACCACGGCCATCAATCTGGCGGCCGCCCTCGCGTTGCAGGGCCGTCCGACGCTGCTCGTCGACCTCGATCCTCAGGCGAGCGCCACGACGGGGCTCGGGATTCATCCCGCGGACGACGCCGAGACGATCTACGAGGCGCTCCTCAGCGGGCGCTCGACTCTCGACATCGTGCAGCGGACCGCGGTCGAGCGCCTCGACATCGTGCCCGCGACCCGCGATCTCGTCGGCGCGGAGGTCGAGCTCGTGACGCTACCCGGGCGGGAAGATCGTCTCCATCATGCGCTTGCCGCCGTGCGATCGCGGTACGACTTCGTCCTGATCGATTGTCCTCCATCATTGAGCCTGCTCACCGTGAACGCGCTCAGGACTGCAGACTCGGTGCTGATCCCCCTGCAATGCGAGTACTACGCGCTCGAGGGACTGAAGGCGCTGCTCGACACGGTGGGTCGGATCCGCGACTCCGTGAATCCGACGCTCGCGCTCGAAGGCGTCGTCCTCACGATGTTCGACGGCCGGAACAGCCTCGCCCGTCAGGTCCAGGAGGAGGTCCGGGGGCATTTCGGCGATCAGGTGTTCCGCTCCGTCATCCCCCGAAACGTCCGGGTGTCGGAGAGCCCGAGCCACGGCATGCCCGTGCTCGTGTACGACCCGACCTCGCGGGGCGCCGAGGCTTACCGCGCCCTCGCCCGCGAGATGGCCGCGCCGCTCTCCCCGACGCCGGCGGGCCGCGATGCCGAGGCGACGCAGACTTAGAAAGTAAACATACTGGAGGTGGCGGATGCGGAAGGCGTTGGGGAAGGGACTGGAGGCGCTTTTTCCGAGCACGGCGGACCCGCGTCCGCAGGTCGTCACGGCGCCCGCGGAGTCCGTCGTCCCGGTCGAGGACATCGTCCCGAACCCCGAGCAGCCGCGCCGCGAGTTCGCCGAGGACGCGCTCGCCTCGCTCGCCGACTCGATCGGCCGCCACGGGCTGCTCCAGCCGCTCGTCGTGCGCCGCGTCGCGGGCCGCTACGAGCTCCTGGCCGGTGAGCGCCGCTTGCGGGCGGCGAAGCGAGCCGGCCTCGACGCCGTGCCGGTCGTCGTGCGCGAGGTGTGCGCCGAGGACCGGCTCGAGCTCGCGTTGATCGAGAACCTGCAGCGGGAGAACCTCACGCCGCTCGAGGAAGCCGAGGCATATCGGCACCTCATCGACGCCCACGGTCTCACCCAGGACGAGATCGCCACGCGGGTCGGGAAGAGCCGTCCCGCGATCACGAACGCGCTCCGCCTGCTGGCCCTCCCGGATGCCGTGAAGGCGCAGCTAGAGAGCGGCGAGCTGTCCGCCGGCCACGCGCGTGCCGTCCTGTCGGTCGACACGCCCGACGAGCAAACCCGATTCGCGCACGAGGTCGCGACTCGGAAGCTCAGCAAGAGCGAGACGGAGCGTCTCGCCGCTGCGCGGCGAACGCGCCCGTCATCCCGGACGGCCACCCCCGCACGCGTCGATCGGGACCTCCGGGCGCTCGCCGAGGAGCTCACCCGGTCGTTCGCCACGCGGGTCCGCATCACACGCCGCGGACGTGGCGGCGCGATCGAGATCGAGTTTTACTCCGACGCCGAGCTCGACCGGCTCATCGGGCGCCTCCGGGCCGGGAGCACGGCGCCGACACACGCCTGAGTGCTTTGACACTTTCCGGCAACCGGTGTTAGAAGCGAGCCTTTCCAGGGCAGCCGACCACCAGCCGTCGGGCGGGGCCCGAGGCATCTCGGAGTATCAATGGCGCTGTTCGGCAAGGAACGAGAGCGGAGCGACCGACCTCGGAGCTCAGGGCCCGAGCCCGCTGCGCCCGCCGTCCGTGATCCTGCGCCACCACGGGAGGTGGAGAAGATGTTCGACCGCGAGCGCGACAAGGCCCAGCCCGAAGAGCCGGGCGGCACGAGCGCATTCCTCGGCAAGGGTAGTCGAGTCACCGGGAAGCTCGTCTTCGAGGGAACCGTCCGCATCGAAGGACAGGTCGAGGGTGAGATCACCGCACAGGACACGCTGACGATCGGCGAGAGCGCGGTCGTGAACGCCCAGGTCCACGGCACCGCAGTCGTCGTGCACGGCAAGGTGACGGGCGACATCACCGCGCGGAAGCGGCTCGAGATCAGGGCTCCGGGAAAGGTCTTCGGCAACATCTCGACGCCGAGCCTCGTGATCCACGAAGGAGTCGTCTTCGAGGGCCAGTGCACGATGGGCGGCACAGAAGCGGCGCGGGCCGAGAAGGATCGGAAGGTCGCCTTTTTGAAGGACGAGCGACCGAGCGACGGCGCCCCGCTGAAGGCGCATTCCGAGCACGCGAAGTAGCGCGAACCACCCGCTCTCGCCTGGCATTGCCGCGACCCGTCGGGTAGTGAGGACGCGTCGGGCACGATCGCATGTTCAAGATTCCACCGGATTACACTTTCCTCGTTCAGATCGGGATATTCGTCGTTCTCTGGCTCGCCCTGAAGCGCCTGTGGTTCGATCCGGCGCAGCGCGTGATTCGCGAACGCGCCGCCCGTTCCGAGGGGGCGGTCGCCGAGGCGCGGACGATCCAGGCGGAAGCCGAGCGCCTACGAGCCGAACACGAGACCGCTCTCGACCGTGCCCGCGACGAGGCCCAGCGCGAGATGCAGGAGATCGTGCGCCAGGCCGAGGGCGAGCAGAAGCGCACGATCGACGCCGCTCGTGAGGAGGCGCAGCGCACGCTGACCGACGTGCGCGCGAAGATCGCCGAGGAAGTCGCGACCGCACGTCGGAGCCTGCGCGACGAGGCCGAGGCGATCGCGCGCATCGTCGCGGAAAAGGCGCTCGAGCGCCCGGTATGACGGAGCACGGGGCGGCGGGACCGACGCTTTGGGACCTCCTCTGGCCGGTCCCGAACTTCCTCCTGTTCGTGGGATTCCTCGTCTACTTTCTCCGCGGTCCGGTCATCGAGTACTTCCGCGCCCGTACGGCGCGGCTCCGCGAAGCGCTCCAAGCGGGCGCGCTTGCGCGGCGCGAGGCCGCGGAGCTCCGGGCGAGGCTCGCCCGTGACATCGAGAACCTCCCGACGGTCCTCGACCAGCTGCGCGCCGATCTTCGGGCGGCGGCGGAGATCGAGCGCGACCGGCTCGTCGAGGTCGGGCGCGAGGCGGCCGAGCGCATCCGGAACGACGCGCGTCTTCTAGGCGAGTACGAGTTCGCGATGGCCCGCGCCGCGCTCCGCGCCGAGCTCATCGACGACGCCGTCGAACGGGCGACCAGCCTGCTACGCGGGGCGATTCGGCCCGGCGACCAGGAGCGGTTCGTTCGCGAGTTCGTATCCTCCGCGGGGACGACGGCGTGACCGGCCGGCTGGCGAAGCGATACGCGCGGGCGCTCCTCGAGCTGGCGCGCGAGGACGGCAACCTCGCCGCGTGGGGCGAGGAGCTCGAACGGATCGTCGCGGCGTTCGAGGAGCCCCGTCTCCGCCTGCTCGTGCTGAGCCCGGTGATCGACGCCGCGGCGCGCATCCGGACGGCAAAGAGCGTCGCAGCGGCGCTCGGCGTATCGACGGCGATCGCGAACCTGATCGGCCTCCTCGCCGAACGCGATCGCCTCGTCCTGCTTCCCGAGATCGCGCGCTGGTACGACCTGCTGCTCGACGACGAGCTCGGACGCGCGCGCGTGACGATCCGATCGGCGACGGCGCTCAGCGCGGCCGAACGGACTCAGCTCGTCGACGTCGCGCGTCGCCTGACGCAGCGCGAGCAGGTGGTCGCCACGACCGAGGTCGACCCCGAGCTCCTGGGGGGCGTCGTCCTCGACGTCGGAGGAACGGTGTACGACGGCAGCCTCAAGACGCAGCTCGCCCGCTTGACCAAGGAGATGGCCGAGGACGGCGCGTAGCCGGCCGGCCGGGGGGAAGACCGATGCAGATCCGCGCAGCGGAAATCAGCGACATCATCCGCGAGCAGATCAAGGAGTACGAGAAGCAGCTCGAGGTGCGGGAGACCGGCATGGTGCTGTCCTGCGGGGACGGCATCGCGCGCATCTACGGGCTCGACAAGGCTGCGGCCGGCGAGCTCATCGCCTTTCCCCACGACGTCTACGGCATCGTCCTCAACCTCGAGGAGGACAACGTCGGCGCCGCGATCATGGGCGAGCAGCAGGTCGTCAAGGAAGGCGACGAGGTGCGGCGCACGGGACGCATCGCCGAGGTCCCGGTCGGCGAAGCGCTCCTCGGTCGCGTGGTGAACGCGCTCGGCCAGCCGCAGGACGGCAAGGGCGCGATCAAGTCGACGGCGACCCGCCGGATCGAGCTGAAAGCCCCCGGGATCGTCGTCCGCCAGCCGGTGAAGGAGCCGCTCCAGACCGGCATCAAGGCGATCGACGCCATGATCCCAATCGGCCGCGGCCAGCGCGAGCTGATCATCGGCGACCGGCAGACGGGCAAGACCGCGATCGCGCTCGACACGATCATCAACCAGCGTGGCGGCGACGTCCACTGCTTCTACGTCGCGGTCGGCCAGAAGCGGTCGACGGTCGCCCAGGTCGTCGACAAGCTCACGCGCGAAGGCGCGATGGACTACACGACCGTCGTGCTCGCATCGGCATCGGACCCCGCGCCGCTCCAGTACATCGCGCCGTACAGCGGCTGCAGCATGGGAGAGTACTTCCGCGACAGCGGGCGGCACGCGCTGGTGATCTACGACGATCTCTCCAAGCACGCGCAGGCGTATCGACAGCTCTCGCTGCTGCTGCGGCGCCCCCCGGGCCGCGAAGCGTACCCGGGCGACGTGTTCTATCTCCACTCGCGCCTCCTCGAGCGCGCCGCGAAGATGAGCAACGAGCGCGGTGGCGGCTCGCTCACCGCGCTCCCCGTCATCGAGACGCAGGCCGGCGACGTCTCGGCGTACATCCCGACCAACGTCATCTCGATCACCGACGGCCAG
>Ga0070741_10007279_pt1 | contig 23017 bp, 21 predicted proteins | sample Coa_R1_4_FD_66440 | JGI IMG/M metagenome (GOLD analysis project Ga0070741, IMG submission 66440) | Surface soil microbial communities from Centralia Pennsylvania, which are recovering from an underground coalmine fire - Coalmine... | ecosystem: Environmental > Terrestrial > Soil > Unclassified ... | reverse complement strand
ACTTCCCCCGCCCAGCCGCCTGTCAGCGGGCCCTCTTCGACGACCGCGATCCGGTTCGTCTTGACAACCGACCTCAGCACCGTGTCGAGGTCGATCGGACGCAGCGTGCGCAAGTCGATCACCTCGGCCGAGACGCCGCGCCCCGCGAGCTGCTCGGCGGCGTCGAGACAGTCGTGGACACCCTTCATCGCGCTGACGAGGGTTACGTCCGCCCCTTCGCGGACCACGTTGGCGCGCCCGAGCTCGATCGGCTCGCTCCCCACGGCGCCCTTCAGCGAGTAGAGGCGCTTGTGCTCGAGGAACACGACCGGGTTGTCGTCACGGATCGCCGCCTTCAGCAGCCCCTTGGCATCAGACGGAGTCGCCGGCGCGACGATCTTGAGGCCGGTGATCCCGGTCAGCCAGGACGCCGGCATCTGCGAATGAATCGCCCCGAAGCGGCCGCCCGCCCCGACGACGGACCGGATGACGAGCGGACAGCTCGCCCGGCCGCCGCTCAGAAACCAGTACTTGGTCGCCTGGTTGATCAGCACGTCCATCGACAGAGCGAGGAAGTCGCCGAACATCACTTCGAGCACGGGCCGCGACCCGGTGATCGCCGCGCCGTACGCCGCCCCCGTGATCGCGAGCTCGGAGATCGGCGTGTCGAAGACCCGCGCCGGCCCGTACTTGTCGTAGAGGCCCGGCGTCACGGCGAACACGCCGCCGGCGACCGCGACGTCTTCGCCGAAGAAGATCACCCGCGGGTCGCGCTCCAACTCCTCGTCGAGCGCCTGGCGGACCGCTTCGCGAAACTCGATCTCTGACACGGCTGGCTGACTCCCTCAGTCGACGACGAGAAGCGTGGGATGCTCGAGGCGGTGGCGAACACGCTGCAGGAAGCGCGCGGCGTCGGCCCCGTAGACGATCCGGTGGTCGCAGGAAAGCGCGACCGCGGTCTGGAGCCGCGAGGCGATCGTGCCGTCGTCGAGGACCACGGCACGTTGCGCGACCTCGCCGACCGACAGGATCGCGGCCTGCGGGTGGTTGACGACCGCCTGGAAGCGCCGCACGCCGAACATGCCGAGGTTCGAAACCGTGAACGTGCCGTCACCGAGCTCCCCGGCGGTCAGCGACCGGCTGCGGGCGTGCTCGGCGAGCCGGCGGGACTCGGCGGCGATCTCGAAGATCGACTTCCGGTCCGCGTCGCGCACCGTCGGCACGAGCAGCGCCTCGTCGGTCGCCACCGCGATGCCCACGTTGACACGGCCGAACCGGAGCGCTTTGCCGTCGGAGTACTGCGCGTTCAGCGCGGGGAACTCCCGCAGGGCGAGCGCGACGGCGCGCACGATCAGATCGTTGTAGGAGGGCAGCGGGTCGTGCTCGCCGGCGCGCAGGTCCTCCCGCAGCCGCGCGGCGCCGCCCATGTCGATCTCCACCTCGAGCGTGAAGTCCGGGATCGCCCGCCGCGATTCGCTCATTCGCTGCGCGATCGTGCGCTGCGTCGCAGTCAGCGGCACCTCGGTGACGTCGGGGGCAGCCGCGAGGACGGCGTCCGCCTCTCCACCGGCCGCCGCCTGCACGTCGGCGCGGACGATCCGTCCCCCGGGGCCCGTCCCGTCGAGCGCGCGAAGGTCGACGCCGAGCTGTGTGGCAAGCCGGCGAGCAACCGGTGTCGCGCGCGCCCGCGCTCCGTTGCGGGCCGGCTGCGGCGCCGCAGGCGGCGCGTCGCTCTGCTCGACCCGAAGCGTCGCGATGGCGGCGCCGAGCGCCGCGGCCTCGCCGTCGGCGACGAGGATCGCCTCGAGCACCCCGCGCGTCTCCGCCTCGTAGACGATCGTCGCCTTGTCCGTCTCCACCTCGACGAGCGGCTCCCCACGCTCGACCGCGTCGCCCGGACGCTTCAGCCAGGCGAGAACGGTCGCCTCCTCCATCGAGTCGGACAGCTTCGGCATCCGGATCTCGACGACGTGCCCGCTGAGGCCGGTCTCCACCTCAGCCCCCGGCAAACTCGGGCAGCGAGACCGCCTGCGGGAACGGCGCGGCGAGCGCCGACGCCTCGATCCGATCGAGCTCGGCGGTCACCTCGGCTCCGATGCGGTCGATCTCTGCCGGCTCCACGCCCAGCTCGTCGCGAAGCATCGCCGCCGCGACCGTGAGCGGGTCGCGTTCCTTCCACCGATCGAGCTCGCCGGCGGGACGGTATCTCCCCGGGTCGCTGCGGGAATGCCCCACGAACCGGTACGTGCGAGCCTCGACGAGCTCCGGCCCCTCCCCCGCCCGCACCCGCTGAACGACCGCGCTCGCAACGGTCCGAACAGCCCGCACGTCCATGCCGTCGACGTGCGTCGTGCGCAGCTCCATCGCCGCAGCACGCGGCGTGATGCCGCCGGCTGTGACCGCCTCGAAGGGCGTGTACTCGCCGTAGCCGTTGTTCTCGCACACGAAGACGACGGGCAGGCCGAGGACCTTCGCGAAGTTGAGGCACTCGAAGAAGTACGCCTGGTTCGTTGCGCCGTCGCCGAAGTAGGCAACCGCCACGGAGCCGCTGCCCCGCAGCGACAGGGCCGCCCCCGTGGCGGCCGCGATGCTGCCGCCGACGATCCCGTAGCAGCCGAGCACGCCGTTGTCCGGGTCGACGATGTTCATCGAGCCGGCCCTGCCTCCGTTCACGCCCGTCTCGCGTCCGAGCAGCTCCGCGAGCAGCGCCTCCGGGTCGGTTCCCATCGCAAGCAGATGGCCGTGCCCGCGGTAGGTGCACGCGACGCGGTCGCCCTCGCGCAGGATGCCGGCAAAGCCGACCGCGACGGCCTCCTGCCCGGAGTAGAGATGGGTCGTCCCGTACACCTCCCCGCGCAGGAAGAGGCTCTGCACCCGCTCCTCGACACCGCGGATGAGCAGCATCCGGCGGTACAGGTCGAGCGCGAGCCCCCGGTCGATCACGGCAGGCTCGAGCGGCGTCGTCTCCATGCCCACGGAACCAGCTTTCTAGACGCCCACCGCCGGCTTGTCAAGTTTCGCGAAACACCTGACCGTCCGCGCCGCGCCGTCATCTTGCGCCTAATTGAGCCAGATTACGCGCAGAGCGCCGCAGACACTCCCAATCATGAGTTCAGTTATGCTGAACGCCCCCGACCCTGGAGGTGGACACCGTGTCCGAGACGATCCGGCGTGTGAGCGAGCATCCGCTGAAGACCAGCTTCGAGGCCACCCCGAGCGACGCCGTCCTGCGCGCCGAGGACGGCTGGGTCGGCATGGACGTCCGCTGGCTGCTCACCCGCGCGACGGTCGGGACCGAGCACTCGGTTCTCGGGATCACGGTATTCCCGCCCGGCGCGAAGCACGACATCCACCGCCATCCGAACGCCGAGGAGTTCGAGTATCTCGTCTCGGGCAGCGGCATCGCGCGCGTCGGCGACGCGGACGTCGAGCTCGGCCCGGGCGAGGTCGTGTTCGTGCCGAAGAACGACTATCACGGGTTCGAGAACACGGGCGAGGAGCCGGTGTTCATGATCTGGGGCTACGCCGGCGCGGCCGACCTCGACGAGGCGGGCTACATCCGCTACGTCGACGACCACCCGGCCTGACGCACCCTCAGGGCGTGACGAGGATCTTGCCGGGCGCGCGGCGCTCGGCGAGCGGCCGCAGCCCTTCCTCCACGAGCGCGTCGAGCGAGATCCGCGGCCCCGCGGCGACGGTCGCGACGTCGCTTCCGGCGAGCAGGTCGAGCGCCGCCGGGATGTCGGTGTCGCAGACGTGCGCGACGGTCGTGAAGATGTCCACCTCTCGGACGATGGCGCCGGTCAGGTCGAGCTCCCGCGGGGCCCCGTGCAGGCCGACGAGGAGCACCCGCCCGCCCCGCTTTGCGCCCCTGAGCGCCGCAGCCGGCGCGGTTGCCGCGCCGCTCGACTCGATCACGACGTCGAAGCCGGTGCCGCCGGTGAGCTCGAGCAGGAGCTCCGCCAGGTCGCGCCCGCCGGCGTCGACCGTCTCGCCGGCGCCGAGCGCCGCCGCCGACGCGAGCCGTCCGGGATCGACGTCGACCGCAACGACGCGGCCGCCGGCCGAGCGCCGTGCCGCGCCGGCGACGATAAACGACCCGATCCCGCCCACGCCGACGACCGCGACGTCGTCGTCCGGCCGCTGGCCGACACGCGAGAGCGCATGCAGGGCGACGGCGAGCGGCTGCGCCATCGCGGCGGCGTCGTCGCCGCAGCCGTCCGGGACGAGGCGGCAGATCGACGCCGGCGAGGTCACGCGCTCGGCGAGCCCGCCGTCGACCTGAAGCCCGAGCGTCCGATACTCCGCGCACAGGTTCGTCCGGCCCCCGACACACCACTGGCAGCGGCCGCACGAGATCCCCGCGCCGGAGACGACACGGTCGCCCGCGGCAAGCCCGGACACCTCGGCGCCGACCTCGACCACCCGGCCGACGAACTCGTGACCGAGGACGACGCCCGGACGGCAGAGGATCGGGCCGTGATCCCACTCCGACGCGTCGGTCCCGCAGATCGCCGCCCGCAGCACCTCGAGAAGCACCTCGCCCGCCGCAGGAGCGGCGGGGTCGGGGACGCGCTCGATCCGGACGTCGCGTGGCCCGTGGAAGACCGCGGCGCGCACGCCTCAGCACTCGATCTGGACTTTGACGTTCCGGCTCGTGTCGCGGGCGGCCGCGAGGGCGTCGGTGCCGCGCGCGAGCGGGAAGGTCGCGGTGAGAAGCGGCGCCGGGTCGAGCCCGCTCGCCGCCATGAAGCGGATCGTGCGCGGCCACAGGCCGGCCGAGCCGATGATCCCGCGCACCCGCAGGGCCTTCGACTGGATGAGCCCGATCTCGACCTGGGCCGCCCCGCCGACGTCGATGCCCACGAAGACGACCCGGGCGCCGAGACCGGCGAGCGGGAACACGCTCGCCATCGCGGCGGGCGCTCCCGCAGCCTCGATCACGACGTCGAAGCCGCGGCCGCGGGTCAACTCGGCCGCCTGCTCGGCCAGGTCGCCGGCGGCGGGGTCGAGCGCGTTCGCCGCACCGATCTCGAGCCCGAGCGCGCGGCGATGCGCCTGCGGCTCGATCAGCGTCACCGACGCGCCCATCGTCACCGCTGCCAGCGTGCAGAGGAGCCCGATCGGGCCGCCGCCGATGACCGCGACCGAGTCGCTGGCGTCGATCCCGTCAGCGGCGACCGACGCGCTGTAGGCGACGGAGAACGGCTCGACGAATGCGCCCTGGCTGAACGACAGCTCGTCCGGGATGCGGTGCAGCCAGGCCGCCTTGGCGACGAAGTACTCGGCGTTCGCCCCGCTGATCGAGAACCCGAAGTGGTCGACGCCGTTGTTCACCACGCACTCGCCGACGACGCGATCGCCGGCCTCGAAAGACGTGACGGCGCTTCCGACCTCCGACACCTCGCCCGACCATTCGTGGCCGGGGATGATCGGGTAGGACACGGGGATGATGTACCTGCCCTCGTAGAGCTCGAAGTCGGAGTGGCAGATGCCGACGTTGCGCGAGCGGACGAGGACTTCGTCCGGGCCGATCGACGGCACGTCGATCTCGTGCACGGCGGCGACCCTGGGTTGTTCGAAGACAAGCGCCTTCATCGCGGCGTCCTCCTAGTGGTCGACCAGTACCTTGATCTCGTCGGCCGCGCCCGACGCCAGCCGCGCGAATGCGTCCGGAGCCTCGTCGAGCGCGATGCTGCTCGTGACGACGCGTTCGACCGGGAGCTTGCCCGCGCCGATCTGGGCGGCGATGCGGGCGAAGTCGTACACCCAGTAGCACCAGGTGCCGACGATCGTCAGGTCGTTCAGCGACCAGAGCATCGGCTCCACCGTCGCCTCGCCGACGAACAGTCCGGTCTGCGCGAGGGTGCCCCGCCGGCGAAGGGAGCGCACCGCGGCGTCGAAGCCGTTCGGGTGGCCGGAGCATTCGATCGCGACGTCGACGCCGACGCCGTCGCTCTCCTCGTGGAGCAGCGCCGGAACGTCGACCGCCGTCGGGTCGAGCACGGTCGCCACCCCGAGCGCCTCGGCGCGCGCGCGGCGCGCCGCGTTCGGCTCCGAGACGTAGACCGAGGCCGCGCCCGCCGCGGCGGCGCACAGCGCCGCCAGCGCCCCGATCGGACCGGCGCCGGTGACGAGAACGCGGTCGCCGGGCGCGACACCGGCGCGTTCGACGCCGTAGGCCGCGACGGCCGTCGGCTCGATCAGCGCCCCCTGGTGGTAGTCGACCGACTCCGGGAGCTTGACGACCTGGTACTCGGCGACGGTCGCGAGCTCGGCCATGCCGCCCCACGGGTGGGACAGCCCGACGCAGCCCATCGTCGCGCACAGGTGCTGCAGCCCGCGCCGGCAGTAGACGCACTCCCCGCAGTAGGCGAGCGGCATGATCGCGACGCGGTCGCCGGCCTGCACGGTCTTCGCGTCGGCTCCCACGGCGACGACGTCGCCGGCGAACTCGTGGCCGAGGATCTGGGGGTTGCGGGCGCCGGTGAGCGGATGCGGCTCGACCGGCGTCACGATCGGGCCGGCGACGTACTCGTGCAGGTCGGTGCCGCAGATGCCGCACGAGGCGACGCGCACGACGACCTCGCCGCGACCCGGCTCGTCCGGGCCGGCAACGTCGTCGATCCGCAGGTCGCGGGCCGCGTGGAAGCGAAGGGCGCGCACCTAGAGCCTGCTCACGGGACGATTCGCGCGGCGCGGAGGCGGGCGAAGAGGTCGGTGAACGAGGTCTCGGTGTCGCACACGCCGGTGAAGCCGAGCCGCCTGCTCCGCCCCATGTCGGTGAACGTCTCGACCGTCCGGCCGAGGTCGGCGTCGGTGTGCCACCACGAGGCGAGCGTGTCGACCGGCAACTCGCGCAGCCCGTGCTTCTCGACGATCGCGGGCCAGATGTCCGCGGCGTCGGACATCTGCTGTTCCAGCGGCGCGGGCTCTCCGTCGAAGCCGCGCGGCTCGACGTCGAGCGCCGCCGCGAGCCGCGGCCAGAGCCTCCGCCACCGGAAGACGTCGCCGTTCACGATGTTGAGCGCGAGGTTCGCCGCCGCAGGCGTCGTCGAGGCCCAGAGCAGGTGCTCCGCGAGCAGCCGGGCGTCGGTCACGTCCGTCACCGCCTCCCACTGCTCCTGCGAGCCGGGGTAGTGGAACGGACGTCCCGTCTCGCGGCAGATCGCGGCGTAGACGGCGAGCGTCACCCCCATGTTCATCGCGTTCCCGAGCGCCCACCCGATCAGGGTGTGCGGACGGTGCACCGTCCACGTGAACCCGTCGCGTTCCGCGGCGGCGAAGAGCACGTCCTCCTGGACGTAGTAGAAGTTCTCGTAGGGCAGCCTCTCCTGCTCTTCCGAGAACGGCGTGTCGGGCTGCACCTTCGCGTAGGCCTCGAACGGGCCCAGGTAGTGCTTCAGGCCGGTGACGAGCGCGACGTGCCTCACTGACCGTTCGCGTGCGACGGCGGCGAGGAGGTTCTCCAGCATGCGGCCGTTGACGTCGCAGTTCTCCGCCTCGGTCGGACGCCGAGACCAGGTCGTGTAGAAGACGTGGGTCGGCGCGCTGCCGCGCACCGCCGCGGCGACGGCGTCCGCGTCCTCCAGGTCGGCGACGACCGGCGCGATGCGGCTGTCGAGGTCAACCGGCCGGCGGCAGAGGCCGAGCACCTCCCACCCTGCGGAGAGGAGACGGGCCGCGAGATTGCCGCCGCTGATCCCGGTCACGCCGACGACGAGCGCGCGGCCCGGCGGGCGTGCTTCAGGCGCCATCCGCGCCCTCGGCTGCCGCCGACTGCCTGCGCGCACGCCGGCGCACCGGCGGCTCGGCCTCGATCACGCGCGCCGCAGTCGCGAGGTCGGGCGCACGCCGTGCCGGCTCGCCGCCGCGACGGCCGCGCACGACCCAGATCGCCCGCACGGTCTCCGAGCCTTCGTTGCTGAGCCGGTGCGGAGTCGACGACGGGAACGTGATCGAGTCGCCGGCCTCGAGCACGAACTCGTCGAAGCCGACGACGACGTGCAGCGTGCCGCTCAGCACGTGGCCGAACTCGTGGCCGTGGTGGCGGACGAACGATCCGTCCGGGCTCGACGATCCGCCCGGCTCGTAGGTCGCCTCGAGGAACTCGACGTCCTCGTCCCCCCAGAACATGAGGCGTTCCCACTTGACGCCCGAGTTGAGGTCGATCGCCGGGCGCTCGACCGCACGCTGGACGGAGAGGCCAGGCTCCGAAGGAGCCCGGCCCGGGGACGCATCCGTCTCGGCCGGCCGGGCTTCCGACGCCGCCGCCGTGTCGAACAGTACGGCGTCGACGGTGACCCCGAATTCGCTCGCCAGCGCGTAGAGCGTGCTGACCGACGGGCGCATCTTCCCGGTCTCGATCTGCGAGATCGAGCTGGGAGAAAGGTCGACGCGCCGTGCGAGCTCACGAACCCCGAGCCCGCGGCTGAGCCGGAGCTCACGCAGCCTCGGACCGAGCTCGGATGCTGCGTCCCCGATGTCGACACCGTGTCTGTCCTTCATGCCGCCGTGTTCCTCCACGAGCTGAGGATCTGAAGCCATCGCGCTCCAGCCGACCTATGCGCCCGCGGGCGAGCGTCCCGCCCCACGGCGAACCTGACTGTAGATGATGGCCGCCACGACGATCATCAGCCCCTGGAAGATGTACTGCCACTTCTGGTCGAGGCTGAGGAAGACCGTGGCGTTCAGGACCTGGACGCTCAGCCCGGCGCCCATGAGCGTCCCGATGAACGTCCCGCGGCCCCCGAGGAGGCTGGTCCCGCCGAGGACGACCGCCGTGATCGAGGTGAGCGTGTAGCTCGTGCCCTGGCCCGGGTCGCCGACCCCGAGCTGAGCGAGCAGGACGACGGCTCCGAGCAGGGTGAGCAGCGCCGCGAGGGCGTAGCCGATCACCGCGGTGAGGTTCACCGGCACACCGACCCGCCGTGCCGCTTCCTCGTCGGAGCCGACTGCGCGGAGGCGCATCCCGAGCCGGGAGCGCCGCAGGCCGAGCTCCAGCGCGAACGCGCAGGCGACGAACACGACGAACGCGATCGGGACCGGGCCGACCTTGCGCTCGATCGCGTTCGTGACCGAGGCCGCGATGTAGCCGTCGGGGGCGGGACGCAGCGTGTAGGCGAGGCCGCCCAACCCGATGTACGTGACCAGTGTGGCGGCGACCGGCGTGAACTTCGCGAAACGGATCAGCGAGCCGTTGAGCAGGCCGACGCCGAGCGCGGCCAGGAACATGAGGACGAAGCCGAGCGCCCAGATGCCCGGCGACTTGCCGTCGAGGATGAAGAACGATCCCAGCACAACCAGGAACCCGGCGAGCGGGCCGACGGAGAGGTCGATCCCGCCCAGCAGCAGCGCGAACGTCTGGCCGAGCGAGATGAAGCCCAGCGCCGCGCAGGCAAACATCACCGACGTGATGTTGAAGTTCGACATGTACCGGTGGTTGCCCGAGTAGATGTAGGCGCCGAGCGCGAGCATCACGATCGCGAGCACGACCACCGGCGCGTAGTCGCCTTCCACGGACCGCGCGAGCTGCGAGCGGCCCGCGGTGCGCTTCGCCGCAGCCTCGGTCGTGTGCGCGGTCGAGCTGATCGCGGCGTGCACGATCCGCTCCTCGGTAACGGCGTCACCTTCGAGCGTCGCCACAGCCTGGCCGCGCGACATCACGATCACGCGGTCGCAGAGACCTTCGAGCTCCTTGTTGTCGCTCGACCCGACCACGACCGGAACGCCCGCGTCCGCGACGTCGCGAAGGATGCGGTAGATCTCGGCGCGCGCCCCGACGTCGACGCCCTGCGTCGGCTCGTCGGCGACGAGGATCGACGGGTGCGAAAGCATGGCCCGCGCCATCACGACCTTCTGCTGGTTGCCGCCGGAGAGCGCCGACACGGGCGCCTCGAGCGAGGGCGCCTTCACGGCGAGCTCGGACAGCTCCCGCTCGACGAGCTCGACCTCACGGCGGCGGCTGACGAACGGGCCGGTGCGCAAGCGCCCGAGGGCGCTCAGCGCCGAGTTCTCGCGCACGTTCAGATCGAGCATCAGTCCTTCTGTGAGGCGATCGGCCGGCATGTACGCCGCGGTCGCGAACAGCTTGCGCCGCGAGTAGTCGTCGTCGCCGATCTTCACCGACCCGGTCGCCGGCAGCCGGCCGGCCAGCGCTCGCAGGAACGACGCCTGGCCGTTGCCGACGACGCCGCCGATCCCGACGATCTCTCCCCGGCGGGCGACGAGCGAGACGTCGTCGAAGCCGTGGCCGCTGAGCTGCGACACCTCGAGCAGCGGCGCCTCCCCGTCCTCCCCGGGCGCGTGCTTGGCGGGGAAGGACGCGGCGAGCGTCCGGCCCACGATCATCGCGAGCAGTTCGCCGTCGGAGATGTCCTCGACCGGCGACGTGCCGCGCAGGGCTCCGTCACGCAGGACGGTGACGCGGTTTGCGATCTGCCTGACCTCGGCGAGCCGGTGGGTGATGTAGACGACGGCGGTGCCGGCGCCCGCGAGGCGGCGGACCGCGTCGAACAGGAGCTCGACCGAGTCCTGCGAGAGCGGCGCCGTTGGCTCGTCGAGGATCAGCAGACGCGGGGAGACGGCGAATGCCTTCGCGATCTCGAGCAGGTGCCGCCGGGCGACGCTGAGGCCGGAGACGCGGTCCTCCAGATGCCCGCGAAACTCGACGTCGTCGAGCACCTTGCGCATCGCCTTCGTGACGTCCCGGTCTCGCCGCTCGAGATGCTCGATGCCGACCGCGACGCGGATGTTCTCGGCAACGGTCATGTCCGGCAACAGCGCGGGATGCTGATGGACGATCGCGATCCCAAGGTCTCGCGCGGACACGGGGGTGAGGCCCGCGACGGGCTCGCCGTCGAACACGATCGCTCCGGCGTCGGGGCTCATCGCACCGGACGCGATGTTCATCAACGTCGACTTGCCGGCGCCGTTCTCGCCGAGAAGCGCGTGCACCTCGCCGGGGAAGACGTCGAAGGCGACGTCGCTCAGCGCGGCGACGCCGTCGAAGTGCTTCGTGATGCCGACCATCGCCAGTGTCGGCGAGGTGGTGGCGTCGGGTGTCTCAGCCAAGAGTCCGAGAGTCAAATTCGTGTCCCAGATGGTGTTCCGTGAAGTGCGGGTGCGGCCGAGGCGCGAGGCCTCGGCCGCACCGCGAGATCGTTCGCTATCCCTTCTTCACCAGCTTCGCCTGCACCTCCGGCGAGAGCTGCGCCGACAGGTAGATGTCACCCGGCAGGTTGGGCTTGCACTCGACCGGATGCGGCTTGCCCGTCACCGAGTTCTCGAACACGCTCGACGGATAGTGCGTCGTCGCCGGCTTCTTGCCGCCGGTTGCGAGTGCGATCGCCCAGTCGATCGCGAGCCGCGAGTGGTCGTTCTGAGTCGAGACCGTGAACAGCTTGAACGACGGGTTCTTTGCGTGGTTCTTCTTCCAGAAGCAGCCGAGCACGTTCCCGTCCGAGGTCGCAAGCGCCGGGATCGACCGCCCGCTCTTCGTGAACTCGGGGAGAGCGCCGACGAGCGACGGACCGAAGTCGGAGACGATCACGTCGATCTTCGGGTACTTCGCGATGTCAGCCGAGAGGACCTTCTGGGTCAGCGCCGGGTCCCAGTTGGTGACCTCGAAGGGCTGCGCCCCGATGAACTTGTACTTATGGGTCGGATCGAGGACCTGGTGGAGGCCCTTGTTCTCGTCGACGCCCTGGCTGTTGCCGGCAGGGCCGCTCAGCATCAGCACGTTGCCGCCGTTCGGGAGGACCTGCTTGATCCACTTTCCCCACAGCTTGCCGGCGTCACCGAAGTTCGTGTCGATGAAGACGTTGTAGTTCACGCCCGCCTTGCCGCCGGGTGTGACGCGGTACGGAACCGTCACCACGCCCTGCTTGAACGAGCTCGTGAGCGCGGGCAGGATCGCCTTGCCGGCATCCGGGAAGACGACGAGCGCGTTGATGCCCTTGGCGACCATCCCCTGGATGTCCGAGATCGCCTTCTGGGTGTTGCCCTGCCCGTCCGCGTAGCTGAACGAGGTCACGCTCGGACACTTCTTCGCCTCGTCCTTCGCGGATGCGGTCGTCACTAGGCGCCAGCTGTTCCCGCCGAACCCGTCGGTGAGCCCGAGCGAGATCTTCTTCGGTCCGCACCACGAAGGCACCGCGCTCGACCTGGCGAACGACGCCGCCGCGGTGACCGACAGTACGACGACACTCGCAGCCGCCAGGGCCAGGAGCGCACCACGTCTCCTACTCAACATCGTCGATGTCCTTCCTTTCCTTTCGGTGGACGCGTTTCCGCCGAGCAACGACAACCTCGTCGTCGGTTCTGCGTTAGACAGGGACGAGACCCGACCGTCGGCGCCCCGCAACGAGCCGCGCGAGCCTCCGCCAGTCGATCGTGTAGAGGGCGACACCCACGGCGAGAGCCGCGGCCTGGACGAGCGTGCGAGTGGCGTACGAGACGCCGAGCGACAGGACGAACTGGTCGAGCTGTGAGAGAAACAGCGCCGCGACCACGGTTGCGACCAGATTGCCCCGGCCGCCGAGGAGCGACGTGCCCCCGAGCACGACCGCGGCGACCGTCGGCAGCAGGTAGTTGTTGCCTTCGTAGGCCGTGGGCTGGTTGACGATTCCCGCGTGGATCACGGCAGCGAGGCAGTAGAGGAGCTGAGCCCAGACGTAGGCGCCGCCCTCGAAGCGCCTGACCTGGATTCCGGACGTCAGTGCGCTCGTCGCGTTTGCACCGACAGCCTCGAAACGCCGCCCGGGTGGAGTGAGCTTGACCGCGATCGTCACGACCGCGGCCGTGGCGATCGCGAAGTACACCGGGCGCGGGACACCGAGCCACAGCCCGCCGCCGAGCCTCGAGAGGCGGGCGGTCGTGGTGGTCGGGATCCCGGCCGAGTACCAGAGGACCGCCCCGAAGAGCAGGGCGTTCGTGCCGAGCGTTGCGACAATCGGATTGAGACGCATCCGGCCGACGAGGAACCCGTTGACCAGGCCGGCCGCGATCGCAGCGAGAAACGCGATCCCGATTGCCGGCAGCAGTCGATGGTTCACACCTGCCGGGTACTTCGTCACGATCACGACGTACAGGGAGAGGCCTCCCGCGACGGAGAGGTCGATCCCTCCCTGCATCACGACCAGGGTCTGGCCGAGCGCGGCGATCGCCAGCGCGGAGGCGAACGGCAGCATCGTGAGGAGCGTTCCGCGGTCGATGCTCGACGGTGCGGCGAGATAGCTGACGAGCACCAGGCCGAGCGTGGCCGCGACCACGGTGGCGAGGCCCCTGTTGACGAGGTTCCTCGACCCGCGCGGCACGGCCTCCCTGGGCGCGCTCTCGCCCACTGACTGTGACTCCCTCGTCACGCTGATCGGCGATACTAAACAGTCACGCGGATGTTCACAAGTGACGCTGAACGTTAAGATCGTGTTTCGCGCTCGTGCGATCCGCCTCGACCACCCGTTCGGCACGGCAACGACGGCTTACCGGCTGGATTTGTCGCGCCTGCGCTGTATGATCACCCGCGTGCCGAACCACCGTCTGGTGTTCGTCGCAGATAAACAGCAGATCGGTCCGTGAAGAGCTAGACAACGCGAGAGGAGGGAACGCCCATGCACATCGCATCACGGGGAGCGACGATGGCTGTCGACTGGGAGCAGCGGATCGACTTCCCCAGGCTGCGTGCGGAGCGACTCGAGAGGGCGCGAGCATCCCTGCGCGACTCGTCGCTCGGGGCGGTGCTCCTCTTCGACCAGAACAACATCCGGTACGTCACGAGCACGCACATCGGGGAGTGGGCGCGCGACAAGAGCGCGCGCTGCGTCCTCCTTCCGCGCGAGGGCGATCCGGTCCTCTGGGACTTCGGCTCGGCCGCGAAGCATCACCGCCTGTACGCGCCCTGGCTGCCGGAGTCGAGCTGGCAGGCAGGCGTGACGTCGATGCGCGGTGCGATGCCGAGAGAGACCGGCGCTCCCGACGCGCTCGCCGGGAGCATCAGGCTCGAGCTCGAGAAGCGCGACCTCGCAAAGGAGCCGCTCGGCATCGATCTCACCGACATGGAGACGCTCTACTCGCTCCAGCGGCAGGAGATCGAGACCGCCGACGCGCAGCCGGTGATGATGCGCGCGAGGGCGATCAAGACGGAGGACGAGATCGCGCTCCTCGACCATGCCGCCGGCATGGTCGACGCCGTCTACGACGAGATCTACCGACTGCTCCGCCCCGGCGTCCGCGAGCACGAGGTCGCCGCCAAGGCGATGCAGACGCTCTTCGAGCTGGGCTCCGAACAGGTGGAGGCCATCAACGCCGTCTCCGGCGACCGCTGTAACCCTCATCCGCATGTCTTCTCGGACCGCCTGCTGCGTCCCGGGGACCAGGCGTTCTTCGACATCATCCACTCCTTCATGGGCTACCGGACGTGCTACTACCGCACGTTCAACGTCGGCGGCGCGACCCGCTCCCAGATCGACGCCTACAAGCAGTGCCGGGAGTGGCTCGACAACGCGATCGACCTGGTGCGGCCGGGAGCGACGACGGATCAGATCGCGAGCGTCTGGCCCAGCGCCGGAGAGCTCGGCTTCCCGGACGAGCAGTCCTGCTTCGGGCTGCAGTTCGGCCACGGGCTCGGTGTCGGTCTCTACGAGGCGCCCATGATCTCGCGCGTGCACTCGCTCGACCACCCGACCGAGATCCAGGAAGGGATGGTCTTCGCGCTCGAGACGTACTGCCCCGCCACCGACGGTGAGTCGGCGGCCCGGATCGAGGAAGAGGTCGTTGTCACCGCGACCGGCTGCCGCGTCATCACCAGGTTCCCGGCCGACGAGCTGCTCGTGTGCGGCAAGCTCTACGTCCGCGGCGCGGATCTGCTCGATCGCGAAGAAGCCGCCTACTGAGCCGCGTGGGACGGGTCCAGGATCGGGTCGTCATCGTCACGGGCGGCGCGGGCGGCATCGGCGCGGCGGCCTGCCGCGCGATTGCCGCCGAGGGCGGCAAGGTGCTCGTGGCCGACCTCGACGCCGAGGCGGCCCGGTCGCTCGCAGCCTCGATCAGAGACGGCGGCGGGATCGCCGAGTCGGTCGCCGTCGACGTCACCGACCGCGCCCAGGTGCGCGCCATGATCGCGGCGGCGGTCGACGCGTTCGGCGAGCTGAACGTCATCTTCAACAACGCCGGCATGAACCGGCCGCGCGACTTCATGGACGTCGACGAGGCGAACTTCGAGCAGATCGTCCGGGTCAACACCTGGGGCGTGATCGTCTGCACCCAGGAGGCCGCGAAGCAGATGATCGCCCAGGGAACCGGCGGCAAGATCGTCAACACCGGGTCGATCGCGAGCCGCCAGGGCTTCTGGGACTTCACGCCCTACTGCGTCGCGAAGTTCGGCACGCTCGCGGTCACGCAGGCCACGGCGCGCGGCCTGATCCAGCACGGGATCACGGTCAACGCCTTCGCGCCCGGCGTGGTAGACACGCCGATGTGGAACGGGCTCAACGACGATCTCCGCGCGATCCACGATCAGCCCGCCGACGCGAACCCGATGACCGACTTCGCCGCGAACACACTCGTCGGCCGCCCGGCCGCGCCGGAGGAGCTTGCACCCTTCCTCGTCTATCTGGCCTCGCCCGAGTCCGACTACATGACCGGTCAGATGTACATGGTTGACGGCGGCCAGATCCTTGTCTGACGGCGAACGGCCGTGAGCCGGATCTCCGTCGGCTTCGCCGGGATCGGCCGCATGGGCCTGCCGATGGCGCTCAACGTCAGGCGCGCCGGGTTCCCGCTCACGGCCTGGAACCGCACGCCGGAGCGCTGCGCCCCCCTCGCGGCCGAAGGCGCAGCGGTCGCCGCGGTCCCGTCGGGCCTCGCCGGCGCGGACGTCGTCGTCACGATGCTCGCCGACGCCGCAGCCGTCCGCTCGACGCTCGTCGACGGGGGCCTGCTCGAGGCCCTCGAGCCCGGAAGCATCGTGCTCGAGATGAGCACCAGCGGTCCGACCGCGATCGCCGAGCTGGCCGCGGCCGCCGACCGCTGCGGCGTCCACCTGCTCGACGCGCCGGTGTCGGGCAGCGTCTCCGTCGCGGAATCGGCCCAGCTCTTCGCGATGGTCGGAGGAGATGAGGCCGCCTACCGGCGCGCCGCGCCCGTCCTCGACGCGATGACCAAGGGCCATGTGCTGCTCGGCCCGTCGGGCTCGGGTGCCGCGATGAAGCTCGCCCTCAACTCGATGATCGCCGCGACCAACGAGTCGCTCGCCGAGACGCTCGCACTCGCGGAAGCCTTCGGCATCGATCCCGAGCGGGCGTACGACGTCCTCCAGAGCGGCGTGCTCGCCTCGCCGTTCGTCGCCTACAAGCGCAACGCGTTTCTCGCCCCCGAAGCGACGCCGGTCGCGTTCACCGCCGCTCTCATGCTGAAGGACGTCACGCTGGCACGCGAGCTCGCGGACCGCCTGGGCGTGCGTCTTCCGGCCGCGACGGCCGCCGGCCACGTGCTCGACGAGGCCGCGCGCAGCGGCCTGGGCGACGACGACATGGCCGCCGTGCTCCGGCTGCTCCGTCCGGCATCAGACCGACCACGCAAGGAGGAACGATGAAGGGACTGCACCACGTCGGGCTCACGGTCAAGGACCTCGACGCCTCGATTCGCTTCTACCACGACATCCTCGGCCTCGGGTTCGTCAACGAGCCGAGCCCGTGGTTCGACAACCCCGGGCTCGGGCCGGCGGTCGGCGTGCCCGGGGCGGCGCTTCGCCAGGTCAGCCTCAAGCTCGGCGACACGACATTGGAGCTCCTGGAGTACCGCTCGCCCGCCTCGGAGACCGACCGGCCGCTCCTGTCGAACAACATCGGCGCCTCGCACGTCGCGTTCGTCGTCGACGACATCCACGCCGCGAAGGCCGAGCTCGAGGCGAAAGGCATCAGCTTCTACTCGGACGTGAACGTCGTGGACGAGGGCGTGCTCGCCGGCTGGCGCTGGGTCTACTTCGAGGATCCCGACGGCTACCCGCTCGAGCTCGTCGAGGTCGCCTACTACGACACCGACGAGCGGCGGGCCGGAATCGCCCGCTACCTCGAGACGCGGGACACCGCACCGGTGTGAGCGCCGGCCCGGTGGGGCGGCCGTTCAGCGTTCGCCCGGCGGGACGTCGCGAAGCGCAGCGGTGAACGCGTCGAGCTCCTCGCGCGTGTAGCGCACGTAGCGGCGCTCGCTGCCCGGTGGGTCGCAGCGGAGGCCGGCGCCCGACCGCCACTCGCCCGCCGGGCGGATCGGCCGCGGAACGAACCCGCCGCCGCAGTTCGGGCAGACGTCGCGCAAGACGTCGTCGACGCAGTCCGCGCAGAAGGTGCACTCGTAGCTGCAGATGCGCGCGTTCGCCGCGCCCGGCGGCAGGTCGGCGTCGCACAGCTCGCAGTTCGGCCGGAGCTCGAGCACGTCACGCCGGCACCTCGGCGGCGAGGCGCTGGCGGCGAATCGACACGCGAGCCGCGTTCAGCGCGGCGAACGCGAGGATCCCCGCGGCGGCGACCCACGTCCAGCGCGGGCCGTAGTGGTTCGTGAACGGCCCGGAGACGACCATGCCGACGAGCATCGAGAGCTGCACGAGCGTGCCGAGGAACGCGAACGTGCGCCCGCGCATGCGGTCCTCGACGGCCTCCTGGATGAGCGTCACGTTGCAGACGAGCCCGACGCCGTTGCCGATCCCGTAGACGACCGCCATCACCGAGCCCACCTCCACGTTCGGGCTCACCGCGCACGCGCCGATCCCGATCGCGAGCACGGTGAAGGACACGACGTAGCCCCAGTAGGCGCCGACGCGGTCGATCACCCACGACGCAGCGAGGTTGCCGATCACGATCCCGGCGCCGCTCGCCGCCACGAACACCGCGAGGCCGATGTAGCCGGCGCCGTAGCCGTTGCCGTTCTGCGCAAGCAGAACCTCCGAGACGTTCTGGGCGCCGAACGCGAACGTCCCGACCGCCCAGACGCCGAAGATGACACGCAGCGTGCGGTCGCCGCGGATCCGCTGCAGGCCGGTTGCGATGTCCGACCAGAGCGTGCCGGGGCTGGCGTCGGGATCGCTCTCGAGCTTGCCGGAGCCGAGCCGCAGCAGCAGGTAGGCGGAGAACGCGAAGCTCGCCGCGTTGAACGCGTAGACGACGGACGGATGCGCGAAGCTGAGGATCGCCGCGCCGACGAACGGCGCGACCAGCCGCGTGAAGTTCTCCGACCCCTGCAGCAGCGAGTTCGCCGCCGCGAGCCGCTCGGGGGCGACGAGGTTCGGGACGCCCGAGTAGGCGCCGGGGCGGAAGAGCGCCGCCGCGCAGCCGGCGAACGCGGCAAGCAGCACGATGTGCGTCGCCGTGTGCGCGAACGGCATCACGCAGAACACGAGCACGCCGCCGATGTCCGAGAGGATCATCAGCTTCTGCCGCGGCTGCCGGTCGACGAGCGGCCCGATCGTCAGGCTCAGCACCGCGCTCGGCAGGAACTCCGCGATCAGGAGCGCGCTCACCCACACCGCCGAATGGGTCAGCGTCCTGATCTGGACGATCAGCACGAAGAACGCGGCCCACGTGCCGAGCGTCGAGCCGAGCCGCGCCCAGAGGAGGCGCCGGAAATCGAGGTACCGTCGGTCGAGCAGGAACGCGAACCGGCGATCGGCGGGGGGCCCGGTCACGCGCGCATCATCGCGGATCGGCCCGCCGGATTCGAGTGCGCAGCAGGCGTCACAATCCCCTCGCCGGCGGGCGCATACGATGCCCGCGACTCGAACGGAGGCCCGGATGACACGGATCGCTCTTCTCGGCGCCTGCGCGCTCGCCTGCCTCGCCGCCGCCGCCGGCGTGCGCGCCGCGACGGGCGTGCAGCCGGAGCTCTCCGCCAACTGGGCCGGGTACGCGGCGCTCGCGCCCGCCGGAGGCGTGCTCGACGTTGCGAACGCAACGGGCACGTGGACGATCCCGCGCGTCCGCTGCCGCGCGAGCCGCAGCGACGCCGTCGCCTTCTGGGTCGGGCTCGGCGGCTACGCGAACAGCACGACCGCGCTCGAGCAGCTCGGCACGGCCGCCGAATGCCACGGCCTCGGCCGCACGCCGTCGTACTACGCGTGGTGGGAGGTCGTGCCCGCCGCGGCCGTCCGGATCGGGCTGCGCGTCGAGGCGGGCGACCGAGTCACCGCCGCCGTCGCCGTCGACGGGCAGAAGGTGGTCTTCAGCCTCATCGACCGTACCCACGGCACGCGCTTCTCCAGGATCCTCACCGAGTCGGAGCGGCTCGACGTCTCGACGGCCGAGTGGATCGCCGAAGCGCCGTCGAGCTGTGTCAGCGCGACGACCTGCAGCTCGATCCCGATCAGCAACTTCGGGGTCGTGCGGTTCACCGACATCGCGATGACCGCGAACACGCACCCCGGCACGCTCGCCGACGCCGCCTGGACGGCCGACCCGATCCAGCTCGTCACGGGCGGCGACGGGGCGAAGCCCGGAGAGGTCTCGGCCGACGGCCGCTCGTTCGCGGTCAGCTGGCAGCGGAGCCTGACGGGGTGAGCGCCAGCACCGCCGCGCCGCGAACCTCGCCGGCGCGGATGCGGGCGAGCGCCTCCTCCGCCTGCTCGAGACCGAACACCTCGACCTCGGTGCGAACGGGGTGCCGCCGCAGCTCGGCGAAGAGGTCGCGCCCGTCGGCGCGCGTGAGGTTCGCAACCGAGCGAACCGAGCGCTCCCCCCACAGAAGCTCGTACGGGAACGACGGGATGTCGGTCATGTGGATGCCGGCGCAGACGACCGTGCCGCCGCGTGCGAGCGCGGCGAGCGCCTGCGGCACGAGCTCGCCTGCGGGCGCGAAGATGATCGCCGCGTCGAGCTCCGCCGGCCGCTCGCCGGCCGCACCCGCCCACTCGGCGCCGAGCTCGACCGCGAGCGACTGCGCCCGCTCGTCGCCCGCACGCGTGAACGCGAACACCCGCCGCCCCTGCGCGGCCGCGAGCTGCGCCACGATGTGGGCGGACGCGCCGAACCCGTAGAGGCCGAGCCGCTCCGCATCCCCGGCGAAACGGAGGGCGCGGTAGCCGATCAGCCCGGCGCAGAGCAGCGGTGCGAGCTCGACCGCCGCCGGCGCGCCGGGCAGCTCGAAGCAGTACCGCTCGTCGGCCACGGCGAGCTCGGCGAAGCCGCCGTCCAGCGTGTACCCGGTGAAGCGGGCCCGCTCGCAGAGGTTCTCGCGGCCGCTGCGGCAGAACGCGCACTCCCCGCACGTCCAGCCGAGCCACGGCACGCCGACCCGTGCTCCCTCCGCGAAGCGCCCGCCCCCGCCGAGCACACGGCCGACGATCTGGTGACCGAGGACGAGCGGCAGCTTCGGCTCGGGAAGCTCGCCGTCCCGCACGTGGAGATCGGTGCGGCACACCCCGCAGGCCTCGACCGCGAGCAGCACCTGGCCGCTCTCCGGGCGCGGCGGCGGGACGTCGGCCGCTTCGAGCGGCCGGCCCTGCTCGAGCAGGACGGCGGCGCGCATCGGCCGCACCCTAGAGGAAGGGGCTCGGTGGGGCCCCTAACCCCCCAGTGGTCGCTTGCCGGGACCCCACCGCGCTACCTGCTGAGACGCGGTGCGGCGGGCCCGGTTGTTAAGCCGGTGTTCAGCCCGAAAGGCGGCGGTACAGCCGGTCGACGAGCTCCGGCATCTCCTCGAGCCGCTCGGCGATCACGCGCAGCCGGTACTCCCGGAAGTGCTCGGCGTCGACGTCGAGCGCCGCCGCCAGCGTCTCGATCACGTCGTTCGACGGCACCGGCCGGTTCCCGTGCACGAGGTGGTTCAGGTAGCCGGCGGACAGGCCCGTCTTCGCGGCGAGGGCGCGGTAGGTGAGCCCCGTCTCCTCCATCAGCCGCTCGACCGCCGGCCCGAACTGATCGGATGCGTACCTGCGTCTCCGCGCCATTCAGACCTCCTTGCCCAGATCGGCAACGTTCACACGCCGCTCCTCCCCGCTCGCGCGGTCCCGCACGTCGACGGCGCCGTCCTCGAGGCTCTTCTTGCCCGCCGTCACCCGGGTCGGGATGCCGATCAGGTCGGCGTCCGCGAACTTCTCGCCCGGACGGAGGTCGCGGTCGTCGAGCAGCACGTCGAGGCCGGCCGCCGAGCACGCCTCGGCCGCCTCCAGGGCGATCTGCTCCGCTCCGACCAGCGCCAGCACGTGTACATCGTACGGCGATACGGAGGCGGGCCAGCAGATACCCCGCTCGTCGTGGCGCTGCTCGACGATCGCGGCCATCACCCGGCCCGGCCCGATCCCGTAGCTGCCGCCGAGCAGCGGCTTCTCGGTGCCGTCCTCGTCCAGGAACGTCGCGCCGAGCGGTGTCGAGTACTTGTCGGCGAAGTAGAAGATGTGGCCGACCTCGATCGCGGTCTGGAACGTCAGCGCCCCGCCGCACTCGGGGCAGCGGTCGCCCTCGACCGGCTCGCGCAGGTCGGCGAAGCGCGGCTCGTAGTTCCGCCCGGCCTCGACGCCGCGCAGGTGCCAGCCGTCCCTGTTCGCGCCGGCGACGAACTGGCCGTGGCGCAGCGTCTCGTCCGCGATCACCTCGCCGGCGAAGCCGACCGGCCCGAGCGAGCCGCCGGAGGCGCCGAACGCGGCGCGGATCTCGTCGTCGGTCGAGGGGCGCGAGCCGGTGCGCAGCGCGGAGAGCAGCTTCGACTCCGAGAGGCGGTCGTCGCCGCGGATCAGCGCGAGCACGACCCGGCCGTCGTCGGTCGTCACCGGCATCGCCTTCGAGGTCGCGGCGAGGTCGACGTCCAGGAACGCGGCCAGCGCCTCGCACGTCGTCACGCCGGGCGTCTCGACCGGGGCCGGCTCGGCGAGCGCGGGCGGGAACTCCGGCGCGCGCGGGATCCCGCGGGCGATCTCGGCGTCGGCGGCGTAGTCGCCGCGCTCGCAGCGGACGAGCGTGTTCTCGCCCGACCCGGACGGCGCCAGGAAGTCGAAGGTGAGCTCGCCGCCCATGATCCCGCTCTCGGCCTTCACCTCGATCGCCTCCACGCCGCAGCGCTCGAAGATGCGGTGGTAGGCGACGCGGTTGCGTTCGAACGAGGCGTGCGCGCCCTCCTCGTCCCGGTCGAACGAGTAGCCGTCCTTCATGATGAACTCGCGGACGCGCAGGAGGCCGCCGCGCGGGCGCGGCTCGTCGCGGTCCTTGATCTGGAAGTGGTACCAGAGCTGCGGCAGCTCCCTGTACGACTGCAGCTCGCGCGCATGGAACGTGATCGTCTCCTCGTGCGTGAGCGGCAGCACGAACCGGCGGCCGGCGCGGTCGGTGACGTGGAAGATCTCGGGGATCCGGTCGCGGCCGGTCGCCTCCCACAGCTCGACGGGCGTCAGCACCGGCGCGAGCAGCTCCTGGTAGCCGATCGCGGCGAGCTCCTCCCGGATCACCTGCTCGATCTTCCGGTGCACCGTCCAGCCGAGCGGCAGGTAGCTCCAGAGACCCGCCCCGACCTGCCGCACGAAGCCGCCGCGGACGAGCAGCTTGTGGCTGACCGCCTCGGCATCCGCCGGCGCGTCGCGCAGCGTGGGAAGGAACAGCTGTGAAGCCCGGGCGATCATCGTTGTCGCCTGAGGCTACTCGAGCGGGATCGCCGAGGCTTCGGCCATCGCGAGCGCGGCCGGCTTGGCCATCTTCAGCCGTTTCGGGCGGAACATGCCGTCCTCGATCCACCGGTCGATCTCGCGGAAGAGCTCGTCGACGAGCACGTCGGACGACACCTTCTTCAGCACGCGGCCGTGCGCGTAGATGAAGCCGACGTCCCGGCCGCCGGCGATCCCGAAGTCGGCGTCGCCGCTCTCCCCCGGCCCGTTCACCGCGCAGCCGAGCACCGCGACCTCGAACGCCTCGTCGTAGCCTGCGAGGCGGGCCTCGACCTCCTCGGCGAGCGTGTGCACGCCGACGTTGTCGCGGCCGCACGACGGGCAGGCGATCATCACCGGGCCGCGCTCGCGCAGCCCGAGCGCCTTGAGGATCTCGTACGCGGTCTTCGGCTCCTCGACCGG
>Ga0070741_10007278_pt1 | contig 23017 bp, 20 predicted proteins | sample Coa_R1_4_FD_66440 | JGI IMG/M metagenome (GOLD analysis project Ga0070741, IMG submission 66440) | Surface soil microbial communities from Centralia Pennsylvania, which are recovering from an underground coalmine fire - Coalmine... | ecosystem: Environmental > Terrestrial > Soil > Unclassified ... | reverse complement strand
GGCAGCCAAGGGCAGCAATGGCGACGAGGCTTCTGACCTGAGCGACGCTGAGCGGGAAAACCTGGAAAAGGCGGCCAAGAAATCGTCAAGACGCCAATTCGCCGGACCAAGATTGAAGCCGAGCGGGTGGAGAAAAATTCCGCGCGCGAGTTGTTTGACTACGTCCTGGCTGAAGGTAAAAAAGAATACAGCGTGCAGCGTTACAAAGGGCTGGGCGAGATGAGTTCAGAACAGCTCTGGCAGACCACCATGGACCCGGAGCGGCGCACTTTGCTTTCAGTGAAAGCTGAAGACATTGAAGCCTGTGAGGTGATCTTTACCACGCTGATGGGCGAGGATGTGGAGTCGCGGCGCAAGTTCATTGAAGAAAATGCGCTGGATGTGAAGAATCTTGACATTTGATCTGTCGCTTCGCTTCACATCGCTTAAGGCCCGGATCGAACCGGGCTTTCACGTGCTCCTATAGCAAGCAGCTGCCGCGTAAGCTGGGCTGGCTGCTATTACTACGACCGTTAGCTAAATTTTGCTCTCTGCAACTACCAACTCCGGTCTACGCCGGTAAAAGACCAGAATCGCTCCTGTCATAATCCCCAATAAAATGAGCGCGATAACGCTGCCTTCAGGACCTACGCTGCCCCCGGTGAGCCAAGCGGGGCCGCTAAAAGTAGGGGCCAAAAGACGTCCCTGGGCGCGAAGCCCGCTATCGCTAACCCCGTAAAAGAAAGATTGGCCCCAATCCCAACCGGCATGGGCGCCAACCGCCAGCCATAGATTCCCTGTGTACTTGAGCGCAGTAGAAGCAAATAGAGCAAACGCCACCACAGAGATCAAGCCGATGCGTGTTTCTCCAGGGTTTCCTGAGTGGCCAATGCCAAAGAGAACTGCCAAAACAATGACTGCAGGCCAGAAGCCAATTCCTTCAGCAAGGGTATAGAGTGCGTACCCGCGCAGAAGATACTCTTCACTGAGACCAACGAATAAAAAAACCACACCCCACTCAATGCCCCAAATCAAAATGCTTGTGCCGTGAAGTTCAAGGCTCCCGAAGCTATACGCATGAAATAAGCGCATAATCAGAAGGCAGACTGATAAGGGAAGAAATCCCCAGAACACATAACCCGTAAAGAAGCGGCGCAATACTGGGGTACGTTTGATCGGCAAACCGTATTCGCCCATGTTGCTTTTCTCAATGAGCGACATAATGAAAGCAGCAAACAGGAAAAGCAAAAAGCCCACGCCTTCACCCAAGGCTTGGGCCGGAGTAAGAATACCGTGCTTAATTGCTTCCGGTTGCGTCTTTAGCGCCAGAGGAAACAAAACCACCACAATCAGAAAAGCGAGAAGCGCGATGTAGATCAGCAGCCGCCAGCCGGCACGCAGGCCACGATCGTTGAAGAGGACTATGTTTCGCGGATGAGACGAAGCCGCAGGCGCTGGTTCTATTTCCATGGTTCTCCTGAAGCTGAAGCAGTAAAGACTTTATCAGATAGACGTTGCAGGAGGTGCTTTGGCAACTGCGTTCGTCAAGCAAGGATTGCCGGCGCCAATGGATTGGATCAGTTTCAGCACTGGCAAATGGGCGCATGATACAACTATCCATTCATGTTTCAGGCGCTTAGAGAATTCAGGGTAGGCCGGCCGCAGGTTTTTGCCGGACTCATGCTGCTGGTGTTTCTGGCGCAATGTCTTTGGGTGGCGAATACACGCAAAATCACTGAGCTGGAATATCAGTACATATTTGCCGGGCTACCCGGACCGCCTGGGGCCAAGGCTGAGGCGGCTTCACCCTTTACCAGCCTGATGGCAACGCTGCCACAGAAAGCAATTAATCTGGCAAGAAGGTTTGTTCCAATCTCATGGAGCCGCGCTTTGGCCGTTCCACACGCGTGGTTTCTGCGGCTGCCTTTTGTGATCTTTGGCGTGTGGCTGGGAGGCGCGCTCTGGTGGGTGGCCCGCCGGCTCTTTGACGATGAAGGCGGGTACACGGCGTTGGCGCTATATTGCACCTCGCCGGCAATGATCAAGGTGAGCAGCAATATTGGGCCGGAAATCCTACTGGCCTGGAGCATCTTGGGGCTGATCTATACGGCGATTGGAGTGGCGCATACGCTCTACGCTCCACCGCGGAAATGGGCGCCGCGAATCGTGATCCTTGGGCTTTCCATTGGTTTTGCGCTGGCAACTGCCTGGTGGTCATTCACGCTGGTTCTGTTGGCCTTTGCCTACATGATCTATCTGGCCCCCGGCTGCCGTAAAAAGGTGCTTCTTGTCCTGGGGAGCGCTTCGGTTTTGGGTTGCGTGGTGCTGCTGGCAATCGCCTTGATGACCGGTGGTCCAGGCCTGAGTGTGCACACACTATTCTCCCAGAAGCCTACCCTGGATGTGCTGCGTAATCTGGTATTTCCGCTGTCTGCGCGGACTGATGGCTATGTGCTGGTGTTTCTGTTCATTGCGGCGCTTACCGCTTATGGGAGCTGGCCCAGGACACGCTATTTTGGCAATACTGCTCCACTCATTTCAGCGTGGGCCTGTGTGCTCCTTTTCTCTCTGGCACCAGCCATTCGCATTTGGGATGCAGCCTTGGGGCTTACCTTTGTGTTCATATTTATAGGGGGTTTAGCGGCCGACCTGCTGGAAACTCGATACCGGAGCGAGTTAGCAATGATTTTGATTGCAGCTTTTGCGGTCAGGGTCGTTCTAACAGTGCTGGCTCTAAGGGGCTGGGTACAAAACTTAATGTAACCCGCCAGCATAAGGGATTATCATAAGAACCGTAGCAGGCCGGTGGTGGCATGATGTCACGATCAATCGTAGTTTTAAGCTTTGTTTTTGCGTTCGCCTTGCAATCCGCGCAAGCCCAGACGTTTAGCCGGGGCATACCAGCCTCAGTAACTTCGCCCACACCTGATGGCCAGACCCACGGTGTGCCGGCGAGCGTGGTATCACCAACACCGCGTCCGTTTGGAGTCAATCCGCCACTGAGGCCGCCATTTGTTCGTGTTCGCGGCCCATTACGCCGCTTTGGCAACCCGCACAGGCAGCGCCCGATATTTGTGCCGGTTCCGCTTTTCTATAGCTATTACACCGATCCTGGCTATCCTTCAGTAGCGGACCCCACCGTGCCCGATGCTCCTATTGTTGATCCAGCGCAGACACAGCCACAGCAACAACAGCAAGCCTCTGACAGCAGCGATGATGAATTGCGCGCTGCTTATTTGCAGGGTGCGCATGATGCTCTGGCCCAAAAAGACGACAGCCGCTACGGCCAGCATTATCTAGATTCACGAGAGCGCGACAGACAGCAAATGGCCGATGCCAGCACAAGCCAGCCTAAAGAGACAGCGCCGCCGCAGGAAGACAAATCACCGGCTACAGTCTTTATCTTTAAAGATGGCCACCAGCTTGAGACAAAGAACTACGCGATTATGGGTGAGACGCTGTTTGATTTCTCCGGCAAGACACTGAAGAAGATCCAGATGGGAGACATTGATACGGCGGCTACGGTGAAGGCCAATGATGATCGCGGTGTGATTGTAAAGCTGCAGTAACTTTGGTAAATGAGCAAATAGTAATCCGGATAACTTTTCTACCTGTTTCCTGCTTACAATTTGGCGCACTATTTACATTGCGTTGCAATTTATGCAGGAGCAGCGTTCAAAATAGAAAATCCCATCTTCGCAAGATTTCATCTAAGCTCTAAAGTGAGTAAGTTCCGACGGACTCTCTCGCCGTAGTCGCGACGAACATTCCTGCTCTGATACTGTCCTGTGGTTCGTACCTGCGGCTCTCTTCTAATCCGTTCATCCGTGCCCTTACCTCTGAAAGGAGAAGCAATGCAAAAACGCAAACTGGGAAAGAGCAATCTGGAAGTCTCAGCCATTGGGTTGGGCTGCATGGGGCTGAGCTTTGGGCTTGGGCCTGCCGTGGATAAGCAGACCGGCATCACGGTGATTCGAGCTGCTGTTGAACGCGGCGTGACATTTTTCGATACAGCAGAAGTTTATGGGCCATTCACGAATGAAGAGCTTGTAGGCGAAGCGCTGGCGCCATTCCGAAACCAAGTGGTGATCGCGACAAAGTTCGGTTTTAAGATTGAGAACGGCAAGCAGGCTGGCCTGGACAGCCGGCCGGAGCACATCAAGGAAGTCGCCAATGCTTCACTAAAGCGGTTGAAGACTGACCGCATCGATCTTTTCTATCAACATCGTGTGGATCCGAATGTTCCGATTGAAGATGTTGCGGGAGCAGTAAAGGAGTTGATCGGGGAGGGCAAGGTAAAACATTTTGGGCTTTCAGAAGCGGGCGCAAAGACAATTCGGCGCGCACACGCAGTGCAGCCCGTGACGGCGCTGCAGAGCGAATATTCACTGTGGTGGAGAGAGCCGGAGCAGGAATTGATCCCCACGCTTGAAGAACTCGGAATCGGTTTTGTTCCATTCAGCCCGCTGGGTAAGGGATATCTCACGGGAGCGATCAAAGAGGACACGCAGTTCGATAAGGGCGATTTCCGGAACGTGGTGCCACGTTTCAATCCTGAGAACCGAAAAGCAAATCAGGCGCTGGTGGATGTTATCGGCAAGTTTGCCCAGCAGAAGAACGCGACACCGGCGCAGATCGCTCTGGCATGGCTGCTGGCGCAGAAGCCGTGGATGGTGCCGATTCCGGGTACGACAAAAGTCAATCGCCTGGAAGAAAACATTGGCGCAGTAAACGTAAAGCTCTCGCCGGAGGACCTGCGCGCACTGGAGAACGCGGCAGCAAAGATCCCAGTGCAGGGTACGCGCTATCCAGAGGAGTTGCAGAAATTGGTAGGACGCTAAAACTAGCGGGGGAGTGAACGATGGAAATCAAGAGAGCCGGATCACAACCTTCCGGCAAAGGACCTTCAGACTGGTTTACCGGCACAGTGCGCATCGATCCGCTTTTTCAGGCGCCTGATCCGGCGATGGTACAGGGCGCGAGCGTGACCTTTGAACCCGGAGCGCGGACGGCGTGGCACACGCATCCACTGGGACAAACTCTGATAGTGACTGCGGGTTGCGGCTGGGCACAGCACTGGGGCGGACCGGTGGAAGAGATAAGGCCGGGCGACGTGGTCTGGTTCTCTCCCGGCGAAAAGCACTGGCACGGCGCTACACCGACGACGGCAATGACGCACATCGCCATTCAGGAAAAGCTGGACGGAAAAGTTGTGGACTGGATGGAGAAGGTAAGCGACGTGCAGTACCGGAAGTGATTCCCAAATCCTCAGCAAAGATTGAAAGCTGATCTCAATTTGCACGCTTAAGCCCACGTGAAAAAAGCAGCTCTGTATGGTATAATTTTCTGTATTCCTGTGGCATATAACTTCTTGTAAATGCAAGCATTTAGCGGACATTTCGGCAGGGCCACGGGGTCTGCCGGAATCGCTTGCAGTGTGCCTGAAAATCGCCCGTCAAAACGAGAGATAAAACATGGCAGATGAACAGAATCCTCAGTTACCGCTGACACCTCCACCGGGTGGCGATGGCGGCGGTCCAGGCGCAGCCAACGTGCAGCCCATCAACATTGAAGAGGAGATGCGGCGGTCGTATCTCGACTACTCAATGTCCGTCATTATTGGGCGCGCGCTGCCGGATGTGCGCGATGGATTGAAGCCAGTGCACCGGCGCGTTCTGTACACCATGCAGGAGATGGGCCTGCAATACAACAAGAAATACACCAAGTGCGCCAAGGTGGTGGGACAAGCCATGGGTCTCTACCATCCGCATGGCGATTCCGCGATCTATGACACGTTGGTGCGCATGGCGCAGGATTTTTCTTTGCGCTATCCGCTGATTGATGGCCAGGGAAATTTTGGTTCGGTAGATAACGATCCGCCAGCGGCCATGCGTTATACCGAGTGCCGCTTGCAGCGTATTTCCGGCGCGCTGATGGAGGACATCGATAAGGAAACGGTTGATTTCACGCCGAACTACGATGAATCGACCGTAGAGCCTACGGTGCTGCCAACGCGGATTCCGAATCTGCTGGTGAATGGATCGAACGGAATTGCCGTAGGCATGGCGACCAACATTCCGCCGCACAATCTCACCGAGATCGTGGAAGCGACGATCATGCTGGTAAATAATCCGGCAACGACGCTGGATGAGGTCCTGAAAATAGTAAAAGGACCCGATTTTCCCACGGGCGCTTACATCTACGGGCGCAGCGGGATCAAAGCAGCATATACCAATGGTCGCGGACGCTTTGTGATGCGCGCCAAAGCCAAGATTGAAGAGCTTACGCAGGGGCGCAAGGCGATCATCGTTACGGAAATTCCTTACCAGGTAAACAAAGCCACCCTGATCAAGCGCATTGCCGAACTGGTGAACGACAAGGTGATTGACGACATCAGCGATGTGCGCGATGAATCAGGCCGCGACGGAATGCGCATTGTCGTGGAACTGAAACGCGGAGCGGAAGAGCAGATTATCCTGAACCAGCTTTACAAGCACACTGACATGCAGACCAGCTTCAGCATGATCTTTTTGGCGGTGGTGAACGGCCAGCCAAAAGAGATGGGGCTGGTACAGGCGATCCAGCACTTTATCGATCATCGCGTGGATGTGGTGCGGCGACGCACAGTCTACCTGCTGGAAAAAGCCCGCGAGCGCGAGCATATTTTGGAAGGTTACAAGATTGCGCTGGACAACATGGACGCGGTGATCAAGATTATTCGCGGATCAAATTCGCGCGCTGAAGCAAAAGAGAACCTGCTGGCGGCGAAGTTCAAGATTGTCGATAAACAGATTCAGGCAAAGGTTGGTGGGGCGGAAGGACGGCTCTCACCGCGACAGGCCGATGCGATCCTGGAATTGCAACTCTATCGTCTGACGCGGCTTTCGACAGAAGAAATTCTGAAAGAGCTGGAAGAGATTCGGCTGAAGATCGCGGAGTACGAATCGATTCTGGCTTCAGATAAGAAGCTGCGCGGCGTGATTGTGAAAGAGCTGGAAGAGGTAAAAAAAGACTTCGGCGACGAGCGTCGCACAGAGATCACCGATGAATCGACCGAGATCACGCTGGAAGACCTGATCGCGGACGAGCAGGTAATTGTGACGGTCTCACACAGCGGATACCTGAAGCGCACGCCGCAATCCACTTATCGCCAGCAGCGGCGCGGTGGCACTGGCCGCACGGGCATGAAGACGCGCGAAGAGGATTTTGTTGAATATCTCTTCAGCGCTTCCACGCACTCCTATCTATTGATCTTTACCAACACCGGGCGTGTCTACTGGCTGAAAGTCTATGAAGTGCCCGACGTGGGCGCGGCGGGCAAGGGCAAGCACATCGGCAACCTGGTGGCCTTGCAGCCCGGAGAAACCGTGAGGACGTTGCTGGAAGTGCGCAATCTGGAAGAAGAGAACCGGTTCGTGTTCTTCGCCACACGCAAAGGCACCGTGAAGAAGACGCCGGTGAAGGACTTCTCCAACGTTATGTCGCGCGGGATTATCGCGATCGGAATCGACAAAGACGATGAGTTGGTGGCGGTGCGCTTAACTGACGGTAATCAGATCGTCTTTCTGGCGTCGCATGAAGGCCAGGCGATCCGCTTTGACGAAGACGGTGTTCGCTCCATGGGCCGGCCCGCGTATGGTGTGCGCGGCATGGACCTGGATAAGAACGATTACATTGTTGGCATGGCTGTGACGCCCAAAGATGTCCAGAAGAAGACGAACGGAAAAGGTGAAGAAGAGAATGTTCCCAGCCTGATTCTGAGCGTGACCGAACAAGGCTACGGCAAGCGGACGCCGGTGGAAGAGTACCGGCTGCAATCGCGCGGCGGCAAGGGCGTGATCAACGTGAAGACCACAGCCCGCAACGGGAACGTGGTAGGAATCATGCTGGTGGACGAATCTTCAGAGGTCATGCTGATCAGCCAGTTCGGGAAGATCATCCGTATCGATACCACGACGATCCGCGAAGCCGGCCGTTCAACCCAGGGCGTGCGTCTGCTGCATCTGGAAGAAGGCGACCGCGTGGCCTCAGCAACGGTGCTGCAAGAGAAGGAAGAGGAAGAGCCGAAGCTGTTGCAGTAGGCAAGTCTAAGACCGATGCAATAGATAAGAGATTGTTGTTGCAGCCATTCCGAGGAGAAGCTCTGCCTCTCGACGGTCTGGATTACGGCCTTCTCGTAGATGGCATCCCATTTCGGATGCATAGCCCCATATTTGCCCAAGAGCAGTATCTAACGGTCGTGGAATCCCAAGTGTATCCCTGTAACGGTTTAAGATTTCGCCAAAGGTGGCACGTTGGTCATTCGCAATCACGCGAGCAGTAGCCTCAAGTGCAGCCATGCAATGTTGGATAGTACCTGTAATATCTGGTCGGGGCCGCCGACTCAGATCACTACGTGCCTCCTCCAACTCTTGCCTAGCCGTATTCAGATTCGCATCGCCAAGTCGGACAGCAGCGGTACCGACTGCGTGTTCAAACTCCATATCTCCGCGCGTAACAATTTGACCGTTCACGATCTGCCAACCAATCCCATCTTCCTCAAAGAGGCGATTCAAGTACGTCGAAAATTCAGCTTGCCGGCCAGTCCGCGTAAAGTATTGATATAAGCCCTCCGCGATATCATAGACTCGATACCAATCGCATTCAGTGAGAAGTTCAATTTACCTCATCTCTGACATTTGGTATCTCAGTCCAGTTCGTGGGATCTGGTCGGCGGCGAAGCACATGACAGATAACCTCACGTAAGCTGGTGTAGTTCATCCCCATATTTCGCCCGATTTGAACCAAGCCCATGCGAAGACCTTCAGGTGCATCTTCACGCACTATTATTTCGCGCTGCTGCCCATAGCCGTGTCGTTGAGAGAAGCCGCCCATCATTGAATTATACGTCTTTGTCTGACACGCCTACTTTAACGCTCCGCTGGCGCTGCGCGTCGGCCTGCGGCAGCAAGGAAGAAACTTTTCTTTGCTTACCCGGCACTTGCTCCTCAGCGCGTGTTACGCGCCTCGTCGCCGTACCGGGCTAGTCTCTTCCGTCCCTGACGGGACTGTTGCATCGTATTGCAGGGATTCTGTCCAAACTAAATTTGTAGATCTCGCATACAAACTAGCCTATAGGCATCAATTGCTGCACTAGCTTCTTTCGCAATCCCAGCCAGGCTAATACAGCAGCGGTAATCAGTAGAGCAGTCGAGATCCACCCAGCCGCGTGAAGGCCGGGAATGATTTTTTCATGCGTCTGGCCAAGCAGAGCGCCGAAAACAGCTACTCCCACCGCGCCGCCGGCCTGGCGCGCGGTGTTGAGCACAGCTGAGGCGGTGCCGGAGCGTTCACGCGGAACACTGGAGAGGATTGCGGTGGTCATGGCGGGAACGGCAAGGCCCATGCCGCCGGGAATGAGAACGAAGGCCGCCATCATACTAAGCATTGATGTGCCTGCGTTTAGACGAAGAAGCAGAACATAGCCAAGCATTGCGACCAACGCTCCAAGAACCATGGGCAAGCGAGAACCAGCGCGGGCGGTGAGCCATCCGCTAAGAGCGTTGGAGACGATGAAGGTGGCAGTGAGCGGTAAAAAGGCAATGCCGGTTTTAAGAGCGGAATATCCGCGCGCCTGCTGCAGGTAGAGGCTGAGAACAAAGATCACACCGTAATACGTGAGGTTGACCAACACACCAAAGCCTACCGACGCGCTGAAGCAACGATCGCGAAAAAAATGTAGCGGCAGCATGGGCGAGGAGACGCGGCTTTCCACGTAAAGAAAGATCGCAGCCGAGATCAGGCCAACAATCGCGCCGGCGATCACAACCGCGCTCATGGGACCGAGGCGACCGCCTTCAATCACTGCACCGATCATCCCGGTCAACGCCAGGATGGCGAGAAGTTGCCCGGAGAAATCGAGGTGCTTTGTGCCTGAACCCACGAAATCGAGCGGAACGAAACGAAACACCAGAAAGATTGCCACGCCGCAGAGCAAAATATTCACCAGAAAAATACTGCGCCAGCCAAAGGACGCAAGAAGAAATCCGCCGGCAACGGGACCGGCGGCAATGGAGACGCCGCCTGCCGCGGTCCAAAAGCCAACCATGCGGGCGCGGAGAGATGAATCGTTCTCAGCGGTGCGATTGAGAATGGCCAGCGAGCTGGGCACGAGGAGCGCAGCGCTGCTGCCCTGGAGCGCACGAGCGGCAATCAGAACACCGATGTTGGGAGCAAGTCCGCAGACAACGGAAGCCGCGGTGAAAATGAAGAAGCCAGCCAGGTAAACACGGCAAGAGCCGAGCCTGTCCGCGATTACACCGGCGGAGATGAGCAGCGCGGCAAAGCTGAGAGTATAAGCATCCACGATCCATTGCAGGCCGGCTACTCCGGCATGCAGGCGCGACCCGATCTGCGGCAGCGCGACGTTTACGATCGTGACATCAAGCTGCACCACGACAAAACCAAAGCTGGTGGCAATAAGAAGCCAGAGGAGTGGGCCGCTCAGTGTGGCTGGTCGTTTATCCATAAAGCTACTATGCGATGCAGGCATGTCGGGATGTTTCACGGCGCAGTTAAATATTACGGCACCAAGGCGGCTTACGATATTTCATCACGGAATGAAATATGCAAGGCAAGCGGGCCAGTAAAATAAAGCTAGCGGCATAGGGTTTGCTGTCTTAAGGAATGAAGGGCGGGAATCATGAAAGAAAAGCATGCAATCTCAACTTTAGGCTATTTGCTGGCCGATCCGGGCAGGGCGGCCATGCTGGTGGCATTGCTGGAAGGGCGCGCTTTGCCTGCGGGAGAACTGGCCAGAGCGGCTTCTGTTTCCGCGCAGAGCGCCAGCGCGCATCTTTCCAAACTGAGCCGGGGCGGCCTGATCACCATGCAGCGCGATGGACGGTGCCGGTATTACAAGCTCGCCGGACCCCGCGTGGCCAACGCTCTTGAGGCGCTTGGGGCCATCTCAACCGTGCGCCCGGCAGCAGAGTACATTGCTTCGCACCTGGACAAGTCAATCCTGGTGGCCCGCAGTTGCTATGACCATCTGGCAGGGCGCATTGGCGTGGCGCTGGCTGACGCAATGCACAAGCAGCGCGTGATTGTGGCTGAAGGTGAGCGGGATTATCGGGTAACAACGAAGGGCGCTGACTGGCTGGCAAAGCTGGGGGTGCAGATGGAGACACTTGAGCAGAGCAAGCGCCATCTGGCGCGCCGATGCCTGGATTGGACTGAACGGCGTCCGCACGTAAGCGGTGCGCTGGGAGCGGCGCTGCTGAAGCATTTTCTGGCAGAAGGATGGCTGGCGCGCAACAAGGGTTCACGAGCGCTGAGAGTAACGCTGAAAGGACAGCGATGGTTCAGAGAGTTGGGCGTGGCAGCGGAGATTTAGGCGCTCCGCTGCGTTGCGCGTGGGCCTGCGGCAGCGAGGAAAGATTTTTTCTTTGCTTACCCGGCACTTGCTCCTCAGCGCGTGTTACGCGCCTCGTCGCCGTACCCGGCTATTCTCTTCCGTCCCTGGCGGGAATGTGCGTGGTAGTGCGAGGTTCTCTTCAAGCGTGGCGGTTGGTTGCAATATTAAAGCGGTATTAGGATTGCTTTACCTGAATCATCAATCTCTATCCTCATGAACGCGCCATCCTGAGCTGAGCACACGATGCTCTGCTCCTTTACCATGCTCCGGGACGCGAGGCGAAGGATCTGCTCAGCTGGTCTTCAGGGCAGCCGATCATCCATTCAGTCTTGAATAGCCCTATGGTGCAGCGGAGCCGATCCTTCGGCTTCGCGGAAACTGTGTCGAGACACTTTGCAATTCAGTGGCTCGCCTCAGGATGGCGCGTCGTGGGGTGAGATGGATAGTTAATCGCGAACGTGTGGTAGTAGATACAGCAACTCAGGAATACTATAGTGAACAAATTTATAGCTACTTCTTTGCACGTTTCCGCTTGGCTGGTCTGCCACCAGGATCGGGCCTGAATTTCTCAACGTCAGAGCGGCGCAGCAATGTCTTGCCTGCAATTGTGAAGGTGGTAAACCGGCCTTTAGCAACCAGATTGGATATTGCCTGCCGGCTTATTCCCCTCATCCGTGCTGCTTCTGACTGCGAAACCCAATCCACAGGGTTAAAAGGTTTCGATTTCGATAAACTAGTTGACATTGTACACTACAATCAGATAATATACTTGTGTCGTTACGGCACCGAGTACAATCCTGCGGGATTTGCCGGTGATTAGAAGCACCGACAGGCCCCTGACCACACGTCGCCATAAGGAGGCAATGATGGCTACGAGTAAAGCTAAACATCTTATTGACTTAACGCAACTCACGCCCCGCCGCGCCAAAACCGGGCTCGTCGGGGACTCCGAACTTCAACGCCACAGAACAACCCCAAGAACCAACGGCAAGACCGGAACAGGGGATAAGCCTGAAACTGCGGGCCTGATGCCGGTGAAAGCCCATATCTATCATTCCATTGCGGAGTTGAACAGCGGATTTGAACAAGTAGTCCGAGAGCTGCAGGTATTGGGCGGGCTGAATCTGTTTCGCGCGAGCGACGTGGCCGCCATGCGCGAGACGATCTGCCGGATGCGAGCACAGGCCAATCGGGATTTTGCCCTGGCGATTCATGGTGGCGAGAAGGTGGATGCGGGTCCTTTGCAGTCGTGAATTTTGGACATGTACTGGGTTTCAGCAGTGGGCCGCAGAAGGCAGTGACCGGTGTGGGTGAACTAGTTCGTGAGTGACTGCCTGCAGCGAAGGCGGTATGATGCGGAAGCTCTTGGTGCAGCCCTTGAGCTAAAAGACGAGCGCAACGGATCCCGTTGCGTTTTTGCTTTTTGAAAGCGTTGCGACCCTCTGCTGAAAAACAGCACTCAGCACTCAGCCAGATCTAGCACCAAATACTAAAGAAAAACTTCTCGACCGGTCGGTCATTGTTCGGTTGAAGTGCAGTTCGGCTTTGTTTTCAACGCGGGAGTTATAGGGGGTGGGAGTTGCGACCCTCTGCTGATTCTCTCAGCATTGGGTCGGCTTGGGTAGGGGGGAGGGAGGGGAATTTCAAAAAATTGCGGAATTGTTCGGAATCGCCGGAATGGACATCGCCGAGGGCAGCGGTGCCACATGTGCATGGGCAACCTACGCCAAATTGGGATGGCTGGGATGAGTGACCCGGGTAGGAGATGGCAGGACTTCAGCATCGATTAGGGGCCTAAATTGCACGGACCGGAAAACGCAGGCGAGGGCACTATTTCAGGGCAGGCTCTGCGCTCCACAATCCCTGTAAATGGGCAGACATTTTGCTTCTAAAGGCCTAGTCATTTAATCTTATAAATCTCTCGCGGGACGCCTGAATTCGCACTACGAAAGGTGGAGAGATGAACATTTATAAGAATATTACGCAGACTATCGGGCGGACGCCGCTCGTCCAACTTAACAAGGTCACCAAGGGCGCCAAAGCAACTGTGGTGGCAAAGCTGGAGGGCTTCAATCCCTGCCACAGCGTGAAAGACCGCATTGGCGTGAGCATGATTGATGAAGCCGAGAAAGCCGGGCGGATTACGCCGGGCAAAACAGTGCTGATTGAACCTACCAGCGGCAATACGGGAATTGGGCTGGCATTTGCAGCAGCAAGCAAAGGCTATAGGCTGATCCTGATCATGCCGGACACGATGAGCCAGGAGCGCAGAGTGGTGCTGCTGGCGCTGGGAGCGGAGCTGATTCTTACGCCTGGGCCCAAGGGGATCAAAGGATCAATTGCCAAGGCCAATGAACTGCTGAAGGAGACGCCGAACGGGGTCATTCTGCAGCAGTTTTCGAACCCGGCGAATCCGAAGATCCATCGCGAAACCACCGGGCCTGAGATCTGGAACGATACTGACGGCAAAGTGGATATTCTGGTTTCCGGCGTTGGCACTGGCGGCACGCTGACCGGAGTAGGCGAGTTTATTAAGGCCAAAAAGCCGGGCTTTCAGGTGATTGCTGTTGAGCCATCAGACTCTCCGGTGCTTTCCGGAGGCAAGCCGGGACCGCATAAGATTCAGGGCCTGGGAACGGGCTTTGTTCCAGACGTTCTGCGCACCGATTTGATTAATGAAGTGCTCACGGCAACATTGGATGAATCACTGGATATGGCGCGGCGGATGGCGAAAGAAGAAGGGATCTTCATCGGCATCTCTGGCGGCGCTGCGGTAGCACAGGCGGTGAAAGTGGCGCAACGCGAACAAAACGCCGGCAAGCTGATTGTGGTGGTGGTCCCTGACTTTGGCGAACGCTACCTGAGCACGATGCTGTTTGAAGGCCTGAAGAACCAAGCAGCCAGCCTGCAGACGGTGGATGCTGATGTGGACACGTTCTTCATGATGAAATCGGCATAGTAAAAGAATTAACTTCGTAGCCGATCGTTGGATATTGGTCACTGGCGTTGGGCATACATTGGCGTTTTTGGATTCGCGGTTGAGAGACATAGTAATGCGAAGTAATGCGAACCGAAAAGTCATGGGTGCGTACAGCGGTGTCACTGTTAAAAGCTGAGACGCAAGTAGTGCCACCAATGATCGGCGGCGAGGTTAAAATTTTGATCTCTATCTTCAAGCCCGGTTGGCCACTCCGGCACCGGCAGTAGGGAAATAAATTTTTGTGACGAACCCGGAGTACCTAATGCCGGAGGTGCTTGCGCCCTTGGTGCGCAACACTATTTTTTCCGGCAATATTCATCATGTTGTGCAGGCAGATTCCACGAACTCTGTAGCGCTGCGTGGGGCTGTGCTGGCTGGCCAGCATCCGGATGACACCCCGGAAGGCGCGGTTTTTCTGGCTGAAGAGCAGACGGCGGGCCGCGGACGCAGTTCGCACTCCTGGTATTCAGAGCGCGGCACGGGCATCTACTGTTCTTTTCTTTTGCGGCCGCCCATGTCGCCGGCGGAATCTTTATGGCTCTCCTTGATCGCCGGAGTTGCGGTGCAAGACGCCGTGCGGGAGACCACCGGCCTGGCCGCTGATATTCGCTGGCCCAATGATCTGCTCATCAATGACAAAAAATTCGCCGGCATTCTTACAGAAACGAGTTCAGAGGCCGCCAAGGTGCATCACGCGGTGATTGGGATAGGCGTAAATGTGAACCAGCGCGAGTTTCCGGACCATTTGGGAGACACGGCAACATCGCTCCGCATGGAAGGGAACAAGGAATTTTCGCGCTTAGAAGTTGCTGCGGCGCTGATTCGCGCGGTTGATCGTGAATATCGCGCCTTGTTGCGGGCGATGAGCAGCCCTATCCGCACGCCGGCGCTGAGGTTTGAGCCGATCATGCGCCGCGTGGAGTCGCGCTCCACTTACGCTCACGGCAAGCAAGTCCACGTGGATGAGGACGGCGGCTACCACGGCATTACAGACGGGCTTGATCCGCGCGGTTTTTTGCGCGTGCGCACTGACCAGGGCCTGCGCATTGTGATTTCCGGCAGCGTACGGCCAGCGCAGAGGAGCACCGATGCTTCTGGTTCTTGATGTCGGCAATACCAACACGGTGCTGGGCGTATTTGAAATGGCAATCGGGTTTGCCACCAAATCCAACGCTGAGCCGCGCCTGCTGGCGCACTGGCGCGTGGCCACAATGATGACCCACACGGTGGATGAGTATGGCGTTTTGTTTCGGAACCTTTTTGATATTGGAGAAGTGGAAGCCAAGGACGTTCGCGGCATCATTATTTCTTCAGTGGTCCCGCCCCTGGACTCAACGCTGCGTGAGGTCTGCGAGCGCTATTTCAAGTTGAAGCCTTTGTTTGTGGAGCCGGGCATCAAGACCGGAATGCCAGTGCTGTATGAGAATCCGCAAGAAGTGGGCGCAGATCGGATTGTGAATGGCGTAGCAGCGTTTGAAAAATATGGCGGTCCCTGCGTGGTGGTTGATTTGGGTACAGCAACAACTTTTGATGCTGTCTCACGCAAAGGCGAATACATGGGCGGAGTAATTTCGCCGGGAATCGGAATCTCAGCGCGAGCGCTGTTTGAGCACACTGCGCGCCTGCCTTTTGTGGACATTCGCAAGCCAGCCAAGGCAATTGGCACCAACACGGTTGGCAGCATCCAAGCAGGGCTGTTCTTTGGCTATCTGGGGTTGGTGGATGGAATCCTGGAGCGCTTGATTGCTGAAATGGGCGCGGACACAAAAGTTGTGGCGACTGGAGGCTTGGCCACGTTGATCGGCGACCATTCCAAGTACATCAAGAACGTGGACGATTTGCTCACGCTGAATGGATTGCGCATTATCTGGGAGCGCAATGCGGGCACGCAGAAACAGAAAGCGTCGTCATGAGCGATTAGCAGTTCAATCTGATCTGTTTTTTATTTCGCGCGCTGATGGAGGCTGCTAGTTAAGTGAAACATTCGTAATCTTTGCCGTGGAAAATTACTTCAATTATTTTACGGAGATTGAAGATCATTATCGTCGCCGTCGCGGATCACATTTACTGGTTTCACAGCTTGACTGGGCCTTGATGATGACCTGGAAGGACGCCGGCATACCGCTGGAAGCTGTTCTTCGCGGGATTGACTCTGCTTTTGATAGATATGATCAACGGCCAAGAAAGACAAAAAAGATCAACAGTCTGGCCTTTTGCGCGCAAGAGGTACTGACAGCTGCCGAAGAGATGAAAGAGGCCGCAGTTGGCTCCTTGCGACAGGAACCGGCTTCATCGGCTGGGCTGGAAGCGGAAGAGATCGCGCAGTTCTTCCAGCAGAATGCAGACAAGTTGTGCCAAGCGAATGTGGGCAAAGAAGCGCAGTTGGTAGTGAAGGAATGTGCTGCTACACTAACTGACTTGGCATCAAGTTTGGGCGGAGCAACGCCGTTGCGTCTGGAAGAGCTGGAACGGCGGCTGACAGTGCTGGAAGAAAAGCTTCTGGCTGCCCTTACGGTGAGCGCCACAGAGAACGAATTGTTTGAACTGCGGACGGAGGCGGACCGGGAGATTGCGCCGTATCGCAGCAAGATGCCTGGAGCGCAGATCCAACAGCTCCAAAAACAATTTATTCACAAGCGTCTGTTTGAGAAGGCTAAAATTCCGCGTCTCAGCCTCTTTTATCTGTGAACCTGACGATCGAAAAGCTTGTCTATGGCGGCGATGGTCTCGCCCGTCTTCCTGAAGGAAAGACGGTGTTTCTGCCTTTTGTGCTCCCTGCAGAAGAGGTGAGCGCGACCATTGTGCAGGAAAAAAGCAGCTTTTCCCGCGCCACGGTTGACGAAGTGCTTAAGCCATCTCCTTATCGCGTGAAGCCGCCGTGCCCATATTTTGGCAGTTGCGGCGGATGCCACTATCAGCACAGCGGATACACAGCCCAACTGGAGAACAAACGCGCCATTCTGAAAGAGACGCTGCTGCGCAACGGCAAGCTGGAATGGAAAGGCGAGATCATCACTCACTCCGGCGAATCCTGGAATTACCGCAACCGCTCGCGAATGAAAGTTCGCAGCGGCGAAGAATTTGCTGTTGGCTATCACCGGATGGGATCGCACGATCTTTTGCCGGTAAAAGAGTGTCCTATCAGTTCAAAGCTCATCAATCGCGTGCTGGGGCATCTGTGGGAATTGGGTGAGGCAGGCAAAGTTCCTGCTGGCATTACCGAAATAGAGTTTTTTGCCGATCACGCGGACGCCAAAATGGTTTTGGAAGTGCATTTCAAAGCCGGTTCACCGGAGATGCATGATTTTGCCGCAGCCTTGCAAAGCAAAGCGGCGGAGATCAAAGGCATTGCTTTTTTCACGGAGAATGCCGAAGGCGAGCCGGGCTCTGAGCCACCAAAATATACCGTTGGCGATCCGGTGCTGGCGTATCAGGTGGGCGAAAAATCTTTCCGTGTGAGCGCAGGATCGTTTTTCCAGGTGAATCGCTATCTTGTCCGCGATCTGGTCCAGACCGTGGTGGGCGACTTCCACGGCCGTATTGCTCTTGATCTATATGCAGGCGTGGGGCTCTTTGCCTCTCATCTGGCCAAGCGTTTTGATCAGGTATTTGCCGTTGAATCGGCTCCGGTTTCATATGCAGACATGCAGGCGAATGCCATTAAAAACGTAGTCCCGGTGCGCAGCACAGCGGAAGGCTTTTTGCCGCGATGCATCAACATGCAGCCGGAACTTGTGGTGGTTGATCCGCCGCGCGCTGGTCTGGGAGCAAAATCCACCCAACTTCTGGCGGCGTTGCGAGTAAAAAGAATTGTTTATGTTTCCTGCGATCCAGCTACGCTGGCGCGCGACGTTCGCACTCTGCTGGAGACCGGCTATCACGTGGAAGAGGTCCACATGGTGGATCTATTCCCCCAGACTTTTCACATCGAGAGCGTGGTGCGCCTGGCGCGGTAGGGACGCTCAGGACTTAATTTTTGGGCTGGCCGAAGGGGATTTGGTCGTGTTTGGATTGGCTTTATCATCGCAAGCGGGGTAGCCGGTAAGGGGTAAGTTCCCGCGCTCAATGAATCCTTTTGCCAGCCTGGGAATCCAAGGAATGGCATTTGAGATAGCTAAAACCAGCTAATTTGAGGTAAAATAAGGCTTTACCGCGAAAGGTTCAAAGGCAAATGAAGGCAGCCATCCATCCCAAATATGAAGAAGTGCGCGTGCACTGTGCATGCGGAAACACGTTTACCACCCGCTCAACCCATAAGGGCAACATCAATCTGGAAATCTGCTCCAACTGTCATCCGTTCTTTACAGGTAAGCAGAAGCTGGTGGATACCGCCGGACGCGTGGAGCGCTTCCGTCGGAAGTACGAAAAAGCCGCAAACGCCAAAAAGCAATAACGGCGCAGGATTTGAAATAGGCCTCCGCCATGGCGGAGGCTTTGGTTTGAGCAGACAGCAATTAGCAATTAGTCAAACCGAGAACGCGGAGGCATTTTATCCGAAGCCTCGAGCGGAGCGAGAGGTCCCTATCGGCTTAATTGCTCCGAAGGCTCGCCCGGCGTAAATTCTTTGAGTGTGTGTTGGATTTAAGGCGGTATCGAGCGGGTAGGGCTCCCTCACCCGCAAAGAACGCGGATTCGGGATTGCAGAAAAATGCATAAATTCTGGGAAAATCCGGCCAATGCCACCATCGCTCCTGAGGGCGCGCGCGTGCCGGAAACTCTCCAGATTGGCAGCGTACAGATCGCGCCGGCAACAATTCTTGCGCCCATGGCTGGCGTGACAGACACGGTTTTCCGCCGCTTTATCCGCAATGCCAGCTTTGTGCGGCCGCCGGGCGAGATCATGGCAGCGCCGGAGGGAACAGATTGGATTGAAAGCACGAACCTGCCTCAAGCGCAAATCGCCGCTGGTCAGGGGCAAGTCCCTCAAGCGGTCTTCAAGAACAATGAAATCTCTGGTTGCGGCCTGCTGATGACTGAGTTTACCTCGGCTGATGGGCTTTTCCGTACGCGTGAATCCAAGCGCAAGCGCTACCTGACGTTTTATGAAGATGAGCATCCGATCTCAGCACAGCTTTTTGGCAGCGATCCGTACACCCTAGCTGAATCGGCCAAGATCGTGGAAGATGCCGGCTTTGATCTGGTTGATCTGAATCTTGGCTGTCCGGCCAAGCGCGTGGTCAAGTGCAATGGCGGTTCCGGCTTGCTGAAAGATTTGCCGGTGATTCGCATGATTTTTGAAGCAGTGCGCGCCGCCGTGAAGATTCCATTCACGGTGAAAGTCCGCATGGGCTGGGATGATGCCAATATCGTCTGCGTGCCTCTGGCCAAAATGGCGGAAGACTGCGGCTTAAACGCTTTGGCGCTTCATGCTCGCACACGCGAACAGGGCTACAGCGGAAACGCGCGTTGGGAGTGGATTGCCGCGGTTAAAGACGCAGTAAAGATTCCTGTGATCGGCAATGGCGATATTCGCAGCCCTGAAGATGCTATCGCCATGGTGGCGCAGACCGGCTGTGATGGCGTGATGATCGGCCGCACGGCTGCGTCTAATCCCTGGATTTTCCGCCAGATTCGCCAACACGCTGAGACTGGCCGTTACGACCAGCCGACCGAGGCCGATCGTTATCAGATGATCCGCACTTACTTCAAAATGCTGGTCGATGAGACGCAGCATGGCTCGGCAGGCAAGATGAAGCAGTTTGTTGCCTGGTTTACGCATGGCGTGCCCAACGGGACCGCCTTGCGCCGCGCCTGCTATGAAGCCCAGACCGGGCCGGCAATCTTGGCCAGCGTGGAAAAATTTTTTGAAGAGCTGCTAAGTGGAAATCAGCCGCCGCCTAGCCTGCCACATGTTCAGCCGGAAATGGCACTGCTACCAGCTTACGGCGATTAGCGGAATGAGATCAGAAACCAACTGCCTGTTTCATTTTGATTTACAAAGTTTCCCGTAATAGGCATTAAGTATCTGATTACGAACACCTTCGCTAAAGGCGACAAGTAACTGTTTTCAGGCTATTTTCTCGCCCTATTTCGACTCTTATGTCTTACAGAGCTTAAGTGCGACAAATAGAAAGATGTCGAATATGCACCTTTCGATCTATGCAATCATCTAAAATTGAGTGGAAATGACACAAAATCAGAATCTTTTCTTTCAGAAGTTCAGCATTACTCCTAACGACCTGCAGCGTTACCTTGGAGAAGCTCTTTCAGCCGGTGGTGACTACGCTGATCTATATTTTGAGTATCTAACTTCCACATCAATCAGCGTGGAAGAATCCATTGTTAAATCTGCGTCGCAGGGAATTTCAGCGGGTTGTGGAGTGCGCGTCTTAGCAGGTGACCGCACTGGCTATGCATACACAGATGACCTTGCGCCGGAGAAGATCATGCGTGCCGCTCGCACGGCGGCGTTGATCGCGCGAGGCCCGGCTAAAAGCCCAATTGAGGGCTTCAAAGAACATGCCGGGCATCAGCTTTATCCTGTTGCTGCGCCGTCAGCGGAAGCGGACATTGCGTCAAAGCTGGAATTGGTGATGCGGGCTGATCGCAGTGCGCGAGCTTACGATCCGCGCATTGTGCAGGTGCGCGCCGCATATCTTGATGAAGTACGGCAGATCCTGGTCATCGGCTCAGACGGGACCTTTGCTTCTGATGTGCAGCCTTTAGCGCGCTTAAGCCTTACCTGCATCGCCAAGGAGGGGAACAACTCTGCGCGAGGCGCAGCCGGCGGTGGGGGACGTGTGGGCATTGATTTCTTCCTTACTGAGAAAACGCCTGAACACTATGCTCACGATGCTGCCCGCCAGGCCATTATCCAGTTAAATGCGCGAGAAGCACCCGCAGGAGAGATGGAAGTGGTTTTAGGGCCAGGCTGGCCGGGGATTTTGCTGCATGAAGCGATTGGTCACGGTCTGGAAGCAGACTTTAACCGCAAAGGCACCTCAGCCTTCACGGGAATGCTGGGCAAGCGCGTGGCTTCTGACAAGTGCACGGTCGTCGATAATGGCACGCTGCCCTCGCGGCGTGGCTCCATCAACGTGGATGACGAAGGATCGCCCACCCAGAACACAGTGCTCATTGAAAAAGGAATTCTCAAGGGCTATCTGAGTGACAAGCTTTCCTCCAAACTGATGGGCATGCCGGATACAGGCAATGGCCGCCGTGAAAGCTACGCTCACATTCCAATGCCGCGCATGACGAACACCTACATGCTGGCAGGAGAGGATTCACCGGAAGACATTATCCGCTCAGTAAAACGCGGCGTATATGCAGTGAATTTCGGCGGCGGGCAGGTGGATATCACCAACGGCAAATTTGTCTTTTCCGCCTCTGAGGCCTACATGATTGAAAATGGCCAGGTAACCGCTCCGCTCAAGAACTGCACTCTCATTGGCAACGGGCCGGATGCGCTCACCAAGGTTTCCATGGTAGGCAATGATCTACAGTTGGACGAAGGGGTTGGGACCTGCGGCAAAGACGGGCAATCTGTGCCGGTCGGCGTGGGTATTCCCACCTTGAAGCTGGATAGCATGACAGTGGGCGGCACCGCCAGATAAACACATGGCCACACACACAGAAATTTTAAGCGGAGCTGATACCGGTTTGCGCGATTTGGCATCAAGCGTCGTCTCTCGCGCAATGAAATCCGGAGCTAGTGCAGCAGAGGTCGTAATCAAAGAAGGCACCGAATTTTCCACGGTGGTGCGCCTAGGGCAGGTTGAGACCCTCAAGGAGTCTGGCTCGCGTGCTATGGGCTTGCGTGTTTTTCTTGGCCAGCGGAGCGCCAGCACTTATTCCAGTGACCTTACTGAAGATGGAATTCAGCGGCTGATCACTGGCGCCTTTGAATTGGCGCGGGTTACCTCTGAAGATCCTTACGCCGGAATTCCTGAGGCCGCGCAACTTGGCTCAGTATCAGGCGATCTGAAGCTCTACTATGACGATGTCTTTTCCCTTCCACCGGAAGAGCGAATTGATTATGCCCGGCGCGCAGAACGGGCTGCGCTGGATGTTGATCCGCGCTTAAAGAATTCTGATGGCGGCGCTTTTGATGCGTCCACCCGTTATAAAGTGCTGGCTAACTCACACGGATTTACGGGCGAATACCGGCGCTCATCTTGTTCAATTTCTGCCTCTCCAATTGCCCAGGACGAGAATGGCTCTATGCAGGGCGATTACTGGTTTAGTCTTACGCGCACCATGGCCAAACTGGAATCACCGGAAGCCGTGGGGCAGAAAGCCGCACAACGCGCGTTGCGCCTGCTGGGTGCGCGCAAAATCAATTCCATCCAGGTGCCTGTTGTTCTTGATCCGCTCGTCGCTGGCTCGGTTCTAGATAACATTTTTGACGCGGCGAGTGGCGATGCTGTTTACAGGCAGTCGTCTTTTCTTGCCGGGAAGCTTGGAGAGAAAGTTGCCGCGAGCAATATAACAATCATTGATGACGGCACCATTCCCGGCGGTTTTGGCACGGAGCCTTTTGATAGTGAAGGCGTGCCTACTCAGCGCACCACCGTGATAGAAAATGGCGTGCTGAAATCCTACCTGCTGAACACCTATACAGCTAAGAAACTTGGGCTTAAAACTACCGGCAACGCTTCACGCGGGCTGGCTGGAAATCCGGGCATTGGCTCAGGAAATTTCTTCCTGCAAAAGGGTGAGCG
>Ga0070741_10007277_pt1 | contig 23021 bp, 24 predicted proteins | sample Coa_R1_4_FD_66440 | JGI IMG/M metagenome (GOLD analysis project Ga0070741, IMG submission 66440) | Surface soil microbial communities from Centralia Pennsylvania, which are recovering from an underground coalmine fire - Coalmine... | ecosystem: Environmental > Terrestrial > Soil > Unclassified ... | reverse complement strand
TCACCCAGCCGGGGCGGATGGGCCAGCCGTTGTAGGCGTACTTGGTCATGCCGCGCGTCGCGTGAACCGGGAAACCGCGACGGATGAAGGCGTTCTTGACCTTCTTGCGCGGATAGATGTCGGCGTCCTTGCCGACGGAGCAGTATGCACTGCCGACCACGCCCTCGGCCGCCAGCGGCTTGCCGAGCCATGCATTGAGAACGGTCGGCGTCACGTTGCGCCGGCTGCCGTGGTGCGGGATCTGCACGATATTCGGGCGCTGATACAGCCCGCTGTTGACAGCGTAGACGTAGGCTTCCGCGAGACCCTCGGGGCCGACGTCGGCGGTGAGCAGCGCGCGCTTGTCGTCGAACACTCCCCACTGGACGACGCTGGTCTCATTCGACGCGGACGTGGCCGGAGGATCATCGTCCAGCGTCTCGACACCCCAGTGCTCGGCCACTGCATCAATGACGGACTTGGCGCCTTCGAAGATGCTCGGGATGATGCCCTTCTTCTCGGCGTAGGTCTGCGGGGTCTTCTCCAGGTCGGGCAGCAGCCGTACATAGCGTGCCCTCGACGGTGCCAGGACGGTGAAGTGCAGGCCGATCTTATCGCCCTGGAATACTGAGCGGATCGGGATTCCCCGACTGTTGGCAATGTCCTCGAGCTCCACGAGGTACGGGTGCTTCTCGCGGATGTGGTCGATGAGACCCTGGAGCGTCCAGTTGCCGTGGAAGTTGTGGATGATCTCACCGGCATAGAGCCACGGCCGGTTCATCCAGAGGTTCTTCACATCCATGGCCTTCAGGATGCCGACGAGCCCGCAGGCATGGTCATTGTCGGCATGCGACAGGACCATGTGATTGATGAAGACATTGCCGTAGTGCGTCCGGAGGTGCTTGATCACCGTCGCGGCCGTGTCCGTGAAGCCGCCGTCTACGACGTGGACCCAGAAGCTGGCATCGTCGCCATAGCGCAAGCAGATTGCGTCACCGTTGCTGTCGCCAACGGGCAGGAAGTCGATCTCGTAGTGCATTAAGCCCTCAATAGCAGCGCGGCCGTCCCAGTATGAGGACGGGGCGCAAGTCCCCGGCGCCGCCGTGCCCCTCGGCGCCATCTGGGCGGCTATATGGTCAATGGTCGCAGGCGGTTCAATAGTCCGCGAGGTGAGTAATTCTGGGGAAAAAAGAGGAGGCGACACTTGCCGCCTCCTTGCGAATCAGCATCGCCACCACGGCCGTCGCTTGTCATGCACTGGCGCATGGAAGGGATCGGCTGCGCGGGCGAACCGCTCCACCTGCGCCAGATACTCGTTCGCGCAATGGAGGTCGTGGAACGTGAGCTCGTTTATCGTGACGTGGCTCTTGGTCGTATCCACTGGCCGCCGGCACTCGGGTGCGTTGCACTGGATGAGCTTCGGCATCGAAGCCCTCCTTTCTCCCGATGCTCGCTCGAGCTCGGGGTGCTGCGCGCCAAACTCCGTGGCCACACGGGGGACTTTCGTCCACGCAGCACTCCGCTCTCGAGGCGGGACCACCCATTCACGACGCCAGAAGGCTTTCGCCGTATGCCGAGGGCGCTGATGAAAACACGCGATCCGCAGCTGTTCTTGAGTGCGAATACTAAGGCTCGTTGACGCTGCCCGGCCAAAGAACACTGACGCTGTGAAGGGGTGGTCCCGCGATGTGAAAGAGCTTAGGAAAGCGATGCAATCGGGTCGGTCGTTATGAGGCGTAGCACGATGTCGAGGACCGACTTCGCTGCGAGCAACCAGCCGACGCCCGGATAGGCCGTCGAGAAGATCACAACAACAGCGATGATGGCCTGCACGAGCGCGACCTGGAACGTCCTTGAGGAAACGAGGGCCTTGCCTTGATCCATAGATGCATTGTTATTCCCGGCTCAGTACGGGCAGCGGACTAAGCTCCCGGAGCGCTAAAGTGCGCGTGAGTGGGCCAAAATAGGATGTCGGCGTGATTCCGTTTGCTGATTGATACTTCGCGACTGCCACGGCCGTGAATGCGCCGAAGAAGGCTGTAGGTTCTGCGCCAAAATAGCCCTTCCTGCGCAGTAGCCGCTGCAGAACGAAGACATCGTAACCAGAGCGGCCGACCGTAAGATCGCGGTAGAAGGTTGGGCGCAGAGGGTCAACGCATCCGTTGAAGCCGTTATACGGCTCGATGATGCGGTAGTAGTTGCCCTGGGGATCGCGATAGGGGCTGGATGTCTGGCCACCTAGATATTCATAGCGCCAGTCAGTTGAGGGCACCGGCATGACGGGGCGCTTCTGGTAGTGGCGATGCGCGCCGGCCTTGTTGCCTGCTTTTTGCATCGCTAGCGTTATTTCGATGTTGCCCGAGTAGACCTTGCCGTGGTTGGCCTCGGTGAAGAAGAGATCCCCCTTATGGACTGGGGTGCCCGGCTGGACGAGCGGATCGCAATGGCCCGTGAGCCATTCGAAGCATTCCAGGCCGTCGTCGACGAGCTGAAATACGCCTGTGAAGCCCTCGGGTCCTGCATTGGCAGGCGTGACGACCTTGTAGGCAGGTCCGTCGTAGATGGCATGACCCGGCGTGCCGAAGCCGCAGCTCTCGTCGATCCCCGGATGGCCCGCAATTCCCGTTTGCTTGTAGGAGGGGTTGAGGTTCTGTCCGAAGCCCTGGCCCTGTACGCAGGTCATATCATTTGGAGTCGAGGTGCTCGACGACGCGCTCCATGAGTTTGGTGTTGCTGGCAAAGGCGTCAGCATTACCCTTCAGAGCGATGGTGTTCTGTGCGAGCTGGTCGGTCAGATTGCGGCGCACGTCGGCTTCGACAGCGCGAAGAGCCTGCTCGCGCTCGTTCATAGCGGCTTCGTGCTTGTCAGCGCGGTCGTCCAATGACGTGATGAATTGATCTTGTAAAGATTGCTGCGTCTGGGAGTGCCGAAGGGATATATAGGCCAGGGCGATTACGGAAATGACGCCGATCGAGAGATTGGGGAGGACCTGAAGCCAGTCCGTGGGCATGACCGAATTATATACCCGGAAGGAGAGGTAGCAGCGGGTACTGTGGATACGTCAGGAGTAGTTATCGGGGATGCCTAGACCACCGTTGCCGATGTCACTGATGCGACGGCCCTGCTGTGCCTGGATGTCGAGGATACCGCTTTTGTTGAGTTCGATGGTCAGTTCGACCGAGCCAAGGCTATAACGCACCTCAGTGATGAGCATGTTGTCCTTGAATATATCCGATAGGGTCGAGCTGAAACCAACGAAGCGGCAAGTGTGACCAGGCTGTATGTCCTCGATGTCGGTGCCGGTTGCCTGGGAAATGGTGAGCGATTCGACAGTGACGATGTAGACCGCAAAGGTTAGGTCGGCAGAGCCGTTCGGGGTCCACGTTGCGGCTGTGAAGGTTGAAAGATTGCCGGGATGGGTGAGGCTGCCGTCTACGCCGTACCAGACGTAATTAGATATGTCGCCGCCCGTGTATTCGAGGACTATGGCGTACCGCGTGGCGGCTGACATTGCGTACTGATTGACCCCAGTGAAGCGGAAGAGGGTCTGGGCGAAGTCAGCTGGGTCGCCGGCCGTCGTCGGAAGCGTTGAGACGTCGACCGGCTCGGAGACGGCCAGAGGGGAGCCGGTAGGCGTCGAGGTCGAACCGAACGAGCCTGTAATCGCGTATAGCTTGGCGTAGATGTTGCCTGTTGGAGAGCCGGTGCGAGCCAATCGAAAGCGAGCTTGCGCGAGAGTGCCTCCATTGGACTCGAATGTCTGTGCTGCTGCCTGGTCGCCGCTCGTCGTCAGAGTGTTGCCGGCGTCGCAGGCGCTATCGCTATCATCGACCGTGTATACTGGCCGATCTACAGTGATTTCGTTTGCACCGTCCGAACTGGCATTGTCCACGATGGTGGCGATGACCTTCATGGAGGGGTCTTTATTCTCAGCGAGGAACTTCGCTCCGACGGCATCCGCGGCGTCGGTGTCGGCGATGCCGAAGTCGTTTATGCGCTCGGCTCTGCGCCCATATAGAGCAATGGAGGCGGAGTCCTCGTAGTTGGCATAGATAGCATCCCCGTTCCATACGAGGACGACGTTCCGGAGCTTTTCTAGGGAGCGCTCTACGCGCAGCTTCGAGACATGCTTGCCGAATACAAACTCGTGCGTGGGGGCCGAGGGAATTGACTTGAAGCGGAAGCGTCCGGTCTCGTCTATGGACCAGTAGACGTTCGCAGGAGCGAGGCTCTTCAGTATGTCGAGAGCTTCACGATAAGTCTTCTGGACGAACTTGTACGTCGCGGTTGCACCAAGGTCCGGTGCGTCCTCGGCTAGGAAGTACAGCTTATTCGCATTCACTCCCGCTTGGTCGTTGAAGTAGAGGATGACGCTGCGGGCCATCTGGGCAATGTCGCCCGGTGCGAGATCGCCGGAGGAGTTGGACAGATTGGCTTCGACGCCCGTACCATCAGCAGAGTAAAGCGTGGTGACGTCGCTCTCTCTCAATATGTCCAGGGATAGCAGTGTGTAGTGCCCAAGAATGTGGACGGTGACGCGCTCGTCGTTCTGCGACAGCTCGCGCTCAATGAGTGAGATGTAGCCGCGATAGAGAAGGCGTGCTCCAAAGTCGGAGGTAGGGTCTGCTAGGGTATCAGCATCGCCCAGGAGCAGGTCGATTTGATTGCCTTCACGAAGGTCTGCGCCGTCGTAATCGAAGGGTACGGCATAGCGTATTACGCACTCGCCACAGCCGCCGTTGAGGACCTTCGCGTAGCCATCGAATTGGATATTGGACCACGCCTTGATGAAGCGGTCTGACGAATCGGATACGCGCGCGATGACGTGTTTCTTGGACGTCATACCTCAGAGATAGGTCTTCGTGTATTCAACGGTGAGGTTGAAATCGGTCTCCTTCGGTGCGCCGCCGAAGAGGATGCGGAAGGCCATGCTGCCGATTTCGTCAGACCATGTACCGCCGCTGTCGATGGAGGTCTTTATGCCGCCGCGAGGATACGAGATGTCGGAGCTGCCATTCCAGTCGAAGTAGTTGGGCGGATCATCGAGCGATATGGTCATGCCAAGCCAGTAGCGCGTGTTGGCTTGGAGGGTAGCGGTAGGAAGAGACGCGGTTACGTAGGCGTACGTTGGGTAGGTGGGCACAGCAGAGCCGTCGAACGAATCGGACGTTAGGGCCGCGCCTGAATCGGGTTCCCCCTCGTCGTCAGGCCAGATATAGGCGAATGGCGTGCTTGCCGGCGGCGACCCTTCATGAGTAAGGCCAAGTTTGACCGCGCCGTAGGTGTCGTCAGTGTATGGAACAGTAAAGCTCATCGCACAGAACTTGCTGTCGTTGAGGAAGCGAACGTAGTAGCCGGGAGCACCGTTCGCGGGCACGCTGTCCTCCGAAGAACGCTGGCTGACGATGCCGCCGGTCGTGATACGGAAATTGTTGGTTCCGATCTGGAAATTCGGGAACATGCCATAGAAGGAGCCTTCAACGGGGTCGCCGCCGTTGAGTACGTTGTCCAGGACGCGCTTGTTCAGACAGTCGATAATCAGAGTGGCGCCGTTCCAGTCACCATTGCGCGTAATGACGATGCGTTCGCCTGTGTCGGTATTCATGAACTCAATTCCGAGCATATCTGCGTCGGCTGTCGTGAACTCAAGCGTAATGATCGGAGCCGCTGCTTTGCTGCCCTCAATGTCGAACGAGCCTTCGTGGACGTAATTGCCGTCGCCGTCGTCTGCGGTGGTGATGCTGTCAGCGCTGATGGGAGTTGTGACTTCGGTGTCGTAACCAACGCCTCCTGAAACGACGAACTCAGCAGTCCAGGGCACGCCGTTTGTGTGATAGTGGTCGCGGTCGAACTCGTGCTTGGTACAGGTGGCGATATAGCGACGTGTGCCGCTGCCGAAGCTGACATCGAGTGCTTTCTCGGGACGAGAAAAAAGCTCCTTAAATTCATCTATTGCGTCGTCGAGGTCGGCCTGGCTGCTTCCGCGGAGCATGCCTCGGAGCGTAATGAGTTTCTTGCCGTAGCGCTCGGATATGAATGCCTCGCCGTCTTCCCGCCCGAGCGACATAGATACGAGCACTCGTTCGGCTACGGACTCATGCTTGATGTACTGAGGGATGTGGTCGGCATCCAGAATTTCAGTGTCATCGAATTTGATGCTCGCCATAGGTTAAGTGTATCAGAGACCACCGAGGCCCTTGAGGGTCGATTGGCGGTCGAGCTCTTGCATGGTCTTCATGATGATGTCCCGGATGCCCTGGTCACCGGCCACGGCGTCATTAAAGTTGAAATTCAGCTGGACGGTCTGTGCGAAGCTGCGGGTCTGCTCGACTGTCCGCTTGGCGATGTCAAGGAAGCTGCGCTCGAGATCTGTTGCCTCGGCATAGCGACGCGCGGTGTCGAGAACGGTGCTCTGGTCACCTTGAAAGTTCGGCCGAAGGCGATCGAGAGCAGATTGCTGCTTTGTGATCTCGAGCTGAAGCTCCTTCATGCGCTCCGGGTCGTCTTCCGTACTGGCCTGCTTGCGTAAACCGAAGAGGCGCTGCTCGGCGTCGGCATAGGACTTCGCGAGGTCCTCTCGGTCACCCCTTAGAGCCCGCTGGAAGTCCTCCACGGCGCTCTTCGCGGTCATAATGGACTGAGCGGCCTCCTTGCCCTTCTTGGCCGCTTCTGCGGCCTCCTTGGCGGTCTTTTGATAGGCGTCCGGTGCCGTCTTCCCGAGCGTCAGGGCAGAAGTGGTCATGTCGCCCCAAGTCTTAAGGACTTTGCCGTTCTGTTCGACGAGCTGGTCGTAGAACTGCCTGGAAGTTGAGACGCCATCGAGCACGGCGTTATTGAAATCGTCGAAGCCTTTGGTGTTTTCCTTCACCTCCTTGCCCATCATCTTCATGGCAAGTCCGGCTCCTCCGACTGAGGCCGAGTATTGCGTGACCTTTGAGCCGAAGAGAACGAAAGCGGCCGCAGCGGAATGGATCATGACGGCTGCAGCTGCAGCTGTTTGCGTGATGGTGGAGAAAGTGACGAACGTCGCGCGGCCGACATCGACTGAGTCACCCATGCCTGCCGTCACCTGCTCGAACGAATGGAAGAGGTTGTTTACGGCCGGTACAAGACCCGAGCCGATGCCTTGCTCGAGCTCCTGGATGTTCTTCTCCATTTTCTCGTATGAGCTTGCAGCCGCATACGCGCTCTCGGCCGATCCGCCGAACTCCTTGTTGAGCTCCTTCAGAATGAGACGCTGCGCCTCGAGGGTGTTGCCGCTCTTTACGAGCTTGGCAATGAGCTCCTCTTGTGAGCTGCTGAAGGACACTCCGACGCGCTGGAGTGCCGATATACCGGTCAGGGGATCGTTGAGCGCCTTGCCGAGCTGGACGGCACTAGACTTGAGGTCTTGACCCATCGCTTGGCTCAGGTCGAGCACGGCCCTGGTGGTGTCCTCGAAGATGCTGCTCTTTATGTTGGTGAAGGTGAGCAACAGGTTCTGAGCCGAGAGGACCTGATCGTCCGTAAAGAGGGTGGCTTTCGAAAGCGATGTTGATAGATCGACGAGTTGCTTGGCGGTCAGACCTGCCGCTGAGCCGGTGGACTTCAGCACAGCATTCATCTGTGCCAGGGCCTGGGCCTGCTGTTGATACTCGCGCTGTGATGCGCTGATAACGCCCGATACCAGGGACAAGCCTCTGCGGAAGACGTCAGTAGCCAGGTTGCCTACGACGAAGCCTTTGGCGAGGTCCCCAATAGAAAGGCGGACCTTGTTGATGGACTGTGTGGCCTCATCCTTCGCTCGGAGCGTGATCTGCAGGGTCTGGTCGCTACCTCCGCCGAAGAAGGCCATATATGCCTATTGTAGCGCGCTCTGTGCGGCCTTGGCCTTCTTGGTGTCGATAACGAGCTGCTCGATCGCAAGCTCATTCACCCAGTGGGGATTCGCCATGAAATCGTGATAGGTCCAGCCGTTGCGCCGGCAGACTTCCAACACGATGAGTTCGTCCCTGAGCAGGCCATCACTGGCGTATCTTAGGAGGAGGTCTCTGATTTTTTTTTATCAGTCTCGCCGCTGAAGATTGGCGTGAGGTGTTTGACGATCTCCTGGTACTCACTGAGCGGCAGTGCAAGGATCTGATCGGCAATGTTGGTGGTCTCGCCGTTGACCGAAACGACGACGATTTCGAAGCCTTTGCGCTCAGCCTCGAGGGCGACGTCCTTCTCTTCTTTGAGACCGCGATCGTAGATGTTTCGTATGGCCCAATTCTCGGCGCCAGTAATGAAGTCGCGGACCACGAGCTTGGTCTTCCCAGACGAAGTCTCGAACGGATGTTCAGAGCGGGCGATCATGCGTAGCTTGAAGTGTCGTTGACGACAACAACCTGCACCTCCTTGTCGGTGGCTTCGAATTCGACCGTGAATTCCTGCTGCAGGACAGTGATGCCGTCGAGTTGGTAGACGAGCGGCTCTTTGTTGAGGACGAGCCTACCGAGCTTGATAGTGATGCTCTCCGGGGTGGAGCCGCCACCGGTTACGGCGCCCGTGAAGGTGATGATCGCGGCGTTCTTGGTGTTCGCCTTGTACTTATCGAGCTCCGTGGTGTCGGAGAAGTGCAGAGCGTAAGAGCCTGAGGCTTCGAAGCGGCCGGCTACCCAAGCCACCGGCTGATTGCTACCAGATAGGAATGCTTCATCCTGCAGGACGTTGTTCTTGATGTTGAGCTGGAAAGACTTGAGCGGCGTCGCGTTCTGGCTGGCTGCGTTGGAGAGCGAGGTACCAAATTTAACGGCCATCTGGTGATATGCATACTCATTCTCCTGCGAGAAGGACTCGGTGACGCTGCCGGTGTCCGGATAACCTCCGAGAATCGAGGCCATCAGCCGTGCCCAGCTGTCCGATGCCTCGAGAGTGAGTTCGTTGACGACGCAGTTCGCGAAGCGCTCGGTTACGATGCTGCCGTCTTCCTTGAGGATAGTCGCGGTCTTCATCGACGCATTCGCGTTCTGAACGGAAAAGGTGTGCGAATAGGTTCCGTCGGTCGGGCCTGTCGTCGCCTTCGAACCGAGCGCGAGGTAGAAGAAGATCGGAGCGATGTCGCCGTTCGGTACGACGGCAATGCTGCCCTGGGAAAACTTGCGCCGGATCATGCTATCCGAGCTCATGTTCCTGACGCCGCGCTGAGAGGTCAGCGGAGCCTTCTCAGAAACGCCCTGGAGGGAGAGCTCTGCCCATTTCGGAAAGTGGGTTGCCGCGACTGCGGTGCCGGGCGTGCTTTCGATTCCGATGCCGATGTTGGTCTGCGTACCTGATGTTCGCGCCATATAAAATTAGTGTTCGCGCTCCTTGATAATGTGCGGGCATGCGAGAATAGCTTCCTGCGCTTCTTTTTCTTTCGGAAGCTCTTTCGCCTGTCCCGGATAGATCGTGAAATTGAACTTCGGGAAGTGGATTGCGCTGTGATGGGTGGTGATGACGGTGATGCCTTTCGCCATAGGGTCATTCTACCGCACCTGTACGAATGTACAGACGAAATCCACAGACGCCTCGATGTACCATTCTCCGGCCGGCCGATCGCGCAGCGTGGTGCCGTAGTCCACGCGCGTAACGCTGTCGAGGTCAGTGCGCAGCTGATGGACGTCGTCTACGAGAAGATTGGTCCTGAGAATGTCAAGGATAGAGCCATCTTTTAGGGTGTAGTCTTCATTGCGCCCTTCCATGATGTCGTACAGCGTAGCGACGCCGTTGGTGACAGCCGGGATGCTTTCCTCCGTGCTGAGGTCCTTCCGGACGTCGACTATGACGGTGATGGTTATCCCCATCTGGTGTCCGTCCTCGGCATTGCTGAGGGGCCCGACCTGGGTCTGACGCTTCGAGATGAGAAGGGCCGGAAGACTGCTGTTTGGAATGCGGACTGGTTCACCCTGATAGAAAGCTTTGAAGTCACCGCAGTTCGCCTTGATGAGGTCGATGTACTTCTGCAGGATCGGGTCGGAGTAGGGTTTGCTCATAGCATGCTAGCGCGGATGTACTCCTGAAAATATCGGACGACCTGCTCCTTCTGGTTCTCTCCGATCTTCATCATGACGCGCCGCGGGAGCCGGGAGCGCGGTTTGTTCGACTGATGGAAGGGGAAGTACGGAGCTGTGTTGCGGACCACTGCCTGTTCGGATGTGACGATCGTGACGAATGAATCGCGCATCTTGCCCGAACCCACTAGAGGCTCGAGCGGCAAACCTCTTCGGGCCTTCTGCGCTACGGTGTAGGGCGAAAGGCGTTTCCACTTCTCCCCAATCGCCGCGCCTTGGGTTTCGAACACGTCCTTGGAGAAGGTCTCCTTCAGATATTGCGCGGACTGCGTGAAGGGCTGGGTGTAGTCCCTCAAAGCAGACCCCATACCGATGAGAACTCGGGAGACCTGCTTCTCCCCCTCGATGCTCCATTCCAGTTGGAAGCCCATACATAGCTAGAAGCGGTCGGCCATCGAGTGCTTGGCTTTGTCGGTGCCCTCGTCGTTCGGATAGCCGCTGAGCACGTCGACCTTTTCGTTGCGCTCGAGCTCTGTCTTATCGGAGCCGATGAGGCGCTGTCGGCCGTCCGCGATCTGCTTCAAAAGCGCTCGAGCTTCGGCGAGCCACTTCACGCCTTCGCCTTCCTTGCCGAATTCTTCGTAGTCGATGTAGCCGGCAGCAAGGAGGATGCAGATGCGTCGGATGAGGCCCGGAATTTCAGAGAGGGGCAGGACGTAAGGCCCGATGAGGACGCTGTCGATCTCATTCTCGGCCTGCTTGCGCTTGTCCTCCGTGTAAGACTGCGAATAGCGTGAGTTGCCCGCAAGCCCGGCATGCTTCGCGATGGCGTACAGATCCGCATACCTTGCGCTCTCGTCCGCGAGCACAGCCACAGCGTCGTCGATGTCGGTCTCTTCGCTCGTTTCGGAATTGAAGTATGTCGACTTGAAGTAGGTGTACGTGCTGCCGGTGTATTCGAACAGGGTACCCATCGGGTCGTCGACCTGGATGGGCTTCGGTGATCCGTCGCCAGTGAGTTCGGTAAATTCACCGTCCGCCGACGTGGCGCCATAGAACTTGCGCTTGTTGAAACTGAATTTTACTACCGGCTCGCCCTTCTTGTGGTTGAACTTCAGCGTGGCGACCTCGACGCCGGTATCTCCGTCGGTGTCAGAGACTTGCTGCATCTCGCAGAGTTCGTTGCCCTGGTATCCGATGACGATGAAGTCGTCCTCCCCCAAGCCGTCATTGTTCTCGAGGACTAGGTCGACGTCACTGCCGGCATCGGCGTTCGCAGCCAGGACGCCCATTTCTGTCTTGATGAATTCTTCGGTCGGTGCCGATAGAGCTTTCATACGATGGTGGTACTCGAGCCGGTGCTAAGCGTTGCCACTCGGCCTTGCCTAGATTGTAGCACGGTGAAGCCGCGTGCCGACGTTAGGGGACTGGGACGCGATCCGGTTGTGAAGAGCGGTGACGGCGTTGGCGTGTTCAGCAGTACTGTCGCCGGCTTGCCGGAACGAATGGTGATGGTCGGCGGCGGCGTAATCGCAAGGCCCGGCACAGATCCGTAAGGAAGGGAGCCGTAAGCACCAGCGCCGTAGAGCATATCACTTCATTATAGCGGTGCTGGTCGGGGCGACGAAGGCGTCGGCAGACTTGTCGTATCTGAAGCCCCGGCCGGCGTATCGCTTCCGCTTGTGACCATCAAGATATGTCTGTTTCCAGCTCGCGGGGTCTCCTACTTTGCCGCTGTCGATGAACGCCTGGTCGGCAACGATGACACGCTGGACGGTGCCGCTTGCGTCGATCTGAGCGAAGTACGTGGGTGCGATGTCGGGCCGCTCTTTCTGAAATCCGTGCATCGCAGCTGCGCCTACAGCGATGGCAACGGCTGCGCCTGCGAGCGCGGTCTTAGCGCGACGTCGAGCGACGAGCGAAGCCGGAAGCACGAAAAGCACGCCGAACCACAGTCCCTCGTAGTTGTAGGACTTGGGCGTTCCATAGGAGACGACGACAATTCCGCTTCCTCCATTGCCGCCGGCCTGATTGCTCGTGCGACCGCCTCCGCCTCCGCCTCCTCCGGTGTTCGCAGTCCCGTTGCCCCCAGTAGTGCCGCTATCGCCGCCCGTGCCTGCGTTCGAACATCCGGCAGCGCCTCCGGTAGAGCTTGGGCCGCTTGCCCCGCCACCGCCACCGCATGAATAGGTGACAGACGAGGCCGTGATTGAGTTAGCAGTTCCGCTTCCACCGATGCCGCCGTTCGAACCTGAGCCGTCGCCTCCGGTAGAGCTGGAGCCGCCACCAGCACCGCCACCGTTGGTCGCGCCTGAACCGCCATTGTTTCCTTGTCCTCCTGTTCCTGTACCGCGTGAGCTGCCTGTACTGGCACCGCCACCTCCGCTGCCTCCATTTCCTCCATTGGTGCCCGAGCAGCCGCCTTTACCGCCTCCGGTGGCGCTGAGGAGGACGTCGAGCGAGCTATCAGTGCCGTTGGACCCGCATCCGCCTGCGGTGCCTTGGCTTCCTCCGCCTCCGACCGTGACCGTGTAGGAGCTGGCTGAAATGGAGAGCGCAGTATTGGCTTGATAGCCGCCGGCTCCTCCTCCTCCACCGCCGTCGTTATTGCCGGAGTTGCCTGATGCTCCTCCGCCTCCGCCAGCGACGACAAGGACGTTCGCAGTGCCGCTGCCGGCAGCGGTGCAGTCCAGCGTGCCGCTGGTCGTGAATGTATGGATCGTCTGTCCGCCGGACCGCGTAATGGTCCCGCCAGAGCATTCGGTGGAGAAAGCGAAAGAGGCTGCCGGAAGGAGAAGGGCGAGTGCTGCGAGGGCGAAGAGTGCACGACGCATATCATCTCAGAAGCACTCCGGTAGAGGAAGCGACGACGTCATAGTGGCCCGCGAAGGCGTCGTAGATCATGCCTATCCAGGTGCATGTATTCGCCGCTGTTGAGATCGATGTGGTGCCGTTCCACCATCGGAGCTGGCCTGGAGTGATGAACGTGAGCGTGCGGCCTCCGGTCGGGTCCTGGCATATCTTCAGCTTGTACGAAGCTCCGTCTGCCGGGTTCGACGACGTGCTATTGAGGACTATTTGGGAGTTCTGATTGAGGATGAACCGCTGCGTGGAACCCTGCGACCAGTTCACCGTGTAAGTCGCTGCGGCTGCGGAAGACGACGCAATCGGGAAGCTGATGTTGCCCCAGAAGATGGCTACGCCGTCGTCGATACTGAAAGTCGTCTGCGTGGAAGAGCCGACCATGAAGGATGGAGTGCCGGCGGGAGCATTGATGGATACGAGAGCTTTCGGGCTCGTGGTGCTGATGCCGACATTCCCGCCGTTGTTGATGAGGAAGTAGGTAGCGCTGGTGGAACCGACGGCGAACGCGGGTCCAGTAATTCCATTGGGATTTATGGAAAGCAGAGCCCAGGGAGTGGACGTGCCGAAACCTGACGCGGTCGACTGCGAGGCGGAATTGAGCGCCGTGACGTAAAGCGGGTTCGAGGTCGTCCCGACGATGCCTGTACCGTTGTAGTACATGAGCGCGTTCGTGGACGGCGTAGCGTTACTGTTCGTGCCTCCGTTTCCGATGGGCAAATTGCCGGTCACAGCGTTGGAGCTAGCCAGGTTCAGAGCGCCCCATGCGTAGGCGGATGAGCCAGTGACGCGGAGAACCTGGCCGACAGTGGAGCTGTCAGTGATGGCTGTGACAGCCGAGCTTCCATTGCCTTGGAGAAGTCCGGTGTAAGGGGCCGTGAACGAAGAAGTCGCGATTAGCGTGCCGACAGTCGCTCGTCCTAGAGATGAGGTCGCAGAGGTGAGACCAGCGTCAAAACGCACGAGGGTTGTCGTGGAGTTGGCAATAGAGCCACCCCAGGTGGTCGATGTAAACGGCCATGCGAATGTCGAGACGGTCGTACAGGTAATTACGCCTGTCGCAGATATTGAGAAGGCTGCTTGAGTTCCTGAGCAGGGAGCAGAGCCGGCATACGCTCCTTCTAGTCCCGTCGAGCTATTGAGGACGAGAGCGGAGGTGACGCTCTTATTCGTGATACTCGTCGTTGCAGTGAATGTTCCGGCAGTGAGATTGCCGGCGGTAGATGTAGCGGCGATCGTCCCTGTGAATTGCATGTTGGTCGTGGTCGCGTTGGCGACCGAGCCTCCCCAAGTGGTGGAGGTAAACGGCCAACCGAAGGAAACCTTGTTGTTGAAGGTCGTCCAGTCGGTGCTGCTGAGGTAGCCGTTCTGCGATCCACTGGCCTGCTGGATCGAAATCCCGACACTGCCTCCAAGGGAGACCGAGCCGCCGCCAGTGAGCGGTGTATTGGCCGTGATGGTCAGAGAAGAGTTCGCCAGCTGCGAGTTCGAAACAGTGCCCGGTAGGTTGTTAAGCCCCAGGCAATTGTTCGCTATCGCGAAGCATCCGCTGCTGACGGTGAGGCCGTTTACGAAGGTCGACGTCGCGCTTCCTGTCTCGTTGATGGCCGCGACATTCAAACCGCCTGCGATAGTCGATGTGCCCGTGCTTACGACATTAAGCGTGCCGGTGGTGGTCGCTCCTCCGCTGACCGTAAGGCCGGTCGCTTGACCGCCTGCGCCTATGGTCGAGGAGGCATAGATGCCCAGTCCGGTCGTCGTGGCATTGCTGGGGAACGGATAGGAAAAGGGTGCCGTGTCGGCGGAGCACGTGAAATCGCCATTTGCTGCGACTTGCGAAAGATGAGAACCGGCGCTGCAGGTAAGCGCGGTGATGAGCGAGAAGTCCGTACCGTCTACGGCAGCGGTAACGGCAGTGGAAGCGCCATTGCCCTTCAAGATGCCGGAGACTGGTAGCTTGAACGAACTCGTTGCAGTTAGATCGCCAATGGTCGAAGTACCCTGCAAAGTTCCGGCGCTGAATGCGATGACCGTGCTGGTGGCATTGCTTGGGAACAGATACGCGAATAGCTGAGAAGGTGTGACGTAGTCAGTGCCGGCCACTGCGGTTGCGACCTGGCTCGTTCCATTGCCCTTGAGGATGCCTGAGAGGGTCGTGGAGCCGGTGCCGCCGTTGGAAACTCCAAGGGTGCCGGTTACGTCGGCTGTGAGAGATACCGTGTTGCACGTCGCGACACCCGCGCCGTTTACGGAGCGGACAAACTGGTTCGTGCAGGAAGTACCGGAATACGCAGTGACGCCGCCCGTGCTGTTCGCCAAGTGCAATGCGGACGTGACGCTCGAAATTGCGAATGCGCTTGTGGTCGCGGCCGTCGTCGTGCTGCGCGTGGCCGTGAAGTTATCGACGACACTGGGATTCTCGGGGGTCGAAGAGGCGTATATCGGGCCTTTGAGCCATATCGGGGTAGTCGATGAGACAGTGCTTGTGCCGTATGTCGTACCGATAGAGCCGCCCCAAGCTGTGTAGCCGAGAGATGCGCTGTCAGAAGAGCATGTGGAGCCGCCGGAAGCGGTCAGTGCCGAGATGTGCTGTCCAGCTGAGCATGTCTGCGCTGAGACGAGCGTGTAATCAGCTCCGTTCGCTGCAGCACCTACTGCGTTCCCGGTTCCGTTGCCCTTGAGGATACCCGAGATAGGGACAGCGATCGTGTTCGTGGCATTCAGGCTGCCGACAGTCGAAGAACCGACAAGGGCGCCTGTGAGCGAAAGGATCGTGCCGGTCGCATTGTTCGGGAATAGGTACGAGAACGACGCCTTGGCATTGAAGGTGCTGTAGTCGGCCGAGGACAGGAAACCTGGCTGCGATCCCGATGCTTTCTGCCCGTTCGTATAGTCCAGGCTTATGTTTCCGCTCGAGGCGTCGAAATCATTAGCGGAGAACGATGCCGCGCCCTTTGTCGAACCGTCTGCCGCTGCGTTCTGGATGCCCAGCGCGCCGGCAGAGAAGGTGAGCGGGGATGAAGCGGAAAGGATGCTGAGCAGACATGCGTTGTTGAGCGCAAAGCATCCTGCAGCGATTGTCAGGCCGCGATTGAAGGTCGATGTCGCTGTGCCCGTCTGTGCGAAATTGAGAACTGAATGGCTGCCCGCGAAGGTCGATGTAGCCGTGGAGGAAGAGGTTAGAAAAACAGTGGCAGTCGTCGTGCCCGCGACGATCGCCGGCCCATTCACTGCAAGCGTTGCCCCTGGCGTCGACGAGGAGAAGCCGACGTTGCCGCTGAATACCGGGCTGTCAGGGAAGACCGGACCCGAAGTACCATTGCACCCGCCAGTCTCCGCATCGAAGAGGGCAGCGAGTTCAGAGCATCCGTCTATTTCGGTCTCGAGCAGGATGTTCTGCGAACCGACGACTGTCTCTATCTCTCCGAGCGTGTCGATGTCGGTGAGCGTGCCGGAGATGAGCCCGAAGATGCCGGTGCCGAAACCGGAGACGTCGGAACCAAGGCCGCCATTTGCGAGCGGAAGGGCGCCTGTGACCTGGCTCGTAAGCGTGACCTGGCCCGGCAGATTCGCGAGAGATATGCAGTTGTTCGCGATGGCGAAACAGCCGGCGGCGAGGGTTATGCCGCGGGCGAATGTCGTCGTTGCGGAACCGGTCTGGGATAGGTTGCCGACTGCCACGCCATTTGAGAACGTCGTGGTCGCCGCAGTCGAGAACGTGTTGGTATCGCCGAGAAGCGTCGAAGAAGCATTGGTTCCCGCGGACGGCCAGGAGCTGCGGCAATCCGATCCGATGCAAAGCCAGGTGCCCGAAAGCGCGGTCGAGGATGCGTAGTTGAATGTCTGTAGCGCGGACCATGCATTCCGATCGGAGAGCAGCGTGGTCGATGCGCCGGCGAACGTGCGCTGCGACTTCCAGTAGTCCGCGCTGGTCGTGCTGAAGAAGTAGCCTTTATCGACGATCGAGAGCGCGTAGTTGAACGAGCTCGTAGAGAACGCCGGACCCTGGTTTTGAGATAGGAAGTACTCGGCAGACGTCGTGCTGAAAAAGTCGCGATTGGTCTTCCACGCATCGGCCGACGTGGTCGAGAACGCCGCGCCTTGGTTCTGGCTTAGGAAGTACGAAGCTGACGTTGTGCTGAAGAAGTCTCGAGCGCTCTTCCAATGGTCCGCACTGGTGGTCGAGAAGAAGTTATTGAGCGACTTCCAGGCATTCGCGCTCGTGGTGCTGAAATAGAAGCTCTTGTCGACGGTCGCGAGGTACGTCTGAACGCGGGCGTCGGTGTAGTACTTGTTCGTGGTGCCTTCAGTGAGATAGTCGGTCGTTGTGCCGTGGAAATACGAGTAGAACTGCGCGCCGAACTGGGACGCGAGCAGGTAGCCGGCTAGATCGGAGAAGGCCGGTAGGCCAAGCGACGAGGTGGCCGTGAGCGTATAGGTTCCGCCGGCATTGCCGACGAGCAGTTTGCCGTAGTTCGGGGCGGTCGATGTGCCGGTGCCTCCGACGCCGGGAGCGAACGGGGCGGCCGATGCGGTGAGGGGAAGTAGAAGGCTTAGAAACGCGAGAAGTAGGCTGCGCTTCATACCATGTCAGTATACCAGTGCCTTGAACGGTTCTCCGGATAGGGAAGACGGCGGTGGCGTTACGAACGTGAGGGTGACAACTCCGTCGTATACGAAATCGAGGTCCGGGAACTGCGGCTGGCGCGCGAGGAGAACAAGAGCGACGCCGTTCTCAGGCTCGGATGCGAGCGTGAAGATGAGGTTGCTATCGTCGAAGGTGCCTGTGATGTCGACCAAGGAGAAGGTGATTGGAGCGATAGCGTTCAGAGCAGCTCTTATGTCGGCAATCATCTTCTCGGTAATGGCCAGCGCTATCTTGTACGTCTTCCCTGCCGTGTTGTGCGCGGAAGCAGATGTGCCCTCCTGTGCACGCGTGATGGTCATGACGTCGCCGGAGCGGGCGGTGACGCGCACTATTTCCCTATCTGGATCGTCCGATGGATCGGCGTAGTCGGTGGCGTTCCACACGGTCACATTAAAAGCGCCGTCAGTTGACGGCTGCGGAAACCTGGCGCCTTGGCCTGTATCGACTGTCGCTGACGTCGCAACGGCATTGAAACCGGTGACCGTCGCCTTTCCGAAGTTGGTTACGGGGTCGAGCATGTATAGCCGCCTGGGGCACTCGGCCGGAGGAGGCGGTATCACTCCGGCCGTTTCTTGTGAAACTAGCGAGCCTGCTTCAAGGGCACGAGCTGAGCCCAGAAGTTCGCTGCAGCGCCTGCGATTGAGTACACGAAGCGCGTGTAGCGGAATGGCGTCGAGAAGATCATCGCGGCTGTTGAAGTGGCGCCGGTCGATGCGGTCACGGCAGCACCACCGACCGTGGACGACGCAAAGCGCCAGGTCACACAGTTCGGGTTCACGACGCTGAACGGCGTGGTCGTGCCTATCTGCGTCGGGTCGAGCACGAAGTCGCGATACCAATCGATCCGGTTCTGAGAATACTCAGGGCAAATCGTCAGGACGGAATTCGTGGAAGATCCCGCGAGGCGTCCCAGGAGCCCGACATAGTCGGTCCTGTATGTGAAGCCGCCGGCTACCGTGTCCGCGAATGAGTCGTAGATCGGCGACGTGGTCGTGCCTGCGCCCGGTGACATAAACGTCGGGGAGGTCGTGGCTGCGGCCGTCGATGTCCCGTTCGCGTAATACATCGGGTTCGCGAACGCTGCGGTTGGCAGGATCGCGAAGATGAGCGCGAACAGCAGGCTAGGTAGAACTCTCTCAAGGGCCTTGGTCATAACTAGAGGCCCGCGGACGGGTCGTTAGTAGTCGCGGGGTCGGTTGCAGCCCGCTTCTCCTTGATGAGGTCGACAAGGGCGGCTTTGTTCGGGGCGTCGCTGATGGCTGCCTCGGTCACGCCTTCTTTGATGGCGATCGCCTCGAGCTCGTCGCGCTTCATGTCCTCGGTCACTTCGACAGTGACGTCGGTCGCTTCTGTGCGCTCGCCATCATCGCGTCCGTCTATCGACGGTTCGCCCAACTCGTTCTTGTCGCCGCCGACGGTCGGCTCATTCTCGGGCTTGTCCTCGTTCTTCTCCGGAGAGGTGGCTTCGACAGGACCCTCCTGGATGACACCGGCAGCGAGCAGCTGTTCCGCGCTTCCCTCGATGTCGACGGTCTCACCGCGACTGTAGCGCTTCCCGTTATGGCTCACAGTCTTGCGAACGTAGTAGGTCGTCATACCTAGTCGCTGATTACATAGTCGACGTAAATGTTCGCCTTGCCGGCGGTAAGGGCGTGAACGGCAACGGTGGCCGTGATCTCGCGCTCTGCGGTCGTTTTGATCCACGACGCTGCACGCGCAGCTGCCATTGCGATCTGCGTGAGTGAGTTGCCGTCAAGCGCGAAATTGCCAGGCTTGGCACCGTGCATGCCGGCATCCCAGACATTGGACGCGTCACTGATCGCGATTGCCGACACGATGTCGTTCGCGCTCTCAACCTTCAGCGCGATCGTGGCGTTATCCGATGCACCATCCGCGAACGTGGTCGGGATGTCTATGCGTACCTCGGTAATGATCGCCTTGGTCGGAATGAAGACGCCAAGGCCGTGTGCACCGACGCTCCTATGCCCGCTGTTCCCGGACGGATCGAAGACCGCCACTGCGGTCTCTCGGACGACGCCGCCGGTCATCTTCGGCCGCGTGATCCCCGTGCGATTGATGAGCTGGAAGAAAGGCGCCAGGATGGGGACGTCTTTTCGAAAAAATGCTCCCATATGATTTGGTGTTAGGGCCACCAGCCCGGCGCTGAGGCCGGGCCGATGGCGTTCGATTAAGCGACGACGGTCTCGAAGCGGTAGCCGGCGCCTGCGGCCATGATCTCCTGGTCGTAGTAGTGGTCGCCCACACGTACGAACTTGCCGCGGCGATCGCGCTCGTCCACGCCCTCAAGCGTTTCCGTGATGCGGGACTTCCACTGGTACGTCATGCCCAGCGTAACGTCCTTCTTGCCGAGCTTCGGATTGACGTAGGCAAGAAGCGCGTTCTTGCCCCAGATGTAGGACATGCTGTCAGTCTGGCCTTCGACCGAGTTGTTGTACTGAGCCTCGCCGATGATGACGTTCGGGACGTCGAAGAAGCGGGCGAGCAGCTCCTTGGTGAGAACACCGAGCTGCGAGTACTTCACGCGCTCCACGATGGCTGGGTGGTCGACGAGAATGTCGAAGACCTGCTTGCCGAGCATCAGGGTGTTGGGGTCCCTCAAGATGCTAGCGTGGATGGTCTGCTTCGCAGCGCGGATCTTCTTCACGGGGTCGGAGTTCGGGTCAGACCACTGGTCGGAGCCGGATAGGGCTTCACCCTGGGTGATGATGCTGTCATCGAAAAGCATTGTCGCGGCTTCCACCTCCTTGTTGATGAAGTGTTTCTCGGTGACGTTCTCCGTTGCGTCTGCCATCGGGTCGACGCCTTCCGGCGCCTCGTCGATTTCTTCCTGCGTGACGAACTCCTTCAGAGCGTGGTCTTCGCAGTAGTAAACGCCACTCTTCGTGACGCTGTGCGTCACTTCTTTGGAGCGAGCACCCGGACCGCGCTTCGAGTCTTCGGTGCGGAACTTCTCCTTGCCGTACACGAAGTGAGAGGCGCTGCGATCTTTGACCGGGAGCGTCGGAAGCAAGAGGTCCGCAATGTAGGAGTCGTTCTTGTATCCGAGCGAGATGTCCGTCAGGACATGGTCGATTGCGTATTTAGAACCCATAGATGTTGATGATTAGGAATTAAGCAGAGAGCGTAAAGATGCCGAGCTGTACCGGACCGATGTCGCCATCGACGGCATTCGACGTGCCGATGTAGCGGCCTATCACGACGTTCTTATCGGTAGTGGTCGCAATCGCTTTGCCGCTGGTGTCAGAGGTGACCCAAGCTCCAGGGGTCACGGTGCCGCCGAATTTGACCTTAGCGATGCCGGAGAAGGCGTAGGTCGCCATCTGTCCGACGTCGGGCGTGTTCTGCAAAACACCGCACAAGAGATCCGTTGCGCCTTCGCCGACTTCGATCTTGCCGGCGGCGTCGAGCTGCACGATGTAGTTCTGCTTGTCGGTCATCGCCTCTCCAGCTTCGCGAGAGGCTACGTGGCCGATGTTTTCAGTAGACATAGATGTTAGAAATTATCGGGCTATTATTTGTCCTCTTCAGCCTTCGCAGCGTCGTACGCCTGCTTGAGCTCCGGCTTCTCGGCGTAGACCTGGCGCACTGCCTCGGAGTACTTGAGCGACTTGCCCTTGGTCTCAGCCGCAGTGATCTTCTCATTCGCAAGCTTCTTCACTTCCTCCGCGATGTCCTTCGAGGACCTCGTAGCGGAGGTGTCCTCGCCGCTGCCGACCTCAGTGAAGATAGACTTGTCGAGCTTCGGCATTTTCTGGACGATCTGGCCGAACTGATCGCGCTGGCTCTCGGAGAGGGTCTTAACGAACTTCTCGAGGGCTTCCCTCTGGTTCGGGAAGAAGCGGCCCGACGTGTTGACCGTCGAGAATATCATCTTGTCGACGTATGCCTTGCGCTCGCTCGCCTGGACTTTCCGAAGCGCCTCCGCGCCCTGTTCGGCAGCAGTCTTCAGCGCCGCGAGTTCAGCGGCCGAGATCTTCACTTCCGAGCCCTGAAGCTCGTCCTTGTTACCCTTCTCGTCCTTGTCGTCGCCGCCGTTCCCGCCGTCGTCGTCTCCATCATCGGAGCCGCCGCCGCCTTCGTCGTCGCCGCCGTCCTTATTGTCATCATCGTTCTCGCTGGCCGCAATGACTTCTGAGAACGTGCGCTTCTGCTCGTCGTTGAGCTTCTCAGCATTCTCGCGAAGGAACGCCTTCTCCGCATCGGAGAGGTCCTTCGGAGCCTTCGCCAAAATCTTTTTGAGATCCATATATAGAGTTACTTGCTTAGAAATATCTTCGCTAAAAGAATAAACCTGCGTGAGTTCCTTGAAGTACGGCTTGTTGGTAAGAGCGCCTCCGACGAGTACGTTCTTGCGTATCTCGTGCGTCTGGGGGTCTTCGTACACCTCGTAGAACTCGGGCGAGAAGTACTTGAAGGCGCCGGAAACGAGAAGCTCCTTGCCTTCGTCGTTCCAATTGACGTCTCCCCAGAGGCCGTCAGATTCAGCAGTCATGCTTGTGAACCAAGCGACTGCCGGAAGCTCGCCTCCGCTCATGCCATTGTCGTGTCCGGCCGTGATGGGGATGTCGCGCCGGATGCCGTCATTGAAGTTCCTTACGAACTCCTGGACGTCATCGGCGTCTATCTTCATCAGGCCGTAGACCGGGTGATCCCACTCGCCTATTGGGACGACGTGGATACGCTCCGGTGGCGCAGAGCTCGACCGCTCTGCGAAGAGCTGCACAAGAGCGACTCGCTTTTTGCTATCGCGCTTCTTGCTCATGCGCCCATCATACAGCCTGCGAAAGCGCAAGCCGCGGCTGCATGGGGATAATCACGGCATGTCGAGCGTGTATGTCTTGCTCGGGTGGTCGAACACGACATTGCAGTGCTGCAGTGCGTCTCGCCCGATGAGCACGTCGAAAGGCGTGTCCTTCGGCATGAGCGTGAGAAATACTGGCACTTGCCTGAACTGGTCGATTTGCAGCATGGCTATTCGGAAGATGCCGGTGAGGTTCTCGCCGCTGGTGGTGCGCCCTGGGACGTGACCCTCGGGTTCATTGGCGTCGATCTTGTCGGCTACGACCGCGGAATGGCGCGAGCCCGGGTCTACGAGGCCCCATCCGTCGTCTATGACGAGATCGCCGTTGATCCACGCCTTAACCTTCACTAAGGGTCGTCCATTGATGAAATCCGTGGTCGGCTGCTTGCTGTCGTCGAGGATTTGGATGGGGATCACTACTTCCTCCGTTTAGGCATCGGCTTCTTCGGCTGTATGAGGTCGTTTACAACATCACCAAAGCGATCGCGCACTGACTGCGGGATGCCGCCGATTGCCGGCGATCCTTCCTCGTCCATGAGGATGGCGACCCAGATGCCACGGCACTGCGAGTGGAAGATGGTGTTGGAAGCGAACGAGTCATCCTTCTCGACTACCCGGCCGTCGATGGAAAGGCAGTAGTTGCACGTCGAGCGGTCCAGGATTTCCGAGCGTTGCAGCGCATAGATGTCGTCCGCGTTC
>Ga0070741_10007276_pt1 | contig 23026 bp, 18 predicted proteins | sample Coa_R1_4_FD_66440 | JGI IMG/M metagenome (GOLD analysis project Ga0070741, IMG submission 66440) | Surface soil microbial communities from Centralia Pennsylvania, which are recovering from an underground coalmine fire - Coalmine... | ecosystem: Environmental > Terrestrial > Soil > Unclassified ... | reverse complement strand
GTCCGAGGGGACGCTCGTCGCCGACGGGACGATCGCCGGGTTCGGGCTCCCGAGCGAGCCCGCGCGCCTGCGGATCGAGGGCGGGCACCTCGTGGAGGCGGAGGGGGAGGCGGGGGAGTGGCTCCTGGGCACGCTGCGCGCCGCCGGCCCCGAGGGCACCAACGTCGCCGAGCTGGGCGTCGGCACCAACGAGCGGGCGCGGCTCGGCGACAACCTGCTCGAGGCCGAGAAGATCCTGGGCACCGTCCATGTCGCCTTCGGCGCATCGGCCGGCATCGGCGGCAAGGTGCAGGTGCCCGTGCACATAGATTGCGTCGTCACCCGCCCGACGCTCGAGCTCGACGGCGAGCCGCTCGTGCGCGACGGCCGCCTGCTCGTCTGAGCGGGACGCCGGGTTGCTGCTCGCGGTCCCGAACTTCTCCGAGGGCCGGGACGAGGGCCTGGCCGCGCGGCTCGCGGACCAGTTCGCGCGCGGCGTGGCCCTGCTCGACCGGCACTCCGACCCGGTCCACAACCGCACCGTCGTGACGCTCGCGGGGGCGGACCGCGCGATCGGCGAGGCGCTCGCGCGCGGCGCTGGCGCCTGCCAGGCGGCGATCGACATGCGCCGCCACGAGGGCGCCCATCCCTGCATCGGCGCGCTCGACGTCTGCCCCGTCGTCTGGCTCCACGAGGCGGACCGGGAGGCGGCGCGACGCGAGGCGCTCGCGGTGGCCGAGGCGATCGCCGGAGCGGGCGTGCCGGTGTTCCTCTACGGAGAGCTGGCGGCGAGCGAGGAGCGCCGCGAGCGCGCCTACTTTCGCCGCGGCGGCCTGGGCGAGCTGCGGCGGCGGATGGCCGCGGGCGAGCTGCGGGCCGACCTGGGGCCGGGCGAGCCGCACCCGAGCGCCGGGGCGACGCTCGTCACCGCGCGGCCGCCCCTGGCGGCGTTCAACGTCGAGCTCGAGGGGGCCGACCTCGACGCCGCCCGCGCCGTCGCGGCGGGCCTCCGCGAGGCCGGCGGCGGGCTCGCCGGAGTGCGAGCGCTCGCGATCCCGCTGCCGGGCGGGCGAACCCAGATCTCGGCCAACGTCCACAACCCTGCGGCCGTGCCGCTGGCCGCCGTGGTCGAGCGGGTCCGCGCGCTCGCCGCCCCGCATGGGGGCAGGCCCGTTGCCGGCGAGGTGGTCGGCCTCGTGCCTGGGGCCGCGCTCGCGGGCTACCCGCACGACGACGTGCCGCTGCGCGGCTTCGATCCCGCGCGGCACGTCATCGAGCGGCGCCTATCCACTACGAAACCGATCTGACCCACCCATACGGTGGGTGAAATCGGTTTCGCGCCGTGGGGCGCGGCCTATCCACCGCGAAACCGATCTGACCCACCCATACGGTGGGTGACGTCGGTTTCGCGGGGTGGGGCGGGCCCGGGCGGCGCCTGGTCGCGCGCGGCCTCGCGGCGTCCGCCGAAGAGCTGGAACGGAAGTGCCCCGCGCCAGAGCGGGAAGGCCTCGAGCGGCCGCTCCAGCGCACCGATCGGGCTATCGGCGGCAAAGGGCGGAAAGAACCCGAATCGCCGCCAGAACACGTCCGTGAGACCAGCGGCCGCCAAGGCGCGCAGAAGCGGTCGCTTGCGCATCTTGAGGATCCCGCGATCGCCCTCCCACGTCATTCCCGGCCGCACGGCGATCTGCACGTAATACAGCGGGTTGAGTGGGTTGGGCTCGCAGAACGCGAGCCAGCCGCCGGGCCGCGCCAGCCGGGCTGCTGCGGCGATGGAGCGGGGGACATCGTGCATGTGGTGGAGGGCGAACAGGCCGATCACAGCGTCGAACCTGCCAAGGAGGTCCGCGGGCGGGTCCAGGACGTCGGCGCAGTGGAGCGGGATGTCGTGCCTCCCGCGGCAGGCCTCGTCCAGCCGCTCGAGGAGCACGGGGGAGATGTCCAACCCCTCAACCCGGACCCCGCGGTCGGCCAAAAGCAGCGTGTAGCGGCCCATCCCGCAGCCGACCTCGAGCACCGTGTCACCGGGTCCGATGCCCGTTGCGGCGATGATCTCGTCCAGGTGGCGGTTCAGGTAGCGCGACTCGCGCGGGATCATGGTCCGCTTCGGGGCGCGCTCGAAGTAGCGTCGCTGCGCCTCGTTGTGGCGCTCCACCTGCGCCCGGTCGGTCTTGCCCCTCACCCGAGTCACGATCGCCGTCCAAGCCGCCATGCCGCTGCCCAGGAGATCGCGCGCAATGCGGCGCGCACGCGGCCCCAGGACGAGTACGCCGAACCGCCGCCCGGCCGGCGGCTGCGCTCCACCGGGACCGATACGGCCGGAAGGCCGGAGCACCCGATCATCGCCACGACGTGCGGCGACCGGCGTGGCATCAAGCGGCGCATCTCCCGCAGGCGCTCGACCATCCGCCGGCTGAGGGCCACGAACATGCCCGCGTCGGCGGGGCTCCCGGCGGCGACCCGGAGGAGCGCCCGGTGCACCCTCCCGGTCAGGAGGCGCAACGGGGACTCGTAGGCGCCGCGCCGGCCGGCGAAGACCGCTTCCACGCCCGGCGTAGCGGCGGTCAGCAGCTCGGCGATCGCCTCCGGCGGATCCTGGAGGTCGGCATCGAGGACGACGGTCCAGGCGCCGCGCGATCGCTCGAGGCCTTTCAGGACCGCCTCGTGCTGTCCGAGATTGGTTGCGTTGTCGAGGACCGCAACCGAGCGGTCGGAGACGGCGATCTCGCTCAGCAGCTCTCCGGATCCCTCGTCGCAGCCGTCGTTGACGTAGACGATCTCCCGCGAGCGCGCAACGCCGTCGAGCGCCTCGCTCATGCGGGAGTGGAGCTCTCGAAGCGTGTCCGCGTTCCTGTACACGGGGACGACCACGCTGAGCGCCGGGCGCTCCCGTCGCTCGTGACCCCTCCGCCGGGACAGCTCCCACGCCACGGTCGCCTCGATCCCGGCGCGCAGGTCGTGGCGCGGCTCCCACCCGAGCACGCTGCGCGCCTTCGCGATCTCGGCCACCCAGCTCGCGCGATCCCACGGCCGGTGGGCACCCTCGTCGAGCCGGACGCGCACGGTGCGTCCCGTGACCTCGGAAACCGCCGCAACGACCTCCTCGTTCGTCCACTGGGTGGCGGTGCCGATGTTGATCTCCTCGCCGTCGAGCGGGGCCGCCAAAGCGAGGACGCACGCGTTCACCACGTCCCCCACGTAGACCCAGTCGCGCCTGCTCCTCGGTGCGATCGCGAGCTCGCGTCCGTCGAGCGCGGCGCCGATCGCTCTCGGAACGAGGTGGCGGGGGTGGTCCCACGGGCCGTAGACCTGGAATGGCCTCAGCAGGACGAACCGGATCCCCCGTTCCCTGGCGAGCTGGTGGCAGATCAGCGTCGCTGCGGCCTTGCTCGCTCCGTGCAGCGTCTGCGGGCGCAGGGGAACGGACTCGTCGAGCGGGCCCGGCACGGCGCTGTGCTCGGTCGAGCTGCCGAGTTGCACGAGCTGCTCGCAGCCCGCCTCGGCAGCCGCCTCCACGAGGTTGGCTGCCGCGAGCACGTTGTCGCGGACGTGGGCGAGGGAGCCGGATTCCCGCCTGCTCGCCCGCAGGGCGTTGACAACGGCGATGGGGCGGGCGCTGCCCACGCACCGGCGAAGCGCCTCGAGGTCCGTCGCGTCGACGCGGTGAACGACGACCCTCCCGATCAGGTCCTCCAGGGGGGCGAGGCTCGTCGTCGGGCGAACCAGCGCGTGCACCGTGATTCCGCGCCGGAGGAGCTCGCGCACGAGGTTCGTGCCGATGAACCCGGCGGCGCCCGCGATGAGAACCCGCTCGGGGACCGGCCCGGCCGGCGCCCGTTGGTCTGGGGACGACACCCCGCGCAAGGCGGGCGCGAGTATAACTTCGCGCTCTCGATGGGGAGCGTCGCAGCCAGCGAGGGCGGGGGGATTCCGGCTCTGGACAGGCGGGATCTCGCCCAGAAGGCGCTTCTGGAACAGCGTCACTGGTGGTACCGGGGAAGGAGGGCGGTCGTGCTCGAGCGAATCGCACGCCTGACGCTGGGCGACGCACCGCGGATCCTCGACGTCGGCTGCGGCACCGGCCAGCTTCTGCCGGACCTGGGCCGCTTCGGCGCCGTCACCGGCGTCGACGTGAACGCCCGCGCCGTCGAGTACGCCCGCGACCGAGGCAGCGCCGACGTTCACCTGGCAGCGGCGGAGAGCCTCCCGTTTGCGTCCGGGACGTTCGAGCTCGTGACCTGCCTCGACGTGCTCGAGCACGTGGGGGACGATCTGCGTGCCCTCACGGAGATGCGCCGGGTCACCGCGCCGGGCGGCTATCTGCTCCTCAGCGTGCCCGCCCATCCCGCGCTCTGGTCGGGACACGACGTGGCGGCCGGTCATGCGCGCCGCTACGCCGCACGCGACGTGCACGCCCTCGCGGCCAAAGCCGGATGGCAGCCGGTCGAGGTCTTCGGATTCAACGCCCTGCTGCTCCCGTTCGCGGCTCTGTTCCGGGCCGCCTCGAGGCTTGCCGGAGCGAGGCCGCGCTCGCATCTGCTGCTCACGCCGCGCTGGCTCGATCCGGTGCTCGAGCGCCTCCTGCGGCTCGAGGCGGCCGCCGTGCGCCGAGGCCGGCCCGTGCGGCGGGGTCTCTCGATCATCGGCGTCTTCCGGAACCCGAGCCGGGACGGCGGGCGATGACCGGCGCCGACCGCTTCGAGCTCCTCCTCTTCTCGACCGATCGCGGCTACGTTCAGGAGGCGGTCGAGGCGGGGGTGGACGGGATCGTGGTGGACTGGGAGCGGGCCGGGAAGCACGCTCGCCAGGCCGGGGCCGACACGGAGATCAACGCCGACACCCTCGCGGACCTCGAGCGGGTGCGCTCATGGGTGGATGCGCGGGTCGTGTGCCGGGTCAACCCGTACGGCGAGCGCACGCAGGGTGAGCTCGAGGCTGCGATCGGCGCCGGCGCCGACGAGGTCTTGATCCCGATGGTGCGCCAGCGGTGGGAGGTGGAGCGGGTGCTGGACGGCGTTCGCGGGCGCTGCGGGGTCGGCATCCTCATCGAGACGGTCGAGGCTGTCGAGCGGGCCTCCGAGCTGGCGGCGTTGCCGCTTTGCCGCGTCTACGTAGGCCTCAATGACCTCGCGATCGAGCGGGGGACTCCCAACATCTTCTCGGCGCTCGCCGACGGCACGGTCGAGCGCGTGCGCGGCGCGGTCCACGGGCGATTCGGTTTCGGCGGGCTCACGGTCCCCGAGCGCGGGGCCCCGGTGCCGTGCGCCCAGCTGATCGGCGAGATGGCCCGCCTGGGCTGCAGCTTCAGCTTCCTGCGCCGTTCCTACCGGCGCGACGTGCCGCGCGGAGCACAGGCGGCGGCGATCGAGCGCCTGCGCGAAGCGCTGGCCGCGGCTGCGTCGCGGAGCCGACCCGAGATCGAGCGCGATCGCGAGCGGCTCGTCGCCGCGATCGCCGCCTGGCCGCGGCCGGCTGCGCTGGCGGCGCAGGCCTCTCTCCCGGCCCCATGACCGGCGCTCGGCCGGAGCCCAACCCCGTCGCGGCGGGTTCCACGTGAGCGCGAGCGAGCTGGCCCTCGTCGCCGCCCTCGCCGCGGCGCTCTCGGCGGTCGCCTTCCTGGCCTGCGCCCGGGAGCGGGTCAAGACCGACGAGGGCTACCTGTGGTACGGAGCGCTCCGGACCCTGGACGGCGAGGTGCCGCTGCGGGACTTCCGCTCGTACGAGCCAGGCCGTTACTACTGGTCCGCGCTGTGGATGCGGGCGCTGGGGCCCGGCGTCCTGGCCCTGCGGGCCGCCCAGCACGGCTTCTACTTCCTGGGGCTCGCCTGCGGCTTGGCAGCGCTGCGCGTATCCGACGTCGCCTGGCCGGCCGTGATAGCGGCGGCGCTCCTCCTCGCCGCGTGGGCATACCCGAACCACAAGCTCTTCGAGCAGGCGATGGCCATGGCGGCAGTGCTCGCAGGGACGGTGCTGCTCGCGCACCCGGGCGCCGGGACGATCCTCGCCGCTGGAGCCCTCGCCGGCGCCACGTCGTTCTTCGGCCTCAACTACGCGCTCTACGCGGGCGCGTCCCTGCTCGGCCTGACCCTCTTGGCGGCTGCGAAGTCAGGTGCGATCGCCACGTCCGGCGCGCTCGCGGCCTATCTCGCGGGGGCGGCTGCCGGAGCGCTCCCGCTCCTCGCGCTGGGCGCGCTCGCGCCCGGGCTCTTCGGCGCGCTCCACGAGCGGCGGGTCAGGCAGGTCCTCGAGCGCGGCAGCACCAACCTCCCGCGGCCGGTCCCGTGGCCCTGGCGGCCAGGCACGCGTTCGCGCGCGGCTCGATGGTTCATCGGCATCTACTTCGCCCTGCTGCCCGCGTTCGGCTGGTCGGTCGTGCTCTGGGCGGTCCTGGCGCCCTGGGGAGCCATTGAGCGCGAGGCCGCCCTCGTCGCCTCCGGTTTCGTCGGCGCCACGGTGCTGCACCACGCGTTCAGCCGTGCCGACTTCCGCCATCTCGCTCAGTGCATGCCGCCCGTGATCCTCGGGTCGATCGCGCTCCTCGGCCATGGCGTCGGGTGGGCGCTCCTCGGCGGCCTGCTCGGCCTTGGCACGCTGGTGACGGTGATCCCCGCGCACCCGCTGGCCAGGCGCCTGCGCCATCCCTCCCGCTACGTGCAGCGGAACATTGCCGGCATGCGAGTCTGGATCAGGCGGGATGACGCCAAGCTGATCCGCGCGCTGCGTCCGGTCGTCCGCCGCCTCGAGCGGGGAGAGCCGTTGCTCGCGTTACCCACGCTCGCCGCGCTGTTCCCGATCCTGGGGCGACGCTCGGCCGTGTACGACAACTTCTGCGTGTATCCGGCGGGCGAGAGCCAGCAGCGGGCCATGCTCCACTCCATCTCGGAGCAGGGGGTCCGGCTCGCGGTGGTCCGCGACCGGCCGGTGGACGGACGCGAGGAGCTCCGCTTCTCCCGCACGCACCCAGCGGTCTGGTCCTATCTGGTCTCCGAGTTCGTGCCCCTCGAGCTGTGCGGCCTTCCGGACGGCTATCACGTTCTCTGGCGGCCCATCCACGCCGAAACCGATCTGACCCACCCATACGGTGGGTGAAATCGGTTTCGCGGGGTGGGGCGCGGCAGGCGCCGTGGGGCGGCTCCGCCCACTGGTCGAGGCGGGCGAGCGCCACGCGCCCTCCGCGCCTGCCGCCCCACCGCGCGAGCGGCGCACCGCGCCTGCCGCCCCACGGCGCCCGGGCGCGGGGCGGGCTAGGAGGTCGCGCCCACCCGCCCGAGCGCCTCGTCGGCCTCCTTCTTGAGCGTCTCCACGATCTCCGGGTCGCGGAGCGTCGTCGTGTCGCCGAGCGCGTTGCCCTCGGCTATGTCCTTGAGCAGGCGGCGCATGATCTTGCCCGAGCGCGTCTTCGGCAGATCGGCGCCGAAGAGCACCGCCTTCGGGCGGGCGATCTTGCCGATCTGCTCGCCGACCCACTCGCGGAGCTCCTGCGCGAGCTCGTCGGACGGCTCGTAGCCGGCCCGCAGCACGACGAAGCAGAGCGGCGTCTGCCCCGTGAGCTCGTCCGGCGCCGCGGCCGCCGCCGCCTCGGCCACCGCCTCGTGGGCGACGAGCGCGGACTCGATCTCGATCGTCGAGAGCCGGTGCCCGGAGACGTTCATGACGTCGTCGATGCGCCCGAGCAGCCAGTAGTAGCCGTCCTCGTCCTGCTTCGCGCCGTCGCCGACGAAGTACGTGTCCGGCCCGTACTTGGAGAAGTAGTTGGACACGTAGCGCTCGTCGTCGTTCCAGAGCGTCCGGAACATGCCCGGCCACGGCCGCTTGATGACGAGGTAGCCGCCCTGCCCCTGCGGGACGGGGTTGCCCTGCTCGTCGAGGATGCCCGGCTCGATGCCCGGGAACGGGACCGTGGCGGAGCCCGGCTTCAGCGTCGTCAGCGCGGGCAGCGGGGTGATCATGATCCCGCCCGTCTCGGTCTGCCACCAGGTGTCCACGACCGGGCAGCGCTCGCCGCCGATGTACTTCCAGTACCACACCCAGGCCTCCGGGTTGATCGGCTCGCCCACGGTGCCCAGGAGCCGCAGCGACGAGAGGTCGTGCTTCTGCGGGTGCTCCGGCCCGGCCTTGATGAAGGTGCGGATCAGGGTCGGCGCCGTGTAGTACTGGGTGACGCCGAAGCGCTCGACGATCTCCCAGTGGCGGTCGATCGCCGGGTAGGCGGGATCGCCCTCGTAGAGCACGCCGGTCACCCCGTTGTTGAGCGGCCCGTAGACGATGTAGCTGTGCCCGGTGACCCAGCCGACGTCGGCCGCGCACCAGTAGACGTCCTCGTCCGGGTGGATGTCGAAGATCCACTTGTGCGTGCACGAGACGAAGGTGAGGTAGCCGCCGGTCGTGTGCTGGGCCGCCTTCGGCTTCGCCGTGGTGCCCGAGGTGTGGAGGAGGTAGAGGACGTCCTCCGCCCCCATGTGCTCCGGCTCGCACTCGGCCGACTCGCCCTCCACCAGGTCGTGCCACCAGACGTCGCGCCCCTCGTCGAAGGGCACGTCGCCGCCCGTGCGCCGGAAGACCACGACCTTCTCGACCGACGGCGCGTGGGCGAGAGCGGCGTCGGCCGTCCGCTTGAGCGGGATCTTGCCGCCCTTGCGCAGCCCCTCGTCCTGGGTGATCAGCACCGACGCCCCGGTGCTCTCCATCCGCTCGCCCAGCGACTCCGCCGAGAAGCCGCCGAAGACGACTACGTGGGGCGCGCCGATCCGCGCGCACGCGAGCATCGCGATCGGCAGCTCGGGCACCATGCCCATGTAGATCCCCACCCGGTCGCCCCGCTTGACCCCCAGCTTCTTGAGGCCGTTGGCGAACCGGCAGACCTCGTCCTTCAGCTCGGCGAACGTGATCGCCCGCGGCTCCTCGGCGGGATCCTCGGGCACGAAGTGGTAGGCGACGTGGTCGCCCCGGCCGGCGTTCACGTGCTTGTCCAGGCAGTTGTAGGAGGCGTTCAGCTCGCCGTCGGCGAACCACGTGCAGTGCGGGGGATCCCACTCGAGCCCCTGCGTGGGCTCCTTGAACCACTCCACGAACTCCCGCGCCCGCGCCAGCCAGAAGCCGTCGTAGTCGCGGTCCGCCTCCTCGTAGACGGACGGGTCCTTGATCACCGCCTGGGCCACGAAATCCTCCGGCGGCGGGAACGTGCGGTTCTCGCGGACGAGGACCTCGATCGCGGCCATCGCCTCCCGCGCGCCGTCGCCAGTCGTCTCCTGCTCCAAGGCCATTGCTCGCTCCTTTCGCTTCCCCGCGCGAGAGGGGCGGCCGGCGCCGGGGCGGCGCCGGCCCCGCCTCTCCTCTCGCTCGTTCCTAGCTTCTCAGGTTCGCTTTCCCGGCGCTCACCTCCCCAGCGGCTTCACCGGCAGCACGGTCCGGCCGAAGGTCGAGTTCACGACCGCCGCGAACGAGGCGTACCAGGCCGCGACCGCGGTGGCGAGGCCGAACCAGCCGCCCCACTTGATCACCGTGTCGTGCGCGCCCGAGTTGCCGATGCCGAGCAGGACGAACGTGATCGCCAAGAGCGCGAACACGAGCGCCACCGCGGCGGTCGTCCGCAGCGAGGCGATGAACATGTACGTCGTGAAGATGGCCCAAGCCCACAGGTAGAGCCCGACCGCGTGCCCTGCCGTCGTGGGGTCGGGGAACTGCGAGGCGTTGAACATCACCAGCACGAAGTACGAGATCCAGAACGCTCCGAACGAGCAGAAGGCGACCGCGCCGAACGTGTTGCCGGTGCGGAACTCCCACAGCCCGGCGAGGAGCTGGGCGATCCCGCCGTAGGCGAGAGCGAGCCCGAGCACGACCGGCTCGCCGGAGCGGCTGACGAGGTCCGCGTTGAACATGCTGAGCACGAACGTCGTCATCGCGAAGCCGGCGAGCCCGAGCGGGGCCGGATCGGCCGGCGCCCAGCCGGTGCGCTCGATGGCGCGGGCGAGCTGCTCCGACGCCTGCGCCCCGTCCCCTGCCATGGGCTCGCGCGCCCGAACGCTTGCGCTTTCCATGGAGTCTCCTTCCCCTGCCCGGGCGGGCGGCAACCCTCTCTCCGCCGCCGCGCCGGGGCAGCAGCGATCTTTGCGTCGTCAACTACCCGCGGCGGCCGGATTTCATGCCTTCGTCTGCCCGCTCGCGGCGCCCGCGGGCGGCCGGGCATCTCGTCTAGATTGGGGCCGTGGCCCAGACCAGGCGAAGGCGAAGGCGCAGGCACCGCGGCACCCAGAGCGGCAGCATCGAGAGGCGCGGTCGCGGCCCGCGCCCGCGCAGCCGCCAGGAGGCCCGCGCCCGCGCCCGCCAGCGCCTGGACACGCGCCGCCAGGGCCCGCCCACGTGGTCGGGCGCGGTCGGCCGGGCGCTGATCGGGGCGGCGGTTTTCTTCCTGCTCCTGGTCGCCCTGCTCGGGAGGCCGGCGGGGAGCGCGCTCGCGCTGGCGGCGGTAATGGCCGTGATCTACATCCCCATGGGCTACTACATCGAGCGGTTCTTCTGGCGCCGGCGGCTCGCCCGCTCCGCGCGCGGCGAGCGCTGATGGACGTTCGCTGCTTCACGGTCGGGCCGGTGGCGGAGAACTGCTACGTCGCCCGCCTCGACGGGGCGAAAAGCGGCGTGGTCGTGGACCCCGGGGAGGAGCCGGACCGCATCCTGAAGGCGATCGAGGGCCTCGGGATCGAGATCGAGGCGATCCTGATCACGCACTGCCACTTCGACCACATCGGGGCGGTAGCCCCGCTCGCGCGCGCCACCGGGGCGCCGGTCTGGTGCCCGGAGGCGGAGGCCCCGGTGCTGGCGGACATCATGGCGTTCGTCCCCTGGCCCGGCTTCGGCCCCTACGAGAGCTACGAGGCCGACCACCGCGTGAGCGGGGGCGAGCGGCTCGAGCTGGCGGGGCTCGAGATCGACGTCCTCTCCACGCCGGGCCACAGCCCCGGCCACGTCACCTACTCGATCGGCGCCGAGCGGGCGATCTTCTCCGGCGACGTCCTCTTCAAGGGCTCGATCGGCCGCACGGACCTGCCGGGCGGGGACTGGGCCACGCTGCTTGCGAGCATCCGCAAGCTCGTCGAGTCGCTTCCCCCGGAGACCACGGTCTACCCGGGCCACATGGGGATCACGACGCTGGGGGCCGAGCGGGCGACGAATCCCTTCCTGACCGAGCTGGCCAGGTAGCTTCCCCCAGCGATGAGCGCCAGCCACCAAGCCCCGCGGGGGACGTTCGACATCCTGCCGGAGGAGGCGACGGCGCGCGCGCGGATCGAGGCGGCCGCCGCCGAGCTCGCCGCCCGCTACGGGTACGGCCGCATCGAGACGCCGATCTTCGAGGACACCGAGCTCTTCGTCCGCGGCGTCGGCACCTCGACCGACATCGTCCGCAAGGAGATGTTCAGCTTCGAGGACCTTGGCGGGCGGCCCCTGACCCTGCGCCCCGAGGGCACGGCGCCGATCGCGCGGGCCTACCTCGAGCACGGCATGCACCGGCTGCCCCAGCCGGTCAAGCTCTGGTACCTGGGGCCGTTTTTCCGCCACGAGCGCCCGCAGGCCGGCCGCTACCGCCAGTTCACGCAGGTGGGAGCGGAGGCGATCGGCTCCGGCGACCCGCTCGTGGACGCGGAGATGATCCTGCTCCTGGACGAGCTCCTGCGCGCGCTCGGCGTGGCGGAGCTTAGGCTCAGGCTCTCCAGCCTCGGCTCGCCGGCGGGGCGGCGCGCCTACCGCGAGGAGCTCCTAGCCTACCTGCGGGCGCACGCGTCCGAGCTGGCCCCGGACGTGCGGGCCCGCATGGAGGAGAACCCGCTACGGGCCTTCGACAGCAAGGACCCGGGGACGCGCGAGGTGATGGCCGGGGCGCCGAAGATCCTCGAGCGGCTCGAGGGCGAGGACGCCGAGCACTTCGCCGCCGTGCGGAGGCTGCTCGAGCAGGCGGGCATCGCCTACGAGCTCGACCCGACCCTAGTGCGCGGGCTCGACTACTACACTCGCACGGTGTTCGCCTTCGAGTGCGAGCGCCTGGGCGCGCAGTCGGAGGTGGGGGGAGGGGGCCGCTACGACGCCCTCGTCGAGCAGCTCGGCGGGCCCCCGACCCCGGCCTGCGGCTGGGCGGCGGGGATCGAGCGGATCCTGCTCGCGACCGGGGAGCGGCGCGAGCCGCACGCGGCGGCGATCGACGTGTTCGTCGCCGCGGCGGAGGGCCGGCGCGAGGGCGCGCTGGCGCTCGTGACCGAGCTGCGCAGGGCCGGCCTGAGCGCCGACCTCGACCTCGCCGGGCGCGGGCTCCGCGGGCAGATGCGCCAGGCCGACCGCCTGGGCGCGCGGCGTGCCGTGATCCTGGGCGCGGACGGCGGCGCGACGGTGCGCGACATGGCCACCGGCGAGCAGCGCCAGGTGGATCCCGCCAGCGTCCTCGAGGCGGTCGCCGGGTGAGCGGACCCTGGATGCCGGAGTTCCCGGCCCTGCGGCCGAACGAGTACCGCGACGCGTGGTGCGGCCAGGTGCTCGCCGACCGTGTGGGCTCGAGCGTGCGCGTCGCGGGCTGGGTCCACCGCCGGCGCGACCACGGGGGCCTCGTGTTCGTGGACCTGCGCGACCGCACCGGGCTCGTCCAGCTCGTCTTCAACCCCGACGTCGCGGGGGCCGCGTTCGAGCTCGGGCACCGGCTGCGGGCCGAGGACGTGCTGAGCGCGAGCGGCGAGGTCGTCCGCCGCGAGCCCGAGACCGTGAACCCGGAGCTTCCGACCGGCGAGTTCGAGATCCGCGTCAGGGAGGCGACCCTGATCGCCGACGCCGAGACGCCCCCGTTCGGGATCGAGAGCTACGCCGGCGACGCCGGAGAGGAGCTGCGCCTGCGCTACCGCTACCTCGACCTGCGGCGCGAGCGCATGCGCCGCGCGATCGAGCTCCGCCACGCGGTCACGCGCGCGATGCGGGAGTTCTTCGACGCCGAGGGGTTCGTGGACGTCGAGACGCCGATGCTCTCGCGCTCGACGCCCGAGGGAGCGCGCGATTTCCTCGTTCCGTGGCGGCGCCAGCCGGGCACGTTCTTCGCCCTGCCCCAGTCGCCCCAGCTCTTCAAGCAGCTTCTGATGATCGCCGGCTTCGAGCGCTACTACCAGATCGTCCGCTGCTTCCGCGACGAGGACCAGCGGGCGGACCGCCAGCTCGACTTCACCCAGCTCGACGTCGAGATGGCGTTCGTGGACGTCGAGGACGTGCTCGACGTGAACGAGCGCATGATCGCCCACGTCCTCGAGCGCGTGGGCGGCCCCGCGGTCGAGCTGCCGCTGCCGCGCCTGCGCCACGACGACGCGCTCGCCCGCTACGGGACCGACCGGCCCGACGTCCGCTTCGGCCTCGAGCTCCGCGACCTCGGCGAGGCGCTGCGCGAGACCCGCTTCCAGGTCTTCCGCGCGGCGCTCGAGGCCGGCGGCGTGGTCAAGGGGCTGAACGCCGGCCCGCGCGACGTGCCGCGCTCGGCGCTCGACGCCCTCGTGGCCCGCGCCCAGGAGCTGGGCGCGAAGGGGCTCGTCTGGGCGTTCCGCGAGGGCGACGGCTGGCGCTCGCCGGCGGCCAAGTTCCTCGAGGCCGCCGAGCTCGAGGCGCTCGACCGGCGCCTCGAGGCGAAGGAGGGCGACCTCCTGCTCCTCGTCGCCGACCGGGCCGAGGTCGCGAACGCCGTCCTCGGCCAGCTCCGCCTGGAGCTCGCCGAGCGCTTCGGCCTCGTCCCCGAGGGCGAGCACCGCTTCGTCTGGATCGTGGACTTCCCGCTCTTCGGCTGGAACGCCGAGGAATCGCGCTGGGACCCGCTCCACCACCCGTTCACCTCGCCGGCGGGCGCGTTCGACCCCGAGCGCCCGGGCGAGGCGCGGGCCAAGGCCTACGACATCGTCTGGAACGGCCAGGAGCTCGGCGGCGGCTCGATCCGCATCTCCGACCCGGCGCTGCAGCGCGAGGTCTTCGCCGCGATCGGGATCGGGCCGGAGGAGGCGGAGGAGCGCTTCGGCTTCCTGCTCGAGGCGCTCCGCTACGGCGCCCCTCCGCACGGCGGCATCGCCTACGGGCTCGACCGCTTCGTCCAGCGGCTCGTCGGGGCGGCTTCGATCCGCGACGTCATCGCCTTCCCGAAGACCGCCTCCGGGGCCGACCCGCTGACCGGCGCGCCGGCGCCGGTGGACGAGCGCCAGCTCCGCGAGCTCGGGCTCGCGCTGCGGCGCCCGGCCGCTGGCTGAGCCCCGCCTCGCGGCCGCGGCTGGACGCAGCGCCCACCCGCCGGCGCCCGCCGCTCAAGCTATCGGCGCCCGCGTCCGACCTACGGGGCGAGGGCAGTGATGCTTGCTATGTTCTTCGACGGCTCGAATCTGTGCGATAGCCGCTCCAATTGTGAGCCAACACATCTGGCTTGGGAGTCGGCTTCCGGTGCGTCGCGCGCGGCGCGACCGGTAGACACCCACCTTGCTTGCAAGGTTCTCAAGCCGAGCGGCGTCGGCAGGTTGGAGCCTTTCCTGTCCTCGGGGTGGGGGGTCTGAGGTGCGCAAGGCGCTCAACGAGAACCCCGTCGTGCAGCTCGGCGTCCTCGCCGCGCTCGGCCTCGTCGTCGCGCTGCTCCTGCTGACCCGGCTCCACGGCTCCTCCGGCTCCGGGCCGGCGCCGGCGACCACGGCCCCGAGCCCGGCCACGGACGCCGCCCCCGCCGCCACGGCCCCGGCGCCGAGCGGCGGCTCGTCCGCCGCTCCCGCGGGCGGGTTCGAGCCCGGCCCCGGGCTGCCGGCGAGCGTGGTCAGCGCCTACGAGCGCGGCGAAGCCGTCGTCCTTCTGGTCCTGCGCCACCACGGCATCGACGACGCGATGGTCCGCTCCGAGGTGGAGCGGCTCGGCGGGCGGCCCGGGATCTCCGTCTTCATCGCCTACGCCCACGAGATCGCCCGCTACGCGCGCATCGCCGAGGGCGTGGACGTGGACCGCACCCCGGCCCTGGTCGTGATCCGGCCCAAGCAGCTCAACCGCCACTCGCTGCCCGAGGCCAGCGTCAGCTACGGCTTCCGCGACGCCGACTCGGTGGACCAGGCGGTCCGCGACGCCCTCTACAAGGGCCCCCAGAACCTGCCCTTCTTCCCGCGCTAACCGGCCCCGGGGCCGAGCGCCGCCCGCTGGCGCGGCGCGTACGCTTGAGGCGATGGACGCCGATCTCCTCAGCGCCTACCTCGAGGACGGCCGCCGCCGGGGCGACCCGCCCCGCGGCTCCTTCAGCGGCGCCGCCGGGGGCGCCGCCTGCGGCGACCTGGTGCGGCTCTCGCTCGCCGTCGCGGAGGGGCGGATCGCCGCCGCGACCTTCGCCAGCGAGGGCTGCGCGGCGACGCGCGCGGCCGCGGCCGCGGCCGCCGAGCTGGCCGAGGGGGCGGCGGCCCTGGAGGCGGCGCGGATCGGCCCCGGCGAGATCGAGGCCGCGCTCGGGGGCCTGAGCGCCCAGGGGCGCCACGCCGCCGCGCTGGCCGCGGACGCCCTTCACCGCGCGCTCTCCGCGGCCGCCGGCTCCGGCGCCCGCCTGGCCGCGCCCCCGGAGGCGGGCGAGCGGGTGCTGGTGGCGATGAGCGGCGGGGTGGACTCGGCCGTGGCCGCGCTGCTCGAGCGCGAGCGCGGAGCCGAGGTCGTCGCGGTCACGCTCAAGCTCTGGTCCGACGAGCGGACCGACGGCGCCAGGGCCTGCTGCTCGCCGCAGGCGGTGATCGGCGCGCGCGCGCTCGCCCACGATCTCGGCCTCCCGCACCTCACGCTCGATCTCGAGCCGCTCTTCCGGTCCTCCGTCGTGGACTCCTTCGTGCGCGGCTACGAGGAGGGGCGGACGCCGAACCCCTGCGTGCTCTGCAACGGCAGCGTGCGCCTCGACGCGATGGTGGCGCTGGCGGACCGGCTGGGCGCGGAGCGCCTGGCCACGGGGCACTACGCGCGGATCGCCGACGACGGCGAGGGCCCGCTGCTGGCGGGCGCGGCCGACGCCGCGAAGGACCAGAGCTACATGCTCGCCGCCGTGCGCCCGGCGACGCTGCGGCGCCTGCGCTTCCCGCTCGCCGGGCTGACCAAGCGCGAGGTGCGCGCGATCGCGGCGCGCGCCGGCCTGCCGGTGGCGACCAGGGCCGAGAGCCAGGACCTCTGCTTCCTCGCCGGCGAGGGCAAGCGCGCGTTCCTGGCCCGGCACGCGCGGCGGGGCGGGGAGCCGGGCGAGATCGTGGACAGCTCGGGCGCCGTCCTGGGCCGCCATCCCGGCTACCGCCACTTCACGGTCGGGCAGCGCCGCGGCCTGGGGATCGCCGCCGGCGAGCCGCGCTACGTGCTGCGCACCGAGCCCGGCTCGAACCGCGTCGTGGTCGGCGCCCGCGCCGAGCTCGCCCGGCGCACCGTGCGCCTGCGCGACGCCGTGCTCTACCGGCCGGCCGCGCGCGTTCGCGCGGTCCGGCTGCGCTACCGCTCGGCGCCGCTCGCGGCGCGGCTCGCCGGGCCGGGCCTGAACGGCGCCGGGCGCTACGAGCGCTGCGAGGTCGCGCTCGCCGAGCCCGCCTTCGGCGTCGCCCCCGGCCAGACCGCGTGCCTGCTCGACGGCGATCTCGTCGTCGGCCACGCGACGATCGCCGCCTGACCGGCGCGCGCCCGCTACCTAGACTTGGCGCGATGAAGTCGGCGGAGATCCGCGAGACGTTCCTCTCCTACTTCGAGCAGCAGGGGCACCTGCGCCGTCCCTCGGCGTCGCTGATCCCGTCGCGCGAGGACACCTCCACGCTGCTGACGATCGCCGGGATGCAGCCGTTCAAGCCCTACTTCGCCGGCCGCGAGAAGCCGCCGCACACCCGCCTCACCTCGTGCCAGCGCTGCTTCCGCACGCCGGACATCGAGGAGGTCGGCAACACCAAGCGCCACCTGACCTTCTTCGAGATGCTGGGCAACTTCAGCTTCGGGGACTACTTCAAGGAGGAGGCGATCCGCTTCGGCTGGGAGCTCTCGACCCAGGGCTTCGGCTTCGACCCGGAGCGGATCTGGGTGACGGTGTTCGCCGGCGACGACGAGCTCGGCCTCGGCCCCGACACCGAGGCGATCGAGGTCTGGAAGGCCCAGGGCGTGCCGGAGGCGCGGATCATCCGCCTGCCGCGCTCGGAGAACTTCTGGCAGGCGGGGCCGACGGGGCCGTGCGGGCCGTGCTCGGAGATGTACGTGGACCGCGGCCCCGAGTTCGGCGGCGACGATGAGCGGCCCGGGGACGACACCGAGCGCTACCTCGAGTACTGGAACCACGTCTTCATGACCTACGAGCTGCACGAGGACGGCAGCCTCAGCGACCTCCCGAAGCGCAACATCGACACCGGCCTCGGGCTCGAGCGGATGGCGGCGATCCAGCAGGGGGTGGACTCGGTCTTCGGCACCGACGGCTTCGCGCCCCTGATCGAGCTCGCCGAGGAGCTGTCCGGGCGCCGCTACGAGTCGGACCCGAAGGCGACCCGGGCGATGCGCATCCTCGCCGACCACTCGCGGGGCATGGTCAACCTGATCGCCGACGGCGTCGTCCCGTCGAACGAGGACCGCGGCTACGTGCTGCGCCGCATCATGCGCCGCGCGATCCAGCAGGGGCGCGTGCTGGGCCTGGAGGCGCCCTACCTCGGCCGCTTCGCCGAGCGCGCCATAGACCTGGCCGCGGACGCCTATCCGCACCTGGCGGTCGAGTACGAGACCGTGATGCGCTGGGTCGAGGACGAGGAGCGCAGCTTCGGGCGCACCCTCGACCGCGGCACCGAGCTGCTGGCGGAGATCATCGCCCGCGCCAAGGAGGCCGGTACCTCGTGGGTCGACGCCGAGGACGCCTTCCGCCTCCACGACACCTACGGCTTCCCCTACGACCTGACCAAGGAGCTCCTGGCCGAGGAGGGCCTGGCGGTGGACGATGCCGGCTTCGAGGCGCTGATGGAGCAGCAGCGGGCGCGGGCCCGCGGCGCGTCCGAGCCCGCGGCCGTCGCCGACCGCCACGAGGCCGTGATCGAGTTCGTCGGCCAGGCGCCGCCCTCGCGCTTCGTGGGCTACGAGCAGCTCCGCACCGAGACCTCGGTCGCGGCGGTGCGCGAGCTCGACGCCGGAGCGCTGCTCGTGAAGCTCGAGGAGAGCCCCTTCTACCCCGAGGGCGGCGGCCAGGTCTCGGACTCGGGGCGGATCTCGTGGAACGGCTCGGAGGCGAGCGTCGAGGACGTCTACCGCGTGGGCGACGACCAGGCGATCCGGGTCGCGCGCGCGCCGCTCGAGCCCGGCCTGCGCGTCGAGGCCGCGGTCGACCGCGTGACCCGCCACGCCACGATGCGCAACCACACCGCGACCCACCTCCTGCACGCGGCTCTCCGCGAGCGGCTCGGCACGCACGTGCGCCAGGCGGGCTCGGCGGTCCGGCCCGACAAGCTGCGCTTCGACTTCACGCACGGCGCGCCGCTCTCGCCCGAGGACGTCCGGGCGATCGAGGACCGGGTGAACGAGTGGATCAAGGAGTCGCGCCCTGTGCGCGCGCTCCACATGGAGCGCGCCGAGGCGGAGGCCATGGGCGCGATGGCGCTCTTCGGCGAGAAGTACGGGGACTGGGTGCGGGTGATCGAGGTCGAGGGCGTCTCGCGGGAGCTCTGCGGCGGAACCCACGTGGCCAACACCGCCGAGGTCGGGATCTTCGCGATCACCTCCGAGGGCTCGAGCGCCGCCAACGTCCGCCGGATCGAGGCCCTGACCGGCCCGGCGGCGATCGACTACTTCCGCGGGCGCAGCGCGGCGCTCACCGAGGCCGGGGCGCTGCTCGGGTCGGCGCGCGACCCGCTGGAGGCGGCGCGCCGCGCCGCCGCCCGGCTGGAGGAGCTGGAGCGCGCCGCCGAGGCCCTGGGGCAGCGCCAGGCGAGCGAGGAGGCCGAGGGGCTGGCCGCCCAGGCCGTCGAGGTCGGCGGCGTGAAGCTGGTCGCTGCGCGCTCGGACGGGCTCGGCGACCAGCGCCGCATGCTCTCGGTCGCCGAGCGGGTCCGCGACCGGCTCGGCGACGCCGCCGTCGTCCTCGGCGGCGCCGCGGACGGGCGCGTCGCCCTGGTCGCGAGCTTCAGCCGCTCGGTCGTCGAGCGGGGCCTCTCGGCGGCGGACGTCGTGCGCGAGGCGGCGCAGGTGATGGGCGGCGGCGGCGGCGGGCGCGACGACGCGGCGCAGGCGGGCGGCCGGGACCCCGCGCGCCTCGACGACGCGCTGGCGGCCGCGCGCGGGGCGATCGAGCGGGCCCTTGGGGCGGACTGATGCGGGCGATGGCGGTGGACCACGGGCTCGCGCGGGTGGGCTGCGCGATCTCCGACCCCACCGGGACGATCGTCCGCCCGCTGGAGGTGATCGAGCCGCCCGACCCGGACGCCGTCGCCCGCCTGGCCGAGGAGGAGGGGGCCGAGGTGGTGGTCGTCGGCCTGCCGGTGATGATGGACGGGACCGAGGGCGAGCAGGCCGCGGCGGCCCGCGCGTTCGCGGCGGCCCTGGCGGAGCGGCTCTCGATCCCGGTCGAGACCTACGACGAGCGGCTGACCACGCGCATGGCCGGGATCACGGCCGAGATGGGCGCGACGGCGCCCGAGGACGCGCTCGCCGCCGCCCACCTGCTCGAGTCCTACCTGGAGGCGGCGCGGCGGCGAGGCACGATGCACCCGGAGGGGCCGGGGTGAGCTCGGGCGCCGGCTGGCAGGACCCGTTCGCCGAGGACGAGGCCGCTCGCGAGCGCGCGCGGCGCAGGGCCGAGCGCGAGCGCCGCCGCCGCGAGCGCCAGGCCGCGCTGGCGACGAAGGTGCGGGAGGAGCCGCCGCGGGCGGGCGAGCATCCCGAGCCCGGCCCGCCGCCGGAGCCGCCTCCGCCGCTGCCCGGGGAGCCCCCCGCGGGGCCCGGCGGGGCGCGGCGCACGACCTACGCGCGGCGGCGGTTCGCGGCCGCGACCGGGCTGCTCGCGCTGCTCGCCGTGACCGGGCTCGGGATCGCGGCGGCGATCCGCCACTTCGACCGGCCGCCACCGCCACCGCCGCCGCCGAAGCCGAAGACGGAGACGGTGACCATCGCCGAGGGCCACACGAGGGCCGAGGTCTCCGCGCTCGTCCGCGACGCCGGCCTGCGCGGCAACTACCTGCGCGCCTCGCGGAGCTTCAAGGGCTTCAACCCGGCCCGCTACGGCGCGCCAGCCGGCGCGACCCTGGAGGGCTTCCTGTTCCCGGCCACCTACGAGCTCCCCGCCCACCCCACGGTCAGGGACCTGATCGAGCGCCAGCTCCAGGCGTTCAAGCAGAACTTCGCCAAGGTGGACCTGAGCTACGCGAGGTCGAAGAACCTCACCCCCTACGACGTGCTCATCATCGCCTCGATGATCGAGCGCGAGGCGGCGGTGCCCAGCGACCGGCCCAAGGTCGCGGCGGTGATCTACAACCGCCTCCACGCGGGCATGCCGCTCCAGATCGACGCCACGATCCGCTACGCGGAGGACAACTGGACCAAGCCGCTCACCCAGTCCGACCTGAGCCTCGACTCCCCCTACAACACCTACCTCAACCCGGGCCTGCCGCCGGGGCCGATCTCCAATCCCGGCCTGGCCTCGATCCGGGCCGCCGCGCACCCCGCGCGCGTCGGCTACCTCTACTACATCACCAAGCCGGGGGCCTGCGGGAAGCTCCAGTTCGCGACCACGCTCGCCGAGCAGAACCGCCACGTCGCCGCCTACAACCGGGCCCGCGACGCGGCCGGCGGCAAGTCGCCGACGTCGTGCAAGGGCGGCTGACGCCGCCGCGCCGATGCCGCGCCTAGCCGTCCTCGGCCACCCGGTCGCGCACTCGCGCTCGCCCGCGATGCATAACGCGGCGCTCGCGGCCCTCGGCCTCGCGGGCGAGTGGAGCTACGAGGCTCTGGACGTCGAGCCCGAGCGCTTCGAGGGCGTGGTGCGCGCGCTGCCGGAGCAGGGGTTCGCGGGCGTCAACGTGACCGTCCCGCACAAGGTCGCCGCCCTGCGCCTGGCCGACCAGCCCACGGCCGCGGCGCGGGCGATCGGCGCCGCCAACACGCTCGTCTTCCGGCCTGGCGGCATCGAGGCCGAGAACACCGACGCGGCGGGCCTGCTCGCGGCGCTGCCGCTCGACCCGCGCGGCGCGCGCGCGCTCGTTCTGGGCGCCGGCGGCTCCGCCCGTGCCGCCGTCTGGGCGCTCGCCACCCATGGCGCGGCGGTGACGGTGTGGAACCGCACGCCCGAGCGGGCCCGCGCGCTGGCGGCGGAGCTGGGGGCGAGCGCGGCGGGGCCCGGGAGCGGGCCGCTCGGAGGCGGCTTCGACCTCATCGTCAACTGCACGACCGTGGGGATGGGCGAGGGGGGCCCGGCGATCGAGGCGCTGCCGCTCGACCTCGGCCAGCTCGGCCCGCGCCACGCGGTCGTGGACCTCGCCTACGGGAGCGAGGAGACCGAGCTTGTGCGCGCCGCGCGCGAGGCCGGGGCGGCGGTCGTGGACGGGCTCGAGGTCCTGGTCCGGCAGGGGGCGGCCTCGCTTCGCATCTGGACCGGCCTCGAGCCCCCGCTCGAGGTCATGCGCGCCGCGGCTCGCGCCGCGCCCGCCGGCTGAGCGGGGCCTCGACCCCAGGCCCGCCGCGGGTTGCCACCCAGCGGCGGGCCGTCCGCCTGCTCAAGCGACCGCCGCGCGGTGCCGATCTGACCTGTGCCGCCGAACGCACCAGCCACGATGGCACCAGAGCACCACCCGCCGTACCTGCAGCCGGTCCCGAGCCCGACCGAGGCGACCGCGCGCGCGATTCCCGAGACGGAGGAGCCCGGGATCCCCGGCCTCACGCCGCCGCGCACCCGCGGCTACTCGGGCATGTTCATCACCGACGTGATCGCCGAGCTCGGCTACGCGTCGCGCGAGCGCATCGACGAGGCGATCCGCGAGGCGCGGCTCGCCGGCCGCTCGCCCGAGGGGCTGCTGGTCGAGCAGGGCGCGATCACGCCGGACCAGCTCGCCCGCGCGATCGCCGAGCGCTACGGCCTCGACCACGTCGACCTCGGCGCCTACAACGTGGACATGGGGGCGGCGAACCTGGTGACGGTCCAGGCCGCGCGCCGCTACCGGGCGATCCCGATCGGCTACGTGGACCCGGAGACGCTCCTCGTCGCGATGTCCGACCCGGCCAACGTGCTCGCCGTCGACGACATCCAGATGATCACCGGGCTCAACTGCCGCGTCGCCGTCGCCGCGGAGGAGGACATCGACGCGCTGATCGCGCGCCTGAACACGCTCGAGAGCGCGGTCACCCAGGCCATCGACGAGGAGGCGGAGGAGCTCGAGGGCGCCGAGGTCACCGAGCTTCGCGAGTCGGCCGACGACGCCCCGGTCATCAAGCTGGTCCACTCGATCCTCGCCCAGGCCGTCGCCCAGGGCGCCTCCGATATCCACTTCGAGCCGGGCGAGGGCGACATGCGCGTGCGCTTCCGGATCGACGGCGTGCTCTACGAGGCCGCCCACGTTCCCCGGCGCATGATCGGCGGCGTGGTCTCGCGCGTGAAGATCATGTCCGACATGGACATCGCCGAGAAGCGCGTGCCCCAGGACGGCCGCGTCAGCGTGAACGTCGAGGACCGCCGCGTGGACCTGCGCATCACGACCCTGCCCACGCAGCGCGGCGAGGGCTGCACGATCCGCATCCTCGACCGCGAGCAGGCCCTGCGCTCGCTCGACGAGCTGGGCTTCGACGGCGAGAGCCTCGCCGCCTTCGAGCGGGGGTTCCACCGGCCCTACGGCGCGGTGCTCGTCACCGGGCCGACGGGCTCGGGCAAGTCGACCACCCTCTACGCCGCGCTCAAGGAGCTGAACGCGACGGAGACGAAGATCATCACGATCGAGGACCCGGTCGAGTACCAGCTCGCGGGCATCAACCAGATCAACGTCAACCGCAAGGCGGGCCTGACCTTCGCGACCGGGCTGCGCTCGATCCTGCGCGCCGACCCCGACGTGATCATGGTCGGCGAGAT
>Ga0070741_10007275_pt1 | contig 23026 bp, 18 predicted proteins | sample Coa_R1_4_FD_66440 | JGI IMG/M metagenome (GOLD analysis project Ga0070741, IMG submission 66440) | Surface soil microbial communities from Centralia Pennsylvania, which are recovering from an underground coalmine fire - Coalmine... | ecosystem: Environmental > Terrestrial > Soil > Unclassified ... | reverse complement strand
ATTTCGAAATTTCGAACTCGCGATTTCAGCTGACACGCGTGCTGGCGCGGGCTTTCGGCGGGAGTGCCAGAGGTGAGCTTCAAGTCGTGAACTGGAGTTCTCCGCCGCCCACGCTGAAGGAGCGCAGCCGCGCCGAGCGGTCGAAGTGGCAGCGGGGCAAAGCGTCGTTTCGGCTCTCGGATGTTCTTCTATCGCGTGTGGCGCCGATTTTTTCCAGCCGCACACTGCCGCTGGACCGCATGAATCTTGCGGGAAATGCGGGCGGCTCCGTCGGCGCAACCTGGGAGGGGTCTCCCGCCGATCTGATCTTTGATTTGGCTCTGACTTCGGTCCCGCCGTCGAACGTTTCTGCCGGGCAGTTGCCGGTTACGGCACAGCTGCAGGGGAAGTATTTTGCGCGGCGGAGCTTGCTCAGTGTGGCCAATTTCGAAATGTTCACCCGCGCCACTCACCTGAACGCCAGCGGTGATCTCGGGTCTCACGCTTCAAATCTGAAGTTCAACCTGGCGAGCACTGACGTCAGCGAATTCCAGCCGGCCTTCGAAAACATTGGCGGAATACAGGAAATTCCGGTCACGCTCTCAGGACAGGCGACCTTTGCTGGAACGCTCACAGGTCCGCTCAACAAACCGGAGATCGCGGGACATTTGCAGGCCACCAACTTCGATACCCTGCTGAAAACCGGGCGCAAGCTAAAGCTGACGAAGTCGCCGGCGCCGCAGCCGGAACCCGAGCGCAAGCAGCAGGTTCACTGGGATTCGCTGAGCGCCGATCTTCAATATTCTCCGACTTTCTTTGCCGCCCGCCACGGCTCGTTGCAACACGGGAAGAGCCATTTCGCATTCGATGTGAGCGCTGCTCTGAAGAATGGAATCGTGACCGACGACAGCCCGGTCTCATTGAAGCTCAAGGTAAGCAATGGTGAGCTGGCCGATTTGCAGGCCATTGCCGGCTACACTTACCCGGTCAGCGGGACGGTCGAGCTTGTTTTGCAATTGTCGGGCACAAAGGTGCAGCCGGTGGGCGTAGGAAATATTCTGCTGACGCGCGCCGTCCTTTTCGGACAGCCGGTGACCTCGCTCCGTTCCGACATACAGTTCATGAACGGAGAAGCGCGGCTGTCCAACATCAGCGTAGCGCAAAGTGCGGCGCGATTGATCGGACGTGCCGCGTACAACCTGCATACGACTGGCTTCGAGTTCAACCTGGAGGGCACGAATTTCGATTTGACCAAAATCGCGCGCCTGCAGACTTCGCGCCTCAGCACGGCCGGCAAACTGGATTTCACGATACAGGGCTCAGGAACGACGCAGAGCCCCGTGTTCAACGCCAAAATACATATGCGCCAGTTGGTTCTGAATGGTGAAGACGTCGGTGAGTTCAACGTGGATGCGGTGACGCACGGGGCGGACATGCAGCTCACCGGGCGCTCCAATTTTGGACACTCACAACTGGCGGTGGACGGCAGCATTCGCATGCGGGGCGACTGGCCTGCGATTCTCACGCTGCGGCTGGACCACCTGGATGTGGACCCGCTATTCCGTGCCTACTTGAGCGGACGAGTCACCGGACATTCTTCCGTCGCGGGCGTGCTGGCGTTCCGCGGGCCGCTGAAGCAGCCAGATCACTGGAACGTCGTCGGCGACATCGACGAACTCGCTTCCGATATCGAAAACATCAAGACCCACAACGACGGCCCCATTCACTTTGTGCTGAACGAACGGGTTCTCACGCTGGACCGTCTGCGGATCACCGGTGACGGCACGGATGTGACCGCCGGCGGCACCATGCAGTTCTTCGGCAGCTACGACATGAACCTGCATGCCGATGGCCGGATCAATCTTCGGTTGATTGAAACCTTAAATCCAGACTTTACTTCGTCCGGTCACCTCAATGTCCACATCGGCGTGACGGGACCCTGGCAGAATCCGGTGCTGAACGGTCAATTGAGCGTCCTGCAGGGAGCGTTATCGTACGTGGACGTGCCCAGCGGGTTGAGCGATGTCAATGGCACGCTGGTATTCACCCAGGATCGCCTTGAGGTGCAGTCGCTGACCGCGCGCACCGGCGGTGGGACAGTCAGTCTCGGTGGCTACGTCAATTATGGCCGCCGGGTGAATTTTCACATCACCGCTCTCGCCAATGACATTCGCTTGCGCTACCCGCCGGGCATGAGTGCGACCGCAAATGCGGACCTCAGGCTGACGGGAAGCTTGTCGAATGCCGTGCTGGCCGGCGATATCAAGGTGACTCGCTTCGGGGTGAGTCCCGATTTTGATTTCGCGACTTACCTGGTGCGGGCAAGGGAATCGATCACCGCCCCCAATCCCAAATCGCTTCTGAACAACCTGCACTTTGACGTGCACATTGTGACCACCCCAGAGTTGCAGGTGCAGACTTCGATTGCGAAGGCTTCGGGAGATGCGGATCTGCGATTACGCGGTACGGGCACGCACCCCACTCTGCTGGGAAGGGTCAATATTCTGGAGGGCGAGGTTTCGTTTAACGGCACAAAGTTCAGCGTGTCGCGCGGTGACATCACCTTTGTGAATCCGGTTGAGATCCAGCCGGTGCTCGACCTGGAAGCAACCACGCGGGTGCGGGATTACGATATCAGCATCGGTTTTCACGGGCCGCTCGACAAGATGAGTACTACCTATCGCTCCGATCCGCCGCTGACGACGCAGGACATCATCGCCCTGCTGGCATTCGGACGCACCAAAGAAGATACCGCGCTGCAGGCCCAGAATATTCCCACTTTCGATCAGGCCGCTTCCAATGCAATTCTGAGCCAGGCCTTGAGCAGCGCCTCCAACAACCGCGTGCAGAAACTTTTCGGGGTGAGCCGGGTGAAAATCGATCCCCAGGTAGGAGCGACGGAAAACAATCCCAGTGGCGCACGTTTGACTATCGAACAGCAGGTCTCGGGTGATATCACGCTCACCTACATCACCAATGTGGCCCAGACTTCGCAGCAGATCATCCAGGCGGAATACAACGTGAACCGGTACGTTTCCCTGATTGCGATCCGCGATCAGAACGGGGTTGTGAGTTTCGACGTGCGCATACGCCAGCGCAAGAAATAACCGATTCCTCTGACACATCCGACATGATTGATGGGCCGAACTCCGAGTATGCCAAAGAACTGCAATTTGCTGAAAGCCGCCGCGCGATGGTTGAGGAGCAGCTTCGCCGCCGCGGCATTGGCAATGAGCAAGTGTTGATGGCGATGGCGCGCGTGCCGCGTCACGAGTTTGTTACGCCCGAATACGAAGAGCAGGCATATGAGGACCACCCCATTCCGATCGGCAGCGGCCAGACGGTGTCCCAACCCTATATTGTCGCCGCCATGCTCGACTCTCTCGAACTGAAACCCGAGGACAGCGTTCTGGAAGTGGGCACCGGGTCCGGGTACCAGACCGCACTACTCAGCCAGCTTGTAGCGCGGGTGTACACGATCGAGCGGCACGCCGCCTTAGCGGAAGAGGCGCAGCGCCGGCTGGAGCGTCTGGGATACCGCAATGTGATGGTGTTCACCGGCGACGGCAGCCAGGGTTTGCCAAATTCCGCGCCCTTTGACGCAATTACGGTGGGCGCCGCGTCACCGAGAGTACCCGACGCACTCTTTCAACAATTGCGCGAGGGCGGCCGCATGATCTTGCCCGTGGGGTCATCGGAATCGCAGGAGTTGTGGTTGGTGCGAAAAGAGCAAGGCCGGCAGGAGGTCGCGCGCATGGAGGCCTGCCGGTTCGTCCCCTTGATTGGTTCGGCAGGCTTCGTGGAGTAATTGATTCTCTGCCCGCGCACAAACGCAAAAAACTGATTGCTACTATCGAAGCGGTGCGTCCACCGATTGAACTCGGCAAATCCCTTCAGCAACTTACGTGGTCCCTACTGAAATTTATCGAGGCGATAAATTGTTTCGATTTCCGTCCGCCGTCCGGATTTGATATCAGTGTGCCAGCTTGAAATTCAAAACCAGTCGTCCTTGTGGACAAGAGGACATGTACCTTGGGCCAAGGAGTATCGCGATGAGCCAGCAGAAGAAGCGCAAGTTCCGCGCATTATGTGACCAGGTGACGATCGAAACCGATCCCATCAAGCTGTTGAACATGTTTCTGGAATTGGATCGCCTGGTGGTGGAGCGCTCCTTGCATCTTTACAAGATCCCGCGCCGGCAGAGGTCCGTTGTCCGGCAACAGAACCGGCAGCTGCATGATGCGATCCGCCGCCATCGCAGCGCGCAATCCCACGCGCGCAAGGTGCGCCAGCGGGCCTGACGTTCGCTTGATGCCCGCCTCGGTCAGGTACCGACCAGGCTATAAACAAGGTTGGCGAGGACGATGAGTGTCATGACGACGTACATACGATCCTTTTCCAGCCAGAACGCCACGACGGAAAAAGCCACGCGCGCGATGGGAGTCAGAATCAGCAGAACTAATCCGAGCTGGATGATGCCGCGGCAGCGCAGGGAAAAGGCGTGATGGACGATTTGCGTGACGCTGCGCAAGTCTGCCGGTTCGCCGTGGAAGACTCGATAATCCGTCGACGAGTGTCCATATCGCGCCAGGTAACACACGGCCCCGGCAAATACGACGGCGGCGGCGATGAGCACGCCCGCGCGCAACATCACTCCAATAATGATTTCGACTCGCTGGTCAGTCCATTGTCCGTGCTCGTCCATGTCAGCCTTCACATTTTCCCCGTCACGCCGTGGTAGATCATCTCCACTGCTAGTGCAACAATCACACCTGCAAAAATCAGGCGCAGGCTGCGAACTTTGGCTTTGAATAGCACGCGCGTGCCCAGCAGGGAACCGCCTAGGACGCCAAGCATCACCGGCATCGCCAATCCCGGATCGATGTACCCACGATGCAGGTAAACGCCGGCGCTGGCTGCGGCGGTTACACCGATCATAAAGTTGCTGGTGGTGGTGGACACTTTGAAGGGAATGCGCATCGCCTGGTCCATGGCGAGTACCTTCACCGCACCTGAGCCGATGCCCAGCAGTCCCGATAAAACGCCCGCGCCGAACATCAAGCTGAACCCCTGGGGCACGCGATAGACGTAGTAATCGCGAACTCCTTTGCTGGCCGGGAAATTTCCATTCAATTTCAGCTTGGTGGCCAGCGGATCAGGCGGGCGGTCGAGCGTGTGGTCGTGCTGAGTTCGAAAAGAGAAATAGGCCGAGAAAAGCAGGACCAGCCCGAATACGATGGCAATCGCTTGCGACGGAGTCTTCGCCGCCAGAAACGCGCCCGCGATGGCGCCGAAGGTGGTCGCGATTTCCAGGAACATGCCGATGCGGATGTTGGAGATGCCCTCGCGCACGTAAGCGGACGCTGCGCCGGATGACGTCGCAATCACCGAAACCAGCGACGCGCCCACCGCGTAGCGGATATCAACGTGAAAAACCAAAGTGAGCAGCGGGACCAGAACCACGCCGCCTCCCAGTCCGGTCAGGGCGCCCAGGAAGCCGGCGGCCATCGATCCTGCCCACACTAGCAATGTGAACTCGAGAATGGTCATGCGGTCTTAGAACAATACATGATCGCCTACGCAGGTCTCTCGCCGGAGCCCATAGTCCTATCACCGCGGAAAAACCAGCGAAGACGAATTCACTGCAGAGGCTGTCCCTCCGCGGTCATCTGATCAAGGAGCTTCTGATCGAGTTGGACTACGGATTCGGGCAGCTTGGAATAGCCCAGTTGTGGAGCGATGTCCTGGCCGCCGCTGATGACGTATTGCGCGAATCCTTTCAGCGCCTGACGCGTCACCTTGTCGGGACCGTCTTTGGGAAGGAACAGAAATGTCAGACCGCTGATGGGATAGGCATCGGGAGCGGTGGAAGGCGGATCGACGATGGGCGTGCGCACATCCTTATTCAGGTCGCCGGCAAATGCGGCAATAGCGGCCGTGGACGCGGTTGCGCTCGGCGTAACAAATTTTCCCGCCTTGTTCTGCACTGCGGCCACCGGTAACTTGTTTTCCACGGCGTAGTCGAGTTCCACATAACCGATCGCGCCGGTCGTCTGGCGCACGACGCCGGTCACCCCTTCACTTCCTTTGCCGCCAAGACCCACCGGCCAGCTGATGGAAATTCCTTTGCCGACTTTCTGACGCCACTGCGGACTGACTGCCGCAAGATAGCTGGTGAAAATGTTTGTGGTGCCACTGCCGTCTGACCGGTGCACCACAAGAATGGCGTTATTAGGAAGCGTGACTCCGGGGTTCGCCTGGCTGATCGCCGGATCCTGCCAATTCTTGATCGTTCCCAGGTAGATCCCCGACAGCGCCTCCGGCGTGAGTTTCAGATTCTGCACCCCGGGAAGCGTGTAGGTGATGCAGACGGGTCCCGCGCTCTCCGGTATCTGCACCACAGCAGGCATCGCTCTCAGTTGTTGATCGTCGAGCGGCGCATCACTGGCGCCGAAGTCCACCAGCCCGTTCTTCACCTGCTGAATGCCCGCGCCACTGCCCACCGATTGGTAATTAATGAAGACATTGGAGTTCTGCTTCCGGTAGTCGGAGGTCCAACGGCTCATGATGGGATTCACAAACGTGCTGCCAGCCCCGGATATGTTGATGGCTTCTCCCGGCTTACTGCTTGAGCTTGACCGGCAGCCCAAGGTGAATCCAACCGCCAAAACGACAGACAGGAAACTCATGTCCATCGTTCGCCTCTTTCGCAGTAACATGAAGCTCCTTTCAGGCTAACGGACTCTCTGCAGCAACGTCGAATTGATGAGTGGCGAAGGTCGTCCGCTGCCCGATAATATTCATACAGGAATCCAGGTGTCCATGATTCTTTCCCGTCCACGTTCCGCCCGCTTCAGAATTGCAGTCCTCGGATGGTTGCTGCTCACACTATGTGTAATTCCACTCGCGGAAGCCGGTGCGCAAAGCGGCGGGTCTGCTCAGCGCGAGGCCAAGCCGCGGCCCACCAGCACGCCATACACTGGCGATTTTTCTCACTTCGAGTATCCGGGGCGCGAGAAGAAACTGCAGATCGACCGGGTGATGGACCTGCTTCAAATTAAGACCGGGTCCAAGGTGGCCGACATCGGCGCAGGCGGCGGCTGGTTTACGGTGCGCGCCGCGAATCGGGTCGGCGCTTCCGGCGTAGTGTATGCCGAGGACATCAACCCCGAATCCATCCAATACATTCGCAACCGCGCCGATCACGAGCACCTCGGCAACGTGCAAGAGGTGCTGGGCCACGCAGACGATCCCATGTTGCCGGCGAACAGCGTGGATGCCGCGCTGTTGCTGAAGACCTACCACGAAGTGGCCGATCCCGTGGCGCTGCTGCGGAACTTGCGCAAATCACTTCGCCCTCAGGGACGGGTTGGGATCATTGATCGCAACGGCAACGGCGCCGACCATGGGGTGGATAAAGAGGTGGTCGTCAAAGAAGCGGCCGAAGCCGGATACAAGCTGGTTGGCACTTACGATTTCGTGAAGCCGGATAAGGAAGACTACTTCCTCGTGTTTGAACCGGAATAATTTTTACGGTCCGACCCCGCCGTTGTGACAATCGCTGCAGCTGACCTGGCTGATATCGCCGATATCCACCGGATGCTGGAAGGCCACGCCTTCGGTGCTCCCGATCATCGGAGCTCCGCTCTGCGCTTCCGATAACACGGTATGGCACGCGGTGCACGACTTCGTAACCACTTTGCCGTCGGCGCTCACGTGCTGGCCATCGTGGCAGCGGAAACATCCGGGAAAATAAAAGTGGCCGATATTGGTGGGATGCGTCCGCCAGTCCACCTTCATATATGGAAAGATGGTTTGGCTGTAGATCTGTTGAACCTGGGCGACTGCGGCTTTGATCGGCTGGTCCGCCGCGTTGTAAATCTGAGAATACTTGCCGGAATAGAACTGGTTCAGATCGTTGGCGATGCCCTGCATGGCCTGCTGGTCGTTTTCGTAGGTCTTGGTCAAGGCGGCGACGGCTTGCTGCTTGATAAAAGGAAGGCCGGCATCGAGAAGCCGGGCGCTGATGGCGTTGTCCACTGACCGATCCGGCGGTGTGAAGATGTGCGTCGGCCGGTTGTGGCAGTCAATGCAGTCCATCTGGTGCTTGGGCTCGCTGGCGATCTGCTCGGGTTTGAGCGGCGCGTCTTTCGCCTGGTACACCGTAATTTTTCCCTGCTGGTCTTTGACCTGTACCCAGGGAATCGTCTGCCGATGCTCATCGGTGGAGATGAACGTGATCTGGTTGGCAATGTTCATATGCCAGTGGATGCCCGAGGGCGCGCCGGCCTGGGGCTCGGCACCGCCGATGTTGATCAGCATGCGAATCTGGCGCGGCGTATTTTTTTCGTCGCTGGAGTAGTGGGTAAAGACCTTCAGTTGCGCGCCATAGAAGCGGCGGGGCCAGTGGCATTCCTCGCAAGTCTGTTGCGCTGGACGCAAGTTGTGTACGGGAGTGGGAATCGGCCGCGGGTACTTGCGAAATGTGACCGCGTATACCTGATAAGCCCCCGATAATTTCGAGCGCACGTACCAGTTCGCGCCAGAACCAACGTGACAATCCACGCAGCGCACCCGCGCGTGCGGAGATTGCGTGTAGGCCGTGTATTCGGGCGCCATTACCGTGTGGCACAGAGTTCCGCAGAACTGAACTGAGTCGGTCACCTGGTAAGCTTGGTAGCTCCCCGCCGCGCTCAAGGCGACGAAGACGATGATAAAGACGCCGACAAAAGCGAACAGGCTGCGCTGCCGCGGATCGTTGAGATCGAGCCGCGGGTAAGCCGGCTCGCCACCCTTGCTGCGACGCCGTTTCTCCCATGCCATGCCAACAGGAATGAGGAGCAGTCCCGCGACCATGATCGCCGGCAGCACCATGTATGCAAAGATTCCCAGGTAAGGTGCGGGAGTGAGGAAATCGACGACGACTAGAAAGGCGATATTGGCGGCGGCAATGACCGCTAGAACAGCGCCTATGAGTGTGACGGTATTGCGGAAAAGACCCGCGTCTTTTTTTTCTGGCTGAACTTCCTCGTTATCGGCGGCGGTCATCGGCGCATCAGTCTAGCAGCATTCCTCAACTCTGAGTATCCCAATCGTGGTTACACAGTTCCATCAGAACGCATACTTCATCGAAAGCACAGTGCGGTTGTCGTGCAGGTAGCGTGGAGTGGTTGGGCCGGTGAAGGAACCTTCGTTGTATTGGTCGTAATTCCAGTACGCATTTAATGACCAGTACTTCACGAACTCATAGCTGACGGATGCCAGCGGCTGATGATAGGTGAACTGCAGCGGCCCCAATGGCGCGAGCGGATTCAACAGTGTGGTATTGCCGTCGGTGCTGGTGATGCTGTACCCGATTCTGGCGCTGAGACGCTTCATGGGCCGCAACACCACCGCAGCCGAGAAATAGTGCGTGTTGTTTACGTATGTGGAGAAAATCTGGTTGGGATTGGGATTCTCCGCCGCATCGAAGGTCGGACATCCGTTCACGATGGTCCCAGCCGGCGTGAAAGTATCGTTAAAACAGATGAGAGCATTTTGCAGTGAGTCAGTGTAATTGTAAGCGACATCGAAGCCCGCAGGTCCTTTGGGGAGCAGGGAAGCGACGAAGCCATAGTTGCGGTAGTGCTGGCGGAACTCAGTATCGGATTCGCTGTTGCGGCTCTCCCAGATATTTGCGGTGCCGGAGAAGTTGGCCCATGGCTTCGGGGTATAGGCGAAACGGAAACGATAGTTTTGCCGCTGGCGGGGGCTGACGCGGGTCAGGAAATTGTCCGCGCTCATGGCTTCAGCTTCCGCGTTGATGCGTAGCGAGTCTATGGGCCGAAACCAGGCGCCGAAAACTGAGGCATACTCGTTGATCTCAATGTTGTCGCCTTCGAACTCGCCGAGACCCGACTCCGGATCGGGAACGACCTCAGGTTCCGCTTTGAACACGCGCCGATGGCGGAATCGATAGCCGACGCGCATGCCAAAACGCTTCGTAGGAGAGTATTCCAACTGGATCAGGTTCGAGAATGACTTCTGACCGAGGAAATTAGCCGTAAACGCGGGTGTGATCGTGGTCGCGCCCAACGGACTCAACAAAGTCACGCGCGGGGGAGTGCCCACCGGCAAGCCTACCGTCGCGGTTCCAATGGAATCCCAGGTTCCGGGAATGCGCCAGTTGTCGTAACGAAAATCGTCGCTCAGGTGAATAGTCTTCGTGATTTCAACCGTCGCGCCGAGCGAAGCGGTGGCAGCGACCCTGCGGGTAGAAGCCGGACCGCTGAAGGTGAACTGCCGTTCGCGCGTGCGGGTTACTAGTCCGTTGAAAAACTCGAAATATGGTGAATCCAGGTTAGCGGAGCTATACGTCACGCGTCCTACAAGATTTAGCCGCGGAATGTAGTTTGACTCGATAGTCAGCGCCTCGGTGGGCGTGGTGGTCCGTACTGCCTGGTTGCGGATGTAGTTGAAATAACCGTTGCAGGAAGTATTCACGAAGCCGTTGCGAAAAACCGGCGTGCAGGGTTGGCCCGCCGCCGAGTTGATGGGCAAGCCCAGCGAAACCAGCGTTCCATTGGGCAGTGCAAATGACGCAAACGGGTTCAAAGAGAAGTCCGTGTCGTTCTTGTCCAGCTCGACGAACTGGTCGTAGCTGATGTTGGTCTTGGGTAGCACTCGGAAATCAACTCCCATGCGGAAATCATTCGACGTAACACTCCACATCTGGTTCAACAGAGGATCAGTGCCCTCGTGGAAGCTGGAAAGCGACGGTCCTTCCGAACGGTTCCGGGAATAGCCGAGACGTACGCTGATCTTGCCCTGCGGCATGATGGTCAAGTCCGTGTCATACATCCGCCGCGTGATCTGCATTTCATGTGGCGACACGGGCACCGGAATATTCGGGGTCGAGGTGGGCGGGTTGAGCGGATTCGCCAGCAGATCGTAGTCAAAAAAATTCCGGTCGCGGCGAAACTGGAAATTGAAGTCGTACCACTTGTTTTTCGAAATGCGGACACGGCCGACGTTCTCCGGGTCTCCACCCCACCCGAAGCTATTCACCGTCAGATCATCGAACAGCACGCCCGCGTCGTTGAGGGAGTGCAGCGAGAGTGTTTGCTCGAGAATGCGCGGCCCGGTGTGCTGGTTGATGAAGGTGTCAAAAATCTGGCTGCTGCCGGTGATCTCGGTAAAGCGGTAGCCGAATTCGATGCTCTGGTGCATCTGGTATCCGCCCACCTCCTTGCCTTCGTCGGCATCGCCCGCAGCAGGTGCAGGAGCGGTACCCTGTGCGCCCGCGAAGCTTGCCAACGTGAACACCACAATCACCAGAAACCACTGGGCCCTCTCGATCCGTGCTACCCGAGTCCTTGTCATAGCTCGTGTCCCTCGGCAGTCGTCGTAGCCTCAAAACGCATTAGGGTTTGAAGAAGACTTCACTGAAATTGGAACCGTGAATAAAGGCGTGGCACATGGTGCAGGCCTGATACTTTTGCGACTGGTTGTGCGCCGGCCCGATCGGTGGTTGCGACGGCACACTGCTCATGGCCAGCGTGTGACATTGCAGGCAGAGCAGGTTGACCTGGCTCACCTTCAGCAACCGCGGATTGATAGACCCGTGCGGCACATGGCAACTCGTGCAGCCCTCGGTTTTCACCGGCACGTGCTCAAAGACGAATGGACCTTTCTTTTCCCGGTGGCACTTGAAACACACCTGGTCCTGCGCCGCACTGGTGCGCAGTTGCTTGGCCACAAAACCACCGTGCTCATTGTGACAATCGCTGCATTCCAGCAGTCCCGCATTCACGCGGTGGCGGTACGGCCGCGTGAATTCTGCTTTCACTTCCGTGTGGCAGCCGTAACACAGCTCCGGCTGGCGTGCCACTAACAATGTTCTGGCATCCTTGGCATGATGGGGAGAATGGCAAGTGAGACATCCGACGTCGTTACTGGCGTGGGCAGAGCGCAGGAAGTTGGCGTGCTCGTTGCCGTAGGTATGGCAAGTCAGACATCGCTTGCTCGCTTCTTCCGTGCTCAGCTTCTCGAAAGAAATAATTTTCGTGACGTCGCCACCGGCTTCCACGTGCGCGGCCCCCGGCCCGTGACAATCCTCACATCCGTGCTTTCCCGACTCAATCAACGCGTAATGCGGTGTGTTCTGAAAACTTTTGTTGTAGATCTCTTCGTGGCACGTCTTGCAGGTGTCAGCGCCCGCGTAACGAGGTTGCTGGGAACTCTGCCCCGAAGAAGAGGGCATCGCCTGATTGCTGGCCGGACTTTGAGACGCGGTGCTCGAGCCTGCGTTCTGGGCCCACAATCCGGGCGCAAGAATCAGCAGGCCCGCGGCGACGATCAGCACGCCTCGGAAGCCAAATTTTGCCGGTCTGCGAACCGTGCAAGAAGAATAATGAAGATGGCAGTCTGGGAAAGAAAGCGGCGGGGAAACTTTGCTCGGAATCAACGGCGCCCTCCACAAGTGAGTGGCAGTGATTGAACCGGTTTTGTTATGTCGGGTAGAGGACATAAGTCTGCAGCCGGACAATGAAGACGTCAACGAAAATAAAAAAAATAATCGTGACGAAGACAATCCCCCACCAGGAAAAACCTTACGAAGCTGCACGCGCTTTGCAGCGAGGAGATGCGATCACAAGCGAGCAGAGACGATCACAATCGAGCGAGGCGATCAGTTGTTGCGAATTTCATCGCGCATTGTCATTCATACAAGTCGCAGTGCCGATATCGACGATAAGGCCGCAACTCATCCCATCTCGGCACCCTGCTCTCAAAATCGTGCGCATCCAGGGACGCCGCTCTCAATGAATCATTCAGAACGAGTGACCCTGCTCTCGATCAATCAAGCAGAACGAGGGGCGCTGCTCAATGAAAAGCAGAAACGTGTCGTGCGAGGTTTGACGCTCTGGTGAGTGGTTGTTATGATGATTTTGCGGGGTGGAGCAGTCTGGTAGCTCGTTGGGCTCATAACCCAAAGGTCGGTGGTTCAAATCCACCCCCCGCAACCAACCTCAAGTACTGCTCCCTTATTTACCTGAAGCTGTTTGCTCGAGTGGCGGTTGAGCCCCTGTTAGCTCCCATTCGTTTGCGATACGCTTTCAACTGGTCCGGAACCAGCGTCTGGAGCGGCTTTCGGCCTGTGAGGCAGAACCATTTCCACTACCCTGCTGTTCGCCGCACGCTTCTGCTCCGAGACCGCTTGCGTGTAAATGTTCATCGTGGTCTGGATATTGTCGTGCCGCAGCAGCTCCTGCTGCACTTTGATGTACAGCTTTGCAGGAGACCCAACCCGCGTTAGCGCCTTACGCCTTGCCGGGAAGTAAGTCTTTGATGGCTAATGGGCCGCGAGACAAGGATCTGTGATTCGGGATAATTCAGTGCGCTAGCAGCCATGCCGAGACGGACTTTGAGCTCAGAGCTGTGCCACACTTTTAGCACGTCGAACGATTTCCAAGACCTCGTCTTCACTCAGCACATGAGTGGATTTCTTCGCCTGTTCGATGATGAGTTTTGTCAGTTCCGGCGTGCAAGGAATTCCATGCGCCGCGAGATAGTGCTGCACATTGGAATTGCCCGACATGGGACCAATCTCGATTTCCTGGGTACGGCCAAGCCAACTAGCGGGTACGCCCGAATAGACCCGGTCGGCAAGCCAGTCCTGACCTTTTTTCTGTGCCTTAATGACAGCGGCAGCATGAACCCCGGTGGCGGTGCGAAAAGCATCGCGTCCGACAATGGGGGTGTTGACCGGAAGTGGCACTCGCGTAGCTTGTGAGACCAACTCAACATATTCCGGCAACCGCGTGAGGTCATCGTCGCGCAGCCCCAGCAGCCTGAGGTTCACCAGTAACTGCTCCACCGGAGTGTTTCCAACCCGTTCGCCGATCCCCAATCCTGTGCCATGAACTCGGGTTGCGCCACCTTCGATGGCAGCCAGGCTGTTCGCCAGATCAAGACCACGGTCACGATGTCCGTGCCAATCGATGCCGATGGTATTCGCGCCTAAGGAATCGAGGAGCGCCCGAACCCATGTCACCAGGTTGAAGACACCGACGGGCGTTGCCGCACCACACGTATCACACAAGCAAACGCGCTGCGCGCCCGCATCAATGGCGGCGCTCAGGAGTATCCGAAGATGATCCGGAGAGGACCGCACGCTGTCCTCAGTTACGTACATGACCCGTAAACCTTGGCTGACAGCAAACGTAATTGCTTCACGCGTGTGGCGCAGAATCTGCTCGAGGTCCCACTCTTCCGCGTACTGCCGGATCGGACTGGAGCCGATGAACAGGCATGCTTCGATGGGTACGCCGGTCAATTGCGTCGCTTCGGCTATGGGCTCGATGTCGACCATCAGGGTACGGGCGGCACAATTCGCACGAATGCGCAGGTGCTGTTCGGAAATCTCGCGGCACAGGCGAATCACGGCCTCTCGCTGTCGCATTCCCGCCCCCGGCAGACCTACGTCGGCCGTTTCGATTCCCAGAACGTCCATCAGATGAAGAAGGCGTACCTTGGTTTCGACCGGCGGATCGGACACGGAAGGGCTTTGCAGCCCGTCACGCAAGGTTTCATCGTCGATCATGACGTGCGCTGGCCATTGGGCGCGGCGCGGCCCGGACTCGGCCCAGTCGTGAATCAGACCATTTTGTTGTGGGCTGCTCATGGTCAACTCCCTTGTTATTCCACAACCGGTTGGGCGGCACTGAAATCGCGACAGCGCCGCAGCAGTTCTTCAGCAGCGCGATCGTTTCCCTGTGCCTTGCGAATTTGCGCCAGGTGATAGAGGCTGCTGACATCACCGCTGGATTGTTCGAGGCAGCGTTCGAATTCGCGGGCCGCCGCTTCATAGTCGCCACGATGTTCGTAGATCACGCCCAGATGGTAATGCGCCATCAAGTACTCGGGGGTCAGCGCCACCGACAACTCGAAATGTTCGCGCGCCTCCTCCAGCCGTCCGCTATGAAACAGTGCGATGGCGACGCGGTAGTGGGCGGCGTTGTAATGAGGATCAATTTCCAGACAGCGTAGGAAGGCGCGCGCTGCCTCCGGCATGTCGCCGCGGTGATAGTAAGCGACACCCAGATCGTAATGGCCAAGAACGAAGGCCGGAGCTGTGGCAACCGCTTTCTGGTAGTACTCCACCGCCTGATCGAGAGTTCCTTCGTGGAAGTGCAGACTTCCCAGTAGGTGATTGGCAAGCACATTCTGCGGCTCGGCTGCGAGCAGCCGTTCCAGTTCCCGGCGTGCCTCTTGACCGCGACCGTCACGTTCATGAGTGAGGGCGAGAAGGAGTCGCGGATCGACAAAAGCATCGCGCAGGAACATCCCGCATTCGGCGCAGAACTTATCCTGATCATTGGCCAACCGGCCGCAGCGTGAGCATCGAATCGTGTATGAGTCCGTCATAAGTACCTCTTTCAGCCGCTAAATGGGACCAAGGAATTGGCCGCCGTCCACGCGGAGAATTTGACCTGTGATACGTCGTGCTCCCGGACCGCATAGAAACGTCACCGCGGATGCGATGTCTCCTGGATCCAGGAAATCTCCCACCAAGCTTTCGGCCAAAGCTGCGTCCCGAATCTTGGCCGGAACTTTTTCTGTCAGTGGCGTGCGGACCCATCCGGGTTCAATGACGTTGACGAGAACGCCGAACCGTCCTGCTTCCCGCGCCGCAGTTTTCGCCAGACCGAGCAAGCCGGCTTTACTGGCGGAATAAGCCGCAGTACCGAATTTCCCGCGCGAGCCGTTGATGGAGCCGATCAATACAACCCGCCCACCAGCTTGTTTCTCTCGCATAACCGGCAGCACGTGGCGGATCAGCAGAAACGCGCCGCGCAGGTTCACGCTCTGCACGATGTCCCAATCCTCGACTGAGAGTTTCCAAACGACAGCATCACGGGAGATGCCCGCGGCGTGAATGGCGATATCGATTCCGCCATGCTGGCTCGCAACATCGGCAATGGCACGTGCGACCGATGCATCGTCGCGGACATCGCAATTCACAAAGGGTGCGTTCGAACCTGGGGGCCGGACCAAGTCCAAAGAAAACGCCGTCACCCCCGCATCCTGGAGCGAGCGCACTATGGCTCCGCCAATGGCGCCGGATCCTCCCGTCACCACCGCAACCTTGCCCGTCGTGTTGGTAGCCTGGCTCATCGCGGAAACTCACTTCACGCCCAGTGCTGCTACAGCCTGTCTTGTCCAGGGAGCGATTTCTTCGATCAACTCTTCGCTCCAGCGTGCGCCGTGAGCAAGCCGCTGACGGAGCAATACGAAATCGACCTCGCGATTTTTCTTGTCACCGTGATGGAAAGCGCGAAAGCCGGCATTGGCCTCGGTCATCATGTTCAGCGACAGCCACGCTCGGTTGCTCTCCCGGTTGCGATCCCAGTGCTCGAGCTTGTGTTTGCGCAGGCTCTCGATGGTTTTCGTCAGACAGTCTGGCATCGTGTAGAGAAGACGCGTGCACATCTGCTCCACAGCTTCGTCGAGCAGACTGAGATCTATTTCCGCTGACGCGAGCAGTTCCTGGCTCTGCTTTTTTGCCTCGCCATTCTTGAAGTCGCCGAGCACGATGCGCCCGTATTCGTCGAGCATGCGATCGGTAATAACCAGCGGGTTAGGGATGAACTTACCGCTTCGTTTGGCCGCCGGAACAATCTGCGTCAGTCCTCCCAACCGATAAAAGCGGTGCGCACTCCAGGGTTCGCATAATGTCCCGCTGATCATGGCGTTTTCCATGCCGACAAACAGGGGAAGAAAATCGGTGCTACCACCGTCCGGAGCCGAGCCATGTTTCGGTCCTGCCTGGCTGAAGACCGCGAGATCACTCGAGATGGAAAAGTCACAAGCCATGCCTACTTCCTGTCCTCCGCCTACTCTCATTCCGTTCACTCGACAAATCACTGGTTTGTCGCAATGCAGGACGGCCGTGACCATGTCATTGAACAGGCGCATGTATTGGCGGTATTCGGCAGGCGCACCGGCGTAGACCTCGGCATACTCGCGCGTATTTCCTCCCGCGCAAAACGAACGGCTTCCCGCACCGGTCAGCACGACGCAAACCGTGCCGCGATCGTTAGAAGCTTCGCGCAGGGCGAGAATGATTTCCTTCACCATGTCTGTCGTGTAGCTGTTCAGCTCCTCAGGATTGTTGAGCGTAATCCATGTGTTGTGCAGGCCAGCGGCGGGAGACCCGTCGCGAGTGCGTGCTGGACGTCGCTCCACGAGGATGTGCTTGCGGTTCGCAGTTTCGGCGAGATTATGGTTCTTCATGGTCGCTACTCCTTGGGGGCCGTTCCGTTTGGCTTGAGAATCACCCGCCGCGGCAGGGCGTGATGAGCCACGGCTTCGAACACTTGCGGCGCTTCGTCCAATGAATGTGCTTCGATGTAGGGTGCGATCGCCACTTTTCCTTGGAGTACCAGGTCGAGAGCGGCCGGATATTGGTCCGGAGGACAGCCCCAGTTGCCGCGAGCGGTGGCGTCGAATGCCATCAGGTTGGACAGGCGAAACTCGGCTTTCTTCGCGGTGTAGCCGACGACCGCAAGGTAAGCTCCGAAATCGAGCAGCCCAAACGCAGTCTGCTGCCCAGCGGTGGTGCCGCTGGTTTCAAAAATCTTCAGACCGATACCCCGCCGGTTGCTCTGCTTGGAGAAGTTGCGCACCGCTACTTTCAGTTCTTTCTCCGGGAGAGTTGCAGAGTTGAGCACGATGGTGGCGCCGTGCTCGGAAGCAAGCTTGAGTTTTTGATCGTCAATATCCACCGCAACGACGGCGGCGCCGAGGGCTGCCGCGATCTGTACGCCAAATCCCCCTATGCCGCCGACCCCGATGAACACGGCGACGTCCTCAGGACCGACGCCGGCGCGGCGAATGGCTTCCCAGGGAGTAGTCACGGCGTCGGCGATGACCGAGAGAAGTTCGGGGGCGATGCCCGCGGGGAGTGGTTCCGGAACCGGACACAGTCCGCGCGCCGGAACGCGGACGTGGGTTGCGAAGCCGCCGTCGCCATCGTTGCCGGGCATGAACTGGTTGCGGCAGATGGCCGGCCGGTCCGCGCGACAAGCGGCGCAAGTTCCACAGGGGATCACGGCCGGAACAATGACCAGGCGGCCCTTCCAATCGTTTGCTTGATTGCCGGCAGCAACTACTGTTCCGCTGATCTCGTGTCCCAGCACGATGGGAAGCGGCTTCCGCGTGGGGACTCCTTCGAAGGCAAAACCTACATCCGTGTGGCAGATACCACAGCCGGCAACCTGAATGATGACTTCGTTCGCCGCGGGCTCGAGTGCGTTCAGTTCACGCAATTCAAGCGGCTTGCCCGGAGCCACTAACTGGTATGCGTGTGCGCCTTCAATGCACATGTTGTGCCTCGATCGTGCGATCGGCGTTCTTGATGGCCAGGCGTTTCAGTCCAAGGAGAGCCGCGCCCAGGGCGCATACGAAATCGCAATCAGGGGGAACTTGCACCTTCACTTTAAGCCGGTCCTCAATGGCCTTCACCATCCCGGATTGCCTGGCCACCCCACCGATCAGCGTGAGCTGCGTTTTCATTTCAACGCGCTTCAGGAGCGACCCTGCCCGATCCGCCAGTGATTCGTGAATGCCACGAAGAATATCTTCCACTGTGACCCCGGCGCTGACGTGGTTGATGATTTCGCTCTCCGCGAGAACGGCGCAGACGCTAGAGATCGGGTGAGGGTGCGTGGCTCGCAGCGACAGTTCGCCAACCTGCTCCAGCGGCACCTCGAGATACTTGGCAGCGCGCTGGATGAACATGCCAGAACCGGCGGCGCACTTATCGTTGCTCTTGAACTGCTTCACCTTTCCCGTGTCAGTGATACCGATGGCGCGCGTGCATTGTCCTCCGATGTCGAGGATCGCGGTGGTTTCTGGATTCGCAAAATGCGCGCCCCTGGCGGCGGTCGTGATCTCAGTGACCTGAATGTCGCGAAAAGTTACGCTGTAGCGTCCGAAACCGGTGCAGGCGATGTAGTCAAGCCGGGAGCGAGCAACGCCGGCCGCTTGCAAGGCTTGTTGGAGGGCTTCGCCGGCGGCATCATCGACATTGACCCCGCTGCGCGTGCGGCCTTGGCCAATCACCCGCGGCACTCCATTCTCTTGCTCGATGATCACGGCCTTGGTGAAGCTGGTGCCGCAATCAATGCCCGCTACTCGTGGCATGCTGTTCCCTCCAAATGCCGAACTCGAAACTCTGGTCGAGTCTTTCCAGCGCAAACAGAGCGGCGCCGACCGCGCCCATATAGTGCGCATCCGGGCTGATCTGCATTTGCCGCCCTAAAACTTCTTCCAGTGCCCGCACCATACCGATATTCCGGGCAACACCTCCGGTCATGGTGACTTCCGGCTCGATATTCACACGCCGCGCCAGGGACAAAGTGCGCTTAGCAATGGCCAGATGTACACCGCCAAGAATGTCTTCCCCTTTCTTACCCTGTGCGAGGTAGGAGAGGATGTCGGATTCGACGAACACGGTGCAGACGGTAGCGATCTTTACCGGACGTGTTGCCTTGAGCGACATTGGCCCGATCTGGTCGAGACCAATCCCCATCACCTCCGCTGCATTGGCTAGAAAACGGCCTGTTCCCGCAGCACATTTATCGTTCATCACGAAGTCAAGGACCTCGCCACTGGTCCCCACGCTGATGGCTTTCGAATCCTGGCCTCCCATATCGATCACCGTCCGCGTGCTGGGGCAAAGAAAGTGGGCGCCTTTGGCATGGCAACTGATTTCCGTCATCTGCGCGTTGCCGAAAGCAATCTTGTAACGGCCGTACCCCGTGCCGACGACGAACCCGACGTTGGAGGTTTGAATGGCTGCTTCCCGGCAACACTGATCGAACGCGCGCTCCGCAGCCTTTTGGACGTTGGCGCCGGTGTCGACCAGGGCGCGCGCGAGTATCTTCACGCCGCCGTTGTCTGACATCACAACGGCTTTGGTTTGCGTCGAACCGACATCCACTCCGGCGGCAATTCGCATTTCGTCCTTTCCCTAAACGCTGGCGGTGGCTTTCGAATGTTCGAGTGCTTCGAAGAAAGCGTCGATACGGTTCTTGGTCTGCGCTTCAGAAAAATAACGGGGATCCTCAAGGTCCGACTCGATATAGAGCGTGGGTATACCTAATTGCTTGCTGAAGTAATCGCGCATGTCACCCTGGCCCGCGGAAAACAGGCGGCAACTCTTCACGAAGTGAATGATCACGCCGTCAGCGTTCCACTCTTTCACATAGCGCTTGATCTGCTCGTAACGCTGCAGGAAATTCCGGTTGGTGACGTTCTGGGCGATCATGTGCATCGCGACTGACTCAAACGGATTCTTTGGGTCGTGCCGGAAACCGAACTCCCACAGCCCGCCGACCGTGGAATAGGTGGAGGCGACAGCGCAGGCCTGCCACTTGGCAAACATGTCGCGGAAGGTGCGGAAGAACGGATACGGTGGCGGTCCTTCCATCACCAGCCGGAAATGTTCCTTCTCGTAGACGCCCTGGCGCGCATCACGCTTCGCCTGCAGCTCCGCCAGAGCGGCTTCGAAGAACTCCACTCCCTCGGGCCGGGCGCGATACACGTACAGCGGGCCCATGAGCGTGATCGCGTCAAAATAGGCGTCAAACGGAGAAGGGATACTGCGGGCCAGGTGCTTGATTTGTGACCACAGCTCTTCGCTGCGCCGCGAACAGTCCACCGCCTGCTGGAAACGCGTGTAGTCGAACTTGCGTCCGGTGAGTTGCTCCAGCTTCTTGACCGTTTCCTCCAATTGCCGAATGACGTATTCCACATCCGCCCGGCTCGGCTCTGCCGCTCGCATGAAGGGTACGTCGATCACATACAGCGGAGCTCCCGTCAGCTTCGCCGTGTGTTCAAACCATTTGAGGTACGTGTTGCAACCCACAAAATTGCAGAGGATCAGGGTCGGCGTGGGCAGTTTCCCGCCGGTAGGAGTGATTCCCTTGAGCAAACATCCGATATCGGCCTTCACGTACGCACAATTATCGGCGGCGTAGCCCAACTCCTCGGCTGCCAGAATCGGATCGAGCGACTGGTGTCGAATCGCCAGTTGCAGTGCGTTGACTTCCGGGTAGATGGGCACCGCTCCAAAACCTTCCAACAGTTCCACGCAATTTCCTGAAATCATCATTGAGACCGTGGGCGGATCGCCGCAGGTCGCCGCCTGGTCGAGTTGCTCGTACCAGCCGACCATCAGGTCTCTCTGGCGCTGGTGGATGCTGCCGCGATACTCGGTCTTCTCCGCCATGATTCTGTGCTCCCTAATCGAATATCAGCGATTCCACGAAGGTCTCGATTTCCGTCCGCACACGATCGAAGGTGAACAGCTTTTCTTCAAACTCCATTTGTAAGTGGGGAATTCCTGCGCGCTCCAATTCCTGCTTGTAGGGAACGTAGTCGAAGTAGGCCGGCTCGCAGAATTTTGCAATCAGGAAGAGAACGGCATCCGCCTGCGCGGACTTCACCTTTTCCAGCAGGCCCTCCCAGCGTGGTTTGCGAAAATCGTGGCGCACCGACGAGTACACCGAGTTATGGATATAGCTGTGGGCCAGCGCCATCACGGGATCGCCATCGGTCGGGACATCCGTCTCGAACCAGGATTGGCCGATCGTGAAATCGTCGGCCACGATGTAGCATCCGGCTTCTTCGATCAGGCGAATGAGGGCGAGAGGCGGCTGCTCGCAGAACGAACCTTCGAGGACGATACGGATCGAGTCTCGTTTCTTGCCATCGCGCACACGCAGTTTCGTAAGCGTGTCCTCCAGCATCGCGATGTGTTCTTCAACCGGCAGAAAGTTGCCCGCACGCACCAGCAGATAGGATTCCCAGGCTTTGAGGAGGTGCGGGTGGCGCGTGCGCAACTGGTTAAGCTCGCGAATCAACTGGCGGTCGCGGTTGTAGAGAGCAATCGACTGGCGGATTGCATCGTCGCTAACCTTGCACCCGGCCAGTTCCTCCAGTTTCGTCAGAATCCGGCGATATTCGGCGGCCAAGAATTGAGCGGTCGCCGGGGAACTGGGATTCTGCGGCAGATGAATGAAATCCACATACATCTGGGGGAAATTGCGCTTCATGACGAAGCAAAGGTTTCGCGCCGAGTCACAGATGGTGGAAAAGAGGAAGCCGTCAAACGGCTCGAGGTGCGCGGTGAGCCCCATCTCGAGCGTGGTTTTGACGATGGAGCAAATGAAGGAGCCAAAACGCGCATCGGCGTACTGGATATCGAGACGGTCACCGGCGCCGCTGAGTCCGACGGGTAGCATGCCGGCGGCATGAATCAGTTCGGCGGGCGCATAAACCGGAAAGTACGCGACTGCTTTGCCGTCAGGTCGGGCCTGTTTCCACTCACGAACTGCAGAAAAGTGGAGGTCCTCGACCAGCTGGCTGCATTTATCGAACGTTCGTTCCATAATCGGGCAAATCCATACAATCAATATGCCTATTCGACCCAAGGTTCGGTGACCCAAGTCACAGTCGGTTGTGACCAGGTCGTCTCGGGATCCGCCTGTACCATCCGGTTTCCGATCGCTGACGAACCGCTGGAAATAAGCTAGCGGTGTATCGAAGTTGCGACTAATGGTTGCCGCTCTCTGTGGTGCGACCGAGCACCTGCTGGACTCAGGTGCTGTAGGGCAGGCGCTTTCATTCGGTCGGAGCAACGGTTCCGAATACCGATCCTACAAAGATCACCGAGCCCAACAGCCTACCCGATCCCATCGACAATAATCTCCATGCGATCGCTAAAGGCGCAACCAGAGACGAGACTGCGACGGCAACTCCCGAGGTCACGCTGGGTGCTCAACTGTTCACGAATTGAATCGCGATCTGCTGCTGATCGCCAGACCTTCTCAAGAGTCGTTGCACAATCGGCCGATTGGCCTTGCGCTTCGCCATCGCCGAGGCATTTCCGTACTCGTCCAATTAGAGACCTGTCGGAACAAGCTAGTCCGCGCGAATCGAATCGGCGTGATACGGTCGCCTACGAATAGATCCCAGGCGCCTCATGTCCAAGCTTCTGCAC
>Ga0070741_10007274_pt1 | contig 23027 bp, 16 predicted proteins | sample Coa_R1_4_FD_66440 | JGI IMG/M metagenome (GOLD analysis project Ga0070741, IMG submission 66440) | Surface soil microbial communities from Centralia Pennsylvania, which are recovering from an underground coalmine fire - Coalmine... | ecosystem: Environmental > Terrestrial > Soil > Unclassified ... | reverse complement strand
TGCGGGCGCGTGTCGAACGTCATCCCGGTCGACGTCGCGGTGCCCGGATGCCCGCCGGCGCCGCTCGAGATCATGCGCGGCATCCTGACGGCGGTGAGCCGCAAGCCCGGCAGCCCTTCCGCCGCGCGCTGAGCCCGTGTTCGAGACCTTCGACCTCCGCCGCATCCGCACGACGTCGGCCGAGATCAGCTTCCGGATCGGCGGCAAGGGCCCCGCGCTGCTCCTGCTGCACGGCTACCCGCAGACGCACGCGATCTGGCACCGCGTCGCGCCCGAGCTCGCGAAGACGTTCACGGTCGTCGCGAGCGACCTGCGCGGCTACGGCGACAGCGCCAAGCCGCACGGTACTCCGGATCACGCGACGTATTCGAAGCGCGCGATGGCGCTGGACCAGGTCGAGGTGATGCGCGCGCTCGGCTTCGAGCAGTTCCTCGTCGTCGGCCACGACCGCGGCGCGCGCGTCGCCCACCGCATGGCGCTCGACCACGCCAAAGCGGTGCGCAAGCTCGTGGTGCTCGACATCGTGCCGACGCGCACCATGTACTCGCGCGTGTCGCGCGACTTCGCGAAGTCGTACTACCACTGGTTCTTCCTGCTGCGCCCCGAGCCGATTCCCGAGACGATGATCGGCGCGGACCCGAAGTTCTATCTCGAGCAGCACATGGGCACGCGCTTCGCGGGCCTCGCGGCGTTCGCGCCCGAGGCGATGGCCGAGTACGTGCGCTGCTTCTCCGATCCCGCGACGATCCACGCGTCGTGCGAGGACTACCGCGCCGCCGAGTCGATCGACCTCGAGCACGACGAGGCCGACATCGCGAGGAAGATCGAATGTCCGCTGCTCGCGCTCTGGGGCGAGAAAGGCACCGTGCACCGCTGCTTCAAACCGCTCGAGGACTGGCGCGAGCGCGCGGCGGACGTGCGCGGGCGGCCGCTTCCCTGCGGCCACTACATCCCCGAGGAGGCGCCGGGCGATCTCCTCGCGGAGCTCGTCAAGTTCCTGTAACAAGCCCCTGAAAAAATAAAGCTTGCATTCGACCTCGCGCTGGCGTAACAATCTTCCTGACAGGGGTGCCGACGCACTCGGAGTACCGCCGTATTAGATGTCCGAGAAACCGGTCAGCGACTTCAGCCTCCCGGGCACGGGGGGCAAGACCTTCCGCCTCTCCGCCGCATTTTCCGCCACGTCGTCCGAGCTCGTCGTCCTGTACTTCTACCCCAAGGACAACACGCCCGGCTGCACCGCCGAGGGCCAGGGCTTCCGCGATCTCCATCCGCAGTTCCAGAAGGCCGGCTGCTCGGTCTTCGGGATCTCGCGCGACAGCCTGAAGTCCCACGAGAGCTTCAAGGCCAAGATGGGCTTCCCCTTCGAGCTGCTCGCCGACGAGGACGAGGCCGTGTGCAAGCAGTTCGGCGTCATCAAGATGAAGAACATGTACGGCAAGAAAGTGCGTGGCATCGAGCGCAGCACCTTCGTGCTGGACAGGGAGCGCGTCGTCCGCAAGGAATGGCGCGGAGTGAAGGTGCCGGGTCACGTCCAGGAGGTACTCGACTTTGTTAAATCCGCTTGAGCAGTCCCCGCAGCCCGCAGACGGATCCGATTCACCCAAGACGACGATGTCCAACCGCCGATCCCCGAAGGAGCCCCGGCGCGCCGTCACCAAGCTCTTCGTTCTCGACACCAACGTGCTGATGCACGATCCGACGAGCCTGTTCCGGTTCGAGGAGCACGACGTGTTCCTGCCGATCATGACGCTCGAGGAGCTCGACAACAACAAGAAGGGCATCTCCGACGCCGCGCGCAACGCGCGCCAGGCGAGCCGCTTCCTCGACGAGATCGTGACGAAGCACAAGGCGCCCATCGCCGAGGGCATCCCGCTCAAGCGCGGCGAGTCCGACAACGCCACGGGACGCCTGTTCCTGCAGACCGAGGCGATCAACGGCCAGCTCCCCGCGGGGCTGCCGAGCGGCAAGGCCGACAACCAGATCATCGGCGTCGTGACGCACCTGCAGAAGAAGAACGCCGAGCGCCCGGTCATCCTGGTGTCGAAGGACATCAACATGCGCATCAAGGCGCATGCGCTCGGGCTCGCGGCCGAGGACTACTTCAACGACAAGGTGCTCGAGGACACCGACCTCCTCTACACCGGCGTCACCGCGCTGCCCGCCGACTTCTGGGAGGACCACGGCAAGGACGTCGAGTCGTGGAAGAAGGAAGGCCGCACCTATTACCGCGTGAAGGGCCCGCTCGTCTCGAAGCTGCTGCAGAACGAGTTCGTGCACCAGGAAGGCGAGCGGCCGCTGCTCGCCATGGTGCGCGAGGTCGCGGGCCGCACCGCGGTGCTCGAGACCGTGCGCGACTACACGCACACGAAGAACAACGTCTGGGGCATCACCGCGCGCAACCGCGAGCAGAACTTCGCGCTCAACCTGCTCATGAACCCCGACATCGACTTCGTCACGCTGCTCGGGCAGGCGGGAACGGGCAAGACGCTGCTCACGCTCGCCGCGGGCCTGATGCAGACCCTCGAGACCAAGCAGTACTCCGAGATCATCATGACGCGCGTCACCGTCCCGGTCGGCGAGGACATCGGCTTCCTGCCCGGCACCGAGGAGGAGAAGATGACGCCGTGGATGGGCGCGCTCGAGGACAACCTCGACGTGCTCAACAAGGACAACGACGAGGCCGGCGATTGGGGCCGCGCCGCGACGCGCGACCTGATCCGCTCGCGCATCAAGATCAAGTCGCTGAACTTCATGCGGGGCCGCACGTTCATCAACAAGTATCTCGTGATCGACGAGGCGCAGAACCTGACGCCCAAGCAGATGAAGACGCTGATCACGCGCGCGGGGCCGGGAACCAAGGTCGTGTGCCTGGGCAACATCGCGCAGATCGACACGCCGTACCTGACCGAGGGCAGCTCGGGCCTCACCTACGTCGTCGATCGCATGAAGGGCTGGTCGCACTCGGGGCACGTCACGCTCACGCGCGGCGAGCGCTCGCGGCTCGCGGATCACGCCGCCGACGTCCTGTAAGGCGGCGCCCGGGAGGACGTGCCACGGCCGAGCCGTCGTGCCACGGCCGAGCCGTCGTGCTAGAGTTCGCGCCTTCCCTTCCGTACGAACCGCCAGAAAGGACCGCATGAACTCCGCATCCACGATCCGGGTGGCGCTCGCGCTCGCCTGTACGCTGATACTGGCCCCCGCCGCGGCGCAGAAGTCCGAGGATTACCACCCGCAGGTCGGCCAGGCCGGCAAGGACGTCATCTGGGTGCCGACGCCCGACGAGGTCGTCGACCGCATGCTGACGATGGCGCAGGTCAAGCCGAACGACATCGTCTACGATCTCGGCGCCGGCGACGGCAAGATCGCGATCGCGGCGGCGAAGAAGTTCGGCGCGCGCTCCTACGGCGTCGAGTACAACCCCGAGATGGCGAAGTACGCGCAGAGCAACGCGCAGAAGGCCGGCGTCGCGGGCAAGGCGACGATCATCAACGGCGACATCTTCGCCACCGACTTCAGCAAGGCGACGGTCATCACCATGTACCTGCTGCCGTCGCTCAACATCAAGCTGCGCCCCGCGATCCTGCAGATGCGGCCCGGCACGCGCGTCGTCTCGCACTCGTTCACCATGGACGACTGGATGCCCGACGAGACCTCGAGCATCTCGGGCCGCCAGGCCTTCTTCTGGATCGTCCCCGCGAGCGTCAACGGCAAGTGGAGCGTCGAGCTGACCGGCGGAGCGAGCGAGAAGCTCGACCTCATGATCGAGCAGCGCTTCCAGAAGATCGAGGGCTGGGCGCAGCTCGGCCAGGTGCAGGCCGGGCTGCGCGACCCGATGCTGCGCGGCTCGGAGATCTACTTCATGTTCGTCGACCAGGCCGGGGTGAAGCGCAACTTCGCCGGCCGCGTCGACGGCGGCCGCATGGAGGGCTCGTTCCGCGGCGACAACGGCAGCGAAGGCCGCTGGACCGCGACCCGGCGCTAGCTCAGGGCCTCGGCGCGGTCGCCTCGGTGACCGCGTTGCGGTCCACCAGCGTGATCTCCGTGCGGCGGTTCTTCTGCCGGCCCTCGGGCGTGTCGTTGTCGCTGATCGGCTGGTACTCGGCGCGGCCCGAGGCGATCATGCGCTCGGGCGGCACGCCGACGTCCTGCAGGAAGCGCACGACCGTGGTCGCGCGCGCGACCGACAGCTCCCAGTTCGAGGCGAAGCGCTTCTGCAGCCCCTTGGTGATCGGGATGTTGTCGGTGTGGCCGACGACGCGGATCACCTTGTCCTCGTAGCCCTTCAGCGCCTCGCCGACCTTCTTCAGCACCGCCTTGCCCGACTCCTTGAGGTCGGCGCGGCCCGAGTCGAACAGCAGCTGCTCGGCGACGTCGACGGTGAGCATGTCCTTGTACTGGCGCACCTGCAGCTGGCCCTTCTTCACCTCCTCGGTGAGGTTCTGGATCAGCGAGTCGTACTGCGTCGCCTTCTGCCTGCTCGCGCTCTCGAGCTGCGCCTTCTGCTGCTCGAGCGCCTGGACCTGGCGGCGCAGCTCGGCCTCCTGATCGGAGAGCGAGCTCTTCTCGCGCTCGAGATCGGTCTTCTGCGACTGCAGCGCCTGCACCTGCGTCTCGAGCGTCCCGCGCTGCGACTGCAGCCCCTGGATCTCCCTGTTCTTCGCCGCCTGCATCTCGTCGAACGTCCCCTGGCTGACGCAGCCCGACGCCGCGAGCGCGGCGAGTGCCACTAGCGATCCGGTCTTCTTCATTCGATGTCTCCAGACGTACGTGGAGATTCCACTATATATTATTCATCGACAGCGATAGGAGTCTCCCGGGAGCGACACCCATGGCCAAGGTCACGAAGAGCGACGCCGAGTGGCGCGCGCAGCTCACGCCCATGCAGTACAACGTCACGCGCAGGAAGGGGACCGAGCACGCCTTCACCGGCGAGTACTGGGACGAGAAGGCCGCGGGCACCTACCGCTGCGTCTGCTGCGGCACGCCGCTGTTCGCCTCGGACGCCAAGTTCGACTCGGGGACCGGCTGGCCCTCGTACTGGCAGCCGCTCGACCCGGCGAACGTGAAGACCGAGGAGGACCGCTCCTGGTTCATGAAGCGCACCGAGGTCCTGTGCGCGACCTGCGACGCGCACCTCGGGCACCTCTTCGAGGACGGCCCCGAGCCCACGGGCCTGCGCTACTGCATCAACTCCGCATCGCTGAAATTCGACAAGAAGTAGCCGCATCCCCGGCCGTTCGGCCTGAGCCTGTCGAGGGCCCGGTTATAATTCCGGCATGAAATTTCTCTTCGATTTCTTCCCGGTCGTCCTGTTCTTCATCGCGTTCAAGCTCGCCGACATCTACGTCGCGACGGCGGTCGCGATCGTCGCGAGCCTGGCGCAGATCGGCTACCTCAAGCTGCGCGGGCGCAGGATCGACACGATGCTGTGGGTCAGCCTCGCGATCGTCGTCGTGTTCGGCGGGGCGACGCTCCTCCTGCACGACGAGACCTTCATCAAGTGGAAGCCGACCGTCCTCTACTGGATGTTCGGCGTGGTGCTGGCGGCCTCGCAGCTCGGCTTCAGACGCAACCTCATGCGCGCGATGCTCGCCGAGCAGGTTCGGATGCCGGACTTCGCGTGGCGCCGACTGAACTGGAGCTGGGTCGTGTTCTTCGCGTTCATGGGCACTGCGAATCTCTACGTCGCCTTCTCGTTCCCGACCGACACCTGGGTCAGCTTCAAGCTGTTCGGCGGCATGGGCTTGCTCGTCGTGTTCGTCCTGCTCCAGGCGGTCTATCTCTCGCGCTATATCGAGGACGCTTCGACGGGCTCGGGACCGGGAGCCGACGACCTCGGGCGCTGAGCCATGGATCTCGCCGCCACGATCCGCGAGCGCCTCGCCGCGCTCGAGCCGACCTCGGTCGACCTCGAGGACGAGTCCGGCCGCCACGCCGGCCACGAGGGCGCCAAGGGCGGCGGCCGCCATTTCCGCCTGAAGATCGTGTCGGCCCGGTTCGCGGGCCGGCCCGCGCGCGAGCGGCACCGCATGGTGTACGCGGCGCTCGGCGACCTCATCGGGCGCGAGATCCACGCGCTCGCCATCGCTGCCCGGGCGCCCGATGAGTTATGATTCGCCCCACTCCCGCGCGCCCCGTGCGCCGGGATTCTCCAAAGGAATTTTCATGCTCGGTCGCCTCGCCATAATCCTGTCCGTCGCGCTGCTTCCCGCCGCCGCCTGGTCCCAGTCGGACAACGGAGACGCGCATCCCGTGCCGCCTCCGTCGCCGGCCGCGAAGGCCCCGGCCGCCAAGGCGCCGGCGAAGGCCGCGGCGACCAAGCCGGTCACGGTAAACGGCAAGCCGATCCCGAAGTCGCGCATCGACTTCTTCGTCAAGCAGCAGGCCTCGCAGGGCATGCCCGACAACCCGCAGACGCGCAACATGGTGCTCGACAACCTGATCAGCCAGGAGGTGGTCGCGCAGGAAGCCGAGAAGAAGGGCTTCGCCAAGTCGCAGGACTTCAGGACCGAGATGGATCTCTACCGCCAGCGGCTGCTGATCCGCGCCTTCGTCCAGGATCACTTCAAGCAGCACCCGATCAAGGACGAGGACCTGCTCGCCGAGTACAACAAGGTCAAGGCCTCGCGCGGCGGCGACAAGGAGTACAAGGCGCGTCACATCCTGGTCGACACCGAGGCGCAGGCCAAGGACATCGTCGCGCAGCTCAAGCGCGGCGCCAAGTTCGAGGACCTCGCCAAGCAGTCGAAGGACACGGGCTCGAAGGAGAAGGGCGGCGACCTCGACTGGAACACGCCCGGGACCTTCGTGAAGCCTTTCGCCGACGCGATGACGAAGCTCGAGAAGGGCAAGTACACCGAGACCCCGGTCAGGACGCAGTACGGCTGGCACGTGATCCAGCTCGAGGACGTGCGCGAAGCGTCGTTCCCGGCGTTCAACGACGTCAAGCCGCAGCTGACGGCGCGGCTGCAGGAGCAGGAGGTGCAGAAGGTGGTGAGCGATCTTCGCGCCAGGGCGAAGATCGAGTAAGGCGGCTCTCTAGCGCGTCGCCAGGCGCGACCTGGGGTCCGAGACGGGGCGCTCGGCGCGCGAGAGCATCTGCGCGGTCGCGAACTCCCGCAGGTCGAGCCGGCCGTCCTTGTTCGCGTCGGCCCGGCGGAACGTTCTCAGCACTTCCGGGTCCTTCAGCGCCTCGAGCCGCGAGATGGTGCCGTCGTGGTCGGCGTCGAGCTTCGCGAACTCGGCCGACAGCGTCGGCGTGTCGGCGACCGCCTGCATCCGCGCGGGCGCGGCGTGCAGGCCGGGGTTGCCGGCCGCGGCGGCCACGAAGAACAGCAGGAGCGAAGGCAGGTCCGACATGCGATACAGCATGTGGGCCGCGTGTGACGGCAGCCCCGACGCGGCCGCGCGCCGCGCTAGGTCGGGCGGCGCATCAAAACGGGGACTTTGTCACGCAACGGCCTTGCGCGCGTTGCGGAACATGCGCATCCACGGGCCGTCCTCGCCCCAATCCGCGGGGTGCCACGAATGCTGCACCGTCCGGAAGACGCGCTCCGGATGGGGCATGAGGATGGTGAAGCGGCCGTCCGCGGTCGTGAACCCGGTGGCCCCGCCGGGCGATCCGCCCGGGTTCGCGGGATAAAGCTCGGCCGGCCGCCCGCGATTGTCAACGTAGCGCAGCGCGACCAGCGCGCGCGAGCGGGCCTCCTCCGAGTCGAACACCGCGCGGCCCTCGCCGTGCGCGGTCGCGATCGGCATGCGGCTGCCCGCCATCCCCGAGAAGAAGAGCGACGGGCTCGCCGCGACCTCGACCATGACGAAGCGCGCCTCGAACTGCTCCGAGCGGTTCTTGAGGAAGCGCGGCCAGTGCTGCGCGCCGGGCACGAGCTCGCGCAGGTTGCTCATCATCTGGCAGCCGTTGCACACGCCGAGCGCGAAGGTGCCGGGACGGGCGAAGAACGCGGCGAACTCGTCGCGCGCCCGCGCGTTGAAGAGGATCGCCTTCGCCCAGCCGGCGCCCGCGCCGAGCACGTCGCCGTAGGAGAAGCCGCCGCCCGCCACGACGCCCTTGAACCCGGCGAGCGGCGTGCGCCCCTCGAGGATGTCGCTCATGTGCACGTCGTGCGCCTCGAAGCCGGCGCGGTCGAACGCGGCCGCCATCTCGACCTGGCCGTTCACGCCCTGCTCGCGCAGGATCGCGACGCTGGGCCGCGCGCCGCGGGCGATATAAGGCGCCGCCACGTCCTCGGCCGGGTCGAAGCTGAGCGCTGCCGAGAGACCCGGGTCCGACGCGTCGGCGATGCGCTCGTGCTCCTCGCGCGCGCACTCCGGGTTGTCGCGCAGCTGCTGCATGCGGAAGGTCACCTCGGACCACGCCTGCTCGAGCTCGGCGCGCGGGGCGGCGAAGAGCGGCTTCGCGTTCCGGACGATCCGGACCTCGTCGCGCGCGTTCGGCGCGCCGATCACCTGCGCGTCGAGGCCCGCGAGCCGCTCGAGCACCCGGTTGCGGTCCGGGGCGCGCACCTGGATCAGCATCCCCAGCTCCTCGGCGAAGAGCGCCGCCAGCACGCGCTCGCGGTCGCGGCCGCCGAGGAGCTCGGGGCGGCGCTCGGCGCCCTCGACGTCGTGCGCGAGCGCGTCGTAGGCGAGCAGGTCGACGTTGAGCGTGACGCCGGCATGTCCGGCGAACGCCATCTCGCACGCGGCGGCGAACAGGCCCCCGTCGGAGCGGTCGTGGTAGGCGAGGACGAGCCCGTCGCGGTTGAGCGCCTGGACCGCGGCGAAGGCGCGCGCGAGCCGCGCCGGGTCGTCCAGGTCGGGCGCCTCGTCCCCGGTCTGGCCGTAGACCTGGGCGAGGATCGAGGCGCCCAGGCGGTTGCGCCCGCGCCCGAGGTCGACCAGGACGAGCACGGTGTCGCCGCAATCGGTGCGCAGCTGCGGGGTGAGCGTGCGGCGCGCATCCTCGCACGGCGCGAACGCCGAGACGATGAGCGAGAGCGGCGCGAGCACCTCGCGCTCGGCGCCGCCGTCGCGCCAGGTCGTGCGCATCGACAGCGAATCCTTGCCGACCGGTATCGAGACGCCGAGCGCCGGGCACAGATCGAGCGCGACCGCGCGCACGGCGTCGAAGAGCGCCGCGTCCTCGCCTTCGACCCCCGCCGCGGCCATCCAGTTGGCCGAGAGCTTGACGCGCGACAGGTCCGGGACGGCCGCCGCGGCGAGGTTGGTGAGCGCCTCGCCCACCGCCATGCGGCCCGAGGCCTCGGGCGAGATCACCGCGATCGGCGCGCGCTCGCCCATCGCGAACGCCTCGCCGCGCGTCTCGCGGAAGCCCGCGAGCGTGACCGCGCAGTCGGCGACCGGCACCTGCCACGGACCGACGAAGGGATCGCGCGCGCACAGCCCGCCGACCGTGCGGTCGCCGATCGAGACGAGGAAGGTCTTGTTCGCGACCGTCGGCGCGCGCAGCACGCGCAAGCACGCCTCGCGCAGCTCGACGTCGCCGAGCTCGAGCGGGGCGAGCTTCGCGCGCCTGCGCCGGACGTTGCGCGTCATCCGCGGCGGCTTGCCGAGGAGCACCGAGAGATCCATGTCGACCGGCGTGTTGTCGAAGCGCGGGTCCTTCACCTCGAGACGCCCGTCGCTCGTCGCGGCGCCCAGGACCGCGAACGGGCAGCGCTCGCGCTCGCAGATCGCGCGGAAGCGCGCGAGCGAGTCGGGCGCGACGGCGAGGACGTAGCGCTCCTGCGCCTCGTTGCACCAGATCTCGCGCGGCGCCATGCCGGGCTCCTCGTTCGGCACCGCGCGCAGGTCGACGACGCCGCCGCGCCCGGCTCCGTGCACCAGCTCGGGCACGGCGTTCGACAGCCCGCCCGCGCCGATGTCGTGGATCGACAGGATCGGGTTCGCCGCGCCGAGCTGCCAGCAGCGGTCGATCACCTCCTGCGCGCGCCGCTCGATCTCGGCGTTGCCGCGCTGCACCGAGTCGAAGTCGAGGTCCTCGGTGTTCGCGCCCGTGTCCATGCTCGACGCGGCGCCCCCGCCCATGCCGATCAGCATGCCGGGGCCGCCGAGATGGACGATGAGAGCGCCGGCCGGCACCGCGGCCTTCTTCGCGTTCTCCGCCGTCACGCTGCCGATCCCGCCCGCGATCATGATCGGCTTGTGGTAGCCGCGCTCGACGCCGCCGACGTTCGCCTCGTACGCGCGGAAGTAGCCGGCCAGGTTCGGCCGCCCGAACTCGTTGTTGAACGCCGCCGCGCCGATCGGAGCGTCGAGCATGATGGCGAGCGCCGAGGCGATGCGGCCCGGCTTCCCGATCGTGCGCTCCCACGGCTGCTCGTATCCCGGGATGCGCAGGTGCGAGACCGAGAATCCGCACAGGCCCGCCTTGGGCTTGCCGCCGCGGCCGGTCGCGCCCTCGTCGCGGATCTCGCCGCCCGACCCCGTCGCCGCTCCCGGGAACGGCGAGATCGCGGTCGGGTGGTTGTGCGTCTCGCATTTCATCAGCGTGTGCACGAGCTGCTCGCGGAACGCGTAGCGGCCGTCGGCGCCGGGATGGAACGTCGCGGCCGTGCCGCCCTCCATCACCGCGGCGTTGTCGGAGTACGCGACCACCGTGCCCTGCGGGTTGCGCGCGTGCGTGGCGCGGATCATGCCGAACAGCGTCTCCTCGCGCGCCTCGCCGTCGATCACCCACGAGGCGTTGAAGATCTTGTGGCGGCAGTGCTCCGAGTTCGCCTGCGCGAACATGGTCAGCTCGACGTCGGTCGGGTCGCGGCCGATCGCGCGGAAATGCTCGAGCAGGTAATCGATCTCGTCGGGCGCGAGCGCGAGGCCCATCGCCGCGTTCGCGCGCTCGAGCGCGGCGCGCCCGCCCCGCAGGACGGGCACCGCGGCGAGCGGCCTGGGCTCGAAATGCCGGAACAGCGCGTCGGCGGACTCGAGCGATGGCAGCACCGACTCGGTCATCCGGTCGGCGAGGATCGCCGCAACTTCGGGCCGGGCTTCGCCCGACGCGTAGTACGCGACGCCGCGCTCGATGCGGCGCACGGCGCCGAGCGCGCACGAGCGCGCGATGTCGGTCGCTTTCGAGGACCAGGGCGAGATCGTGCCGAGGCGCGGCACGACCAGCATCATCCGCCCGCGGCGCGCGTCGCCGGTGGCTTCGCCGCTTTCCAGCAGACGGCCGAGCACTCTCTCCTCGGCGGGCGTCAGCGCGCGCGCGAGCTCGACGAAGTGCCAGAAATCGGCGGCCTCGAGACGGATCGACGGGTGGAGGGCGGCGAGGCGGGCGTTGAGCTTTTCGAGCCGGAACGCGGAGAGGGCGGCCGCTCCGCGCAGCTTGAGGATCGCCGACATTGATGGGGCCGGTAAAAGGCGATTATACCGGCCCGCGCGCGCCTCAGTTTATTCGTCGGAAAAGCGGCTTGTCGACGCTGCCCGAGATCGCCATGGTGGCGCGCGCCTGCACGGTCTGCGCGCGCAGCTCGATCTGCATGCGGCCCGACATGTTCTTCTCGGAATCGACGTCGACGCTGCCCGCGCCCTGCAGCAGGCCCGCCGCCATGTGCAGCTGGCGCACCTGGATGCGCCCGGAATCGGCCGTCGCGCTGCCGCTCATCTCGGTGAACAGCGTCGTGCCGCCGGCGGTGACGCTTCCCTGCAGGATGCGCATCATGTCGACGTTGGTGATCGAGCCCTTCTGGATGGTGAAGTTGCCTTCCATGCGCATCGCATCGAGCAGCTTGTCGGGCGCCTTCGCCTTCATGCCGTAGGTGCCCTTGCCTTCGAGCACGCCGCCCGCGACCACGGGCGAGGCGATCCGGCCGGCGTCCATCTGCCGCACCGTGAACTCGCCTTCGAGCGTCCAGACGTCGCCCCAGCGCAGGTGGCCGTTCGCGAGGATCGCGCCCTTCAGCGCGCGCCCCTCGAGCTGCGTGAAGGCGATTTCGTTGCGCGCGAGCGCGCCCTTCGCCGAGAACTCGTCGAGCGTCAGCTTGCCGCCGATCGGCAGAGTGAACTGATCGGCCGAGAGATCGAGGACCCAGTGTCCGCCTTCGGGCTTCAGCGTGCCGGAGAGCTTGCCGTCCTGGCCTGAGAAGCGCACTCCCGCGAGGCCTCCGCGCGGATCGATCTCGGCGTCGATGTCGAGATCGGGCAGACCGAAGCCGGGAATGTCCAGGCGGATGCCCTTCGCGAGCACCCGCTGCGTGCCGGGCGCGGCGCCCGGGGCGCCGGCGCCGGACACGAGCCCGGCGAGGAAGCGCTGCGGCAGCGTGCCGCCCTCGAGCTCGATCTTGCGCAGCGACTTGCGCTCGTCGAAGAGCGACGTGATCGCGAATTCGGCGCGTACCGTCGGGATGCGCAGCTGCGGCTCCTGGCCGATGGTCACCTTCTCGAACCGCAGTTGCGGCGACGGCACGAGCTGCACGTACACCGCCCCGATGCGCACCGGCTGCCCGAGCCACTGCTGGGCCGTCTTCTCGTAGCCGGTCGCATCGATGGGCACGTAGTGCATCACGGCCACGAAGATCGCGAGGATCAGGAAGAGCCCGATCGCCATCGACCGGCCGAAGTTTCCGGGGCGCCGGGCGACGCGCTTCGCCTGCGCCGTCTTGGCCGCGAGCCACGTGGGCTTGGAGCGACGCTCGTCGTCCTGGCGCGCCTTATCGCGGGCGCGGACCTCGGCCGCGGCCTTCGCGTCGCTCTCGGCGCGCGCCTTGGCCTCCTGCTTGGCGCGCTCGCCCTCCTCTTTCTCGCGCTGGCGCATCTCCTCCTCGCGCCGGCGCATCTCCGCCTCGAGGTCATCCCCGCTCGCGGAAGGCAGCTTCGCCGCCTCTTCCGAACGGCGCCGCTCCTCTTCCTCGCGGCGTACGCGCTCCTCGTTCTCGTGGCGCGCCCGCTCCTCGGCCTCCTCGCGCTCGGCGCGCATGGCGGCCTCGAGCTCGCTGGCCTCCGCGGTCTTGGCGCCGCGGCCGCGCTGCGGCTGCTTCGCCTCCTGCGACAGGCGGATCTGCGCCTCGAGCTCCGCGGCCTCGGCCTTGGCCTCGATCTCCCAGCGGCGCCGGTCCTCTTCCTTGCGCCGGCGCTCCTCCTCTTCTTCGCGGCGCTGCTCCTCGGCGCGGCGCTTTTCCGCTTCGCGCTGCTCCTGCTCGCGGCGGCGCTCTTCCTCCTCGCGGCGGCGGCGCTCCTCGGCCTCGCGGCGGGCCTTCTCCTCGGCCTCGCGCCGTGCTTTCTCCTCGGCCTCGCGTCTCGCTTTTTCCTCGGCCTCCCGTCTGGCGCGCGCCTCGGCCTCGCGCCGCGCCCTCTCCTCGGCCTCGCGCTTCGCTTTTTCCTCGGCCTCGCGCCGGGCACGCTCCTCGGCCTCGCGCGCAGCGCTCGCCTCGGCTTCCCGCTTCGCCTTCTCCTCGGCCTCGCGGCGCGCCTTCTCCTCGGCGGCCTTGCGCGAGCGCCCTTCGGCCTCGCGATGGATGCGGTCCATCTCCTCGCGCTCGCGCTTCGCCTCGCTCTGGTAGGCGAGCTTCTTGGCCTGCTCCTCGGCTTCGGCCTTGGCCTTGGCGGCGGCCTCGACCCGCTCGCGCTCGGCGGCGATCTGGCGGGAGATGTCGGTCGCCTGCTTGGCGCCGGTGCGCGAGGCGATGGCGGTGAAGTCGAGATCCGCGCCGCCGCTGTCGGAGCCCGAGGGCTGCGAGCGCGGAGCGGACGGCTCGGACGCCGGCGCCACCGCCTCGCGCACGTAGCCGTCGCGCTCGAGGTTGCGCAGCGCCTCCATGAACTTCGCCTCGGTGAACAGCTCCTGGCGCATCTGCAGCTGGCCGACGGTCACCTTGCCGTCGATCTCCTTGAGCAGGTTGCGCAGGTCGCGCGGCAGGTCGCTCGTCTTGCCGGTCGCCTCGTTCAGGCCCTTGGCGGTCTTCGACAGTATTGTTTTCCGGTCCATGCCGATGACATCAGTGAGAATGGACGGGCGCCGGCGCTTTCCTGATCGTGCGCCGGACGGCTATGGGTGCCGTTTCCAGTTCCTCCATTGGCCGCCATTATGGCAGGCCGGACCGCTTCCGGGGTGCTTTCCAGGGGGCCCCGCCGGGCAAAATTGTCTCGGCCGCCCGACGGTTACACGGGACCGAACCCGCCTCCGCCCGGGGTCTCGATGACGAAGACATCCCCCGGCTTCATCTCGGCCTGGTCGCTCGCGGCGAGCTCGAGCCGCTCGCCCGAGACGCGCTCGACGCGGTTGCGGCCGGTGGCCCCCGGCGCCCCGCCGGCGGCGCCGCAGGGCGCTATCTTGCGGTGCCCTGACAAGATCGCCGCGGTCATGCGCTCGAGGAAGCGCACGCGGCGCACGGCGCCGTTGCCGCCGCGCCGGCGGCCCGCGCCGCCCGAGCCCGCGCGCACTTCGAAGCTCTCGAGCAGCACCGGGTAGCGCCATTCGAGCACCTCGGGATCGGTGAGCCGCGAGTTGGTCATGTGCGTCTGGACCACGTCGGTTCCGTCGAAGTCCGGGCCCGCGCCCGAGCCGCCCGCGACGGTCTCGTAGTACTGGTAGCGCTCGTTGCCGAAGGTGAAGTTGTTCATCGTGCCGCACGAGGCCGCCATCAGCCCGAGCGCGCCGTAGAGCGCGTCGGTGATGCACTGCGAGGTCTCGACGTTGCCCGCCACCACCGCGGCGGGATAGCGGGGCTTCAGCATCGAGCCCTCGGGAATGCGCACGTCGAGCGGCTTCAGGCACCCGGCGTTCAGCGGGATCTCGTCGTCGACGAGGGTGCGGAAGACGTAGAGCACAGCCGCCATGCTCACCGCGGCCGGCGCATTGAAGTTGTCGGAGAGCTGCGCCGAGGTGCCGGCGAAGTCGACGAGCGCGGAGCGCGAGGCCCGGTCGATGGCGATGTTCACGCGGATCACGGCGCCGTTGTCCATCTCGTAGGCGAAGGCGCCGTCCTTGAGCACGCCGATCACGCGGCGCACCGCCTCTTCGGCGTTGTCCTGCACGTGCCTCATGTACGCGTGGACCACGTCGAGGCCGTAATGCGCGGTCATCTCGCGCAGCGCCTGCACGCCCTTCTCGTTCGCCGCGATCATCGCGCGCAGGTCGGCGAGGTTCTGCTCGACGTTGCGCGCCGGGTATTTCCCGGAGGAGAGCAGCGCGATCGTCTCGCGCTCGCGCAGGCGCCCCTGCTCGACGAGCAGGAAATCGTCGATCAGCACGCCCTCCTCCTCGACCACGCGGCTGTGCGGCGGCATCGACCCGGGCGTGATGCCGCCGATGTCGGCGTGGTGGCCGCGCGAGCCGACGTAGAAGAGCACCTCGCGCCCGGCGTCGTCGAAGACGGGCGTGATGACGGTGACGTCGGGCAGGTGCGTGCCGCCGTTGTACGGCGCGTTGAGCGCGTAGACGTTCCCCGGCTTCATCGTTTTGTTTTCGCGGATCACGGTGCGCACGCTCTCGCCCATCGAGCCCAGGTGCACCGGCATGTGCGGCGCGTTGGCGATCAGCTCGCCGTGCTGGTTGAACACGGCGCACGAGAAGTCGAGCCGCTCCTTGATGTTCACCGAGTACGCGGTGTTCGCGAGGCGCAGCCCCATCTGCTCGGCGATCGACATGTAGAGGTTGTTGAAGACCTCGAGCATCACCGGGTCGACCCGCGTGCCGATCGCGACGCGCGCGGGCCGCGGCTCGACGCGCTCGATCACGAGGTGCCCGGCGGCCGCGACCTCGGCGCGCCAGCCGCGCTCGATCACGGTGGTCGAGTTGGCCTCGGCGATGATCGCGGGGCCCGGGACGCGGTCGCCGGCCCCGAGGCGCGATCTCAGGTACACGGGCGCCGGCTCCGCGCGGCCGCCGCTGTGCAGCGCCACCGTCGCCTCGGCCCGCGGGACCGCGCCTTTCGACGGCCCCGCCGGCGGCTCGGCCGGGGCATCGGACGCGGCCACCGCCTCGACCGAGACCGCCTCGGCGACGAGCCCCCGTCCGGGCATCAGGAACGAGTAGCGCTTCCGGTACGCGGCCTCGAAGCGCTGCTTCATCCCGGCGGCATCGCCCAGCTCGACCACGAGCGCCGTGTCGGTGCCGTCGTAGCGGAGGTGCGCGCGCCGCACCACGCGCACGCCCGCGGCGCCCTGCGACTCGAGCTCGGCGCGCGCCGCGGCCTCGAGCTCGCCCGCCGCCTGCCGCAGCGCGCCCAGGCTCTTCTCCTCGAGCGCGAGCTCGACCGAGCGCTCGCGCATCGCGGTCTGCTCGGCGAGCCCCATGCCGTAGGCGGACAGGACGCCCGCGAGCGGGTGGATGAAGATCCTCGTCATGCCGAGGTGATCGGCGACGAGACAGGCGTGCTGGCCCGCGGCGCCGCCGAAGCAGCAGAGCGTATACCCGGTGACGTCGTGGCCGCGCTGCACCGAGATGCGCTTGATCGCCTCGGCCATGTTGCCGACCGCGATCTCGACGAAGCCCTCGGCGACCCGCTCCGGCGTGCGCGCGTCGCCGGTCGCCGCGCGGATCTCGTCGGCGAGCGCGGAGAACTTGCGCCGCACGACCTCCGTATCGAGCGGCTCGTTTCCGTTCGGCCCGAAGACGGCGGGGAAGAAGTCCGCCTGGATCTTCCCCAGCATCACGTTGCAGTCCGTTACCGTGAGGGGACCGTCGCGGCGGTAGCACGCGGGCCCCGGGCTCGCCCCGGCCGAGTCGGGCCCGACGCGATATTTCGCGCCGTCGAAGTGCAGGATCGAGCCCCCGCCCGCCGCGACCGTGTGGATGCTCATCATCGGCGCGCGCATGCGCACGCCCGCGACCTGGGTCTCGAAGGCGCGCTCGAGGTCGCTCGTCGACGTCCCGGTGAAGTGCGACACGTCGGTCGACGTGCCGCCCATGTCGAAGGCGATCACGCGGTCGAATCCCGCCGCGAGCGAGGTGCGCGCCGCGCCGACGATCCCGCCCGCGGGTCCCGAGAGGATGCCGTCCTTGCCGCGGAAGCGCCGCGCGTCGGCGAGCCCGCCGCTCGACTGCATGAACATGAGGCGCACGCCCGGCAGCTCGGCCGCGACCGAGTCGACGTAGCGCGCGAGGATCGGCGAGAGGTACGCGTCGACCACGGTCGTGTCCCCGCGCGGCACGAGCTTCATCATCGGCGAGACCTCGTGCGAGACCGAGACCTGCGGGAAACCGATCTCGCGCGCCAGCGCCGCCGCGCGCGCCTCGTGCGCCGAGTGCCGCCACCCGTGCACGAAGACGATCGCGAGCGAGCGGAAGCCCTCGCGGTGCGCGGCCTCGAGATCGGCGCGCGTGCGCGCCTCGCCGAGCGGCACCAGCACGTCGCCGTTCGCCCCGACGCGCTCGTCGACCTCGACCACCTTCGAGTACAGCAGCTCGGGCAGCACGATGTGCCGATCGAAGATCCGAGGCCGGTTCTGGTACGCGATCCGCAGCGCGTCGCGGAAGCCGCGCGTGACGAAGAGGACCGTGCGCTCGCCCTTGCGCTCGAGCAGCGCGTTGGTCGCGACGGTCGTCCCCATCTTCACGACCTCGATCCGCTGGGCCGGGACCGGCGCGCCCGGCGCGACGCCGAGCAGCTCACGGATCCCGGCGACCGCCGCGTCGGCGTAGCGGCCCGGGTTCTCCGAGAGCAGCTTGTGCGCGACGAGCGACCCGTCGGGGCGGCGCGCGACGATGTCGGTGAACGTGCCGCCGCGGTCGATCCAGAATTGCCAGCGGGAAGAGGACGGTGAGGACATGGACCCGGGTACCGTCCCTGGACTTTGCCACAGCGCCGCGGTCTCGTGTTCCGACGGGCGTTTCCGAAATGAACGCTAAACTAGGCGCGCGATCAGGCTCGTGCGCGCAAGGGAGATAGGAGCTCGGCCATGCCGGCGTCGATGTACCTCGTGAATCCCGCGTCGGATTTCGTGACGTATTTCAGCGCGGAGGTGCTGGCTGGATCGGGCTTGCCCGGAGCGATCCTCGGGGATCTGCCGACCACGACGCTCGCGGCCCTGGCGCCCCCCGATTTCGACATCACGATCTGCGACGAGCATATCGCCCCGGTCGACTACGACCACCCGGCCGACTGGATCGGAGTCACGGGCAAGGTCAATCAACGGCAGCGCATGACCGCGATCGCCGACGAATTCCGTCGCCGGGGAAAGCGCGTCGTCATGGGGGGACCCTACGCGAGCCTGAGTCCCGAAGCCCTGCGCCCGCATTGCGACGTGCTCGTGCGCGGAGAGGTCGAGGAGATGAGCGCCGAGTTGTTCGGGGACCTCCGCGCGGGAACGCCGCGGGAAGAGTACCTGGGCGGGAGGCCCGATCTCGCGCATTCCCCGGTGCCGCGCTGGGACCTCTACGCGAACGAGCGCGCGCTCCACGGCGCGGTCCAGACTTCGCGCGGGTGCCCGTTCGAATGCGAGTTCTGCGACGTGATCCAATACGTGGGACGCAAGCAACGCCACAAGCCGGTCGATCTCGTGCTGGCGGAGCTCGATGCGCTCTACGCGCATTCCTATCCGGCGATCTTTCTCGCCGACGACAACTTCACGGTGTATCGGCGCAGGGCCAAGGAGCTGCTGGAAGGCATCGCGCGGTGGCGCCGCGACCATCGGGTGAACTTCATCACCCAGGTGTCGATCGACGCGGCGCGCGACGAGGAGCTGCTCCATATGTGCGTCGATGCCGGCCTCACGGAGGTTTTCATCGGCATCGAGACGCCCAACGAGGAGAGCCTGCGCGAAGCGAAGAAACGTCAGAACCTGGGCAATCTCGCCGATCAGGTGCGCAAGTTCGTGGAGCACGGCCTCGCGGTGATGGGCGGGATGGTCGTCGGCTTCGATTCGGACGGGCCCGACATTTTCGAGCGCCAATACGAGTTCGCGATGTCGATCCCCGTGCCGATCTTCAGCATCGGCGCGCTGGTCGCCCCGGAGGCGACGCCGCTGTACGACCGCATCGCGCGCGTAGGCCGCCTGGTGCGCGGCGGATCCGAGACGCAAGCCGTACCGTGGCGGTCGAACATCCAGCCCCTGAACATGAGCCCCGACGAGATGCGCATCGGAATGCAGCGTCTTTGCAACGCGCTGTACGCGCCGGCGGCATTCGGCGAGCGCATGCTGCGGTTCATCGAGTGCTTCGGGCGCGCATCCCGCAACGGGCTGCCGCCCGCCGTCGACCCCGCGACGATGCGCCCGGTGGATGTCCAGGCCATCCAGCTGGGACTCGGCGTGCGCCGCATGGGGCCGGAAGAGGGCCGCATGTTCCATCGCGTCTGGGCCGCGGCGTCGCGAAGGCCCGTCACCGTGCCGTTCGTGAGCCGCATGCTGTTTACGTACGCGCAGATCCGGCACATGTTCGAGCAAGGCGGTTTCTGGAACCCGAGGCTGGCGGACTCGCCGAGCGCCTCGTCGCCCGCGTAGCCGCACCCAACCAGAGGAGCAAGACATGAACGCCGTACGCGCAACCGCAACCCTCGCCTTCCTCCTGGCCGCCACCGCTGCCGGCGCCCAGACCGTGAAGGTCACCCCGATCGGCTCGCACCCGGGCGAGCTGTGCGCGAGCGATCGCGCGATCGTGTTCGAGGACCCGACGGGCGTGCGCTTCCTCTACGATCCCGCGCACAACGTGACGAGCGGCGACGATCCGCGCCTGGGCACGATCCACCTGGTGCTCCTCACCCACATGCACGGCGACCACGTCGGCGACCAGAAGCTGAAGGCCGTGGGCGCCGGGACGTGCGCGAACCCGGAGCGCCTTCCCGACCTGAACTCGACGACCGCCGAGGTCGCCGCGGCGAAGAACGCCGCGCTCGTGATGACGCGCGCGATGAGCGGCTTCGTGTCGACCAAGATCCACGCGATGCGTCCGGGCGGCAAGCCGATCGGCTTCTGCCCGCAGAAGGACGGCGCCACCCTCGTGCCGGTCGAGACCGTGTGCGCGTCGCAGACCGACATGGGCGGCGTGTTCGTCGCGAAGACGGCCAACGCGTCGCAGGGCGTCGAGATCGCGATCGTCTACGCCTCCCACGTGAACAACGCGCCGCCCGCGCTGCTCTCGAAACCGCAGCAGGAGGCGGCGAAGGCCGACGGCGCGGTGTTCGAGTACGGCCCGGCCACGGGCTTCGTCGTGAAGTTCACGAACGGGCTCGTCGCCTACCTCTCGGGCGACACCGGCATCCATTCCGAGATGAAGACGGTGGTGCACGACTTCCACCACGCCAACCTCGCCGTGCTGAACCTCGGCAACAACCCCGGCATCTTCCAGTCCGGCGCGCAGGCGATGAACGACCTGGTGCAGCCCGCCTCCGTGATCCTCACGCATCCGAACGAGCCCGTGACCGAGGGCGGAAAACCCCGCCCCGCGTCGCGCACCGCGGCGCTCATGAAGCAGCTCCACGCGCCCGCCTACCTCGCGCTCAGCGGTCGCACGATGGAGTTCGACGGCAAGGGCAAGTGCGTCGCGGGGTGCTGACGGCACCGGGATGGAGCAGGTCGAGGCGATCGTCGTCGGCGCGGGCGTAGTCGGCCTCGCCTGCGCCCGCGCGCTCGCGCTCTCGGGGCGAGAGGTCGTCGTGCTCGAGAGCGAATCCGCGATCGGCACGCACACCAGCTCGCGCAACAGCGAGGTGATCCACGCCGGGATCTACTACCCGCCGGGCTCGCTCAAGGCGACGCTGTGCGTCGAGGGCAAGCTCGCGCTCTACCGCTATCTCGGAGAACGCGGACTGCCGCACCGCAACTGCGGCAAGCTGATCGTCGCCGCGGCGACTGCGCAGATCGAATATCTCGAGAAGCTGCGCGCGCAGGCGATCGCCAACGGCGTCGGCGACCTGCGCATGCTGTCCGAGAAGGACGCGAAGACGCTGGAGCCCGCCGTGTCGTGCGTCGCCGCGCTCGAATCGCCCTCGACCGGCATCATCGACAGCCACGCGTACATGCTCGCGCTCCAGGGCGACGCGGAGAACTCCGGGGCGACGGTCGCTTTTCGAAGTCGGGTCGATCGCGGGCGCGCGCGCGACGACGGCATCGAGCTGGAGATCGGGGACACGCATCTCGTCGCGCGGACGGTGGTGAACAGCGCCGGTCTTTTCGCGCCGCAGCTCGCCGCGTCGATCGCCGGCTTCCCGCGCGACCGTGTCCCGCCGCAGCGCTACTGCAAGGGCAATTACTTCTCCCTCGCGGGACGCTCGCCTTTCACCCGCCTTATCTATCCCGTCCCCGAGAAGGCCGGCCTCGGCGTCCACCTCACGCTCGATCTCGCGGGCCGGGCGCGCTTCGGTCCGGACGTCGAGTGGGTCGACCGCGTCGACTACGCCGTCGATCCGAAGCGCGGCGAGCGCTTCTACCGCGCCATCCGCACCTACTGGCCGGGCCTCGAGGACGGGGCGCTCGCGCCGGCGTATTCCGGCATCCGGCCCAAGATCCAGGAGGATCCGAACGCGCCCGCGCGCGACTTCATGATCGAGGGCCCGCGCGAGCACGGCGTGCCGGGGCTCGTGAACCTGTTCGGCATCGAGTCGCCGGGGTTGACCGCCTCGCTCGCGATCGCCGAGCGGGTGCGCGGGATGCTGGACGCCGCATAGCGGCTATGATGCCGGCTCGATGACGCCGATCTACACCGTCGCCGGGATCCGCCGGCTCGAGTCGCTCGCCGCGCCGGCGCCAGGCGCGCCGACGCTCATGGAGCGCGCCGGCCTCGCCGCCGCAGAGCACGCGCGCGCGCTCTGCGGCGAGCGTGCCAGGGACATCCTGGTCGTCGCCGGCCCGGGCAACAACGGCGGCGACGCGTTCGAGGTCGCGATCCATCTCAAGCGCGGCTTCCACCGCGTCCACGTCGTGTTCGCCGGAGAGCGCTCGAAGCTCCCCCCCGACGCCGCGCGCGCGCTCGCGAAATGGGAAGCCGCGGGCGGCGATCTGCTCTCCGCGATCCCGGCCGGCGTGCGCTTCAGCCTCGCGGTCGACGGCCTGTTCGGCATCGGGCTCGCGCGGCCGCTCGGCGCCGCGCACGCGGGGCTCGTGCGCGCGCTGAACGCGCTCGGCGCGCCCGTGCTCGCGCTCGACATCCCGAGCGGCGTCAACGGCGACACGGGCGCGGCGATGGGCGAAGCGGTACGCGCGACGCGCACCGTCACCTTCATCGCGCGCAAGCCCGGGCTGCTCACGCTCGACGGCCCCGACCATCGCGGCGAGATCGTGGTCGAGACGCTCGGCGTCGACGCTGCAGCGCTCCTCGCGCCCGAGGGCTTGCTCGCCGGACCCGACTCGCTCGAGCGCGCGCTGCGTCCGCGGCCGATGAACTTCCACAAGGGACGCGCGGGAAGCGTCGGCATTCTCGGCGGGGCGGCGGGCATGAGCGGCGCCGCGTTCCTCGCGGGCCGAGCGGCGCTGAAGTGCGGCGCGGGACGAACCTACGTCGGGCTGCTCGCGCCGATCGCGCTCGACCCGGTGCAGCCCGAGCTGATGCTGCGCGCTGCGAAGGACCTGTTCGCGAAGAGCCTGCTCACCGTGCTCGCCGCGGGCCCCGGGCTCGGGCGCTCCGAGGCCGCGAAGAAGGCGCTCGACGCGGCGATCGGCGCGAAGCTGCCGCTCGTTCTCGACGCCGACGGCCTGAACCTCGTCGCGGCGAGCGCGGCGCTCGCGAAGAAGGTCGCCGCGCGCGAGGCGCCGACCGTCATGACGCCGCACCCCGCCGAGGCCGGCCGCCTCCTCGGCCGCGAGACGCACGAGGTGCAGTACGATCGCGTCGCCGCGGCGAAGGCGATCGCGAAGCGCTACTCGGCGCTCGTCGCGCTGAAAGGCAACGGCACGGTCGTCGCCGCGCCCGACGGACACTGGTGGATCAACCCGACGGGGAATCCCGGCATGGCGTCCGCGGGCATGGGCGACGTGCTGACCGGGATCGTCGCCGCGCTGCTCGCGCAGGGCGCGTCTCCCGGGGACGCCGCGGTCGCCGGCGTGTATCTGCACGGCGCGGCCGCCGACCGGCTCGTCGCCTCGGGCGTCGGACCCGTGGGCCTGACCGCGGGCGAGGTGATCGACGCCGCGCG
>Ga0070741_10007273_pt1 | contig 23027 bp, 12 predicted proteins | sample Coa_R1_4_FD_66440 | JGI IMG/M metagenome (GOLD analysis project Ga0070741, IMG submission 66440) | Surface soil microbial communities from Centralia Pennsylvania, which are recovering from an underground coalmine fire - Coalmine... | ecosystem: Environmental > Terrestrial > Soil > Unclassified ... | reverse complement strand
GTAACGGTACGAAGGCCGGACGCGATCGAGCTTCAGAGCGCGATGAATCGACTCTGCAAACGTCGCACTCACCGAGACCTGGAAGAGCGAGCGCTCGAGCTCTTTGCGATCCTGGGTGCGCGGAGGATCGCTCAGGTTCTCGAGCGCCACATGGATCGTCGTTCTTCCCTTATCCAGCGGATCAGGGGAGGTGCGGATGTCCCAGTGCAGCTGCAGGCTCGGGACGCTCGGAGGGCCTGAAGCACGGACCGAATCCAAGTACTTTGACCAATCGCGAACGTGAGACGGGCGAATGGGCTTCCTTGCGCGGAAACCCCAGAGCTGCCCACCATTGGGCTCATTCGTGCTCATAGCCCAAGCCTGAAGCTGTTCGGCGATCGCGGTGTTGAGGTCCGAGGTGGCGCGGACGGCATCTTGGTCGGCGGAGCGCACAGTGAAAGAGAACGTCGGGAGCTTGAGCTCTAAACGGAGCCACTTCGCCGGGGGTGGTATCGGCTCGGCCGCGCTATCGGGCATTTCCGATCCTACGGGCGCCTCGAGTAGTGGTGGGGCCTGAGTGTCATCCTTATCCGTATCCGCCACATCCGTAGCGGTCTCTTCCTCCGAATCTGCCTCGATATTCGTGCGATCGAGACTGTTGTCAAATGGGATTGCAAGCCTCGTGTGAGCCTGTCGTCTCGCTTCCGTACTGCGTATGACCCAGTCGGGGTGCACAGGCGAGCCCTTGGCTGTCATGCCCAGCTCGGCTCGCAAGTTTGCCAACTGTTCCCGGATACGGGCCTTGAGTTCCTTTCGGATTTCTTTAGTGAGCGGGAATTTGGGCTCCAGGATCGCTCCGGGCTGTAGCTCCTCCGCTCGTGGCAGGACGCGTACATATACTGCCCCGCGGAGGCGAACCTCAATCGGCGCGTCTAGTGCGACTTGAGCAATCTGAAAGTCGAGACCATGGGAGCTGATCCGGATCGGATCGGCCTCTTCGTCGTTATCGCGCTCCTCCTGCGGCATCGGCAGGAGGAACTCGGATATCAGCACCGCACTCGGTTTGCTGCCATAGATGACTGGGTAGAACTCACCGCGTCCAGAAAGTCGAGCGGAGAGATTGTTCAGCAGGCTGTCGACCACGGCTTCCTTGCACGCGTCGTGGATCTTTTTGGGGTTGGCGCACTGAACTGCCATGGATGTCCTCCCTATTCTCTAGCCTTTAGTCGCCGGTGGCTCTACTCGCTCGACGCGGAACACACAGTGCAGTGCTTCCTGCTGCAATTCTCGAACGACGTCTGCCGGTATGTGACGGTACGTAGTCGCCGACTCTGGCTGAAAAATGATTTCCGCATACTGCGCAGCGAGCGTGCGCCCGAGGTTCTGATTGAAGCGACGTGCATTCTTTACGAAGTTCCAGTTCTTTAGCGTATCCTCGTCGCCGAAGGCGAGAGCCCGGCAGAATAACTTGAAGAATTTGGGGTCTTTGGATGCATGGGGCGTCGTCTCCTGTTCCTTGAGATCCAGCCAATATGCCACCCGCTCAAGGCGGCATTCCTTCGCGCTGGCATCCAGGGTGACCATCTTCGCGTGAATCTCGCGGGCCAATGCCGCGCGCGTTGTACTCGAAAAGAGAGCGGCGCTGCGACGTTGTACGTCTTGATGGTAGAGCCGCAGCAGCGCTCGCTCCGGATAGATGGTCGAGTTCATACCGTCCTGGTTGATCTGTAGCGCGGCTTCGACTTTGCCCCGAAGTCGTTCGCTCATGTCAAAGACAAAATCGCCGACCTTAATCTGTGACGCAGGGGTTCTTCTAAATATGGGATCGTCGTCCGGCTCGTATTTGAACACCCAGCCAGACCGGTAAGCTCGTCCTCCTCCATCTAAGTCGAAACGGTAGTAGCTCTGCTCCGTGGTCGGATCGACTTCGCCCTTCTCATCAAAGCTGAAGGTTAGAGAGAGCTCTCCAAGCCGTTCCGCACTCTGAAGATTCGGGACTTCGGCGAGTCGGCGCTCAAGCTCCTGAATGAGAAGCCCGATCCGACCGCGGTATGCCTTGAGCTCCGGTAACTCCTTCATGGCGCGGAGCGTCGTGAGTGTCGACTGCGCTCGCCCGTACGAAATAAAGACACTGCTACCATGCGGGAGATCCGGATGTGACAGGAGGATACGCAGCACATTCCGATTGACTCCCACGAAGACGAAATGCCGACGACCGGACACGGCACTCAGATCCTTAGACACGGTCGAGAGGGTGTGCCACTCTATCTGAGGTTCGGCTTGGGCCCATTGATACCCTAACGTACGCGCGAGGAATCGATGGGCGATCATGATGTAGCGTTGGGAGGGGAGCACTACGACGAGACCGCCGCGGGAGTCTATGGTGTGCTTCCTGACCGCGGCCTGGAGCTTTAAGGCCATCGGTGTGGCCTCGGCCCAGTTGTCGATCAACTTACGCGCCTTGGACAACGCCTTCTCGATTTCGGGCATTTTGCTTCCATAGCAGCCCGCTGCCAACGACACACGAATAGCCTGCTCCGCAGTAGCCCAGGCATTACGGTTGCTCGAATATTCATCCAATTCGCCGCCCGCTGTCGCGGCTGTAAGGTCGCGGTACCCGGCCGGAAGATTCGATAACCGCAGTAGGTAGTGCCCCGCTTCGAGCAGCCGCTCGTGCCCAGGAGGCCGCTCGCCCGGAGTGTCAGGCACCAGGCGATAGAAGTTCGTCGCCACCCCCCAGGCGTCCCGATCCACCACAGCGACATTGATCAATGCGTTGCTCTTTAGCTCTGGAATCCAATCTGCCGCGAGCACATGACTTGACAATAGCGCTTCATCAGCCTCGGCCGCGAGCACTTGAACGCTGAATGGTACGTGCAGCTCGCCGAGCCGAGTGCGGAGTGAGAAGAAGGTCTTCGGATCATCCGTCACGATGAGAGACCCAGTTTGCGCGTAGCGCCCCTCGCGCGCGAGTTTCAAAAATTCCGGAATGCGTCGGACAGCGTGGAAATTGCTTGCTGAGGTCGCATCGTACAGAAAGAGCTCCGGTGGGTCCTCGGCCAGCGTCCGGGTCTGAAGAGCTGCGCTCCAGTCGCGCTTTCGGGCGCTGTTGTGAACGATGAGCAACGCACCGGGTGCGAGCGAGACGTCCGTCCACTCCGCGCCGATCGCGGCGCGTAGGTCCGTACGGTACTTTAGATTGGGAACCTTCCGCAGAGTCCTCTCGAGTGGATTTGCCACCGTTGCGTCCCACGTCTTCGACGCGGGATCGAAAATGAAGCTCGGAAGCAATTCGCCGAGCGCCGGGTCCAAGACGTGGGGACTACCGATCTCAATGGCGTTCAACGCCGCGAGCACCGCACGCATCGACTTGGATTCTTTCGCTGAAACCGGGCGAGATCCGCCTGTGTCCGTGGTCCAGAGCGATCGGTACAGGCCTGCTAAGTGCCTGCGACTGACAAGCCAGGCGTTCAATGCCGATCGTGATGCATGATGACCCGGGTAGAGGAGCGTGCGCAGGCCGGAGAGCTCAGTGGCCAAGTTGCGCTCGAGACTTGCGAGAGCATGGAGAGGAACTATCGAATCCAGCGGCGCGGGCCAGACGAGTGATAACACCACCGAACCTTGAGTGGCGACCTCGAGCGCAAGCTCCGTGAGACGCAGCGTCCAAGGCTGTGGGGCGAGCGGTGTCTTGGAGTCGATCCGGTCGAGAAACGTCAGGCCGGCTGCACCGGCATGGATGTCGTGCGCTCTTTTGGGGGCTAACGGTGGGCTGTCACGTTGCGTCGATGACTGGGGCCCGCTAGGCGCGGAGGGCGGGTCCCGCTCAGCAGATTGAGTCTCCACCCGCTTCGGTGGCGGGCGACGGGCTTTTGTAACGACCGGCTGGGCGCGAATCTGCGCAATTCGAGTCCGCGTCCGCTCTCGCGCCGCGCGCTGCGCTTCGAGGCGTTCCTCAAGTCGTGGTGGCTTTCGCATGGGCTCGTACGATCGTGTGGCGCGCCCCGAAGCCTGTGCGGATCGCCTGTTCAAGCGTCCGTTGACCTGCGCCTAAGCCTTTCAGGGCGTGCGGATTCGGGAGCGGCAGCCCAGTGAGTCCTGCCTTTGTGACCGCTGTCGTACCGGTCGTGGTGCTGTAGAGATCCCGAATGAATTCGCTGTTGAGGAGCCGCACGAGGGTGCGTCGGGGTACTAAAGGCCTCACCGAGGTCGGCTCAAGAATGATCGTATGATTCTCGCCGACAAAGCCCCCGTGCCTCTTGGCGAAACCTCGGGGGAGTGCTGCCGCGACGAGCCGCCGAGACTGGGCGCGACTGCTCGTGCGTTGGAGGACGACGCAGTCGCGCTCAATGACACCGCGTCGGTCGTCATCGCGCAGCAGGATGTAGCGCGCGCGCTTCTCCTTGTGCGATCTCGATACGAAGCGGAATTTTCCGTCCTGTCCAATTTGCGTCGCCCAGATGACGGGCACCGCCTTTCCCCTCTCCTGCCCCTTGGGGCGGGCCTTTCGAGGCCGACGCTTGTCTCGGTTCCAGACGTAGACACCAATCCGTGCGCGGTATCCGTACTGAGCCAGCGACCAGGCGAGATCCCTCGACCGCGCCAGTGCACGAACCGTCGATGCGTCCCGGGGCAGGTGCCATGGCCCGCCATCCCGTGGGAGCGTGACGGGTCCTAGCCCCGCCCAAACGCCCTGTGCATCACAGGCGAAGACCTCGGGAGTCTGAAGCGCTGGACGCGAGAGCCGCCGTCGCGCCAAGAGTGCCGCGACGTCATGCTCGACGCCGAGGAACAGATTGTCCCGCTCGTGGATGAGATTGACTCGCAGAATCGCACAATGCCGTGCATAGCGCGCTCGGATTGGCTCGTAGGTCGGACCGGAGAAGTAACTGGTTGGCGTCAGCAACGCGATCACGCCGCCAGGGGTTACGAGGTCCATCGCGGCCCGCATGAACATGGTGTAGAGATTGGGCTGACCGGCGATGACTTCGGGAAAGCGGCGGCGATACCACGCCAGCTCCGCCGCTGCAATTTTTCGGTACGGTGGATTGCACAGCAACACGTTGACCCGCGGGAGCCGCCCCAACACGGATAAGTGGAGCGCGTCTCCCACCCTAATGATCCGACCAAGCTTCACGCGACACTTGCTGAGCTCATCGGCCAGGGCGAAGCGAATGAATTGTCGAGCGAGCTCCGCTAGCACCGCGTTCTTTTCAACGCCACGCACTTGGCGGTTCACGGCGCGAATGACGTCAGCTGGTGAAGCTCCCCGGCGCCTCAGCAGGTCGCGCAACTTCAGCACGGCAGGCAGCAAGAAGGCAGCCCCACCGCAGGCGGGGTCCATGAAACTAAGCCGGGTGAATAAAGTCGTCTCTTGAGAAACACCCGCAACGATGTGTCGCGCAAGCGCGGGCGGGGTGAAGTACATCGCGAGCTCACGCCGGTCGTTCGGGTCGCACAGTACGGCGTAGACGCAACTTAAGTAGTAGGCCGCTTCTTCCAGCGGCTGCTTGATAAGGAATTGCGCGATGCCGTCGACCAACTGGCTGGCGCGCTGCGGAACCCGCCGTCGATAGCGCGGCATCTTGAGGTCCGGTGCGACCTGCGACGCAAGACGCCGAAGTAGCGCGAAAGCCACGGCACGCGCTGCGCCTGGGCGTACCGCGCGCTGCAGGGCGCACAGCCGCCGTACAAATCCTGACGGTGCTGCCACGATCGCCCGTTGCCTCAGTCCGTATACACGATTGGAAATTCTTCGGCGGCTGCGTTGATATCCCGGATGCAGCGGGCGAGAAACAATCCACGGATATCCACATTCCCGTACTGCGCGGAGATCAGGGTTTGGCCCACCTTAAAATGCTTGCCACTGGTGAGCACGTCATCCACGATCACGACGACGGGCCGGGAGGCTTCGCCGGACGGGTCGTTCAGTCGCGTGATCGCGAGGAGTTCCTCGTACGAGAGTCGTGCGGTGCTCTCGTGGTCTGCAGGGGTGCTCTGCGTCAGCTCGAGGACGGGCCGAATGTCCACCGCCCACCCCTGAAAAGCGTCCTGCAGCACCTTGAGCATCCGGTCATCGTGATCCGGATCCCCAGAGACCTTGGATCCTGGTAGCGGAATGAACGTGGCGCGTTGCTCCGCGTAAGCCTGTCCGAGAAGACGTCGCAGTGCTGCGGCCGAGTGGTCGATCGCCTGCTGCTTCCAGCGGTTGCGGCCCGGGGACTTGGCGATCTGGCTCGGCTTGATCTTGAGGTTCGTGATCAGCTGATTCGTCGGGCTGAAGTCGTAGCGTTTGCCCGCGGTGTACTCCCAGAAATAATAACACTGGTCCGTCGCGCGCAATGAGAAGTGTTGGCCGACTGTGGACTCGTCAATTTTCCACAGTTTTTCCGGGATCGGTGGAAGCAAGGTGTCTCTTGATGTCCTCGTAGTCAGTGACTCGAATCGCGCCTTGCTTTGCGAAAGTTTCAGGCCAGCTCAGCGACGGATTCTGAAAGCAATTTTCTAATATGAAGAGCTTACGCTTCTGCTTGAGGGCATGCCGCGCTTGTACCAGCGTACCCGAGGTCTCCCCAGCCTCAACGATGACGGTCGCCTCCGTGAGCGCCGACATCGTGACGTTGCGCTCCGGGAAGAAGTAGGTGTTGGCCCGGAAATATTGCTCGGAATACCGAATGATGGGCACCTGGCTAATCACGAGATACTTATCGGCGATGAGCTGCTGTAGCTCCCGATTTTCAGGTGGATAATATTCAGTGATGGGTGTGCCGAGCACCGCAATCGTGTAACCACCTGCGTCGATGGCCGTCCTGTGCGCCACGGTGTCGATACCGCGGGCAAGGCCGGATACCACCGTAAATCCGTCGCCCACCAATAGCCGAGAGAGCTTTGCTGCTCGAGCCTTCCCCTCGTCACTCGGATCGCGTGTGCCGACGACGGCAACACATCGCGTATTCACGAGGTCCCAGAGGCCCTGGAAATAGAGCAGTTCAACGGGGTGATCGGCATCACGCAGTTTTTGCGGATACTCGCCTGCGCCATTCACGCGAATTCCAAAGTGCTTGATACCGGCGTTCTGAATGGCGCCGAGGGCCAGTCGCGAGTATTTCTCGATGTCCGCTTCTGAGACGAAATCCGACGGGATGTCCCCCGAGTGCTCGCGAAAGCCTTCCGCGATCGACTTGAACCAGGCTCCTTTGCGGGCCCACATCGCCTCGTAGGCCCCGAGCTCGCGCTTTGGGGCGATCGCGCGAGCGGCAAAGTCGCTCGCCACCGCTCGCCTGGAGAACAGATCCTCGGTCATGGCCTGAGTACTATACTCTATACTGTATAAAAATACAGTTTTAGCTCGGATCGCGCTAGAAAGATAAAAATCATCGCAACTCAGTGCCTTACGATTATCGCGCGGTCCGGTGGCACGAGGGGAGGCCCAAGCAGAACGAGCCGCCGGGGGCGGCCGCCACGGCTGGCCGGAATCGGTGATGTCCTGCCAAACGCGGTTACGCGCATGCCGCCTTGTCCGAAGCGCTTATGAGGTACGTAGTCACTCACGCTCATACTCGGCCGTAGCAATCCGCTCAATCTGCTCGTAATTCCACACCGCCTGACATATGGCGTGGCCCCCTCCGAAAGGTCGTCGTGAGCCCGCCTCTAACTCGGAAATGGGGGCCGGATGGCGACCGGGCGCCGACCGTCCCGTCCGATGACATCCACGTGATTGCTGGCGGGCTGCAATCTGAATATCGTGAAAGCATCAAGCTGCATGGCGTTGCACCTCGCTTTCTCGGCGGCGCTCGAAGCGCAATAAAGGGGCCAGCTATACCCCAGCACGACCTGATTATAGTGGAACGATGGCGGCTTTGTGACGTAGCCCTCGGGCTCGAACAGACCTCATAATCGTCGCAGGGCGTGGAGGAGTCGCGAATGAAGCAGAGCATTAGTGAGCGGGTGAAGGCACGAAGAGAGGAAGCAGGCTGGACGCAGGAACACCTTGCGGCAACCAGCGGTCTGAGTCTCAGGACCATCCAGCGCATCGAGACAACCGAGGGCCGGCCGCGCCCCGAGTCCCTCCAGGCGCTCGCTGCGGCCTTCAGCTGCGATGTGAGCGCGATACTGCGCGGACTCAGTGCAGCGGAGCTAACGGCGCTGCAGGACGACTTCACCTGTCCCACCTGCGGGGCGCGCATGATCGAGCAGACGTCCGTGCCGCACGAGTACGGTGACACCGAACTCGAGATCTTCGCCTGTGGCTACACACGTGGTTGGAAGTGGCGTCCGTGCCCCAGGGATCCGCTCTTTCCTGCTTTCGAAGACTACGCGCTGCTTCTCCAACAGGATACGGAGGGCATGTGGTGGTGCTCGGCCCAGGGACGCACGCGGGCCGCGCAGGCCGTAGGACTGCAGATTGGCCGGGGCACCTCCAAACAGGAGGCAAAGTCTCAGGTACTCCAGAGCTATCGGACTGCACGAAACGGACAGTGATCTGGCCGCCTGTGCAAGTCGTCTGGAAAAGGGCAGACTAGACCTCCCGTCAGGGCACTTCGCGCTCGCTCGCCCTCGAATCGCGAGGGGTCTATTTGTGAGTAACCCCGTTGGAACCCCAGGGTCAGCCGCATGGCAAGCAAAAAACGAGCATCAGGCGGGAAAGCTGAGGCGGCGGGTGGAAACTACGAAACGCTCATTGCGGCGTGGTATTGCACGCGGATCCTGCTGGGGCGAGTTGCACCTCCGTTATTCGACCTCCCCACTACGTCTCGCATACTGAAGATAGGCTGCCAGAGCGATGAGGCGGTTGACGACGTCGTTGCCGATACGTCAGACGCAGGGAAAATATTCGTTCAAGCCAAACGAAGCGTCTCACTCAGTAGCAAAGCAAACTCTCCCCTGGGGAAGACGTTTAGGCAGTTTGTTCAGCAATATAAGGCATGGACAGAGCCGGGCAGCGCGACCTTTGTAAGGCGCCTCGATGCGACCCGCGACAGGCTCGTGCTTGCTACCCGAGGCGGAAGGTCGCGCAAAATCGTCGAAACATTGCCGAGAATGTTGCGTGCTCTGCGAGACCAGTCGCATCTTAATCTGCTGTCTGAAGTGCAAGCCTCTGAGCAGGACAAGGAAGTCGCAGAGACCGTCGAAGCGCAAATCAACGGCCATTGGGCTGCGGAATATGGGCGGAGACCGACAGTCGCCGAAATAGGCTGCCTCCTTCGTTTCGTATGGGTCCAAACGCTCGACGTCGAAGAGGGCGAGAGGGACAGAACTGATGCATCAGGGCTCATGAGGGCGGCTTTGCTCGCCGATGCAGCGCAGGCGGATTCTGCCTTCTCAGAACTAGTGAAGCTCTGCGGGCGGTTGCGCGCTGAGCGTTCAGGTGCCGACACACCCAGTCTGCTGTCTCAGCTGACGCGGGTAGGCATTAAGTTGACGGCATTGCCGGAATACCGGCAAGACATTGAGGCGTTGCGCAAATGGACGCAGGTGCAGATCCAAAAGGCGCCGCGGTTCACCTGTCTGCTGGAAGCGTGGCCCAATTCAACCGTCGAACGAGGGCTATGGCCGACCTTTCGAGATGAAGCAGCGAAGGAATCTTTCCTGGTCGTGGGCGATCCCGGTTCCGGGAAAAGCGGACTGACATATCGTCTTGCCCAGGAGCTCATGAAGGATGGGGCGGACGTCGTGTTTGTTCCCGTCGATATCCTGAATGTCGATGGGCAATCCGAGCTTCAGAGAGAGTTAGGCATCTCGCGTCCGCTGGCCGAGGTTCTGCAGAACTGGCCGGGTGCGGCGAAAGGAGTGCTGATCGTAGACGCGCTTGATGCAGCGCGAAAGTTGGAGACGCAGACCGTCTTACGGGAGGCAATCGATCAAGTGCGAAGCCTTGCCGGAGGACGCTGGAACGTTGTGGCGTCTGTGCGCAAGTACGATCTCCGTCATGGAACCGACTGGCGACGAGCCTTCCGAGGTGGGCCGGTATCCGGTGATTTCACCGATACGGAGTTTTCATATGTACGCCACGTCTCGGTCAACCGGCTGACGGATCAGGAGATAGCGCAAACAACCGTCTTTTCGCCTCAGCTTAACCAGCTATTCCGAGATGCAAACCCGCAGCTCGCAAAACTGCTTCGCAATATCTTCAACCTGCACCTGCTTGCGGAGTTGATCGCGCACGGAACCGCGGCCGCAGACCTTAAGTCGATACAAACACAGACCGAATTGCTGGAAACCTATTGGCAGCACCGTATACACCGAAACGACGGCAAGCACGACGCGCGGGAAATCGCGCTTACAGCGACCTTGCAGGAGATGATTGCGAAGAAGTCACTCCGAATCTTCCGTGCGGATATTCGCGATCGGGTGGATGCGCCGGCGCTGGTCGATCTTGAGCGCAACGATATTCTCCGCGCCGAGGAGGGCTTGAAGGGAGCCAATGAGGACATTCTTCTATTTAGTCATCATGTCCTTTTTGACTATGCCATAGCCCGATTGCTGTTCCGCCGGGGAAGGGACCCGGCGCGCCTCGTGCAATTGCTGAGCGCGGACCGGGCTCTCACCCTGATGGTTGGGCCGAGTCTGACTCTGGCTCTCAGGGACGCGTGGGGTGGCGATTCAGCGCATGGTGCCTTTTGGGAATTGGCCTTTGCTATTGCAAGCGACGCGTCATTGCCCCAGGCGGCGTACCTTGCAGCACCGATGGTGGCAGCTGAGTCGAGCGCAACGCTTGCGGACCTGCATCTGCTTCTCGCATCGCTCGACAACTCAGCCCCGAGACGAAGTATCGCTGAAGGAATCATGCAGCTCCTTTGCGGCGCGATTCTGGTTTGCCAAAGGGCGGGAGTACCGATTTCGGGTCCGGCCGCTGGTCCCTGGATTGAGTTTGCCGAAGCGTTAACCGCGCTCGGGACGGAGGCCGCGATGTTCGCGGCTAAACCATTAGTGGCGATTTCCGCTGAGAAACCGGAGCTGCTTACCCGTGGACAGTTAAACGCAGCCGGCGCGGCCGCACGGCGCCTCCTGGAATTCGGATGGACCCGTCAGCGGCGGCCGAGCAATCTAATCATCAATGCGATCGGCGCTGTCGCGCTCACTGTCAGCTCCGATGTTGCTGCAACCTCTCGTCTACTGCATCGGCTGATCGAGGGTGAGCATCTAAAGGCGCATGGCTACGAAGAGCTTGTCTGGCTGGCCCGCCACGTCAAGGTTCTTGCGCAATTCGATGCGTCGCTGGTCGTGGACCTCTATGAGGCCGCGTATGGATACCTGGACGAGGATTCCGAGCAAAAGACCAGTATGGGCTGCAGCGCCATTCTTTCGCTCACATCGAATCGACGCCAGGATTACCAGAGTGCATGGTTTCAGCTTCAGGAGGCCGCGCCGGCCCTACTGGCGCTAGACCCGGTACGGGGTACAAAGGCGGTGGCGCGCGCGCTGCTTGGGTACGTTAACCGCGAGCGCCGATCGGATACGCAGGCAGCGCCGCCGCGCGAGCCGTTCACGATGGGGGGAAAGGAGGCTGGTTATCTGCCGGATTTAAGCTTCATGTGGTACAGGGGAGGGTTCCGCGAGCCAATGGATGGCCCCGCCCTGTTGGAGAAGTTTGACGCCTTTCTGTTGAAGCTCGCGGTAGAGGTGGATAGCTCCTCCCGGTTGCAGCAGATCGTAGACGCTCTATCCGAAGAGGCGGGGCTCGCCGTCCTCTGGGGAAGTGTACTGGTGGCTGGGACAAAATATCCGCTGGAATTCGCCGCCACTGTTGCGCCGCTGGCGGCCGCGCTACCGATACTGTCGGGCGACGATACCAGACATCAGGCCGGCCAATTCGTAGAGGCGGCCTATCCCCATCTGCGAGACACGGATCGTGAGGAAATCGAGCGCGCAATACTTGGCATTTCCAATGAGCGAGTCAAGAAGATACTCGCGCAATGCGTCCCTGAGACTCTGATTGCCACCGAGGATCTCCGCCAGTATCGGAACGCCATCCGCGCTGCCGGCGAGGCTCCGGCAAACATTCCGCCTTATCAGATTACGAGTTCGACGCGCCCCTTTGATACCGACGCTTATCTTCGCGAGCAGGGAGTCAAGACAGATGACCCCGTAAGCCAGGCGATTCGCGCCGCCATGAAAATGGTTGAACAGCTGGCGCCGAATGTACAAGGCCCTCAGATAACGCTCGACATCGCCAGGGAGCGACTAAGAGCGATCAATGGCCTGCGCATCGCTTTGGAGGAGCATGGACAGGCCGCCGCGGGCACGGTGCTCTATGAGCACGCGTGCGGAACGCTGGCCGATGCGGCGGCGCATACCACAACGGCACTTGAAGAAGTGCTTGGTGACGCCGCGATCCACCGCGATCTCAAGGCGGCCCTTCTCTTATGCGCAAATTCCACAAACCCGCATTTTGATGCCGAGTTTGAAGCAAAATTCCATGAACAGGCGGCGTGGGGCGGCCCGTCCGCGCGAACCTCTGCCGCCCGCGGGCTCATATGTCTGGTTCGCTTCGATACCTCGCCGGATGCGCCGGTTCTTGAAGCCATACATCGGTTGGCGCGCGACCCGGTTTGTCACGTTCGCTTTCAGATCGCCGCGGAATTGCATTTCATACATCGGGTGGATCAAGAATGGATGTGGACTGAATATCAGCGCGCACTGTTAGAGGAGCCGACCAGGTCGGTGGTGCATGCGGCACTCAATTCGCTGGGGCAGGCGGCGCCGCTCGACCTGCCGCGTGTCGTCGGCCTTTGCAAGGCGGTCCTCTCCCGGTACGCGAAGCAGACAGGTCCGGGGATTGATGCGTGCCGCAACTCGGCGGCAGCGCTCATTGTCGATCTTTACATCTGGAGAGATACGCCGGGGACGAGTGATTTCTTTTCCGCCCAGCTGGCTGCATTTCCCGCCAATGCTTCGCTGCTCACTCAATGGGTCGCTCGCTATTCCGAGAATTTGCTGGTCGGCAGCGTTACAGACCCGGATGATTATAAGAATCGCGCCCGCGAGAGAAGCCTTGATTTCTACAGCCGGCTCCTGAATTTAAGCTCTTCAGAAGCCGAGCGGATTTGGACCGAGAACGGCCTCGACAAATTCGCGAGCTGGCCAGTGTCAGAACGCGAAGCCATACAGGCGATGTTCCGCGTCATCGACGAAATCACGATGCGCATATATTTTGCCTCGGGAGCGCAGACTGGAAAGGGTTCCGTCCCTGAAACTCCGGAGCGTCGGAGATTTTATAGGGAGATTAGACCGCTTCTCCTAAAGCTCGCGGATGTCATGGTTGTTCATGTGGCGCACCATGTCATTCAGACCTTGGAGTCGTTTATCGACATGGACCCGGTTGGAGTTTTTGAACTCATCGCGAGGTCCGTCCGAGCGTCGGAAAAGGGCGGCTACACCACGGAATCAATGGCCGTAGACGTCATAGTGAGGATTGTCGAGCGGTACCTTGCGGATCATAGAGACGTGTTCGCAAACCCGGAGCGGCTGAGCAACCTAATGGACTGCCTGGATGCGTTTGTGAGGGCAGGGTGGCCGGCAGCGCAGGCACTCACGTTCCGACTTGGCGAAATTTGGCGATGAAGTCGACGAGCAGCCTACCGACACCGCTTGCTAATGGCACTTGGTCTCCGAAAGCCAGCGAAGGCTCGCGCGCGCCATTGGGCCTGGTTGCTCATGCGGTGATGGTCGTATGGAAGGAAGACAGGGCGGAGTACGCGGCGGCGAGCTTTGAGGACTCGAGAGTCGGTGCCGGCGCAAACATCGACACGCCCTCGGTCATACCGATGCAGAAGCACAGCAGGTCAAGCAACGTAATCAGGCGAAGGAAGTTGATGGCCTGTCCGAAATCGTCGAAAAGGCCGTGCAGTATCCCGTGCCGGTTGAATTCATTGAGGCCGATGAAGCGCTTGGTGTTCTCCAACAGCCGGTCGCGCACAAAGTCACGGAACGCTTCAAGCATGACGAGGCGTTCGCCATAGCAATGCGGCGACTGCAATTCGCGCTCGACATACGCCTGCAGTTCGACATTTAACCCCTTTGTTCCCGGCCCGACATCGCGGTGCTGGCTAATCGCAATCTTTCGAATTATGCCCTCAATCACCGGAAGAAGGCCGGTGACCGCATTGAACGTGTAACCGCAAAAGTACGTGCGAATGGACTCGTCGATTTGTCGGGCGAAGTCCCGCACATGCAGGATTTTGCTGTAGCGGTGGAGATACATGCTCGCCAGGTAGTTGCCCGTGTAAGCGTCGGCGAGCCGTTCACGCACTATTGCGAGCTTGGCATCCTGCGTGGATGCGTCCTTGATGGCTCGCGCCAGCGAGCTCAGGAATCCGCCTAGTTGCAAATAGGGAGGAATCGGCCAATCGACTTCCTTGAATGCATGCGCTAGCCACTGCGCATACTCTCTGTTGGTGGAAGCATCGGTGGACATGAATTCCTTCAACCTCGCTGAGATTGACCGCTGGACATTGAGACCTTACGCATCCTCGGGTCACAGGTCACAGGAATCACCTCTAAGTTTTTTCGGCATCTGACAGAAAAGGCGTAGACACCAGTTCCTCAATCGGCTCGCCAGCACGGCTTGGTTCGCGCCTTCGTTCTTCAAATCCCACACCGATGGCGAGATAGATGAGGGCAGAACGGGCCAGCTTGAGAAGATTAAGCGTCTTGGCCTTAAACTGCTCTCGGGACACCATTAGCGCCAGATCGTCGGGTGGTGCGGCGGGGCATTCGGCTGCCGTGACCCGCAAGTACTTGTGCTCGATGTGATTCCTTATGTCGCTAAGTCCCCGCGCCTGCGGTTCGGCCACCTCGTCGTTTTCTTTCTCCAGGAAGTCCTTCGCTAGCCAGTACAACGCGCAAAAGCCCCAATTGCCGGTCAAATCGAATTCTTTGCGGAGCGGCTTATTTTCTCCGCTACGCCATAGAGTCCGGAACGTTATCTGTCTCTCCGGGATGCCCAGGTCCATGTAGGCGGCTATAAAGAAGCCGATCTTGTCGAAAAGGGAGTAGGAAATTCTGTAGGCGGCTTTGAGATGTTCGACTGCCAGGGAGAGCGATGGCCTGGGTTCGGTCGCCGCAAGTAGAACGTCTCGGTCCGAGAAGTGAGCAGTCGTTAATATCAGACCTGCATACAACAGCCAGCGCGCCGATACGTACTCTTGTTTCATCTGATCATAAAAGCTCTCAAACCTATGAGGGGCATCCACGCGGACAACGTGCTGAGCAAGTCCCATTGAGTCGGCCGCGGCTACTGGGTATGGGCCGAGATCATTCAACGGATTGATAAATAGACCGTGGATCAGACACCACTCGCGGTATTTACGCTCTTCCTCGGTAGCTGAGGTGTCCGGGTAGGAGAGGGGGTCCGTTGCTGCGATTGCAGCTACGTCAATTCTTGCCGCGATCCACTCCTTCAAAGTTTTGGTGCTATCTTTCGTGCCTTTATCGCTAGCGTCGGTGTAGAGCGCCGTTGGCGCGATTGCCGCCGACGCCTCGTTGTGGGCCATCCACAGAACGAGGGCGGCTTCGTTGGGGTCCTCAAGAGCGGCTTGGTAGTTCGCGAGGGCTCGGGCTCGGTTGCATAATGCCATCCCGAAATTTGGCTGCACTTCCAGAGCGCGACGCCAGTATTCAAGGGCCTCTATCGCTCGACCGGCGACCCGCAATCGGCTGCCCAGATTGTTGAGACACTTGCATTTCGTAACATCTGGAGCCCGCGAAAAGGCGGGATTCGAGATGGCGCGCCGAAGGTGGAATATCTCGCGCGCGAGCGTCGGCTGATCCCACTGCCACGCAGTTCGATATCGATTTCCGGCAAGAGCATTCGCCCAGCTCAAGTCGAGTACAATCGCCTGTGTCCCGGAGATTGCGCGTCTCTCAAGAATCTGATGCCAGGCAAGGGCGGAAGCGAGACAGTCCGCGCGTCCGAGTTCCACGGCAAGAGCCGTCAATGTGCGGGTGCGGGAAAGAGCGTCGTCGTCAAGACGCGCGTCAATTCCTTCCTTCATCAGAAGGTCGCACAACGTATTCTTTTCTAGACGTTCCTGTTCGATCATCGGAAGTTCCGTCGAACGTTGTCGATGGGATGTTCAATGCGTCGCAAAGTAGCTGGCGGATTTCTCGGGATTATAGCCCCCTTCGGTCATAGGGCTTGGTGGTGGCCGGCTCCGCGTGCCCGGTGGATGCTGCACGTCCTCGAGGATCGCGCCGCTTCGAGGCGAGAGGCTGGAAAATCGGAAGCGTCGAGGATCTCCTGGAGTACATTGAGCTGCGACTCAACCTCCTCTCGCTCGATCTCCTGGCGCGGTCGGTACTGGCACTCGGAGCGTCGGTTCCGGTCGGATTGGATGGGTCAAAAGAACCGTTGGTCTGTGGGAGTTTTGTGGGACTCTGTGGTGCTCAGTAGTGCTTTGTCGTGACAACTGCAACGGACGCCCCGCGGCGGGGTTGAAGAAAATATCAATCAAAACAAAGCAGTAGAATTTCTCTTGACAAGTGAAAACCTCTGAGCGTCGTCGTCAACTCCAATTTGTAAACCGTTGGTCATCTGTTCAAATCAGATAGCCGGCACCATCCCCGCATCTTCATTGATTTACGGGGCTCGGCCCGTCGAGACGGCTCGTCGGCGGAGGAGGAGACCACCGGTTCAAAATACCGCTGGCCTGGGTGCTGCTTGGCGTAACAATCAGGCGTCGTCCAGTTTTACTTCGGCGTCGACACGGAAGCTATGTGGCGTCGGCGGACGGCTGTGTTTGTCGCGGCCCAGCACCGGATCATGATGCGGATCGCATGCTGACCGAGCGTAAGTCGCCCGATCCTAATTCCTATCGACGCGATAGACGCGCGCCAAAAACACACTATGGGTGGGAGTGCATACATACAGGAACATCGAGCTGTCATGGTTAAACTGCATCGTGCAAGGGAGGTCTTCGACGTGTTGATGATCAATCAAGGTATTGACGATCCTAAGCGTGCGCGCATCTAGAACCTGAAGGCTGTAGGCCCAGCTGCCCTGTGCTCCGTCAAGTAGTGATACAGTGACGAGCCTGCCGTCTGGGCTCGCCAACAAATCATAGTCTGAATTTCCGGCGATCGTGGTGGATCCCCGAACGGCTCCTGTTTCCGAGTCGATCTCGATTAGCTCGCGGCGGTTAGTAACAATCAGCATCATGCCCTGATTTGGAAGATCCCATACGCGTACAATTCCACCCACCATAGGATTGAAGACGTGCAGCTCCGTTAGGGCTGGCAACTGCCAAACGTGCAGGGTTCCGTCCGCGCACGCCGCATTTAGCTTGGTGGAATCTGCGGAAAACGACATGAAGTTTATCGCGTCTGATGCGGAGACCTTGCCAATCAATTTGCCCTTTGCGGGATCCACGAGGGCGACGGATGACGAGAATAACTCACTGTCTGATCCAGTAGTGGCATAGTACTCGGCACGCCCGCTGAACACCGATACGTCCAGCACGCTGACCGTCTTGTTAAAGGGCCTTTTTACCTTGGAAACTACAGAGGCTCCGCTGGAAGTGAAAGAATAGAACACGATGCGATTCTTATCGTCGTCCTCTGCCATTAGGGTTCCGTCGGGGCTCGTAAGGCCAATCAAGGGGCGTTTTATTTTGAGCACCACATTGCCGCTCACTATATTGCGTATCTCAGTGCAGCTATATCGGCAAGGCGACGTTTCGTCCTCATATTCCGAAGTGATGTCGAAGATTTGGGTCGGTACGGGGCCGAACCAGGCCTTCGAGTGATAGCCGGGAATGCTTACTTCGGAGATAAGCTTGAATTGAAAAGAACCCGCGAGGGCCGCAGTATCCGGCAGCGGTGCCGAAATAGACGCCTGCGCGAGCGCCGGCATCGGAGCTGACAGCCAGCAAAGGAATCCCCATATCCAACGTGCGGTTCGACTCATGAGAGCCTCCGGACTTTGGCGCAGATCCTAGCACGGAAACTCAGCATGCGGCGCCAGTCGACCGCGACAGCAACCCGCATCGCGGCTTGAGCAGAGCTTCAGCCATCAAGATAGGCTGACGCACGTCAGAAAGGAGCTTGCGTTCCTGGACGCCGCTGGGTAGTCGCTTAGAAAAGGATCACTTCTCCCCTAGCAAAAAGGCTGGCTTTCGGGCGCGGACCGCCATTCTCGCTCTGCAATGCAGCACAAATCTGCCTCTAAAATTCGGATGCGGATGTCGAATGGGTTCCGATTTGCCAGCTTGGGCACGGGCTTGAGTTGACCCGAGTGGCCGCTCCATAGTGTCCGGAATCGGCGAGGCGATGCTTCTTGGTTGAGCTACTGCAGTTGGCTGATAAGCATATACTCCCTCGCGTCCGAGCGTTTTTCGGCGTTCCAGGCGATATTGGAAGAGGCACATTCGGTGGTAGGGTGCCAAAGTGAGAACCTCCTGTTATAAAATGTGTTTTTTGTCTGGACAGAGATCCGTACCGTTCGTGCGCGCTCATGTACTTCTTAACGAGTTTGCCACCCAAGGTCGGATAATTGCGGTGGTTCTCAGCCTGCTTTTGATCGGGCAAGGAATCGCGTGGGGTCAAGTGCCCGCCGCCGCAGCGGAGGTATTCGATCCGAAGGGATGCAGCCCTGGCGCCCGAGCGTTGGCCGCCTGCAACGAAGCTTCACCACAAAACACGCCGGCAACGTCTTCTCGACAGACCGCACCTAATGGGCAGCGGGCTTCCTCCGGCGGCGGTCCCTCTCTTGAGGATCTAATCGCTACACAAAACCAGCTTTTGTCGGACTGGCGGGACAGTGTCATAGAAAATGCAGAACGTATCGAACAGGAGAGGCAGGCCGAACAAACCAGAGAGCAGGCCCTTCTGGAGAGAGATGATGAGGTCGTACACTCAATAATAGCTGCTGATCAAGCCGCTATGACGCGAACAGACCGTCAAGATGTAATTAATGATTTTGCGGACGATGCCCGAGACATAGATGAGGAACTGGCCGCGGAATCAGTGGAGTCAACGGCTCCCAACATTTCCCTTAATAACCCACAAGCCGTCGATGAAGCACTATCGGATCAAGGTCTGCCTACGCTGCTGCAAACCGTCAATGATGACGACAGCGATAGTCACGGTCCCTTGTTTCAGATCGCAACACAGGAGCTCGATAATGCGCGTGAGAGCATAGCGGCCGATAAGGATGAGCTGGCGCATCCTCTGGCAACGTTAGCCAGCGATGAGTCGGCCGAGCATGCAGTGGATTCTCTTACCGAGCATGCGTCACCCGAGTCGCAATTGACTGAATCCGCAGACAATCTGAAGCGCGGTGTGGAAACCGAGGTGGAGGACCTCGTGCGGTCAGGTGAGGACGAGGGATCGTCCCCCTCCATCGGGAGCTGGATCCGTGACAAGGTAGTTGATGTGGTCACAAATTACGCTACAAACAGGCTGCGCGACGGTCGGGACGATTTGCAGTGCGGTGACTCCGAGCACGGCTCGCTAGGAAATTCGTATTGCAGGCTCTTTGTCGCCGCCAATCCAATGAACCTTAGTAAAGGGCCGAAGCCATACCTGAGCGACGTGGAGGCACATTTCGAGACCTTCTTTGGAATTGCTACTTCTCAAAGCGGAGCCTCGACGGAGAATCCATGAGCGATGCCCAGTATCGCGTCGGAGTGCTGCTTCTCAGCGTAGTCACGATGCTCGTTGCCGCACATTGTCGGACGGTGAGAGCGGCTGCCGCTCGGCCATCTGCGAGGGCGGCGCAAATGGTTTCGACTGCTATGCGGCGGTTTGTGGCCGATCTCGATAGTACCGAAGCCACTGCGTCGCTTAATCAGGCATTGTCCGAGTCGCCAGACTATGCCCCTGCGCTTTTTGACTTGGCAGTAGTTGCGGAGGCCGACAGCCGATGGGACGACGCAGCACGATACCTGCACGGCTATCTTCGGACGCGAGCTCCAGCTATGGCGCGTCGGGCGAGCGCGGAGCTCGTGAGGCTGAAGTTGATAGCCGTGCAAGAACGGACCGCCGACGGGCGTGCCACTCGCCTATACAACGAGCAAGTAGAGCACGCGCGCCTACTCGTTGATCTTGGGATGCCGCGTGAGGCGATAGGCAAGGCTATGAGCGCCGTTCGTCTGAGCAAGAAGCCTTGGCTAGCGTATGCTGTCGTTGCCGAAGCTTTGATGCGGGTAAAGCATTACCGTCAGGCGTGTGAAATTCTTCGGCGCGCTACGGAACTAGCCCCTCCGGAGCGGCGTAGTGCTCTCGCCAAATCTGTAGAGGACTGCCATAAGGAAGTTCGGTATCAGGAGCTAATTACAGGAGCACGGGTTCTTTCAGAGACGAGGAATTATACAAAGGCTGCCGATGCCTACCGTGAAGCCTGGGCCATCATCCCGGATCGCGATTCCGCCGGGATTGCATTTGCCATCAATTCAGCGATGGCGGGCAACTTCAAAGTCGCCGGCGAGGCGTTTGAAGTACTTCGGTCATCTCCAGATCCCATGGTGTCACGGGAAGCTCGCTCTGGCTTGGCAAAATTGGAGCTGCGGCATTTGGTTACTCCAATGCCAAACGACGCAGACAGCGCCGCAGCCACCGGACTGCAAGAGGTTGCTGACGGTAATCTGACCGCAGCTGCGGAAGCATATCGTGCGGCGGCGCATGCCGAGCCTGGCAATTCTTTGTGGCATGCCCAGCTTGCTAGCGTAGACGCGAGGCTTCGCGACTGGGTCGAAGCCACTACCGAATACCGTCGTGCCTATCTTCTAAATCCAGCCGATCGACAGTCTCTAGACAATTTGGGCGCGACCCTTTTGCAGCAACGCCGTTATCGCGAGGCAATAGAGACTTATTCAATGGAGGTGCAGAAGGACCCAAAGAGCGCGCTTGCTTATGATCGCTTTGGTACCAGTCTCTTTCTCGGCGGCCGACCCGTGCAGGCGGCTGCGGCGTTTAAGCAGGCTGTCGCATTGGAACCAGACAGCGGTATTTACCGAGCCCACTTCAAAGAGGCCTCGAATCGCACGGCAGTTAAATGAAGCATTTCTCAACAGTTCGGCATCAAACTTACTATTGTTGCTGTCGAGGACAGTCCGCAGAGGGCTCTGGAGTGAACGTCCATGCAATTCTGACCCCCTCGGCGCATATCAGTGACGCCCGAGACGATCCAGATCCTCGCTCCACTGGGCATGCCAATCATCAGGACCGCTGCAACATCGTGAGCACCTGCGCATCCTTCCCCAGGATAATCTCGATCCGCCCTTCTCCCGGCTCCCTCGGAAGATCTGGCTCGATCGCACACCAAGGGGATTCTGTAACGTTGGAGAGTCACAGGAGGCGATTGAAAGTGCCAGGAAGTTCATTGAGGCAGTCGTCGGAATTTACGAGCCGGGGTTCAAGCTCAAAGATCCGAGTTAAGCTGTCTGTGGATCAGCGTTCTGGCGTCCCGCACGTCGGGTCCAAGCCGTGCACGGCTGATCCGCGCCCGGAGTAGTGAAGGCTGTCTTAGGAATTCAAGCGTCGCTCCGGTGCTGGTAATGACCGTCACTGAGACTTGTTTCCGCACAGCGATGGAGCAAAAGAGACATGTTTTCCGCTGGTAACTGCGCCCGCGGATACCCACCTAAGGAAGCCCTGTGCCAGGAATGTGTCGCGCCTAGGCTGAGTGTGCCGTAATTGTGGTGCGCCGTGAAAAGGCGCGGTCCCTCAGTGGGTTAGAGCCCACCCGGCAACTTTCGCTCCAGCCGGTAGCCATCGGAGCGGTCGTGGAGGAAACGAAGCGGCCGAAGCCTTCGGTGTAGAGGATCACATAGGTGATCTGGCGAGCACGCAGACCGCAGCGATAGCGAACGCCGTGCAGGCCCCGAAAGGGCTGATGTGGAAGCCGACCCGGCCACAAAACGGGGAAGGCTGCGATCGTCGGGGAAGCGAGCGAAGAGGGCACCCGAGGATTCCACCGGGGTAGTGGCGGCGGGATGCGTGCACAGGGGGATCGTAGCAATACGGGAAGCCCTATGGGGTGAGCGGCAGACGTGGCCGGTCAACGGAGGATCCGTGAGGATCAGACCCGGCTTCATGGGGTGGCGGATGGGCCCGTACGACCGATGAGACCAGTGTAATGCTGGTGGAGGAAAGGGGCCCTGGTTCAGGGTGAACGCAAGAAGTGGTGAAGGACGCAGGAGATTGGATCAATGATCCTGGAACCTCCGGTTAGTGTTCAGAAGCTACAGGCGGCGTTACAGGCGAAAGCGAAGGAAGCGCCTGGCTATCGCTTCTACCTGCTGTACGACAAGCTGTATCGCAAAGACGTTCTGGAGTACGCCTATCGGTGCTGCAAGGCCAACGCCGGCGCGCCGGGGGTGGACGGACAGGATTTTGCGGACGTCGAGACGTACGGGGTCGAGCGTTGGTTAGGTGAACTGGAGGAGAAACTCCGCAGGAAGACGTATCGAGCCGAGGCAGTGCGACGCGTGTGGATACCCAAGGCGGACGGCAGCAAGCGGCCGCTCGGGGTCCCCTGTATCGCTGATCGGACGGTGATGACGGCTGCGGTGGCGGTGCTTGCACCGATCGTCGAGGTCGATTTGCCGGCCGAGCAGCACGGCTACCGTGCGAACTTCAGTGCCCATACGGCCGTGCGCTCGGTGCGCGGTCTGCTCAACACCGGTCATACGAAGATTATCGAAGGGGACTTGGCCGGCTACTTCGACTCTTTACCGCATGCCGAGCTCCTCAAATCGGTGGCACGCCGGGTCTCTGACCGGCACCTGCTGCATCTGATCAAGATGTGGCTGATCGCCCCGGTCGAGGAAGACGATGGCAGAGGCGGCAAGAAGCGAACGACGCCGGGCAAGGACAGCGGCCGTGGGGTGCCACAGGGCTCTCCGCTCTCGCCGCTCCTCGGTAACCTGTACATGCGCCGGTTTGTGCTGGGATGGAAGCGGCGCGGGGTCGAGGACAGGCTGCAGGCGAGGATCGTCTCGTACGCCGACGACTACGTCATCTGCTGCAAAGGCGATGTCGATGAGGCATTGGCCGAGATGCGAGAGATGATGCGGCGGCTGAAGCTGACGATCAACGAAGCCAAGACC
>Ga0070741_10007272_pt1 | contig 23035 bp, 28 predicted proteins | sample Coa_R1_4_FD_66440 | JGI IMG/M metagenome (GOLD analysis project Ga0070741, IMG submission 66440) | Surface soil microbial communities from Centralia Pennsylvania, which are recovering from an underground coalmine fire - Coalmine... | ecosystem: Environmental > Terrestrial > Soil > Unclassified ... | reverse complement strand
ATTCGTCAGCTGCCACTGCCCGTCAGCGATGTTGTTCCAGTTCGACGAGCCGTTGAACTGGATGGCTCCGGTATTGCCGAGCGAGATCGTGCCGCCGCCACCTTGGCCGATCGAGCCGTAGGTGGTGCCGTTCATGCGGAAAACGATCGCCGACAGCGAGCCGCCGCCAGCGCCACCGACGATCAATCGATCGGACGTGTCGACGTAGAGCACCTGGAAGTCGGCCGTGTTCGCGGTATTCCGAATCACGATCGCGCCGCCGGTGTCGTTCGGCAATCGCACGGCGCCCGCGCTGGCCGGGTTCGTGCCGATCGCCAGCGATGTGCTTGTAATGGCTGCGACGTTGATCCCCGCGTAGGCCGAGTCGTCCGCCAGCCTCGCATCCCACGCCGTCGCGTTGCGCTTCCACCGCGGGAACGAGGCGGTCGATCCGCCGCCATACAGATCGGTCGTCGTGACGCTCGTCAGCGTCGGCGTCGCGCTCCACGCTGGCGCCGCACCGACACCACCCGACACGAGAACCGATCCTATGGCGACGTCGGCGAGCTTCGCGAGTGTCGCCGTGCCGCTCGCGTACAAGAGATCGCCCACGGCGAAGTTCGTCAACGCGCCGATGCCGCCGTTCGCCGGCGTCAGCGCTGTGGCGAGCGTCAGTGATGTCAGCGACGGCGACATCGAAAACGACGCGATCGTGCCGGCACCAGCGCACACCAGCACGCCTTGCGCGGCCGTGATCGCGCCGAGCGTCGTAGTGTTGGTCGCGACGAGGATGTCGCCCGTCGTCGCGCCGGCGAGCTTGTGCGCGGCGTTCCAATTCGATGGCTGGACGAGGGTCGCGTCAGAACCGTCTGACTTCGCGGAAACGAAGGCGTGCACCAGCGTCAGGCTCATCGTGCGCCTCGCATCGCGTGTCGAAGGTCACCAGGCAGCGATCGGAACTGCACCTGCATCATGTCGATGAACGGCTTCATCGCGGCCGACACCGCGCTGTGCATGGCCGAGTGGAGATCGGCGGTTGACAGCCCGCCGAGCGTGCCGCTCCGGAGCGCTGATACGCCACCGGCGCGATCAAATGTCTGCGTGTCAGCCACGGTGAGCACGCGTTCACCGGGCGTGAGCATCGCTGGCACCGTGTCGGAGCCTCGCGGCGCAAACACCGACAACGGATAGACGCGTCCGCCGTCGCCGAACGCCTGAATGATGCCGCCCTCGGCGTCATCGTTGGGATTCTCGCCAGGTCCTCCTGAGCTGCCGCTCGCGCCAGGCAGGAGGCTGCCCAGGAACCCCCAAAAGCCACCACCGCCACCGATGCCGGCGAGCTTCGCCAGCAGCGACCCGAGCTGCGATTCGAGCGGCGCGAAGAACCCCTGGAGGACGTTCGAGAGCATGTCGGCAAAGATCTTTTCGACGTCTGTCTTCAACAGGCCGAAGATGCCGGCCGCCGCCTGGTGAAAGTCGCCGGTCTTCGACAGGATCGTCGCGAACGTGTCAGACCAGCCACCTTTGCCGTTCGTGAGGTCATCGAGAAGCTTTCGCGTGTCCTGCGCGTATCGATCATTCGCCAGATAGACGTCATGCATCTTCACGTCGGCCAGTGCCGAGAGCGCGTCGTAGTAGCCCTGATCAACGATGCCGGCCTTGATGGCCTTGTCGACCTCGTTGTCATACCAGCGCTGCACCTGCGCGATCTGGTACTCGGTCGTGCTGAGCGTTTTCTTCCCGACGTTGTCGTAGTACTGCAACCAGAGCGCGTCCGTCTTGTCGGCGACCTGCTGGTCGTTCTTCGTCTTCGCGTCCGCGCGCAGCCCGTCGTACTTCGCATCGATCGCCGCGAGCATCTCTTGGAGCTGCGTCTCATCGGTGATCTTCTTGGCCGCCGCGTCTTTTTCTCCTTGCTCCTGGCGCGAGAGTCTGGCCAGCTCGAGGTCCAGGCCGCGGAGCCCGTTCTCTTGCTCTCTGGCGAAGGCGTCGTCCCATACGCGGCTGATCGTCGCTTCAGTGGCTTGCCACGACCGTGCGTAGCGCTCGTTGCCCCTCACAAGCTTGTCGATCGCCTCGACCTGCGCCGGCGTCAACACATCGGAGTAGGCTTCGGCGAGGTCACTCACCTTCGCTCCGGCCTCGATGTAGTAGGAGATTTGGTCGACGAGCGTCGGGTTGATCTGCGAGACCGTGTCCTCAACGCTCTCGCCGATGGAGTTCAGATTCGCCCACGCGTTTGCGAACTTATCGACCTTGTCTTTTCCGCCCTCGACGTCGCTTCCGATCCCACCGTATGCGTTGTGGCTCTTATCCGCGAAGTCGGCGATCTCATCAACGGCCTTCGTGAACCCGTCGTGAAAATTGCTCTTCACGTCGGCGACGCCGGCGCGGAGGCCGTCAAACAGCTGCGCGTGTTTCGCCGCGGCATCGAGCGCGCCATCGCTCTCCGCGCGCAGCCCTTGCTGGAAACCGGTGATCCAGGTGTTCGCGTCCTGCAGTGAATGCGACAGCCCATCGAAATCGCCGCGCATGCCCGGGATCTTGTTTGCCGCGTCGACCGCCGACTGGAGGAACCCGACGAATGCGGAGGCGACCCCGACGATCTTCGCTTCGATGTCGAACAGCATCGCCTTCGTACCTTGGAAGGCGTTGTCGAGGAACTGTGCGGTGTCGATCGCCACGGTCGACCAGTCGAGCATCTTCATGATCACGGCCTCGACGTTCGCCTTGAGGTCGATGACTGGATGCCCAGCGGCTTCGACGCCGTCGTGAAATTCGCCCGACAGCAGCTTCATCAGCGCGACGAGCGCTGGCAGGACGGTCGCGCCCACTTCCATGCCGACCGCCTCGAGCTGCATCTGGAACGACTTGAATCCGATCTCCGCGGCGTGCGCGGCCGCCGCCGTTTCGGTCGACATGACCAACCCGAGATCATTCGCTTCCTGAATCAGGTCCGTGATGCTCTCCTGGGTCAGGCCCGCCATGTCCTTAAAGCCCTTACCGAACACCGCCATCCCGATCGCGGCCTGATCGGCGCGATTCGGAATCTCTTCGAGCGCCGACATGATGTCGATGAAGGCCTCGTCCGGCTTCTCGTTCTTCAGGGTCTGCATGTTCAGACCAAGGAGATCGAGATGTTTCTGAAGCTCGTCCGCCTTCTGACCGCTCGACCCGAGGGCGACCTCCATCTTGTAGAGGGTGTTACCGAACGAATCGAAGTCGATGCCGGTCTGGGACGCGACATAGCGAAGCGCCGAGAGGTTCTCGACCGACGCGCCCGTTTTGAGCGACATCTCGTACAACGAGTTGCCCGTCTCGATGGTGTGCTTGACGAGATCAGGGAAGGCGTCGATGCCCTCCTTCACGACGTTGATGACTTCGCGGATCGCGTCGCGCAGGAGCACACCCTCGGCGACACGGGCCACAAAGCTGGACCCGAGTTCGTTCAGGCCGTTAGTCAACCGCGCGAACAGGTCGACCGCTCCGTCGTCTTGCGCCGATACGACGATCTTGGCTTCAGCCATTCTCTGTGTCCGGTACGTCAGCCTTCGGTCTCGGTCTCACCAGGTCCTCGTGCACGCGTCGAAGCAGTGCGATCGCGTGCGAGTCGTGGCTGTCTCCCCGTCCATCAAACGGGGCGATCGGTTGCCACCAGTACCGACCGTCCGCATTCATCAGCACATGCGTGTCATCGAACAGCTGCAGCAGCCTCTCGACTTCTGGCGTGAATGCCAGCACCGGGCACGTCGTCGTCGTGACTTCGCTCCTGATGTGGTCATGTCGCGTCGCCTTCCAGATCACCCGAGGGCGACCGCGACGTCCTTGTTCTCGGCCGTCGCAGCCGCGCTCGCCGCAGTACCCGAACTTGCGGCACTTTCCACAGTCGATCCCGGTTTGTCCCCACCGCGTGCCGGGATCGACGCTTCCGAGCCACCAGCGGAAGCGCGCGGCGAGTTCAAGTTTTTTGCGAGGCTCGGCATCACGCGGTTTTCAAGGATGACGGCCGCCGCGAGTGCCGCGAGTACGTCTTCGCGGTGCACGAACAGTTCGATCAGACCGGCACCGGTCGTCACGGACTGTCCGCGATCGACGACGACACCCTCATCGAGAGAGATAGCGTCCGCAATCACTTCGCGGAGAAACATCGACGAGCGCTCACGTCGCGCCTGGCGCTCGTCGTCGGTCTCGGTCGTGCCGCGCGGCGGCTGCAGTTCCATCGACCGCTGGTAGAGGCGGTCGGCTTCATCGCGCGGATACCGCTTGATCTTGAGCGGCAGTTCACGGTCGAAGATGGTGACGGTTGCGTCGAAGTAGTCTCGAAACTCGAAAACGGGCGGCATGCAGTCCTTTCGCGCGCGTGGCGCGCTGTAGTTGAAATCCGATGGACTGTCGGTTGCGCCGCCTGAAGGTTCGGCGCCCTTCGTCGTGAGAGGTGACGTCGGGCGCCGCGCGGGACGCAGAGCTGTTGGATGCGCGTGATGAACGGCTTACGCCGCCGCCACGTAGAACTCGTCGTTGCCGGCGCTCGCGAGCGCGACGGCGTTGAAATCCCAGTTGTTCGTCTCGTCGGCGTCGCCGATGTCCGGCGGCGCCATGATCTGAAGGTTCGGCAGATAGAAGCCCCAGATCTTGGTCGCCGACGTGCCGATCTGCAGCATCGCTGCGTTGATGGAGGCCGCCAGGGACGGCGTCCACAGCGTGAGATCGTCGCTGACCTTCGCGTTGATCTTCACCGTGACGGCGCGCTTGCCCTTCCGGAACATCGCCTTCGCTTTGTTCGTGCCGAGCGCGGTGTTCTGCAGCTCTTCGCCGTTTACGACGTCGATCTGCATCTTCTCGATCTCGTACAGCGTCGAGCCCAGCTGGAAGTAGCCAGTCAGACCAGACGGGATCGCGTTCTCGGCGCCGACCGTCGTGAATCCACCGGGCTGCGCTTGTGGCGTCCAGGTCCCGAACGTGCCGGCGAATCCCTGCGCAGGGCCGCTAAACTGAATCATCGGCTCGAGGTTCGAGTCGAACATGAACGAGATCTTGTCGATCGCGCAGCCGAGCATTTCGCGCGCCGGCGTCGATGCGGACGGCGCTTGCGGGTAATGTGCGATGTCGAGCGATTTCGGCAGCGTAGTGCCGAGCGCGTACCCGATCGTCCCCTTCACGGTGTCGCTCGCGGCGCACGTCGCCGGCAACGCCGGCGCCCACGTCAACGTGGTGCCGGAGACACCGGTCAGCCACCGGAGGTAGGTGCCAGGTGCCGATCCGCCGAGGACGCCGATTTGGATCGGCTGGCCGACGGCCAGACCTGTCGCAGATGCGACGACGGCACCAGTCGCGCTCGCTCCGCTCGAGACGGTGGTCGACAACGTGACGTTCGTCGCGGCGTTACCGAGCGCGTTCTTCAGCACCAAGTCCGCTTCCGGCAGCGTGTTCAACGTGCCGCTCGGATAGAGCTGCGCTTTGACGTCGAAGCTCGCCTTCTGTCGGCCCACGAGCATTACGCGCTGGCTCGGATCCGTGTGCCGCTCCGGACTCTTGCGCAGCTGCCGCGGATCCATCGACAACTTCTGCGACAGGTGTCGGAACGCGTTCGTCGCCTGCAGCGTGGGGGCCGTGCCGTACGACGACTCTTCCGCTACGTAAAGCTGTCCGGTGCGTCCTATGTACCAGTTGGTCATCGGCTACTCCTGCATCTCGGCTGGCGACGATGTCTCAGCGGGTTCATCCGCCGGAGGCGTGTCGCTGAACCAATCCGTTTCTTTACCGTGAACGGCATCAGCGACCGTGAACTGCTGCACTTCCGGTTGCTCCGGGACATAACCGTCGGTGCCAGGCTGACCTTTCGCGGCGACCGCCTCGCGCGCCGGCGTCAGTACGCGATCAAGATCGACCGGCATGCCTGGCTGGAGGTCGAGATATCCCCACGGCCCTCTGAGCGTCAGTTGCGCGGTGCAGTGCTTGATGTGTGGCATCGTCGTCCTATGCGTCCGGTTGCCCGTAGACGCGATGTGATCGCAGTTCGGTGTCCACGATCGCCCAGACCTGCGCGCCGTCGATGGCGGTCGAATAGGATCGCTTCGTGATGCGTGGCAGCACCTCGCCGCCGGCGCCATCTGTAATCGGCTTCGCGATCGCGCGCTCGACGTCGGCGAGACCTTCGAAGAACGTCTTCAAGCGGCTCTCGTCATCGGTCGGAACCGCATCACTGACCCAGTGAATAGTGATCGGTAAGACGACATCGATACGCTTCGCCGGCTTGTACTCCCACGTGTCGGGTTTGACCTCGATGATGACGAACGGGCGGAGACCGCCAGGCGCGATCAACGACTCGACGTCGCAATTCGGATCGAGCTTCACCGCCGAGGCCTGCACGTCGAAGTGATAGCCGCCAGCGACGCTCATCGCGCGCAGCGCGGTCTGCAGCCCGACGATCAGCGTGTAATCAAGCGGCTGCATCTTCGGCGTCGTTGGATTCGCCCAGCACGTCGGCCGCGGTCAGGCCAATCCGTCCGAGCTCGTGTTCAAAGTTGGCGTAGAAGGCTTCCTCTGCGCGCGCTTGCCCTTGCGCCTGATAACTGACAAACACCGTCGACAGGGCCGGGCCGAACAGTTCTTTGATCGGAAGACGGCTTTTCCCTTTACGGATGAACACGCCGCGGTGACCGCTCTTCATCGTCGCGATGAACGCGTTCGGAAAGACCTTGCGTCCCCCCTGGATCACGTAGCTGACGCCTCGACCTTTGCCGCGCGACGGCTCGGGGCCGCTCGCATGCAGGTCGATCAGACCTAGTTGCTTTTTCTTCGGTGAAACCATCGCTGACGGTGTGGCGTCTGACGCTGGATCGATCGGCAACAAGTCTCGCAGAGCACTCGCCTTGACGCCGAGATGCTCCTTGAGCAGCGTGATCATCACCGCGCGCCCGCTACCGATCGCACGGTTGAGCGAGCGCACGAGCGCCTGCCGAACGTTGACCGGCATGGCTCTGAAACTCTCGGCGAGTTCGATCAATCCCTCTGTGGCGACGGTGACCATCAGCTATGTCGTTTCCACCAGAATCAGTCGCATGTAATCGGCTTCTGCTGGGGCGTCGTATCCGTCGACGCGCCAACTCTTCGTCACCCCGCCGTCGATATCCGCGGCTGTGATGACCGTCCCTCGTGGAGCATTCGGTACGGTGCCAGACCGCGCAATGGTCATCACTCGCCGAGCGCCGATGTTTTGGAAGTCCGTGCCGTAAGGCTGGTCGTCGCGCTTCGCGACGTGCCAGATGCCGGTCGCCGCGACCACCGGTTCACCTGGCCGCGTCACGGTGATGGCGATACCGTGCGCGGCCAGATTCACCTTCAACATCAGCGCCCGCTGCGCGAGCGTCGGCATCGATTACGCCGTGATGCCGGCCGCGTGTAGCGTCGACTCGAGCGCGTTGACCTTCGTCGCGAGCTCCTTGATCGCGTCTCTGGCCGCGATGAGTCCCGCGTTGATCGCCGTGGCGTCAGCCGCGCTCGGATAGACCGATGAGCCGTTCCACGCCACCGACGGCGTAAAACCGGTAACGGCGCCGATCGTGCCGTCGGCTGCGGCGCCTCCGGAGTTGTCCGTCAGCTGGCCGACACGGGCCTGCTGCGTCGCTTCCTCGAGGCCAGGCACGCTTTCATTCAGACGGACGCGCACCGTGGCGTCGCCGCTCAGCTGCGCCTGTGTTGCGCCGCCGATCAGGGGTCCTTTGGTCGGATCGGTCGTGCAGTTCTTCGCGGTGTCGTCCCAATAGATCCGGTCGCCCTGATTCACGGCGCCGGCGGCTTTGGTGATATCCCAGACACCTTCGACGGCGAACTCACCCTGCGCGCCGCTCGCGACCGTGCCGAGCGCGACACCAAAGATTGATCCGACGAGCGCGCCCTGTCCCGCGTTGCGCTGATACGGCGCGGTGAGCGTGACGTGAGTGCCTTCCTGGATGTAATTCGTTGCCATCAGATAACTCCTCGCGGCGTTTCCCGGCACGCCGTGGCCACCCCTTCTGATGCCTTAAGGGCGGCCGAGCTATGCACTCGGTACCGCCCTCAGAGGCCAGCCGTCTTCAGTGCGCCTACGCGCCGGCGTTGGTCACCGCGCCGCGGTAGTCGACCGCCGCGACGCCGTAGTCGATTCGAGCTTTCATCTCCGCGCCGTCCACGCGCCAGCCGTCCTGCGACTCGAGCACCGGCGCCGTCTGCCCTTCGAGGAACGCCACTTCGAAGACCGGCGCGATGCCCGGATCCGCGAAGATGTAGCGGCGCGTGCCGGTGAGTCGCGGCGTGTCGATGACATCGCGGAACAGCCCGACCACCTTGTTCGGGATCTGCTGCGCCTTGCTGCCGCTAGCCAGGTTGTCAGGGTCGTACTGCGAGTTGTTGATGACGCGCGCCTGTCCACCGAGGCTAAGCGGGACCAAGAGCACCGCCGGACGCAGGTCGAGATACTCGTTGCCCCACGGATCCTTCTGGCTGCCCAACTTCACGCGGTCGGCATCGATCGCGGCCGCCGAGAGCGCCGCACCGGTGCTGACGTTCGACCGCGTGGCGTCGTAGAACAGCGGATGCGTGTCGCTCTGGGTCGGGCCGAGACCGCTGTTCTGTCCGAGCAGCGCGTAGACGTCCGTCTCGATCGACAGCGCGGCCGCACGGCCGAGCATCATCGGCAGGCGGCTGAACGCGTTCAGGTCGTCGTTGACGATCATCTGCCGCGAGACGTTGATGATGTTGCCCTTCGTTGACGCGGTGATGGTCGCCTTCTCTGCGTCCTGAATCGCCTTGTTCTTGAACTCGCCGTTTTCATTCAGCGAGTCGAGCGCGCCGAAGTTCCCCATGCGATACCGGTTCGCGGCACGGAAGTCGGTGACCGTGCTTTCCGCACAGAACCGGCGCCACGTATCCGGCGTCGTCGCGTACGCCGCCTGGAGGACCTTGTTCATCGTGTTTTCGAGCAGCACCGCGAAGTCGCTGGTCGACTGGGTGATCTGGCCGCGCACGAGGAATGCCTGGGCGACGAGGTCCATCTTGTTCATGCCGCGGACGCTGCGACCGGCGCGCTCGAGGCACATCCGCGCGAGGTCGAGCAGCGTCAGTCCGCGGAATTCGCCAGGGTCGATATCGCCTTCGACATCAGCGACCGCGATGCCGCGTTTCTTCATCGACTCCACGGCGCCGCGCACCAGCGTCGCCTGACCGCCCTTCATCAGCAGCCAATTCGTCGCGCCGCGCATGAACTTGTCCTGCGCGTCAGCGCCAGCCTGAATGTGCGGATCCGTGGGATCCTTGCGGTCATTCTTCTCGAGCTCGGCGAAGATCTCCGCGCGAGCCGCTTCGATCGCGATGCCGCGCTCGATCATCTTGTCAGCGGTCACGGTCTCGAGCTTGGCGATACGAACCGCATCACGAATGCCCTTGATGCGACAGCGCTCGGAGTCAGCGCCGGCTTTCCGTGCGGCATCCAGGTCGGCATCGGTGAGCGGCTTGTTGTCGCCGGCCGCTTCCATCGCGCGAATCTCTTCATCGAGCCCGCGCGCCTCGGCCATCTTGGCGTCGAACGCGTCGCGTGCGGCCTGGTCGGCGAACTTGCCGTCCTTACAGAGCGCCTGTGCCGCGCGGACGAGATCTTCTTTCTTCGTCTTCAGCGTCGCGAGCGGTGTGGCGGCCAGCAGGACGGCGCCATGCGCTGCATGCTGCGCTGCGAGCAGCGCGATGATCACCGCGAGGCATGCCAGCGCGATCCGCGGCGACCACAACGACGCGAGCCATGCTCTGATGGTTTGCCCGGCCTGACGAATCGCACTCATCGTGCGAATGCGCCACGGATCGAGTTCTGCCGTGCCGACGTTCCACGCACAGACCTTGAAGACGTTGGTCGGCATCGCCGCGAGACCCACGACGAATGCGACGAAGAAGGACAGGACAGAGAGATGCGTATTCATGTGCTCCTCGTTAGAGACGCGCCAGTTCGAGTGTCAACAACCGGAGACGATCGGCGTCATCAACGACGATGTCGGCTGATCGTTCGATATAGCAAAGGTTCAACGTGTCGCCGCTAGCGCTGCGCATTTGCGCGCCAGGGTCAGCGCCCATCGGGACGAGCGACAGTTCGTACGGTTCCCAGTCGACCGCGGTGCGAATCACCGGCGTCGCCGCCGTCGCCGCTTGCTCCTGGAACTTGTGGACGCGGTAGCCGGGACTGACGCTGCGGACGATCCCGTCCTTGACGTCCTGGAAGATCGCTTCGGCGTCAGGGCGGCGCGAGAACTTGATGCGCGCAATGCCGCGGCCGTTGTCAATCCGGGCGGTCCCTGGCACGACTGCGCCGACTTGATCGCTCCGAACCGAATCGCCCACGTGACCATCGAGCAGCGGCGCGCCAGCGTTGTAGCGACCCAAGCGCACCGACCGCGGGTCCATCGCCAATCGTTCGATCCACGGTCCGGTGAAGAGGGTGCGCCGCAGGACATCGGCACCGGTGGAGAAGATCACATCAACGGTTCGTTCTTGCTCGTTGACGCTGTCGATCGTGGCGGCACGCCACAGAATCGGAATTTCGACCGACCGTCCGAAAAGATCATGACGCTCGTGCACGTGTCAGAAATAACATCGTGCGCGGACGAAATGTTTTTTGGTGTTGATTTATTCGCCGGTGAGCGGTCGGCGCTCGAGCTCTTCGCGAATGACACGCGCCAGCGGTTCATCACGCTCGCGCGCCAGCCGATCCAACCGATCGAACAGCGTGGGTGAGAGACGAATCTGGACGACTGGATTAGGGATGTCCAGCCGAGGCCGGCCGCGGCGCGTGCCGATGATCTGCCGGTTCGACAGCTCCATCTAGGCGGATCCTCCGTCCGGTGTCGACGTCGGCTTCGCTCCCTGCATCTGACCGGCCTGCGTCATTCGGCGCGGATCTGTATCGAGGATGAGCCCGAGCGCATCGAGCTTCGCGTTGTCCGCCTTGATTTCGGCGAACACTTCATCCGGGTCATAGCCACGCTCACGGATCGCTTCAGACAAGGTCATCAACCCGCTGCGAACGGCGCGGAGGTACGCGAGCGCTTCCTTGTCGAGTTCGATCATCGGCATCGGCGGCGCCGTCCACCGGACGTCCGGTGTCGGATCGTCGATCGGCTGCATCCCGAGGATGCCGGCGGCCTCGAGCGCCCAGTTCCACACCGGATCGCAGAACTGCGGCACGATCAATCGCCAGCGCCAATCCTCGACATGGTCCCAGTGCCGCAGCCGCGACATGCGGGCCGCGCTGAAACTCATATTGGTGTAATCGGTGGTGATGTCTTCGTACGTGACACCGATTCCAGCGGCGATCGCACGCAGCGTCACACTCGTGTACGCCTGATACTCGCCCACGCTCGGCGGCTGCACCACTTCGACCGATCGACCGGGTGGCACGTTGAGGATGGCGCCTGGCTGCAGCGTGTCGATGCCGGGATTCGTCGAGTCGTCTGCTGTGCCGAGCGGCGCGCCGGTGCCGTCGACGTCGCTCGTGATGACGGCGAGGCACGCCGCGATCTTCTGCTTCATCAACGTCGCGTCTTCGAACTCATCGAAGTCTTTGAACCGGACGAGTGAATTCGCAAACCACGACGCACCGCGCACTTGCCCTGGCCGTGCGGCCTGATAGATATGGAGGATATCTGTCGCCGGGATGCGCTGCGACGCCGGAAACAGCGCCGCGGTCATCGTGCTGAAACTTAGGGCACCGGGATGCCGCGGGAACAGCCAGTAGGCGACGCGGTTACCGAGCTGATCAAATTCAACCCCTTGGATGATCTGGCCACCGTTGCCGAGTGGCGTCGTCCGTGCGGAGTCGAGAAAGTCCGCCTCAAGCACCTGCAGTTGGAGCGGAATTGTGACGCCATCGGTCAGTCGGCGTCGGCGCCGGCGCACGAGCACTTCACCCGATTCCGCGACAGAACGGATGATGAGTTTCTGAAGGCCGTAGAAGTCGTGACGGCCGTCGGCGTCGCATTGCGTTGAATCCGCCCAGGCCTTCCACATCTGGAACCATCGGTTCTCAGTACCGCCGCCTTTCATCTTCGCGACGATGCCTGATCCGATCGCGTGATCGACGATGGTCGAGAGCGCGGCTTCAGCATATGGGTTGTTGCGCACCAGGTCTCGAGCCGCATCGCGAACCTTTGCGAGCGTCGCTCCGGCTTGGGCCGTGTTCGCGTCGCTGCCCTGGCGTACCCAACCCGACGTCCGTCGCCCGGTCGACGCCGCTTCGTAGTGACGCACCACTACGTCGGTCGCGACGCGCGCACGGACACGCTGCAACTGCACGCGCGGGGCGAGGAATCCGAGCGCGCGATCAAGCCAGTTCTGCGACACCGACGGCATTACAGCAATCCTTTATTGGTTGCCGCGAACCGGGTGCGCGTCTGTCCAGCGGCCACCGAAATGGATTGCTGCATGACGGCTCGGAGTTCGAGGAGTTCTTTCAATGGGCGGAACTTCGTGGACTGATCGCCTGACGTGGTGGCTTCAGCTGTGCGGATCGCCGCGATCTCAGCATCGAGCGCATCGATGTCGGCTTGCGAGTACGCCATATTGGTGGTTGGGACGAGCCGCCCGTTGTCAGATTCGCAGAGGGATGTGATCAGCACAACCCTGTTTGTGATCCATGACGACGTTTTCGACGACGAGGATCAGTCCGAGCGCGAACGCGACATCGACGAGGGTCTGCACGCGTACATTCCCGCCGTGCAACGTCCGCGCGATCGTGTGGCGGCCGTAACCGGCTCGCTCCGCGAGGTCATCGATCGACAAACCCAGCTCCACCCGCCTGGCCTCGAGCTGCGCGGTGAACGTCATCGCTTCTTCAACCAATCGTCGCGGCGCGGAATCCATCCGGGTCGCGCTGGCGGCGTCGACGCGGGCGGCGCCGGCGCCGCAGTCCGCTCGCCGTCCGGTGGCGGCGGCTTGTTCACGCCGAGCGCCTTCTCGAGCCGCTGCCAATCGGTCTCCTGGAAGCGATCGAGCCCGACCACGCACGCGGCATCGCGTGCGTACAACCTAGTGTCGAGATGGTGATTCTCGCGACCGGGAATCAGTTCCCACGTGTGGGCAACGAACCCTTTGCGCGACCGGTGCGGCACGAGCTGCTCGGCGGTGAGCTGTTTGAAGAAGTCCTCGCCGTACTGCGGGAAGTGACAGTAGCCAGGCGGCATTCGCTCGCCGGCGGCGAGTTCTTCATCCGTCGGTGTCTTCAGCCCAAGCCATCCGTAGAACTCGGTCTTCGCCATGTTCGTGGCGACCGGCCAGACCTTGTACCCGCGTTTCAGTTTCTTGCCGCGAACCGTGATCTCGACCGGCGACGGCGCGCCAACGAGCACGTTCGCGACGTCGATACCCTTGACGGCGATGACCCGCGTCATCGGGTACGCGCGCGCCCAGTTGTAGACCGTCTGCGTGTTGAAGCCGCTGTCGATCGCGAGCATCACGATCGGCAGATCGGCGCCGCTCGCGTGGGGATACGTGCGACCGAGCAGCGCGTCGAGTGCCTGCCACGGTCCGCGGTTCGTCAGGTCTGACGTGTTCCCCGGGAGGATGCCGGCGTCGATCGACCAGGAACATTTGCCGCGGCCCCAACCGACCACTTCATAAATCAGCCGGTCCTTCTGAACGTCGACGCCGGCGGTGAGGAACAGCGCGTCGGCTGGCACGGACCCGATCGCGTAGGCCTCACGGCGCTGATAGAGCCGTTCCCACTCTGGCGCTTCGCCGCGTTCCTTCCAGGGAATACCCAGCGCCGTGTTGACGAACGTCTTGAGATGCTCTGGGCCGGCGTGCTTCGCCTCGACGTACTCGACGGAGAGCTGCCCCCAGCTGGCGTTGGGCGAGAAGCTGTACGCGGCCCAGATGTGGAAGCTCGCGTGACCATTGAACGGCTCCGGCACCGGGTCGTCTGGGAATTGCGCGTGCGGACCAGGGCGCCACTCACCGGCGGTCACCATGTCGCGCTTATGCTGGTGATCGATCTCGGACCCGCACTCGATGCAGACGAAGATCGCGAGCTCCGGCTTGTGCTTCGGCCACTTCAACTGCTTGAACTCGAGGACCTGAAAGAAGCCGCAGTGCGGGCATGGCACGTAGTAGCGACGCTGGTCGCCGGCGTAGAACGATTGCTGGATGCGGCTGCGCCCGTCGATCGTCGGGGTGCTGCCGTCGATGACCTTGCGGTCCCAGTAGTACTCGGTTCGCCGGATACCGAGTTGGATCTGGTCGCCTTCACTGCCGGCGCTCGGCGGGTAGCCGTCCGTCTCATCGAACGCGACCACCTTGCGCGAGACACGGCGGAAGCCGCGACCGCTGTTTGCGCCGACCACAGACAGCGATCCGCCGGGAAACTTTTTCAGCAGGATCGTGTTGTCGCTGTCGCGCGTCTTCGATTCAGGAATGATCGCCGCGAGCACCGGCACATCGCGCAGCATTGGCGCGATCTCTTCCTTCGAGTAGCCCTGCGCGTCCTCGATCGTCGGCTGGACGATCATCACCGGACACGGATCCTGATGAACGTAGTAGCCGACCGTCGCGTTGAGGATCTTCGTGTACCCGACGCGCGCGCTCTTCATCACCGAGACGCGCCAGACCGTTGGATCGGTGATCGCGTCCATGATGCCGCGCTGATACGGCAGCGTGCGCCAGCGGCCAGGCTCGGCGGCGGATTCCGCAGATAGATAGAAGTGTTCGTCTGCCCACTCGGACAGCTTCAGCCGCGGCGGCGGCCGCCAGGCGGCACGCGCGCGCGCGAACAGCGCGCCCGGGACGTCGCCGGCGACCGGTTGCGGCATCATGACGCGCGTTCCGCTGGCGGATCGTCCGTGCCAGCCAAGTCTTCGAGCGCTTCACGAACCAAGTTGTCGAGGGTGACGACGTCGGCATGCGTCAGATGCGGGATCTGCGCCTTCGCCTTCCGCGCCAGGCCGAGCAGCTTCGTCCGACAGCGCGCGTATTCGTCGACGATCCGCGCCTCGACATCCTTCGCATCGACGAGCTCGCCGCGCTTTTCCATGAATTGGAGCTCGGCGAGCTTCGCCTTCCACGTCTTTTCAGCCGTCAGCGCGTCGTTGAGCGTCGAATAGAGCTCGCCGGGCTCAAGTTCGCGCCGTTCTGGGAGGTCGTCATCAGCCGGCGCGGCCGATTGACCACTCGGTGCCTGGCGCTTTGGCTCGATCGACGGTTTCGGCGGGCTCGGCGGGCTGGGCGGCGCCGGCGCCGCGGCCGACGACTCCGACCGCGTCTTCGTCGGTGCTTTGACGGCGTTCGTGTTCGCGGCCCATTCCTGGTCGGCGAGATCGAAGTCGACCCCGACGATTTTGCCGTCGACGCGCTTCACCGACAGCTTCAACCGGCCAGAATCGATGGCTTTGGACACCGCAAACGGCCGGCAGCCGCGGTGTTTGGCGTACGCGCGGAGGCTACCGACCGCCATCGCGACCGACCGCCGGCAGGCCCATGACCACCTGACCACCTGACCACCGACCACCCGACCACCCAAAGTGACCACCCATCACGGACGTGGTGCCTGCTCACTTTGTGCGGTGCGTTTCCCCGCATTGGCCGATGCCCGGAAGAACCTATGGCACCCTGTCCCCTGCTGACGTGCTGCGCGCGCGTAGCGCTCGCGGCTGCGTGCGCTTCGTCGCCGACGACACAGACGACACTCGGTGCGCTTGTCGCCTCGCACGAGCCGACGTGGGCAGCTACGACACACTCCAGCGCGTCGGCGCTGCCGGAAGTAGCGGGAGTTGAAGCGAGCGAGACGGTCGATGCACCGCCGGCATCTCGTGTACGGTTGACCGTTCGGCGCGACGCCTTTGCGCCGACGCGCTGTTCCACAGTGCACGCAGATGCCTGATCGCCGACATCGCTCTCGGCGCTTCGCTTCGTACTCGCGCATATATTCGGTTCGGTTCGTCACGCTCCAACCTCATTGCCCCACGCGTCCCAGCCGTTGACGTGCTGGCGCGCGAACATCTCGAGCCGCGGTTCAGGACTTACGAGTTCAGCCATGCGACGCAGGTCAGGCGGTTTGACGGAATGTTCAGTGCGCGGCGCGATGAAACCGGTGACGCCCTGCGCGCGCGAACCGTCAGGCCGCGTGCGATACGGCAGCTGCCCGCGCACGCCGAACAGACAGTGCTCGGTGATGCCGCGAAAGTACTGGCCGATCCCGAAGCGGTCTTTCATCCACGTGATGGTCGTCACGTAACGGAACGACCACGCCTTCATCACGAATAGACCGTCCTCGAGAAAGTTATTCGTGACCCAGAGATAGAGATGCGCGTTGGCGGCCGCCCACTTCGGCACCGGTAACCCGGCGATGTCTTCCGTCGACATCAGGTCGTAGTGCCGGTTCGCACCGCGTCTGATGAGACCGCCGCCGCGTTCCTGCCACGGTGGATCCGCGATGATCGTCTGATACTCGCCGGCGCGCGCCGGCGGCTCGACTGCGGTGAACAGCGCCGTCTGAACTGTCACGCGAACGCCTCGGATTTCACGCTGATGGCGATCGCGACCGGACGCACCCAGACCGGCGTCGCGCTCAGCTGGAACGTCTCACCCGCCCACGCGAGCAAGAGCGTCTGCGCCATGACGGACGCAATCGCTTCCGCGGCGTCTGGCGGCACGGCGTTGCCGATGCGTTCGCGCCACGCGGAATCTGACGAACCGTATAGCTCGAGGATTTCGTCCGCGTCGACGAGGCTTTGCAGCGCGGCGAGCTCCAACGTGGTGAACGGTCGGTGATACGTGCCGTCGAGCGCGCGAATGACCGCGACGAGACGATCGTTGGCTTTCGGCAGCGCAGGACTAAAGGCCTGCCCTACGCACTCGCGCGGATCGGCGACTGACCAGCGGCCGTTATCGTGTCCCGCGTGCGCGGTGACGGCGCCGCTCGACGCGTCGAACGGCACGACGCCATATTCGCCGCTCGTCTTGTAGACGTCCTTTCCGTCGCGCGCGTACAGCGGCCGAGGATCGGCAACACAGAGCGCGCCTCCAGAAGGATGATCACCGCAGCTGATCGTTTTGGACGATCCATTGAACGGCGTGACATGCAGGATGTTGTTGTGCGTCGCTGGACCGAAGCTAGTGCGAGGATCGGCAACTGCGACACCCATCGCAGGTCCGCCGTTACCAGTGATGGCCTTTCCGGTCTCGTCCCACGGCACAATCCGGTAGACGCTGCTGAACCGAGGCTTGTCTGATAGCCGTGGATCGGCTACCGAGTACTTCCCCTGACCTGGCGCGCGCACGCCGATGATGGTGCCAGCCGTCTCGTCGAACTTGATGACACCGAGAGCGCCGCGATCGGCGTCGAGCTGCGGCCGAGGATCAGCGATCGACAGCGCGCCAGATCCGACGCGATCGCTGCCGGTGACGACATGCGCCGGTTCGTCGAACCGCTCAACGCGCATCTTGCCGTAGTGCTCGCCGAACGCTTCGTATCGAGGGTCAGCCACCGCATGCGGACCGCCACCGACTTGCATCTGGCCACTGACGACGCCGGTTGGTTCTTCCCAGCGACGGACGCCGATCTGCTGATACTCACCGGTGTAGCCGCTGCGCGGGTCGGCGACGGCATGCGTGCCGTTCGTTGGTCCCGATCGGCTCGTGATCGTGTTCGCGGTGTCGGTCCACCGCTGCACGCCGAGCGCGGTCCGATACCACTCTGTGTCCGGCTCGAGCCGAAAATGCAGGTCCGGCACTTTGCAGCGATCGACGAGATCGACGCGGCTGTACGGTCCCGGCGGCAGCGACCCGCTGAACGCGTGCAGCACGGCTTCGCCGGCATCGCCGAACAGCGCAATGACTCGCTCGAGGAATCCGGGCGGATAGGCGCCGTACAGCGCCGTTCGATTGCGGTAGTCGTTGCCGATGACCCAGACGGCGTAGAGAACGTCTCGTCCCTGCTCGCGCACGACCCACGGCCACGATGCGTCGCGTTTCGGAAACGCGGCCTTGAACGCGTCAACACGCTCGCGCAGCGTCATGGCCATCAGTCGCCCGCCACCTTCAGATCGAGCTTCTTTGCGACGGTGCGATACATGGACTGCCGACCGGCGTCGTGCATGCGCTTCAGCGCGCGACCGACGATCAGGACGCGGTCTTCAGTCGGCTGGAGCTTGAGATCCTTCAGCACGTCGCAGGCGCGCGTCATCGCGTCGGCCATCGGCAGCGTTTCGATGGTCACCGCGACACCGCCGCGAGTTGCGACAGCACCTGCTGCGCGACGTCGTCATCCAGGTTCCAGATCTTCTGGAAGCCTCGACACGGCACCGGCTCGAGCAGCCGACGCAGGTTCGATGTTTTCAGGCCGAAGCGCTGCGGTCCGTAGTTACCGAACGCTTCTTCGCGACCGGAGAGATAGAACGGCCCGTCCGTTTGTTTGGTGATGTACTCGGTCGGCATGGCACGGTCGAACCGCACGACGCACACGATCGCGCCGAGCGGCAGCTTGAACTGCGTCGGCGGCAGCGTGTGGCGCTTCGGCTCGATGAGACCCGCCTCGGTCAGCACCGTGCGAAAGGGTTCTTCGAAGCACAGGTCTTGCTCTTCGCGGGTGAAGTGCAGCGCGGCGTGAATCGCCAGATCGTGTCCGTTCAATTCCGCCGGCGGACACCAGCTGCGCGTCTCGATCACCTTCGCACCGATCGCCATCAGCGACGCCCACGGTTGCCACAGGCTGATCGCTTTCATCGCCGCCTCCGACGTCGTCGCTGTTCCGGCGGCGTGCGCGCCCAGCGCTGCTTTTGCCCGTCAGACCGGTTGTTCTTCGCTTCGCGCCACGATTCCCATGCGTCGACCGGCGCCCGCTTCGCGCCGATGAAGAAACACGCTCGTTCACGCCGTGTTTCGATAATCAGGCAGAACTGATTCGCGCCCATCTTTTCGAGATGGACGGATTCGATCGGACCATGCGACGCGACGACGATTTCATCGAACTCGGTCTTGCCGCCTTCGAGCTGCGCGTGGCGAACTTCGATGGCTGGATTCGTCCCGCTCACGACGCGCGCGCCTCCAGCTGCGACCGCAGTTCCTTGATTTGCGATTTCAGCGCGGTGATCGATTCATCGTGGTTTTCCCGCCAGCGCTGCATGTAGGCCCGATGGCACTTTTTGCAGTAGGCCTGTCCTAGACGATCACGGTCACCGCCGCAGCCCGAACAGCGCTTCTCAGTTCCACGTGAAGTTCCACGTGCCACACTCATCGCTTCGCCCTCGCCGTCTGGATGGCGTTCTTCAGCGCGACGGCGGTCGTGTTCTTCTGGTCGTGCGGCCTCGGTGCCAGCATGGTGGCGATCTGTGGCTCGGTGCAGCCCGTGCAGACGGTGTCGGCGGTGAGGGTCGCGAGCAGCCCTTCTACGCCGCGCTGCGAACCGTCAGAAGCGTTATTGCGCCAATAGAAGACTTCGGTCGGCCCGATCACCCGCGAGCAATCTACGCACCGCTGTGCGTGCGCTTCGTGCAATCCGCGCACGGCTGGCGTGAAGTCCGCCTTCGGATCCACGCGCTGATACCGGCGTCCGGCCGCGTCGGTGGCGTCCACGATCATCGCGTGGTGTCTCCCGTCACCGGCTGCGGCTTGACGGTCAGTTCACGGAACCGCTCGAGAAACGCGCGCTCGGCTTGCCGCGGCTTCATCGGCACGATGGGGAACGGCAGGACCGGCTTGTCGCCGACCGACCAACCGTCCGGCATGTTGATCAGGTCGCGCTGTTCGGTGCGCGCGACCATCTGGTCAGCGGCCTTCACCAGTGGCGGCTCGTCGAGATCGAGACCGAACTGGATACAGACGGCCATCTGGACCGCCCGCTCGATCTCTCGGTAGCCGGCGAGATCGGTCAGGTGCTTTACCGGCTTCGTGATGTCGCAGAGGTAGGCTTCGCTCGCGTCGTGGAGCAGGCCCCACATCGCATGCTCGTCGCCGCAGATGTAGCTGACCAACACGCAGTGCTGCGCGACGGAGAAGAACTCCCGTACGTGACCCGCGTAGCGGCAGAGCATCGACAGCGCGTGCGCGATGTCTTCGATGCGCACGTCTTGCGGCAGCGGATTCAACGGCCAGAACGGTTTTCCGCTGAACGTGAAGATCCATTCGCGGTTCTGGATCAGGTCCGTGTTCACTTCCGGCCGCCCTTGCGTCGCTGCGCCGGCCGCTGCTTAGATGGCTTGACCGTCTTCCGCGTCCGCGCCTTCGCCCGATCCTTCTGCCGCGCCCGATGCGCGAGTTCGGTCAATTCATCCGACGTGCCGCTGAAGACCATTTCGCCGGTCGCCATGTTCTTGATGGTGACGTCTGCCTTCGGCTCGGCGTCGGTCATCATCGATTCGAGCGGGCCTGGAGGTGGTTCCGGTGTGTCGGCGGTGGACGGCAGCTTCGACGGCTGTTGCGGTGTCGTGTCGGTGTCCGGCTCGCGCATCGGCATGATGCCGCCGACGATCGCGTTGGCGAAGCAGTCGGCGTCGTAGGACTTCGTCTCGATGTTGATGACGCTGGCCGGATCCCAAATCTTCATCGTGACGGTGCGCGCGCCACACGCCTTCAGCGTCGAGAGCAGCTTGCGCAGCACGTCGATCGACAGGCAGACGCGCACCGCCGGTTGCCCGTCGTGGCGGCTGACCTTGTCGAAATCGATCAGCGCGTGTTCGCGCGGGTTGACGAGGAAGGTGCGCGTCGCATGCCCGTCGATCGTGGCGAGCGTCGCTTTGCCCTCGTCGTCCTTGCAGAGCACGATCTGTTCGGCATCAGCCTGCTTGCACGCGCTGACGAAGTCCTGAACGACGTCTGACGGCAGGATCGCCATCTCGGCGCGCATCGGCTGCAGGTCGGCGAGGCGGTCGGTGACGAACAAATCCGGCTCGCGCGTCAGCGCGTCCATGCGCAGCCACAGATGGCCGTCCGTCGCGGTGACCCGCCCGTCCTCGTCGATGTAGACCGATTTGAAGCGATCGTCAGCCTTCGGGTCGGTGCCAGCCGCGCGCGCGATTTCCAGTCCGATACGCTGAATCAGCATGTGGGTGACTTCTCCGATGTCGTGACTGTCGTGTGGTGCGTGCGTTCCGTTCGCACGTAGGCCTTCGTCGTCATGTCGTAGCGCATCGCACCGGGGTTCATCCTGTTGAACTCGTCGAGATCGGTCGAGGCTTGCGGCTTCGAGATGCCAAACTTGCGCATCAGATGGCTGCGACGGATGAAGCCGTAGACCAGCAACATCTCTTCGATCCAGTCCTGCCGCTGTTGCTGAAACCAGTTCATCGCGCGACCGCCTTTCGGCCGGCGATGACTGGCGTCGGTGTCTTCGCTGCGACGGTCGCGAACGGTGGCGCGGTAATCACGCGCCGGCGACGGCTCGGTCTGAGTTGTCGCCGCTGGCGCTGCTTGCGCGGCAGACGACGCACGGCGGCGAGCTGGCCGGATCCCGGCGACTGCCGGAACGCTGCGGCGCGCATGTTGAATCAATCCGACGTGCTTCAGCGCGTCGAGGATCGGCTTCACTGAAAAGCGCAGGTTGTCGTCGTCTTTGATGAAGCGGCGGACGTGCGGAGCGAACCGCGTCACCGCGACACGGCGGACCTGATCGCAGTGCCCCTGTCCACCAGGTAAGACCTCGTTCGAGACGAGTTCGCGGACGACGGACGACGCGCAGCTCGATGCGATGGCGTTGACGATGTGCGCCTGCCACCGCTTGCGTTCGCGGTTCTTCTCGCGCCAGTGCCGACCGAGATACGCGTTCGGCGACAGCAGCTGCCGCTGGATGCGGATCGTGATGCCGGAGGACGTCACCGTCGCGATCTCGGCGACGCGCATCGGCTGTGCGACCGGTGGCCGTCTCATGCGGACACCGCCTGTTCGAGCGTCCGTAGGAATTTGTCGGTGCAGATGCGGAGGACGACGGCCGCGCTGACTTCTGGAATGCGCAGGGCACGCGCCAACGCGATGCGCTCTTCACCGACCAGCGTGAACCGCTCGAACGCGGTGTCGGCGTCGCGTAACCACTCCCGTCGCAGCTGGAGCTGCTTCGCCGCCTCGAGGAGTTCGCGCGAGCCGGTGACACCGAAGGCGTCGCTGACCAGGTGCGCGGTCCAGATCTCTTTGCCGCGGACGCGCGTGCGGACCGGCGTGTCAATGACGATCACGACTGCGCCTCCAGTCGTGCGAACCCCGGACGTCCGCGGTAGTGCCGCGTGCCGGTTGGAATTGTGGCTTGCGTTTCTTGCACGTCGCGAGATGCAGGTCTTCGCGCGAGAGCAGTTCGAACTTCCGACCGCGGTCATCGACCTGCGTGTGGAGCGGTGCGACCACGCCGTTGAACGGCAACGATTTGCCACGCGTGGTCGTGCGCCAGATCACCGGCAGCTTGCAGAACTTGCATGTGCCAGCCGAGGCGATGTTCGCCCACACGTAGAAGCCGCCGCCCGCCGTCGCCGTCATGACGCTACCGCCTTCGGCGATTCGTCCCAGATGAGGATCGGCAACTTGAACCTGTCGCGAACGACGCGATCCATCGCGGCGTCGCGCGCCTTCGCGTACGCGTCGGGCTGCATGTTTTGGCGATAGGCGGCGAGTTCATCGGTGACCGCGGCTTCGAGCGCGGAGCGTTCCGGCGCGCTCAGCGCCTTGCGTGCGCACCAGAGCATGTCGGTATCCAGCTGCGCCAAGAGCCGCGGGCGGTTGTCTGGCTCCGCATTCACCGCGTTGAGAAACCGGACGCGCACGTATTCCAGTTCGATCAGGAATGACGCGTTTCCAGCCGCCAGATCGACGGATGTCCGAAGGCGTTGCAGCACACGCGTGATGTGCGTCGGCAAGTCGAGCGGCCGCTTCGGCGCCGGCGGCGCGACGATCGTCAACCCGCGGCGCGCTGGTGGACGACGGTTGTCGTAGTGGCCTTCGAGCACTTGCGCGGCGTGCGTCGCGTCGGCAATGAGCCAATCGAGCGTCACGGGTGCGCGACGGTCCGTGCGACCAGCGAGGTAATCCGACGCGCTGACGCGCGCGAAGACCTCGCGCCAGACGGCGC
>Ga0070741_10007271_pt1 | contig 23037 bp, 23 predicted proteins | sample Coa_R1_4_FD_66440 | JGI IMG/M metagenome (GOLD analysis project Ga0070741, IMG submission 66440) | Surface soil microbial communities from Centralia Pennsylvania, which are recovering from an underground coalmine fire - Coalmine... | ecosystem: Environmental > Terrestrial > Soil > Unclassified ... | reverse complement strand
GTGCCGGGCGCGGAGCATTGCGGCAGCGTGTGCCCGAGGCAGCCGGCCCAGCGGCGAACGAGGTCGAGCCACGACGACGTGCCGATGTCGAGCTTCGACGCCGGCGGGCCGAGCGACGCGAGCGCGTTCTTGAGCCCAGCCTCGCTGCCGAGGAACTGGCCGAACACCTGCACCGTCGGCCCTCCCGGGCCGGCGGCGAGGCGGCAGAGCGCGCCGAGCGCGTCCGGCTGGTGCGGCGCCCAGGCGAGAAAGCTGCCGACGACCTGCGCTGCCTGCGTCCACGGCCACGACGCGACGAAGTAGGCGCCCTGCGCGACGCGATGCGTGCGGAACGTCAGGCGCGTGACGATCCCGAAGTTGCCGCCACCCCCGCCGCGGCAGGCCCAGAAGAGATCGGCGTTGTGCTTCGCGTCCGCGACGCGCACCTTCCCGTCGGCGGTGACGATCTGCACCGAGACGAGGTTGTCGGAGGCGAGACCCCACGCGCGTGACGCGAGGCCGAAGCCGCCGCCGAGCACATGCCCGCCGATCCCGACGCTGGGGCATGTTCCCGCCGGGATCGCGACATTGTGCGCGCCGAGCGTCTCGTAGATGTTTCCCAGCCGCGCGCCTGGGCCGATCGCCGCGTGACCCGAGGAGACCGAGATTCCGGCGAGCTTCGAGAGGTCGACGACGACGCCGTTCGCGACGGTCGAGTAGCCGCCGTAGCTATGTCCACCCGACTTCGCGACGATTTGGACGCCCGTCGTACGCGACCAGTTCACGACGGCCGCGACGTCCTTCGCGTCCAGCGGCTGCACGACCGCGAGCGGCTTCGTCCCGTCGTACAGGCTGTCGAAGACGCTTCGAGCTGTGTCGTAGGCAGCGCCCGACGCCGGCGTCAGAACCGGCCCGCGCACCGCCTTGGCGAGCGCGGGGACAGGTGAAGCGCCGAGAGCGCGCGACGGGTCGAGCAGCCTGGGGAACGCGACCAGCGCGGCCGCGCCGAGGCCGCGCCGAACGAGCTCTCGGCGGGAGAGCGGCGTGTCTATTGCAGGACGGCGCGCGAGCTCTGGTGCGTGAGGATCTTCCGCTTCACGCGCTGCAGCGCGTTGTCGATGGTCTTCGTGTCGCACGCGAGCTGCTCCGCCATCTGCTCGTAGGACGAGCCCTCGAGGTAGAGCCGGAGCGCGTCCGACTCGAGCGGCGAGAGCGTGGTCGAGAGGCAGCCGACGAGCGACTGGAGCTCCTCCGTCGAGATCACGCGTACGGACGGGTCGTTCACCGCGGGGCCGGGCAGCGCGTCGCCGAGCGTGCAGTCGTCGCCCTCCTGGCCCGCCGGGGTGTGGCTGAACGAGACGTACGAGTTGAGGGGGGCGTGCTTGAAGCGCGTCGCGGTCTTGATCGCCGTGATGATCTGGCGGGTCACGCACAGTTCCGCGAACGACCGGAACGACGTCTCCTTGTCGGGCCGGAAGTCGCGCACCGCCTTGTAGAGCCCGACGAGGCCCTCCTGGATCAGGTCCTCCGAGTCGCCCCCGGCGAGGAAGTAGGAGCTCGCCTTCAGCCGCACGAACGACGTGTAGCGCCGCATCAGCTGATCCATCGCGATGGTCGAGCCGTTGCGAGCCTTGAGGACGAGCTGCAAGTCCTCAAGCTCCCGTTGAGCCTTTTGCGGCGAGCGGTGTGCGTATGCGGTGCGGACGGACACGGTCGAATACCCCCGGTTTGCGGACGGTTTACGGGTGAGAGCTTCCGTCCTGCACCACCGAAGTCTCACCCTGAAGTCGAGGTGAATGTAGCAGGGTCCTGTAAGGAGCACAAGCCCTATTTGCGGTGGACCCGCTTGCTCGTTTCAGCTGCCCCGCTGGCGCCGTGCCTCGTAGAGGAGGAGCGCGGCCGCCACCGACACGTTGAGCGACTCGATGCGGCCCGCGAGCGGGATCGAGACGAGCGCGTCGCAGCTCCTGCGGACGAGCGGGCGCAGGCCCTTCCCTTCGGCGCCGAGAACGAGCGCGACGCCGCCGCGGAGGTCGGCGGCCCAGAGCGACTGCGCGCCCTCCTCGGCTGCGGCGCCGAAGACCCAGAGGTCCGCGCCCTTCACCTCGTCGAGATAGCGCGCCAGGTTAGTCACGACCGCAACCGGCAAATGCTCGACCGCGCCCGCCGAGGCCCGTGCGACCGCGGGCGTCACCACAGCCGAGCCGTGCGCCGGGACGACGACGCCCGTCGCGCCGGCACCCTCTGCGCTGCGGCAGACCGCGCCGAGGTTGTGCGGGTCGGTGATGCGATCGAGAACGGCGAGGAGCGGCCGCTCGCCCGCCGCCAGCTCGTACGCGTCTGCATACGGGTATGGCTCGACGAGCGCCAGCACGCCCTGGTGATCTCGCGTCCCCGCGCGCTCGGCGAGCTCCCGGTCGGCCTTCGGCTTCGGCTTCGCCTCGGCGAGCCAGGGCTCGGCCCTGAGCGCGCGCTCGCTCGCCCAGACTTCGAGCACCTCGCGCCGTCCGCGCAGCGCCTCGCGCACCGCCTGGCGGCCGTAGACGAGGTCAGGCGTCACGAACGAGGAGGTAGCCGCCGGGCTCGTCGCGCATCTGCCAGCCGAGCGCCGCGAGCTCGTCGCGCAGGCGGTCCGACGTCGCGAAGTCGCGCTCGCCGCGGGCTCTGACGCGGGCTTCCGCGAGCTCGACGATCTCGGGCGGCGCCGCCTCGCGCTCGGCGAGCGACTCGAGGCCGAACACGCGCAGCCCGCGCCGCAGCAGGCCGAGCTGTCGCGCTGTCGCCCAGTCGTGAAGCACGGCGAGGGCGGCCGGCGTGTCGAAGTCGTCGTCGAGCGCGGCGGCGAACGCCGCCCAGCCCTCCTCCTCGACCGGCGCAGGCTCCTGGGTGAACGCATTTCGGAGCGTGTCGCGCCGCGCGGCCGCCTGCTGCATCAGCTCGTCGGAGAAGTCGATCGGCTTGCGCCACGACGCGGTGAGGAAGTAGACGAGGATCGTCTCCCGGCCGTAGCGGTCGAGCGTGTCCCGGATCGTCTCGAAGCTGCCGTCCGACTTCGACATCTTGTCGCCGCCGACCGGGCGGAGCAGTCCGTTGTGCGCCCAGATCTCGGCGAATCGATGCCCGAGCGCCTGCGACTGCGCGACCTCGTTCTCGTGATGCGGGAAGACGAGATCGAGGCCGCCGCCGTGGATCTCGAACGCAGGGCCGTACGCCTCCTCGGCCATCACCGAGCACTCGATGTGCCAGCCCGGCCGGCCTCGCCCCCACGGCGAGTCCCACCACGTGTCTTCCGTCGCCGGCTTGTTCGCCTTCCAGAGCGCGAAGTCGCGTGGGTCCTGCTTGAGCTCGCTCGGCTCTTCACCCTGCTCGACCTTGTCGGGCCGCTGGCCCGAGAGCCGGCCGTAGCCTTCGAAGCTCGCGACGCGGAAATAGACATCGCCCCCGCTCTCGTAGGCGTGGCCGCGCTCTATCAGCTGCTCGACGAACGCGACGATCTGCGGCACCACTTCGGTCGCCTTCGGCAGGCGGTCGGGCATCCCGAGCCCGAGGTCGGCGGTGTCCTCGAGATACCACCCGGTCGCACGCGCAGCGAGCTCGGCGCTCGCGCCGGGCGCAGCGTCGTAGATCTTGTCGTTGATGTCGGTGATGTTGTGGACGAGCTCGGCCTCGTAACCCGTCTCGCGCAGCCACGAGCGAAACCACATGCCGACGACGAAGGGACGCGCGTTGCCGATGTGCGCACGCGCATAGACGGTCGGGCCGCAGAAGTACATGCGAACCGGTCCGGGCGGCTGCGGCAGCTCGACGAGCGAGCGGGAAAACGTGTCGTACAGGCGCATCTGCTCAGGGTAGTGCGCGGCGGAGCGCCTCGTCACGCGGCAGCGCACGCACTACGGCCCAGAGCTCCGGCCCGCGCTCGGCACCGGTGAGCGCGACACGCAGCGCGCGCAAGTTGCCGCCGACCGCCTTCAGCTCGCGCACGAGCGACTTCGCCTCGTCCTTGGAGATCACGTCCGGCAGAGGGCTCCGCAGCTCCGCGAAGCGGGCGAGCGTCTCCGTGTCCGACACCTTCGAGATTTCGGGCATCGCCAGCACGGCTTCTGCGAGCTGACGGGCCTCGACGAGGTCGTGTGCCCCGCGCAGGAGCGGCGCCGCCTCGACCGGCACCCCCGCGCGCGCCGCGAGGTCGTCGTCGTCGAGGCCCGCAAGGATGTCGACCGAGAGCGACCGGACCCGTTCCAGGTCGAGGCGCACGTCGTGCCGTGGCAGGCCGAGCTCCTCGAGATAAGCGCGCACGGCCTCCGGCGGATAGCCCGCAGCGCGCAGCGATGCGACGGTTGCGCCGGCCGCGCGCTTCGACAGCTTCTTTCCGTCGGCGCCGACGAGCAGCCCGTGATGGATCACCTGCGGCGGCTCCGTGCCGAGTGCGCGGTGGAGCGATGCGTGCAGCTCCTCGTTGGCGCGGTGGTCGGAGCCGCGCACGACGTGCGTGATCCCGAAGTCAGCGTCGTCGACGACGCTCGCGAGATGGAACGTCGGGCGCCGGTCGTCGCGCCACATCATCACGCCTTCGAAGCGCTGCGGGAGCCCTGCCGCCCGCGCGGCCTCGAGGTGCCGCTCCGCGCGCTCGCTCTGCCGGACCGGGCCGTCGTCCCATGCGATCCCGAGCCACTCCAGGTCGTCGAGGATCGCCTGTTCCCCGCCGGGGACGTTCCGTGCAACGTCGGTGTCGTCGATCCGCAGCAGCAGCCAGTCGCCGAAGCCGCGGTTCGCGACCGCGCTCAGCGCGTTACCGACGTGCAGGCTGCCCGTGGGGCTGGGTGCGAAGCGGACGCGGACCATGAGCCGGCAGGCGGCGGTTGTCGGGCACGAGCAGCGAGGCGAGGGCACAGACGACGAGGAAGCACGTGGACATGACGAAGCTGATCGTGAACCCCGTGACGGTCGGCAAACCGTTCCGCACGTGATCGGCGAGGAACGTGGCTGTGAGCTGGCCGCCGAGCGCGCCGCCGACGCTTCGCATCACCGTGTTCATCCCGCTCGCGACGCCCGTCTGGTGCTCGTCGACAGCCTGGACGACGATGTTGCCGAGTGCCGCGTAGGCGAGACCGATCCCGATCCCGAGCAATGCCGAGCTGACCAGCATGTCGTACGGGTGCGCGTGCTGCAGAGCGAGCAGCGCGAACGCGAGCGCGGTCACAGACGACCCGGCGACGAGCGCGAAACGCGAGCCGAACAGTGCAGCGATCCGTCCGGCGGCGAAGCCCGCGACGAACATCCCGATCGTCGACGGCAGCAGGTAAAGGCCGGAGGCGACGATCGAGGCGCCGAACCCAAAGCCCGTGCTCTTCGGCAGCTGCGCGAACTGCGGGAAGACGATGAACGACGCGTACATGCCCGCGCCGAGCAGGAACGCCGCGAGGTTGGCCGCCCAGATCGCGCGCACGCGCATCAGCGCCATGTCGATCAGAGGCTGATCGCTGCGCACCTCGACCGCGACCCATGCGGCGCAGACGGCGGCGCCCGCTGCGAGCACGACGAGCGTCTTCGCAGATCCCCAGCCCCACACCGTCGTCTCGCTTACGGCGACGAGCACGAGCGTCATGCCGGCACCCATCAGGAGCGCGGCGACCCAGTTGACGCGCGCCGGGATGCGAACCGGCGACTCGGGAACGAAGCGCCAGGTGCAGGCCGCGGCCAGCACGATTACTCCGAGCGGCAGCCAGAAGAGCCAGTGCCAGTTCAGGTGCTCGACGATCACCGCGCCGGCGACGATCCCGACGCCCGCACCGATGCCGAGGATCGCCGACATGAGGCCGATGCTCCCGGCGACCTTCTCGCGCGGGAACTCGTCGCGGATGATCCCGAACGCGAGCGGGAAGATGCCTCCGCCCGCGCCCTGTACGACGCGCGCGACGATCAGCAGCGCGAGCGAGGTCGACAGCGCAGCGAGCAGCGTGCCGGCGGCGAGCACGGCGAGTGTCCAGACGAGCAGGCGCTCCTTGCCGTACATGTCGCCGAGCCGACCGATGATCGCTGTGCCCACCGAGGCCGAGAGCAGGTAGCCGGTGAGGATCCAGGCGATGCCGTTTTCGCTTGTTCCCAGGCTGTGCTGGATCGTGGGCAGCGCCGGCACGACCGCAGAGCTGAGCAGCGCGAACGCGAGCCCGGCAACCGAGAGGACGAGCAGCGTCAGATTCGGGTGGAGGCGCTCGGCCTGGGCGTCGCTCGCCATCGCTGCAACATAACGGCAGGCTGCGGCCCGCCCGCCGCGTGCGGCAGACTCGCTGCATGCCGAGCGGTGGACTCACCGGCGCCGTGCGCCGTGCGATCGCATTCTTTCGCGCGCGCCCGCGGCTCACCAAGGGCATCCAGCTCGTTCTGGTCGCCCTCACGATCGCGCTCTGCGCCTGGGCCGTCGTCGACCAGTGGCACAAGGCGGGGCCCCGGCTCGAGCACGCGAAGCTCGGCTATCTCGCGCTCGGCTTCGCGACCGTCGCCGCGTACTACCTCGTCTTCATCCTCGGCTGGATCCGCATGCTCGAGGCCTGGTCGATCCGCGTGTCGTACCGCATCGCGCTGCAGGCCGAGATGGTCTCGATGCTCGCGAAGTACCTGCCGGGCGGCGTGTGGACGCCCGCGGCACGCGCGGTCGCGCTTCGGCGCTCGGCAGGCGTTACCGACACGCCGACCGTGCTTGCGTCGATCCTCGTGGAAGCCGGTCTGTCCGCCATCTCGGGTGTGATCGTCTTCGTCGTCTCGCTCGCGTGGGTGCGCGGCGTGCATGCGCCGTTACCCGCGCTCGTCGCGTTCGCCGTGCTGCTCGCGTCGCTCCTCCATCCGCGGGTGTTCCGTCCGCTCGCAGAGAAGATCCTCCGGCCGTTCGGGGCAGAGCGAATCGATCCGCTGCCGTTCCCGCTCATGCTGACGCTGTTGCTCTTCTACTGCGCGACGTGGCTGATCGGCGGCATCGCGGTCTACTTCATGCTGCGCAGCCTTGGCAGCAACCCGGGGATCTCGACGATCCCGTTCCTCGGCGGCGTCTCTGCGGTCGGGGCGATCGTCGCGGTGCTGACGGTCTTCCTGCCGTCGGGGCTCGGCGCGCGCGAGGCGTCCATGTACGGCCTGCTCCTGGCCGTGACCACGAGCGGGCCCGCGCTCGGCGTGACGCTGCTGAACCGGCTTGCGATCACCCTCGTCGAGCTCGCGCTCTTCGGCACCGGCATCGTCTCGTGGCGGCAGCGCCGACACGAGGAGGCAGCCGCGCCGGATTAGAGGCTCTCACACAATGACGCCCGTTGATCCGGGCGTGATCGGCGAGTGAGGACGCAGGGAGCAGCAATAGTCAAAGCTATTGCTGCGACTGAGGACGCCGCAGCGTGCCGCCGAGCGCGGTCGGGCGGCATCGCGCTCATTGTGTGAGAGCGTCTCACACCGCGACCGAGGCCGTACGTTCCGCGGACGGCCAGGTCGTCCCGAGCTCGACGGCCAGCTGCACGAAGCGAAGCACCGGCTCCCCTGCACGCCGCTGGCCGTTCCACGCGACGCCGACGAGTCGCGGCGGCACGCCGTCGAGCGGCAGCGTGCGCAGTCCCGGCTGCGCCTCGTCGACTCCGTCGAGCGCAAGCCGTGGCACGAGGCCGCAGCCCAGACCGGCGCCGACGAGGGGCAGCACGGAGCGATAGTCGGCGAGCCGCGAGACCACACGCAGCTGCGCGCCGGCGGCGCGGAGCCCGTTCTCGACGAAGTCCTGCGAGCGGCAGTGCTCGCAGGTGACGAGCGGTTGTCCCGACAGATCTTCGGGCCTGACCGGCCGACCTAGGCGGGCAAACGGATGGTCGTCGCGCACGACGACCGACCACGGGTCGCGCAGCACCTCCGCCATCTCGATCCCGTCGCGACCGATCGGCAGCAGGACGAACGCGACGTCGAGCTCTCCCCCGGCCAGCAGGTCGACGAGATTCTCGATCGAAGCGTCCTCACGCAGTGCCGTGCGAACCTGCGATTCGGCGAGCAGGCTGCGGAAGAGCCTCGGCAGAAGCGTTTGCGAGATGCTCTGGAACGTTCCGATGCGCAGCTTCGGCGCCCTGCCGTCGCGCATCCCGTTCAGGTCGGCCCGTGCGGCGCTCAGCCTGGCGTTGATGACGCGGGCGTGCTCGAGCAGCAGCGCTCCCTCCGGCGTCAGCCCGACGTTTCGCGATCCGCGCAGCCGGGTGATCAGGCGCGCGCCGACGAGGCGCTCGAGCGTGGCGATCTGACCGCTGATCGCGGACTGGCTGTAACCCATCCTGATCCCCGCTCCGCTGAAGGAGCCGGCGCCCGCCACCGCTTCGAGAGCGGCGAGATGGCGCAGCTCGACACCGTGCCAGGAGCCGCCCTGCTGACCCATGAGAGATGTGACGCCGAAACGCGGCCGGAGTTTGGCGTTATCGCGAGCTGCGATTTCCCCGCGCGAGCCGTTCGAGCTCCGCGACGGCGTCCTCGAGCGACGCGTGCACGGAGTCAGCAACGTAGACCGTCCACGGGTGGGCGGGCTCGCCGCCCGTGTAAGCGACCACTGCGATCCCGCGATCGTGTGCGTACCACGCTTCCATCGCCGTCCCCTCGTCGGCCGCAGTGAACGCCGCGAGCATCGCGTCGCAGCTGTCGATGTCGCGTAGATCGCCCTCGACGATCTCGGCCTCGTGGCCTTCAGTCGCACCGCGGAAGTCACGTCGCATCGGATCGACCGGCTGCCACCCGGCGGCGCGCACCAGCGCCGCGGCGCGGCGCCGGTACTCGTCGGCGAACGGAGGGCCTGCGAGGTAGACGCGCGGCACCGCTCTAGAGTACGGGCGGTGGAGCAGCGATTCGTTGCACTCGGGCATGCGGGCAGCGATGCGTATGCCGGCCTCGAGACGTTCCCCAACCCGGGAGTCGCGGTCGTCGAGCTGCGCAGCGACGAGCTCACCGCGGTCTGCCCGATTACGAGCCAACCCGACTTCTACGTCGCGACGATCGAGTACCGGCCGAAGCAGCTTTGCCTCGAGTCGAAGTCGCTGAAGATCTACCTCTCTCGGTTCCGCGACCAGGGGGCGTTCTGCGAGGCGCTCGCGGTCCAGATTCGCGACGAGGTCGCGGCCGCACTGGAACTGCCAGCCGGTGATGTCTCCGTGACGCTCGTGCAGAAGGCGCGTGGCGGGGTCACGATCACCGCCTCGGCGTAACGCTAAGCTCTGCGCATCGTGTCGAGGTAGTGCGCCTTCAGATCCCTGCGCGGCGCCCGTGACGGGGTCGCGCCCGCGCGCACTTCGAGGTGGTCCTTGGCACGACGGCTGCACATCGCAAGCTCGGCGAATCCTCGCCTGAAGGCGATGCGGAAGCTTGCCCGGAAGACGTCGCCGCAGCTCTGCCTGGCCGAGGGCCGGCGAACCGTCGCCGCGGCGCTCCGAGCCGGGGCCGCGGTTCGGGAGCTCCTCGTCGCTCCGGCACTCCTTCGTGCGGAGGACGAGGCACTCGTGCTGTGGGCCGATCGGCTGGGCATCGAGGTGATCGAGGTCGGCGCCGACGCGTTCGCGACGGTGATCCCGCATCGCCGGCCCGACGGGCTCATCGCGACGGTCGAGCGGCCGCCGGCCGCCCTTTGGGATATCAGGCTGCCTGCGAGCCCATTGATCGCCGTTGCGGTCGGGATCGAGCGGCCGGGGAACCTCGGGACGATCATCCGGACCGCGTGCGCCTCGGGAGCCGACGCCGTCATCGTCGCCGATCCCTGCACCGACCTCTATCACCCGGATGTCGTTCGCGGCTCGCTCGGCGCGGTCTTCCATGTCGCGACGGCGACCTCCGACACGAGCACGGCGCTCGCCTGGCTCGGCGATCAGCACGTTCGGATCCTCGCGACGACGCCCAGAGGCGAGACGCCGTACTGGCGAGCGCCCTACGGCGGCGGGATCGCGCTCATCATGGGCTCGGAGCGTCACGGCCTCCCGGTCGAATGGCTTCGCCGGGCCGACCTCCGGCTCGCGATTCCGATGACGGGCGAGCCGGACAGCCTGAACGTCGCGATCGCGGCCGGCATCGTCCTCTTCGAAGCCTCCCGGCGCCGCGCTTAGTGTTCCCCGCGTGAAGTCGGCTCTCCTCGCGTGGTACGCGGCGCACGGACGCGACCTGCCGTGGCGGAAGACGCACGACCCGTACGCGATCCTCGTCAGCGAGGTGATGCTGCAGCAGACGCAGGTCGACCGCGTCGTGCCACGGTACGAGGCGTGGCTCACACGCTGGCCGACGGTCGACGCGCTGGCGACCGCGAGCACGGGCGAGGTGATCGTCGCCTGGCAGGGGCTTGGCTACAACCGGCGGGCCGTCAACCTGCACCGCGCCGCGCAACACGTCGCAGCGAACGGCTGGCCGGACGACCTCGACGAGTTGCCCGGCGTCGGCCCGTACACGGCCGCTGCGATCGGCAACTTCGCGTTCGCCCGCGACGTGCTCCCGGTCGACGTCAACATCGCACGCATACAGGAGCGAACCGGCGAACGGTTCGACGGCTCGTGCGCGCAGGCGCTCTTCGATCTCGGCGCGACGATCTGCCTCGCGCGCATTCCGCGATGCGAGCTCTGCCCGCTGGCTGCCGCGTGCCCCTCACGGGGGCGCCGCTACGAGCCGGCTCGAAAGCAGTCGCGATTCGAAGGCTCGTTCAGGCAGCGCCGCGCGGTCGCGCTGCGCGCGGTCGCGGCGGGAGACCAGCCGAGCGACGCCGAGGCCCTCGCGTCGCTCGCCCGCGACGGTCTCGTCGAAGTGCACGACGGCGCAGCCCGCCTCCCCGGGTAGTCACCCCGCGAACGCCCACGCGAGGCCGGCGTCGATCTGCGCCTGCCATTCGCCTTTCGGCTGCCGGTAGACGAACGTCTGCACCGGGAGGCCGAGCCCTCGCAGCTCACGCGCGAACGCGGTCGTCTGGGCCGGCCTGAACCAGTGCGAGTGGTATGGCCCCGTCGAGAGGAAGAAGCGAACGTGCTCGCGCTTCAGCGCACTCCGGTCTGCGGTCGCGAGCAGCGTCGGGTCGTTCGCGCGCAGCACTGCCTTCGTCGCGTGCTTGAACGGGCCATCGTGCAACGGACGGAAGTAGCCGCTCCACGAAGCGATGGCGCCGAAGAGACCGCTCGCGCGCAGCCCGATGTCGAACGCGCCAAAGCCTCCCGCCGACAGGCCGGCGATCGTGCGGCCGCTCGGCGTCGCGATCGTCGACAGGTGCGCGTCGACGAACGGCACGACGTCCGAGACGAGCGCCCGCTCCCAGGGCCCGGCCCATTCGCCGTTGTACTTCGGGTCGGGCCCCGCCGCGGGGAGCACCGCGATGAACGGGCGCAGCGTTCCGGCCACGATGCCGTCGTCGGCGAATGCCGTCAGATCCGTCCCATCGAGGTACTCCGTGGGGGACCCCGGCATGCCGTGCAGGAGGTAGACCACCGGATAGCGGCGCGAGCCGTCGTAGCCGGGCGGCAGGTACACGTAACCGGTGCGCTCGCCGCCCGGGAAGACCCCGGCCCAAACGGAGCCGCCGTGCGGCCCGGTCGCGTAGGGGGTGAAGCCGGGCAGCGCGAGGGCTGCGACGAATGCGGCCAGTGTCGTCACGAGGGCGACGGTAGCCGCGACCGTGTGAAGCAGGCATTAGTTACCTTGAACGCTGCGTGAAGCGCCCGCCGACGTTGCTCGTCATGCTGGCCGTCGCACTCGTCGCCGCAGCCGGGGCGGGCGCCGTTCTCCTCCGCCAGTCGCGCGACCTCGACGAGCGCATCACGTCGGTTGCGCTGCAAGGCGGCGTGCACGCGCGTGTCGTACTGCCTGCAGGGTACGCGACGAGCGGCAAGCGGTACCCGGTCGTCTACTTCCTGCACGGACTGCCGGGGAACGCACGCTCGTACCGCGGCAACGCCTGGGTGATCGACGCGCTCGAACGCGCCGGCCCAGCGATCCTCGTTATCCCGCAGGGCGCGCGCGACAACGACACCGATCCCGAGTACTTGAACTGGGGCGCGGGGCGCGACTGGGAGACGTACGTCGCCGACGAAGTGCCGGCGTACGTCGACGCGCATTTCCGCACGATCGCGTCGCGCGCCGGCCGCGCGCTCGTCGGCGTCTCGGCCGGCGGCTACGGCGCGACGATCCTGGGGCTGCACAACCTCGGGCGCTTCTCCGTGATCGAGTCCTGGTCCGGGTACTTCCACCCCACCGACCCGACGGGAACCACTCCCCTCGCTCGCGGCGCGGTAACGAGCGCGCATTCGTTCGTGGGCAAGGTCGGCAACCTCGACGTGGACGAACCGACGTTCCTCGCGTTCTACGTCGGGAACCACGACACGCGCTTCCTCGCGGAGAACGAGCAATTCGATCGCGAGCTCACGCGTGCACACGTCGCGCACACGTTCGATGTCTATCCGGGAGCTCACCAAACGAGCCTCTGGCGCGCGCACGCGACTTATTGGCTCGCGATGGCCCTGCGTCATCTCGCGACCCCGCACTGAACCGACCCTTAACCGCGCCTTCAGACCGCGTACAGGCGGAACGAAGTAGAAGAGATCTGTGATCGGCGCGCTTCCGCGTCTTGCTCCTCGTGGGGCAGCCCTGGCGGCCGCCGGCTTCGTTGCCGTCGGCCTCGTCGGCGTCTACCGCTACGTCGACAACTACTGGCTCTACCGCGGCTTCGCGCCGCCGCACGACGCGCCGTTCGTGAAGACGCACGGCACCGCAGAGCGCTTCTACCTTGCAAGCGCGGCGCTTGCGGGCCGGCGGCAGCCGGTGGACGTCTATCTCCCTCCCGGCTACGCGGCGCATCCGCGCCGTCGCTACCCCGTGATGTACCTCCTGCACGGTGTCCCGGGACGGCCGGGCGCATTCCTCGCGACCGTGCGGATGGGCGTCGTCGAGGATGAGCTCGTCGCGCTGCATCGCGCACGTCCGGCGATCCTCGTCATGCCGTTCGGCTCCACCGGCTCGTTCACCGACAAGGAGTGGGCAGACGGCGTCGGCAAGGGGAACGGCTGGGCGACCTTCGTCTGGCGCGACGTCGTCGCAGCGGTCGACAAGCGCTACCGCACGATCAGGAGGCCGGCAGGCCGCGCGCTGATGGGGCTCTCCGAAGGCGGCTACGGGGCGATCAACATCGCGATGCACCACCCACACGAGTTCCGCGTGATCGAAAGCTGGTCGGGGTACCAGACAGCCGACGACCTCGGCTCGATCTTCGGCCACCGTCGCGCACTACTCACGGCGAACACGCCGCTCGATACCTTGCACACGGCAGCCGCCAAGCTCCGTGCAGCGCACACGTACTTCTGGTTCTACAGCGGCACCGACGACCGGTTCCGCGCGCAGAACGCACAGTTCGCAGTCGACCTGACGAGGGCGCACATCGGGCATCGGTTCTTCACGGTGCGCGGCGGTCACAACTGGGCGCTCTGGCGCGGCAACGCCGCCCGCGCGTACCTCGCCGCGTCGAGGAGGCTCAGTGGCACGTAGGCTCGGCCTCCTGCCGCTGGCGCTCATCGCCGCGATCGCCGCGACCGGCTGGCTCTATGCGATGCGGCCCGCGATTGGCGGCCCGCGCATCGGCGAGGCGCTTCCGCTCGACGAGCTCTCGCGGCACGACGCTGCACCGCTCCTGTGGTTCGTCGTCGTCTGGCTCGCGGTCGCTGCGATGCTCGGCCTGTACGCGCGCTGGGCGCGCGTCGACCGGCTGACGGCCGCCCTGCTCCTCGGGATTGCCGTCGGCGCGTTCACCTACCTCGAGACCGCGATCTCGATCGCGGTCGTACGCCAGATCCCGATGCGCGACGCGCTCGACAGCGCCGCCCGTCTGAAGGCGGTCTACCTGGCCGCCACGCTCGTCGCAGTCGGCGCCGCCGCGCTCGCCCGTCCACGGTCGCGAACCAGGCGCGCACCGATCATCGTCGCGACCCTCGTCGCCGTCGGAGCGGCGCTCGACGTCCTGCACGTGATCCTGCCTGGCGCCGACAGCGGCCTTCTGCACTCGGTGACTCCCGATGCCGTCGGCCCGCTCGCGCGCGCGATCGGCGCACTCACGGCCGTCGCGCTTCTGCTCGCAGCGCGCGGCCTCGCACGTCGGCGACGCCGGGCGTGGCAGGTAGCGACGTTGCTCGCCGCCGTCTCGACGACGCTGCATGTGCTGCACGGCTTCAACGACGGCACGCTCGCCTCGGCCGTCGTGCTCGTCGTGCTCGTGGCGCGCCGCAACGACTTCGATGGCCCCGGAGACGCTACGACGCGTCACCTGATCCTCTCGCGCGTCGCCGTGGTGCTCACCGTGATCGCGGCCTACGGGACGCTCGCGCTGTGGCTGAACCGGCTCGCCGCGGACCAGTCGTTCACCGCGGGATTTGCCGCACGCGAGCTCGCGCGTGGCCTGCTCGCCCTCGAGATGACGGGCTCGCCGCACCTGGCCGGCAGCTTCGGCGAGTGGTTCCCGCTCTCGCTGTTCCTGCTCGGCGCGACCGGCACGCTCTGGATCGTCGCCGGCTGGCTCGCGCCCTGGCGGCATCGCGTGACGCAGCACGAGCGCGAGCGGCAGATCGCACGTGCGCTCGTCCGTTCTTTCGGAGCGGACACGCTGGCACCGTTCGTGCTGCGCGCCGACAAATCGTATTTCTTCAGTGACGACGACTCGGCGTTCCTTGCGTACCGCGTCGTCGGCGGCGTCGCGATCGTCTCCGGCGATCCCATCGGCCCGCGGGATCGCGCCGACGAGCTGATCGCCCGCTTCGTCGCGCACGCACACGATCGCGACTGGCGTGTGGCGATCCTCGGTGCGTCGGAGCACTGGCTGCCGCAGTACGCCCAGCACGGCCTGCACGCGCTGTATCACGGCGACGAGGCGATCGTCGACACCGGCACGTTCTCGCTCGACGGGCGGCCGATTCGCAAGGTCCGCCAGTCGGTGCACCGGCTGGAGAAGGCCGGATTCACCGCCCGCACCCTTCGCCCGAGCGAAGTCGACGACGACCTGCGCGAGGAGCTCGAGTCCCTCGCCGACGAGTGGCGCGGCGACCAGCCGGAGCGCGGCTTCGTGATGGCCCTCGACGCACTCTTCTCGCTTGGCGACGGCGACGCGGTGTTCGTGGTCGGGTTCCGGCCGGACGGCAGCGCTGCCGGTTTCCTGCACTTCGCGATCTCGACCGCTGCCGGTGCGCTGTCGCTGTCTTCGATGCCGCGGCTTCGCTGCACGCCGAACGGGTTCAACGAGTGGCTCATCTCGGACGCGATCGCTTGGGCGCGCGCGAACGGCTACGACCGCGTCTCGCTCAACTTCGCTCCCTTTGCGGCGCTGCTCGCGCCCGAGGCCGAGCTGAGCGGCCTGCAGGAGGTGCAGCGAAAGGCGCTGCTGACGCTGAAGGGCCACTTCCAGCTCGACAACCTGCTCATGTTCAACCGCAAGTTCTTCCCGCGCTGGGAGCGGCGATTCGTCGTCTACGAGCGCCGCCGTGACCTGCCGAGAGTCGGGCTCGCTGCGCTCGCAGCGGAGGCGTACCTGCCGTTCCAAGGTGACCGCCGATGAATCTGGCGGTGGGACTGGCGCTCGCGCTCGCGTCGGCGTTCGCGCTCAACTGGGGCTGGGTCGAACAGCATGCGGCGGCGCGCGAGCTACCGAAGCTCTCGCTTCGCGCTCCTGGGCGGTCTTTGCGCGCGCTCTTCGGCGATCTCTCGTGGCTCGTGGGCTTCCTCGTCGGGCTCGCGGGCTGGGCGCTCTACGTCGCCGCCCTCGCGTTCGCCCCGCTCTCGCTCGTGCAGGCGACCTCGGCGGGCGGGATCGGGATCCTCGCGGCGCTCGCGCGAAGGCGCGGCGATACGGTCACGCGCGCGCACTGGGCGGCAGTCGCCGTCTCGATCGGCGGCCTCGCGATCCTCGGCCTCTCGCTCGCGGGCGGAGCGAGCAGCGGTGCGCATCCCCCGGTCGCAGGGCTTGCTGCATGGGTCGCGGCGTCGCTGCTCGTGGCGGCGGCTGCGACGCGCGTGTCCGCGGCCGCGGCATTCGGTGCGGCGGCCGGCCTTCTCTACGCGGCGGGCGACGTCTCGACGAAGGCGGCGACGCTCGGCGGCATCTGGCTCGTGCTGATCGCGGTCGTCCTCGCGACGCACGGGGCAGCGTTCGTCGCGATGCAGCTCGGCTTCCAGCGTGGAGGCGCGCTCCCGACCGCCGGCACGGCGACGCTGCTGACGAACGCGCTGCCGATCCTGGCCGGGCTCGCGCTCTTCGGAGAGGCGATACCCGGCGGCGCGCTTGGCGTGTTGCGGGTCGCGGCGTTCGGGTGCGTCGTGGTCGGGGCCGCACTGCTCGCACGCACCGAGGCGTCAGCCGAGTACCTCGTCGAGGAAGTCGGCGGCCCGCGTGAAGAAGTCGATGCGGTTCGGTCGCTTCGTGACCATGTGCCCTTCGTCCTCGTAGATCACGAGCTCGCAACGGATCCCGCGCTCGGTGAGCTGCCGGTGAATCGTCTCTGACTCGAAGACCGGCACGCGCGGGTCGTTCCGCCCGTGCTGCACCAGAAGCGGCGCACGGATGCGCTCGACGTGGTTCCCCGGTGAGATCTCGAGCAGGAACTCGCGGTCGTGCTCGAGCGAGCCGTACTCGCGCTCGCGTGCGGCGCGGCGGTAGGCGGACGTGCGCTCCAGGAACGTGACGAGGTTCGCGAGGCCGACGGCTTCGATCCCGGCCGCCCAGAGCTCCGGCTGGAACGCGAGCCCGGCCAGCACCATGAAGCCTCCGTACGACCGCCCGTAGAGCGCGGCGCGCGAAGCGTCGATCTCCGGCCGACCGTCGAGCCATGTGTGTAGCGACGCGAGGTCGGCAACCGAGTCGCCGCGCAGACGCACGTCGTCGAGGTGCACGAAGCGCTTCCCGTAGCCCCTCGACCCGCGCACGTTCGGCGCAGCGACCGCGTAGCCGCGCGAGAGCAGGTACTGCGTGAGCGGCGCGAAGCTCGGCAGCCACTTGGGCCGCCACTGCGACTCGGGACCACCGTGGACCGTGACGACGACCGGGAACGGGCCTTCGCCGTCCGGCGTGAAGAGGAACACGGGAATCTCCTCGCCGTCGAAGCTCGAGAAGCGATGCAGTGTCGGACGTCGAAGCTGTTGCGGCGCGACGTTCGGGAAGTGCGTGAGCTTCGCGAGCGAGCGCTGCTCCAGGTCGTAGACGTACACCGCATCCGGATCGACAGCCGAGGAGAATGCGAACGCGACGCGGCGGCCGTCGGGCGAACAGACGACAAACTCGACAACGCCCGGCTCGGGCAGGGCGATCTCCGCGCCGCCGAGGCAGCGCAGGCGGGAGTAGCCGTCGACGTTCGCGAGCTCGACGACCGTCCGGCCCGCGGCGTCGCCCGCGACGGTCAGGTCCCAGCTGTCTTCGGCGACCGGCGTCCACGCGCGTGTCGCGAGGTCGTAGCGCTCGATCGCGGCATGCTCACGACCCTCGTCGCCGGTGGTGAGAAACGACGTCGAGTCTGCGGACCAGACGACGGCGTCGTACTCGGCGGGCGGCTCGTGCGGCGTGACGTGCTCGAGCTCACCGGTGCTCCGGTCGAGCAGGTAGAGGTCCGAGTCGCCGCTGAGCGCGCCGAGTCGCAGCGCGACGACGAAGCGCGCGTCGGGCGAGATGCCTGCGACGAACGAATAGCCGCCGAGCTCGAAGAGGTGCTCTTCGCCGGTCGCGAGGTTGCGCACCGCGATGTCGAAGTCGACGCCGTTCCGCCTGTTCGTCGCGTACGCGAGCACCTCGCCACGCGGGTCCACAACCGGCGTGGCGTGCATGAAGCGCTCGTCGACGACGAGCGGCTCGAGCTCGCCGTCGTCGCCGAGCAGATAGAGCTGCGTGCGCTCGTTCCCTCCTGTGTCGGTCTCGACGAGCACCCGTCCATCCGGCAGGAAGAGCCCCGTCGCCGGCTCGGCGAGATCCGTGAGCTGCCGAAGCTCGCCGCCTTCGACCGACGCCGTGTACAGCTGCATCGAGCCCGACGCGTCGCTGCGCAGCAGGAGCGTCGACCCGTCCGCGGAGAACGAGAGCGGCACCGCAAGGGGCGCGGAGAGCAGCTCGCGCAGGTCGAGAGGCATCACGAGCGCTCGAGCAGCGCGACGGCGTGCGCAGCGAGCCCTTCGCCGCGGCCGGCGAAGCCAAGGCGGTCCGTGGTCGTTGCGCGCACGTTCACCTCGGCACCATCGAGTGCGCCCGAGAGACGGCGTCGCATCTCCCCGCGATGGGAAGCGATCTTCGGCTCCTCGCCGATCAGGATGCAGTCCGCGTTGACGACCGCCCAGCCGGCAGCCTGCACTTGCCGGTGGGCTTCGCGAAGAAGCTCAATGCTGTCCGCGCCGCGGAAACGATCGTCGCCGGACGGGAACAGCGACCCGATGTCGCCAAGCCCCGCCGCGCCGAGGATCGCATCGACGAGCGCGTGCGCGAGAACGTCGCCGTCGGAATGCCCGGCAAGCCCGCGCGGATGCTCGAGCTCGACACCGCCGAGCACGAGGGGCACGCCCTCCGCGAACGCGTGTGCGTCGACTCCGATCCCGACGCGTACGTTCACGGAAGCACGCCGGGCAGCTCGTCGAGCGAGCCAATCCGAATTGCGTCTGCCGGCGGCTCTTGCAGGTAGCCCCACGGCCCGCGGCGGATGTGCACACCGGCCATTCCCGCGGCGAGCGCGGGCACCACGTCGTTGTCGACGCGATCGCCCACATAGGCGATCTTCTCAGCCGGGACGCCCGCGAGCTCGACGACGCGCGCGAAGAACTCCGGAGCCGGCTTTCGCACGCCCCAGCCCGCCGAAGAGGCCGCAGCATCGACGTACGGCGCAACGAGCTGCTCGGTGCGCGCGGGCGTGTTGCCGCACGCGCACACGCGATAGCCGGCACCGCGAAGCCGCTCGAGGCAGGCGAGCGCATCCGGATACCAGGTGTCCATCGGAAAGTCACCTTCCGGGCGCGCGACGCCGAGCACGCTCCAGATCGCGGTGAAGTCGCGGCCTTCGGCAATCAACCCGCCGACCACGGCGGAGAACGTGAACGCGGGTACGCCCGCGGCCGAAGCGATGCGCAGCCAATGCTCGGTTTCGTCGACGAGCGTCTCGCCGACGTCGAAAACGACCGCCTCTACAACCATGCGGCCACGCGCTCGAGGTCCCCGCGCGTCGTCACCTTCAGCAGCCGCTCGTCGCCGGCGACGACCTTGACTCGACCGCCGTGCTGCTCGACGAGGGACGCGCAGTCCGGCCCGTCTCCGCCCGACGCGAGCGCCGCGCGCAGCACCGACGCGACGAACGCCTGGGGCGTTTGCACCGCTACGAGCCGGTCGCGCTCGAGCGTCTCCCGGACCATGTCGCCGTCGACCCGCTTCACCGTGTCGCGGACCGGCAGAGCCGGCACGGCGCCGTCGAATCCCTCCGCGAGCGCACCCACGACGCGCTCCACGACATCGGCCGGCAGCAGCGGCCGCGCAGCGTCGTGGACGACGATCACCGCCGCATCGTCAGGCACCTCGTCGAGGCCCGCGCGGACCGAGTCGCTGCGCGTCGCGCCGCCGGTGACGCAGGCCGTGATCTTCGACGCACCGAGCTCCTCGGCCAGGAGGATCGCCGGCTCCTCCCACTCGGGCGGAGCGACGACGACGACGTGGTCGACCCACGCACAGTCGTCGAGGCGCCGGAGCGGCTCCGCGAGCAGCGGCAGCTCGCCGAGGCGCACGAACGCCTTCGGACGATCTTCTCCGAGCCGTTCCCCCCGCCCGGCGGCGACGAGGACGGCCCAGGTCCCGGTCAACGCGCGGCGGCCGGTTTCTTCGCCGCGGGCTTTTTGGCGGCGGCGGAGGCGGTCTTCCGGGCGGCCGCTGTCGGCTTCTTCGCCGCCGCGGCGGCGGCCTTCGCGGGCGCCTTCTTCTCGGCAGACGTCTTCGCCGGCTTCGGCTTCGCGCCCTCGGTGAGCGTCTCCTCGAGCCACTCGAGCGCCTCGTCCTCGCTCATCGTCTTCGCGTACATGAGCTCGGAGGCGAGGATCTTCTTCGCCTTCACGTACATCTGCTTCTCGCCTGTCGAGAGACCCTTCTCGACATCCCGAAGCGCAAGATTGCGCACGACCTCGGCGAGCTCGTAGATGTCGCCCGTCTTCATCTTGTCGCGGTTGTGCTTGAACCGGCGGTTCCAGTTCTTCGGCATCTCGGTGCCACCGGAGGTCAGGTACTTGACGACCTTCTTGACCGCTTCCTCGTCGATCACCTTGCGGAGACCGACCCGCTCGGCGTTCTCCGCCGGAACGTTCACGGTCATGTCGTTGTGCAGGATCTTGATCGTGAGGTACTCGCGCTTTTCGCCGAGCACTTCCTTCTTCTCGCGCTTCACGACCGTGCCTGCACCGTGGTGCGGATACACCACCTTGTCCCCGACCTTGTACAAGAGCTCCTCCGGTTCCGTCTGTAGTCGCGAAAGTGCCGGCGGCCCCTCAGGGCTCCACCGGCGACGAGCTACAGGATATCAGAAACCCTGCAAATTCGCCGTTTTTCCACGAAATGCCTGCTCAGACCGGCTTATCGCCGAGCGCAGAGGCAAAGGCACCTCGAAGCGTGTCGGCCTCGGGGCCGAGCACGTGCAGGCAGCCGAACTTCCGGCACTCCTCGGTGCGCCGGTCGACCTGGGCGGCAGGGCGTAGACGGCCCGTGAGCCCGATCTCGCCGAACGCGGCAAGCCCTTCCCGGACGGACACGCCCTTCGCCGCCGAGGCGATCGCGAGCGCGATCCCGAGGTCGGCGCCGGGCTCGTCGATCCGTACGCCGCCCGCGACGTTCACGAAGACGTCGGCGGCGCCGAGCGGGATGCCGGCATGCCGCGAGAGGACCGCAACGATCATCGCGAGCCGCTTGGGGTCGACGCCGGTGCCGACGCGCCGGGGCATCGCGAGGTCGGTCGGCGAGACGAGCGCCTGGATCTCGAGGAGCAGCGGCCGCGTGCCCTCGAGGGTGCAGGTGACGGCGGCCCCCACCTCGCCCGCGGTCGTCCGGCCGAACACCTCCGAAGGGTCCGGCACGCCGACGAGCCCGGTCCCGGTCATCTCGAAGACGCCGATCTCGTTCGTCGAGCCGAAGCGGTTCTTCGCTGCTCGGAGGATGCGGTGCGCGTGGTAGCGGTCGCCCTCGAACTGAAGGACGCAGTCTACGAGGTGCTCGAGGACGCGCGGGCCTGCGACGGCGCCGTCCTTCGTCACGTGTCCGACGAGGAAGGTGGCGACGCCGCTCTCCTTCGCGACGCGCAGAAGCCGCGCCGCCGCCTCGCGCACCTGCGACACCGAGCCGGGGGCAGAGCCGATTTCCTGCGACCAAAGCGTTTGCACGGAGTCGACGACGCAGACCGCCGGCCGCTCCGTCTCGAGCGTCGCGCAGACTGCGTCGAGCTCCGTTTCGGCGAGGATCTCGACGGCATCGCAGCCGCCGAGTCGCGCCGCACGGAGCTTCACCTGCGCGACCGACTCCTCGCCTGTCACGAGGAGCGCGCGCCGGTCGCGCGAGATCGCACCGAGCGCCGCCAGGAGGAGCGTCGATTTGCCGACCCCGGGCTCGCCGCCCACGAGGACGAGCGACGCCGGCACGAGCCCGCCGCCGAGCACGCGGTCGAGCTCCGGGACTCCCGTCGAAAGCCGCTCGGCTTCCTCGGCGACCACCTCGACGAGCCGCAGCGGCGGCCGCGCGTCGGCTGGCCGCCCGCGCGCGCGTCCTTTCGGCGGCGCCTCGGCCGCCATCGTCCCGAACTCGCCGCAGCCCGGGCAGCGCCCGAGCCAGCGGCCGGACGACGTCCCGCACTCGGTGCACACGTGCTGGATCGCGGCGGCCTTCGGCATGGGTGGACCACCGTACTCCGGCCGGCCGACGGCAGCTGTGAAGGATGAGTGCCGATCGTGCGACGAGATAGTGTCGGCGCGTGGCGCGCGCGAAGCTCCGTCCGCAACGCGAGGTGGTCGACCGTTGCCGCACGCTTCGCATCGAGGTCGCCGCCGCAGTCGAGCGGCTGCCGGCAGCCTCCGCCGACGCCGAGCTGGTCGATGCGGCCTGGCACGGCGAGGCGCTCGGTGCGCTCCTCTGGGCGCTGCAGCTCGCCGAGCTCCCCCCGTATGACCAGCCGTTCCACACCGAGGACGTGCTCGGTGTCGACCCCGTCGGCGGCCGGCTCCGCCCGGTCGACGAGATCGCGCTCGAGCGCGACTCGGCGCGGCTCTGGCACTGGCGTGCACGGACCGCGGTCCTTCAGGCCGCGGGCACCCTCGAGCTGCCGGCGCGCTTCGCGTCGTTCGACCAGGTGATCGCGGCGACGGCGATGCGCGGATTCGAGCAGGGTCTCCTCCCCGCGCCGATGCGCGGCGACTTCCGCGCGTTCGGAAAGGTCTACCGCCATCTCTCTCCGAGCCAGCTCGACGAGGCGCATGCGATCGCGGCCGAGAGGCATCACGCGCTCGCCTGGCTGGCGGGCAGCGGCCGCGACTGGAGCGACGTGCCGCTCGACACGTGATATCGACCCCTCTATCATCGGCGGGAATGACGGACGTGGTCGAGCGCTACGCCGAGTTCATCCGCCATGCGGCCGACGAGGATCTGTCGTGGACGGCGCCGTGGCACCTCCCCTGGTACGAACGGTTGCTCGAAGGCGCCGCCGTCATCCAGTTCGCCGGTGAGGACGAGCCGGAGCTGCTCGCCGACCTCGACCAGGGCCGCGTCGGGCGGGCCCGCTCCGTCGAAGGCATGCAGATCTACCTGCGTGCGGTCAACGAGCGCATCATCAACCGGACGATCGCCGCGTTCCCGACGAAGGGGCAGGCCCAGCGGATCTTCGGGGAGCCCGACCTCGACCGCCTCTGGGAGGCCGTCGCACACGCCGTGCGTCTCGACCTAGGCCCCGACGAGCTGCGCGAGCGCGGCATCAACGTGTCCGCGGTGCACACGGACTTCATGATCGGCGGGCCGGAAGTCAGCGTCGACGGGATCACGAAGGACGGCGACACCGTCCCGATCCTCAGGGAGGATGTATG
>Ga0070741_10007270_pt1 | contig 23039 bp, 23 predicted proteins | sample Coa_R1_4_FD_66440 | JGI IMG/M metagenome (GOLD analysis project Ga0070741, IMG submission 66440) | Surface soil microbial communities from Centralia Pennsylvania, which are recovering from an underground coalmine fire - Coalmine... | ecosystem: Environmental > Terrestrial > Soil > Unclassified ... | reverse complement strand
GTTCGGACGGGGGACCCGACCGGCCGGCGGGGGCCGGCGAACCGGCGTTCGTCTGCCCGGATATAGCGGCTGAAGAACGCCGGTTCGGACGGGGGACCCGACCGGCCGGCGGGGGCCGGCAAACCGGCGTTCGTCTGCCCGGATATAGCGGCTGAAGAACGCCGGTTCGGGGGAGCGGGCTCGGGTTGGGTGGGACCGACGCCTTGACCCCGTTTCGGGGTGGGCGGGAGGATGGCCGCATGGCGACGTTGTCGGACAGCGAGATCAAAGCGGCACTGGCGGACGTTCCGGGCTGGGAGCTCTCCGGCGTCGAGATCGTCAAGGAGTACAAGTTCGCCGACTTCGCCGAGGCCATGGGCTTCGTCAACCGGGTGGCGGAGGCGGCCGAGGCGGCCAACCATCACCCCGACATCGACATCCGGTGGAACAAGGTCCGCCTGGTCCTGTCGACCCACAGCCAGGGCGGCCTGACGGCCAACGACTTCGCTCTCGCTTCGCGGATCGAAGGCCTGGCCGGGCCGGCGGGCGAGGGTTAGCCCGACCCGGCGCCGACCCGCCGCCGGCCTCCGGCGCCAGTGCCGGAGCGGATCACCCCCCGTTAACGGGGGGCAAACCGCTCCAGCACCGTAGCTAGGCCTGCGCCACCGGGATTCGGGCCGCCTCCCGTTCCACGCCTTCCAGCACGGCGGCGACGGCGGCCGCCTGGGTTGCGGTGACCGGCCCCACGACGCGGACGGTGCCCGCCCGGGCCTCCCGGCGCAGCCAGCGGGCCACGGCCAGGAGCTCGTCGGCCTCGGCCCGCCCCGGCAGGGTGCCGGCGGCGGCGTGACGCCGGGCGTCGGCCTGATCCCCCGGCCCCGGCCCCCGGCTCCGCCCGGCGGCGGCGGCGCCGCCGGGCGGCCAGGCCACGGCGGCGCCGTCGACCGAGGCGAGGCATCCTCCCTCGAGGGCCACCTCGTGGCCGGCGACGTCGACGGTGAGGCGGCCGCTGGCCCGCAGGGCGTCGACCAGCGCCTGGCGGCGCAGCGCCCCGGTCAGCGCCCGCAGCTGCTCCTGGGCGAAGGCGGCGTCGCCGGAGCGGCGGGCCCGGGCCAGGGCCTCCACCCGGTCGGCCAGGGGCGCCAGGAGCAGCTCCGGTTCGCCGCGGAGCCCGCGGCGAACCATCGCGGCGACGTCGCCGCCCCGCCGCAGCGGCACGGCCGCCTCGATGGCGCTGCGGACGAACCGGGCCGGCGCCACCCCGGGGAAGGGCCCGAGGCAGGCGGCGCCGGCGGCCGGCGGCCGGTGCACGACCGCCAGCCGGGGGTACCGGCCGCCGGTCAGCTTGAGGTAGGCGGCGCTCTTCCACCGCTTCGGCCGGCCGTCGAACCAGGGCCGGTGGGCGTGGTGCAGCCGCAGCTGGGCCACCGACGCCTCCAGCGGGTGGCCGCAGGGGAGGTACTCGATGGCCACCGTCTCCCGCAGAAGGCGGGCGACACGGCGCCGCCCGCCGGTGACGAACAGCGACCGGACCCGGTTGCGGACGTCGGCCGCCCGCCCGACGTGGAGGACCCGCCCGTCGGCCCCCCGGAACAGGTAGACGCCCGGCGCCCGGGGGAGCCCGGCCAGGAGCGGCAGCTTGCGCAGCGCCAGCGGGCTCGAGGGCAGCCCGAGGAGGTCGTCGAGCGCCAGCACGCCGAAGCCGGCCGCCCGCTCGAACAGGCAGTGGAGGACTTCGGCCGTGGCCAGCACATCGTCGAGGGCCCGGTGCGTGGGCTGCACCTCGGTGCGGAACCGGGCGGCCAGCGTGGCCAGCCGGCAGTCGGGGACCTCGTCGCGCACCAGCCGGCGGGCCAGGGTCAGCGTGTCGACCCGGGCGTTGGGCAGGCGGGGCCGGCCCCGGGCGATCAGGTCGGCGTCGAGGAACGACGTGTCGAACCGCAGGTTGTGCCCCACGAGCACGGCGCCGCCGATGAACTCCAGCAGGGTCGGGAGGACCTCGTCGATCGTCGGCGCCGGAACGACGAGGGCCTCGGTGATCCCGGTCAGGGTCACGATGAAGGGCGGGACCCCGCAGCCCGGGTTGACCAGCGTCTGGAACGTGCCGAGGCACTCCCCGCCCCGGAACTTGGCCGCCGCCACCTCGATGATGCGGCTCTCGCCCGGCACCGTGCCGGTCGTCTCGAGGTCGAGCACGACGAACGTCACGTCGGACAGTGGCGCGTCGTGGGCGTCGAGCGCCCGGGGACGGGCGGGCGGCCCGGCCGGCCGCACCGGCGGCCGCCGACCCCCTGCCTCAGCCACGGCCAGTGCGCCGGCGGAAGACGCCACAGCGGCCACGAGCACCTCCTTCGACCGGTCGCCCGCCACACCGGCGGACGGACACCCCGGACGTTAACGAGGGGGTGTGACAGTGAAGCGGGCCCCGCCCCGAAAGACGCCGCCCCGGCCGGCGGGGGAGTTAGCCTCCGGGGGTGCTCCACGACCGGCTGGTGGGCGTCGCCTGTCTCGCCGCGGCGGCGGTCGGCGCCACCTGGGGCGGCAACGGTGCCCTCCACCGGGCGGCGGCGCTGAGCGTCCGGGCGGCCGGGCCGGCCGTCCACGCCGACACCCTGATCAACGACCTCCCGACCCCGCCCCCGACCCGGCCCGACGCCGGCACCGCCCCGGCGCCCGGGTCCTCCAGCACCACCACCACCCCGGCCGCCGCCGCCCCCGGCGGCGTGACCACCACCACCGCCCCCCCGGCCGACGCTCCGGCCGACCTCGCCCGGCGGGCGCTGCTGGTCCAGGCCGACGTGCCCCCCGGCTTCACCGTGACCAGCCCGGCCCCCGGCGACAGCGCCGCCCCCACCGACAGCCCCTTCGAGCGCTGCGCCGGCCCCGACGCCACCAGCCTCACCAAGACCATCGGCGCCCGGGCCCGCTCGGCCACCTTCGCCCGCCCCGACACCGGGTCGGTCTCGTCGATGGCGGTGGTGTTCGACCAGTCGGTCACGGCCCAGAAGGTCTTCGGGCTCATGACCACGACGGGGGCACGCACCTGCTTCGAGTCGCTGATCAACACCCGCCTGGCCCGCAACCCCCGCCTGTCCCAGGACGTCAAGGGCTCCCTCGGCCCCGCCCCGTCCCCCTCGGTCGGGGAGGGGGCGATGGGCTACCGCTTCGACGTCCGCCTCCCGGCCGAGGACGTCGACGCCAAGGCGGGGCCCGACGACCCCCCCGTCCGCTTCGTGGCCGACTTCGTGCTGGTCCGCAAGGGCCGCACGCTGGTGCTGGCCGAGTTCGACAATCTCCGCCAGCCCTGGGCCGACACGGCGCTGGCCGCGGTCGCCACCGCCCTCGTGGCCCACGTCTGAACCGAGCCCGATGACGACCTCCCGCTACCGCTGCACCGCCTGCGGCAACCTCACCCGCTTCGACGTCACCACCACCCGGCGCACCCGGGCGTTCTGGCACTACACGGTCGGCGGGGAGCTCAACGTGGAGGAGGAGCAGGTCCTCGACGCCGTCGTGGAGTCGGTCGTCTGCCGGTGGTGCTCGGCCAGCGGCGCGGCCATCGAGGAGATCCCCGTCCCCGGCGAGGGCCCGGGCGAGGCCGGAGGAGCGGTCAGCCCCCCAGCAGCTGGATGACGACCCGCCGGCTGCGGGGCCGGTCGTCGAAGTCGATGAGCACGACTTTCTGCCAGGTGCCGAGGATCAGCTCGCCGCCGGCGACGGGAATCGTGACCGAAGGCCCGATCAGGGCGGCCCGCACGTGGCTGTGCCCGTTGGTGTCGGCGTTGCGCTCGTTGTGCTCCCACCGGTCGTCCTGCGGGGCGAGGCGCTCGAGGGTGGCGTTGAAGTCCTGATTGCAGCCGGGCTCGTACTCGATGGTGGTCACACCGCAGGTGGAATGGGCCACGAACACGGTGCACAGCCCGTCGGAGATCCCGTGGTTGGCCAGGGCCTTCTGGGCGTAGCTGGTGAGATCCAGGATCTCCCCGTCGCCCTGGGTCTCCAGGGTGAGCTCGTCGTATCGTGCCTGCATGCGTTCCCTCCAGGGCCCGGCGCCGGACGGCCCCGCAGTCTACGGACCGCCCTTGGCCCGGGCGCAACGAGGGAGGCCGTGAGCACCGCCGAAGGGCTCGGACCCCGCTCCACCGGGCCCGACGGACCAGCCGGAGGGCCCGAGGCCGCCCCCGGGCCGGACGGGCCGGTCGTGCCGGCCGTCCCGACCGAGGCGGACGGGCCGATCGTGCCGGCCATCCCCACCGATCCGGACGGGCCGACCGAGGCGGACGGGCCGGCCGTGGAGACCGTGGCGGACGGGCCGATCGCGCCGGCCGTACCGCCCCTGGCGGACGGGCTGATCGTGCCGCTCCTCGACGCCGCCGGCGAGGCGCTGCGCAAGCTCACGCCGGCCGACCTCCCGCCGGCGGGCCGGCGGCTGCGGGCCTTCGACCGGCGGGGCCTCGCCACGCCGGCGGCCCGCCACCAGCTCCGCCGGCTCCTGGAGGACGACGGGGACCTCCTCGGGATGGCGGCGACGATCCTGCTCGGCCGGCCCGAGGCCGCCCGCCTGGCCGCCGCCTGGGAGGAGGCCACCGCCGCCGGCGGGGAGGCCCCCCTGGCCCTCGTGGCCGAGACGGCCGCCGGAGGCCACCTCCCGCTGCTGGCGTCGGTGCTGGCCGCCGCCCTGCCCCCGGGCTTCGAGTTCGGGCTCGGGCTCGTCGCCGCCTCGGCCGCGCTGGCCGGACGGGCCAGCGAGGCCGAAGGCACCGTCCGGTCGGCCACCGCCGCCCAGGCCGCGGCCGAGGAGGCCCGGCGCCGGGCCGAGACCGCCCGGGACGCCGCCCTGGCCGAGATGGACCGCCTCGAGGCCGACCTGAAGGAGGAGCGCCGGGCCCGCCGGAGCGCCGAACAGCAGACCGCCGCCACCGACGTCCGCCTCGCCGAGCTGGAAACCGCCCTCGCCAGCGCCGAACACGACGCCGCCGAAGCCGTCCGGCGGGCCGCCGCCGCCGAGGCCCGGTCGGCCGCCGCCGAGGGGCGCATCGCCGAACTGGAGACCCGATCGGCCGACGCCGATCGCCGCCTGGCCGAGGCCGACGCCCGCTCGGCGGAAGCCGACCGCCGGATCGCCGACGCCGAGGCCCGGTCGGCCGAGGCCCACCAGCGGACCGCCGCCGCCGAGGCCCGCTCGGCCGAAGCCGACCGGCGCATCGCCGAAGCGGAGGCCCGCTCGGCCGAAGCCGACCGCCGCGCCGTCGACGCCGAATCCCGAGCGCTGCCCGACCGCCGCGCCACCGGCGCCGGGCCCGTGGCCTCGGGCCGCCCGGGCGCCGGGCCGCCCGGCGCCGGGTCCAGGGCTGCGGCGCCGGCTTCGGGTGCCCGGCCGCCCGGCGCCGGTCTCGGGGAGGACGAGCGGGCGGCGCTCGGAGCGATCGCCCGGGCCGCCGACGAACTCGCCGGGTGGCTCCACCAGATGGCCCGGGGCCAGCCGGCGGCGTCAGGGGCGGCCGCCGCACCGTACCGGCCGCCCTCCCCGGGGCCGCCCCCGCCACCGGCCGCGCCGGCTGGCCGTGGTCCGTCCGGCCGGCCGTCTCCGGCCGGTGCGCCGCCGGCTGGCAGCGGTCCGCCCGGCCCGCCGTCTCCGGCCCCGGCCCCGCCGGCTGGCAGCGGTCCGTCCGTCCGGTCGTCTCCGGCCGGTACGCCGCCGGCTGGCGGCGGTCCGTCCGTCGGGCCGTCTCCGGCCGGTGCGCCGCCGGCTGGCGGCGGTCCGCCCGGCCCGTCGTCTCCGGCCCCGGCCCCGCCGGGTGGCGGCGGTCCGCCCGGCCGGCCGTCTCCGGCCCCGGCCCCGCCGGCTGGCGGCGGTCCGTCCGTCCGGTCGTCTCCGGCCCCGGCGCCGCCGGGTCGCAGCGGGCTGCCGGGCGCGCCGGCGGGGCGGAGCGGTGGCGGTCCGCCGGCCCGGCCGGCGGCGGACCGGCCCTGGCCGCGGGACGAGACACCACCGCGCGCTGCGCCGGGGTCGGGGACCGGCCGGCCGGCGAAAGGGGCGGGCCGCGCCGCCTGGGCTGGGCGGCGGGTGCCGGTCCGCCTGCCGCTGGGAATGCTGGAGGAGGACCCCGCCGCCGTGGAGGCGATGGTGCGCACGCCCCGGGTGGCGGTCATCGTCGACGGCTACAACGTCTCGATGCTGGCCTGGCCGGCGGCCAGCGCCGCCGAGCAGCGGGAGCGCCTCTGCGACGCCCTGGTCGAGTTCCAGCTGCGGTTCCGCTGCGAGGTCACCGTGGTCTTCGACGGCGCCGACGTCCCCGGCGTGCCGCCGCTGCGCCGGCGGGGCGTGCGGGTGGTGTTCTCGGCCGCCGGGCAGGAGGCCGACGATGTGGTCGTCGGCGAGGTCGTGTTCCGGCCCGACGACGTCCCCGTCGTCGTGGTGTCCGACGACCGGGAGGTCGGCCGGAGATCGTCGGCCGAAGGGGCGACCGTCCTCCCGGCCGGGCGGTTCCTCCAGCTCCTGCGGCGCTGACCGGCGACCGCCCTATCCGTCCCAGATCCAGGCCAGGGTGAGGACGGCGGCGGCGGCGAAGGCGGCGGTGACGGCGCCCCACCCGGCGCCGTACCCGACGTGGTCGACGGCCCAGCCGAACGTCACCGGTCCGGCCAGGAACCCGACGTAGAAGCCGAGCAGGACCCGGCCCGACGCCCGGCCGGCCACGGAGATCTCCACGTCCCGCACGATCGACAGCATGCCCAGGGCGTTCCAGGCCACGGCCGTGGCCCCGAAGAGCGCCGCCCCCGGCCACAGGAGCCCCCGACCGAGCGACGACGCCCCCCACAGCAGCAGCGCCGCCGCCACCGAACCGGCCGCCAGCGTGCCGAGGGAGCGGATCACCGGCGTCGCCGTCCGGTCCTGGCGCCGGCCCCAGGCCACCCGGGCGATGATCCCGACGAAGCCGACGAGCGCCGCCGCCAGCCCCGCCGTCGCCCGGGTCAGGCCGAGCTCCTCCACGGCGTAGAGCGGCAGGTAGGCGCCGACGGCCCCCACCCCGAAGCCCATCAGCAGGGCGTAGACGGTCAGCCGGTTGACGCCCCGGTCGAGCCGCCGCCCCGCCGCCGCCCCGCCGCCCTCCGCCGCCCGGACCTCCCGGTCACGTCCACCGCCGCTCACGCCCCCGGCGGCGGACGGGCGGGGCACGAACCGGCCCGTGCAGACCAGCCCGGCACTGCCGGCGAGGGCGCACCCGCCCAGCGCCGCTCGCCACCCGAAGGCCCCGGCGGCGGCCGGCAGCACGAGCCCGGCCAGGAAGGCACCGGCCTGCACACCCGACTGCTTCACGCCGGTGACGAGCCCGTGGCGTCCGACGGCCACGCCGTGGGCGGCCAGCTGGTTGGTGGCGGGATTGCCGAAGGCCACGGAGACGCCGAACACCGCCGAACCGGCCACCAACCCGGCGTAGTGGCGGCCGGCGGCGGCGGCCACGGCCACGCCGAGCGCACCGGTGGCGAACGACACCACCAGCGAACGCCGGCCGCCGAAGCGGTCGACCAGCGGCCCGGCCAACGGCGAGAGCGCCGCCCCCACGGCGTAGGTGACCGTCGTCAGCGAGCCCAGCGCCGTCCGGGTGATCCCGAGATCGTCGGTGATGAACGGGCCCAGCGCCCCGAGGGCGTAGGGGAGCAGCGTGCAGGCCGCCATCCCCACCGTGAGGGTGACGACGAAGCCGATTTCGGAACGCGGCGCCGGCAAACCGGTGAACCTACCTGACGGGAGGCGCCGCCCATGGGTAGGCTGCGGCTGAGAGTCGCACTTCCCCACGACCGAGTTCAGAGCCGGAACCGGCTGTTACACTCCGCCCCGCTCAACCGGGCGGGGACGGGCACTGCGGGGGAAGGATGCCAAAGCTTTTTCTCGTCGGAATCACGCCTGATCATCGGGGCCTCGTGCTCAGCGAGCACGCCCGTGCCAAGCGCGGCGACATGGTCCTCGAGATCGACGACCGGTTGCTGGAAGCGATCGACAAGGCCAACCGGCTGCGCACGCACGACGAGGGGCACCGCCTCGAGTCGGCGGCGCTGCCCTCCAAACGCGACGACACCAACGGCGACGGGGGCCCGGGGCGCCTGTCTCCCAGGGAAATCCAGCAGCGGCTGCGGACGGGCGAGACGATCGCCGCCATGGCGCGATCGTCGGGCACCGACGAAGCGTGGATCCGGCGGTTCGCCACTCCGGTGCTCGCCGAGCAGGCCAAGGTCGTGGAGCGGGCCCGGAGCCTGACCTTCACCAAGCGGGGCGTGGGGGCGTCGGCGGTGCCGCTCGGCCCGTCGGTGGCGGCCAACGTCATCGACCGGGGCGTGCCGCTGACACTGCCCGAGCTCGAAGCCGGCTGGGCCGCCTTCCAGCACCCGGAAGGCGGCTGGCGGGTGACCTTCACGTTCCCGCTGCGGGGTCGCCGCCAGACGGCCGAGTGGGAGATCGACGTCGCCACCGGCGACCTCGCGGCCCGCAACAAGCTGGCCGGAGAGCTGGGCTGGCGGGAATCGGGCAAGAAGCTGCCGCAGCCGAAGCCGGTCAAGGCGCCGGCGCCGGCCAAGCGGGCGGCCGAGGCCGCCAGGGCGGCGTCGAAGCCGGAGCCGGTCACCGCCGGGGCGGCCGGGCCCGAGACCGCCACGCCCGCCGCCGGGCCGGCCGACGCCCCCGAGCCGGCGGCCGCCGCCGCCGGAACGGCGAAGGCCCGGGTCAGCCCGGACGCGCCGGCGCCGGAAACGGTGCAGGAGCTGCCCCTCAGCGAGACGGCACCGGTCGCCGCGCCGGCCGCTACGGCACCGGCCGCCCCGGCCCGCAAGGCGCCGGCGCCCCGCAGGGCGGCGGCGAAGAAGCCGGCGGAGCCGTCGGCATCGGCCCGGCGGGCGGCGGCGGCCATCACCGAGACGCCCGGTCAGGTCGTGGCGGTGGCGCCGGCCAAACCGGCCGGGTCGATGCCGCCCACCGACCTCGACGTCGTCGGCGTCGTCGACGACGTCCCCGACGCCTCCGACGACGAGATCATCCTCGTCGACCGGCCCGAGGCCTCGGTTCCGAGCGAGCCCGACGACGACGGCACCCCGACCGGGCCGATCTCCCTGCGGGAGCGCCCGCAGCCGGCCCCGCTCGGCGCCCGGCCGGCCCCGGCGGGAGGCCCGCCGGCCCTGTGAACCCCGGGATCCGGCGGCAACGAGGCCGCCGGCCCTAGGGCTTGAACCGGAACAGCGGCGGCGTCGTGGTGGTGGTCGTGGTCGTCGCCGTCCGTCCCGTCTGGCGCGTCGGCGTGGCCGGGTGCGGCTCGGGCCGCACGGCCAGCCACACGAAGTAGAGCACCAGCCACAGCACCGCCAGGGCGAGGGTCGGGAGGAAGCGCGGGGGCTGGTTCGGCATCGGCGGCCGCAGGATAGCGAGTTGTTACGCTCCCTCAGGACATGGCCGGGATCGAGCTTTGCGGTGTGACCAAAGAGTTTCCCGGCGGGGCGGTGGCCGTGGCGGCGCTCGATCTCGAGGTCGCCGACGGGGAGTTCCTGGTGCTCGTCGGCCCGTCCGGCTCGGGGAAGACGACGGTGCTGCGCATGGTCGGCGGGCTCGAGGAGGCCACCGCCGGCGAGATCCGCATCGGGGGGCGCGACGTCACCGACCTGGCGCCCCGGGAGCGCGACATCGCCATGGTCTTCCAGACCTACGCCCTCTATCCGCACATGACCGTGGCCCAGAACATGGGCTTCGGCCTCAAGCTGCGCAGGACGCCGGCGGCCGAGATCCGCCGCCGGGTGGAGGAGACGGCGGCGCTGCTCGGCCTGTCGGAGCTGCTCGACCGCCGGCCCCGGCAGCTGTCGGGGGGCCAGCGCCAGCGGGTGGCCATGGGCCGGGCCATCGTGCGGGAGCCGGCCGCCTTCCTCATGGACGAGCCGCTGTCCAACCTCGACGCCAAGCTCCGGGTGCAGATGCGGGCCGAGATCTCCCGCCTGCACCAGCGGCTCGGGACGACGACGCTCTACGTCACCCACGACCAGACCGAGGCCATCACCATGGCCGACCGGGTGGCGGTGATGAAGGACGGCACGCTCCAGCAACTCGACGCCCCCGCCGCCCTCTACGACGACCCGGTCAACCTGTTCGTGGCCGGGTTCATCGGCTCGCCGGCCATGAACACCGTCCCGGCCCGGCTCTCCTCGGCGGACGGGCGGGCCTTCGCCTCCTTCGGCCCGCACCGCCTGGCCGTGCCGGAGACCGTGCTGGCCCGCCGGCCCGGCGCCCGGGCCGCCGTCGCCGCCGGCGGCGAGGTCGTACTGGGCATCCGGCCGGAAGACGTCGAGGACGCCGAGTTCGTCACCGGCGCCGGCCCCGACGAGCTGATCGAGGTGACCGTCGACCTGGCCGAACCGCTCGGCGCCGAGACGATCGCCCACTTCGAGGCGGCGCCCGGCGCCGCCTTCAGCGCCCGGCTGTCGCCCCGGACGACGGTGCGGGCCGGCCGGCCGGTCAAGCTGGCCGTGGACGTCGACCGCCTGCACCTGTTCGACCCCGCGTCCGGCCGCAGCCTGCGCTGAGCGCCTACCCTCCGGGCGTGCCGTCGCTGCTGGTCACCAACGACTTCCCGCCCAAGGTGGGCGGGATCCAGTCGTACCTGTGGGAGCTCTGGCGCCGGCTGCCGCCCGACCAGGTCACCGTGCTGACCACGCCCTATCCGGGGGCGGCGGCGTTCGACCGGGCCCAGCCGTTCCGGGTGGTGCGGGACCGGGCGAAGGTGCTCCTGCCCACGCCGGGGCTGGCCGGGCGGATCGACGCCCTGGCCCGGGAGGTCGGCGCCGGCGTGATCTTCCTCGACCCGGCGCTGCCGCTGGGGGCGCTCGGGCCGCGGCTCACCGCCGCGCCGTACGTCGTCGTGCTCCACGGCGCCGAGGTGACCGTGCCCGGCCGCCTGCCCGGCTCCCGGGCGCAGCTGAAGCGGGTGCTCGACGGGGCGGCGGGCGTCGTCGCCGCCGGCACCTATCCGGCCGACGAGGCCGCCCGGGCCGCCGGCCGCCCGCTGCCCGGCGTCGTGATCCCGCCCGGCGTCGACGTCGAGCGCTTCCGCCCGTCCGACGCCGCCACCCGGGCGCTGACCCGCAAGCGGTTCGGGCTGCCCGGGACCGCCCCCGTGGTGCTGGGCCTGAGCCGGCTGGTCCCCCGCAAGGGCTTCGACGTCGTCATCGACGCCGTCGCCCGCCTCGACCGCACCGGGTTCCCGGCCCCGGCCGGCCCCGGCAGCGCAACCGGTTGCGCCCCGGAGGCATCGACGGCCGTGAACACCGCCGCCGCGCCACCGGTTGCGCCCGGTGCCGGCCCGGCGGCCCCCGACGCCGCCGGCGAAGGGGTCCATCTGGCGCTGGCGGGAAGCGGCCGTGACCGCGATCGGCTGGTGAAGCGGGCCGCCCGGGCCGGCCTGGGCGATCGCTTCCACCTGCTCGGACGGGTGGCGGACGACGACCTGGCCGCCGTCTACGGGGCCGCCGACGTCTTCGCCATGTGCTGCCGGGAACGGTGGGGGGGACTGGAGGCCGAAGGCTTCGGCATCGTCTTCCTGGAAGCGGCCGCCTGCGGTGTGCCGGCCGTGGCCGGCCGCAGCGGCGGCGCCTGGGAAGCGGTCGAGGACGGCGTCACCGGCTTCGTCGTCGACCCGACCGACGCCGGCGCCGTGGCCGGCGCCCTGGCCCGCCTGCTGGCCGACCCGGCGACCGCCCGCCGGATGGGCGCCGCCGCCCGCCGCCGCGCCGAAGAGGATTTCGCCTACGACCGGCTGGCCGCCCGCCTGGCGCCACTGGCCACCGGCGACCTCTCCGGCCTGGCTCCCGTCGGCGCCGGCGACCCGGCCGGCCCGGCGCCGCGGTCCGGGCAACGGTGAAACCGGCCGACATCGCCGCCCTCCCCGGCCACCGGGTCGTCGAGGCCAGCCTGGCCGGCACCGCCGTCTTCGCCGTCACCGCCGTGCCGGCCGTGGCCGGACTCGACGCCCTCAAGTGGCCGGCGGCCCTCGTGAGCCTCGGGCTGTTCGTGGCCGCCATCCCGCTGTCGCTCCTGGCCCTGGCCCGGGCGGCGGTCCGCACCGCCCGCCAGGAGGACCGCATCACCGTCGGCGGCCTGTTCTTCCTGCAGGGCTCGGCGCCCCGGCCCGTCCGCCGGCTGCTCATCGGATCGCTGCTCGTGTCGCTGGCGGTGACCGTCGGCACGGTGTCCGGCGAACCGTTCGGGGTGCTGCAGCCGGTCTTCCCGCTGGCGCTGTGCGCCTGGTGGGCCGCCCGCCACGGCACGTTCCCCCGCCTGCCCGACCCGGGGGCCGGGACGGCTCCGCAGCCGGCGGGTTGATAGGGTCCCCCGATTCATGAGTGACGAAGCCCGCGAGACGACCCGCGTCGAGGCCCCGCCGCAGCGCTGCTACGAGGTGGCGATCGACTTCGACCGGTACCCGGAATGGGCCACCGACGTGAAGGAGATCGAGGTCCTCGACCGCGACGAGTTCGGCCGCGGCACGCTCGTCCGCTTCCGGATCTCGGCGCTGGGCAAGACGATCGGCTACACGCTGGACTACGACTACGCCGATGCCCCCGGCGGGTTCTCCTGGCGGCTCGACAAGGCCGACTATCTCACCCGCCTCGACGGCGCCTACCGCTTCGACCCCGACGGGGCGGGCACCCTGGTGGGCTACCAGCTGGCCGTCGACCTCACCCTGCCGCTGCCCGGCTTCATGAAACGGGCGGCGGCGGGGATGATCGTCGACAACGCCATGCGGCAGTTCAAGGCCTACGTCGAGGCCGGCGGCGGCGGCTGAGCGCCCGGGCCCCTCAGTGCTTGCGGGACCACCAGTGCGACCGGTGCTGGTCGTCGTCGCCGTCGTCGCCCACTCCGGCGGAGACGGTCTCGGCCGGCTCCGGGAGCAGGACCTCCCTGGGATGGGAGTTCGTCCCCGCCAGCTGGCCCTCGAGTTCGGTCACCCGCTTGGCCAGGGCCGCCGCCTTGGCCTCGGCCTTGGCCGCCCGGGCCAGGGCGGCGTCGAGCTCGGCCAGGCTGGGGCCGCCGCCGGCCGGGGCCGGGGCGGGCAGCGACGGCGCCATCGGCGCCAGGCTGGCGCCCCGCAGATAGGCGGGCTTCGACGCCGTCAGCGAGGAGAACTTCTCCACCCAGTCGGTCTTCGAGGCCTCGTCGAGCTTGCCGACCGCCCACTCCAGCATCTGATTGGCCGGACTTCCCTTGCTGGCGCCCATCTCTTCCCCCTCCCGCCCACCGGTGCCGCGCCGACCGTACCAGCCGCCCGGCCGCCCGGGGAGGGCCTTGGTTCACAGGCCGTAGCATTGCCCCCCAACATCCCCCGGACGGGGGACTCCCGCGGGGGACCGCTCCCGTATTTCCGTGGCGGAGGAAGGGAGACCGCGTGATCGACGAGGACCGTGTCCGGGTCCTGGCCGCCCATCGGGCCAGCACCGTGGTGACGAGCTGCTACCTGGACGTGGACGGGCGGCGCCATCCCCGCCACGCCGACTACGGGGCGCAGCTCGACCATCTCGTGCGCCGCGGCCGGGAACGGGCGGGGTCGTTCGGGCCGGAGGCGGCCCGGTCGGTCGCCGCCGACCTCGACCGCATCGCCGCCTGGGTCCGCCAGGGGTTCGACCGCTCCCGGGTGCGGGGGCTGGCCTTCTTCGCCTGCTCGGCCGACGGGTTCTTCGAGGTCGTCCAGTCGCCCCTCCCCGTCCGCAACGGGGTGGTCGTCAACCACACGCCCCATGTCCGGCCGCTGGAGTCGATCCTCCAGGCCTACGAACGCTTCGCCGTCGTCCTCGTCGACCGGCAGCGGGCCCGGCTGTTCCGCTTCGAGCTCGGCGAGCTGACCGAGCACACCGAGGTGTTCGACGCCGTGCCCCGGGCGGCGGCGGGGGAGACCGGGGGCCACCCCGTCCGGGGCAGCCGGGGGGCGGCGGTCCAGCGCCACACCGACGAGCTGGCCCACCGGCACCTCCGCCACGCCGCCGACGTGACCTTCGCCGAGCTCCAGGCCCGCCCCGTCGACCACCTGATCCTCGGCGGGCCCCACGAGGTGGTGGTCGAGTTCGAGAACCTGCTCCACCCCTGGGTGCGGGACCGGGTCGTCGACCGGGTGGCCATCCCGTCGACGGCCGGACCGGAGGAGGTCCGCCAGGCGGCGCTGGCGGTGGAGGCGGCCGTCACCCGCCGGGCCGACGGCGCCCTCGTCGACCGGTTCCGGGGGGCGGTGGCCACCGGTGCCGCCGTCGCCGGCCTGGAGGCGACGCTGGCCGCCCTCGTCGAACGGCGGGTCGACCTGCTAGTGGTGTCGGACGGGTTCGAGACGGAGGGCTGGCGCTGCCGCTCCTGCCGCTACCTGGGGCCGCTCGGCCGCCGCTGCCCGCTGTGCGCCGCCGACATGGATCTCGTCGACGACGTCGTCGAGGAAGCCGTCGAGGAGGCGCTGGCCCACAAGTGCCGGGTGCAGATGGTCCGGGAGAACGCCGACCTCGACGTCCTCGGCCGCATCGGCGCCCTGCTGCGCTTCTGAGTGGTGCTCACCGCCGGCGTCGACATCGGCGGCACGAAGCTCCTCGCCGTCGCCGCCGACGAGGATGGCACGATCGTGGCCGAGCGGCGCCAGCCGACGCCGTCGGGAGCCGAGGCCGTCCTCGGCGCCACCACCGCCGTTGTGGCCGAGCTGATCGCCGCCCGGCCCGGCATCGCCGCCGTCGGCGTGGGCCTCCCGGGGCTCGTCGACCTTCGGGGGGCGGTGCACTACGCCCCCAACCTGCCCGGCTTCGTCGGCGTCGAGGCCCAGGCCCGGCTGGCCGCCGCCTGCGCCGTTCCGGTGGTGGTCGACAACGACGCCAACGTCGCCGCCCTCGGCGAGGTCCTCCACGGCGCCGGCCGGGGCCGCAAGGAGGTGCTGGTCGTCACGCTGGGCACCGGCATCGGCGGCGGCCTCGTGATCAACGGCGCCGTCAACCGGGGCGGCTTCGGCTTCGCCGCCGAGATCGGCCACTTCACCGTCGAGCGGGACGGCCCGCCCTGCGCCTGCGGGGAGCGGGGGCACTGGGAGGCGCTGGCGTCGGGCACCGCCCTCGGCCGCCGGGCCCGGGAGTGGGCGGCCCGGGGCGACGCCCCCAACGTCCTGGCCCGGGCCGGCGGCGTCGTCTCCGCCATCACCGGCCACGAGGCGGGCCTCTCGGCGCTGGCCGGCGAGGCCGACGGGCTGGCCATCCTGGCCGAGCACGGCGGCGACGTGGCCCTCGGCCTGGGCGGCCTCGTCAACATCCTCGATCCCGAGCTGGTCGTGATCGGCGGGGGTCTGGTGCACCTCGGCGAGGCGCTGCTGGGCCCGATCCGGGCGGCCCTGCCGGCCCACGTCGAAGCGGCGGCGCTGCGGCCGATGCCGCCGGTCGTCGCCGCCGCCCTGGGCGAGCAGGCCGGGGCGGTGGGGGCGGCGGCGCTGGCCCGGACGCTGGTCGGGCCGGCCTGATGGCCGGGGTCCGCATCGGCCTCACGCTGCCGTCGTTCCAGTCGGATCCCGAGCGCGTCCTGGCCGTGGCCCGGGCGGCGGAGGACGCCGGCCTCGACGGCGTGTTCGCCTTCGACCACCTGTTCCGGCGGCGGGGCGACGCCACGGCGGCCGAACGGCGCCCGGCGCTCGAGCTCCTGACGATGACGGCGGCGGTGGCGGCCGGCACCGACCGGATCATGGTCGGCACGCTGGTGGCCCGGGCCACGCTGCGGCCGCCGGGCCTCCAGCGGGCCGCCTTCGACACGCTGGCCCGCATCGCCCCCGGCCGCGTCATCGCCGGGCTCGGCGCGGGCGACGGCGAGAGCCTGGCCGAGGACCTGGCCTTCGGCGTGCTCCCCGCCGACCCCGAGGCCGCCGGCGCCTGGCGCCTCGAGCGGCTGGAGGCGTCGGTGGCGGCGTTGCACCGGCGCGGCTATCCCGTCTGGGTGGCGGGCGTGTCGCCGGCGGCGGTGCGGCTGGCGGCGGCGCGGGCCGACGGGTGGAACCGGTGGGGCGGGGGCCCGGCGTCGTTCGCCACGGCGGTGGAACGGGTCCGGGCCGAGGTGGCCAACGCCGGGCGCGACCCCGGTGCCTTCACCTGCACCTGGGGCGGCCTGGCCGTGCTCGGCGCCACGGCGGCCGAGGCCGAGGCGAAATGGCAGCGGCTGGGCGGCGGCCGGCCGGGCATCGTGCACGGCACCCCGGCCGAGGCGGCCGGCCAGATCGCCGCCTACGCCGAAGGGGGCGCGGCCTGGGTCATTCTCGGCCCGGTCGATTCCTCCGATCCGGCCAACGCCGGCCTCGTGGGCGAGGCCGCCCGGGCGCTACGCCGCCCCTGACAGCGCCCCGGCGACCGCCCCGAGGTCCCGCACGTGGGGGTGCGAGCGATCGCCGCAGAAGCCGTAGGGGTCGAGGTGGACGGGCCGCACCCCGGCGGCCAGCGCGCCGTCGACGTCGGCGCCGACGGTGTCGCCGACGTGCAGCACCCGTTCCGGCGCCACCCCGCAGGCCTCGAGGGCAATGGCGAAGATGGCCGGGTCGGGCTTGGCCACGCCGACCACGGCCGAGTCGATGACGATCGTCATCGGCACGCCCCGCCCGGCGCCGACCTGGCAGATCCCCTCCTGGCGCAAGCGGTGCTCGAGCGTGCCGTCGGAGTTCGACACGACGGCCAGGTGGACGCCGGTGGTGTGGAGCGACCGCAGCGCGTCCAGCGAGCCGGGGGCCTGCCGGCTCCAGATCGACGGCCCCCGGAAGGCGACGTCGAGCTCGGCGATGGCGCCGGCGACGCACTCCGCCGGGGCGCCCAGCGACTCGAGGTAGGCCCGCTCGTAGGCCGTCCAGATGCCGTTGTCGCCGCCCGGCCAGTCGACCAGCGCCGCCACCCCGGCGTAGTGGGCCCGGTCGAGGTGGGCGACGTCGGCCTCGACGCCCGCCCGGCGCAGGGCCGCCGTCACCGTGGCGTGCGACGGGAGGTGGAACACCCCGCCCACGTCGAGGAACACCGCCTCGACCTCGACACCGAAGGCTCGCCGGGTTGACATGCCCGAAATGGTAAGGGGATTTGGAGCCCTCACTGGTACCGTGAATCGCATGGAGTTCCGCCGGATCAACGCCCTGCCGCCCTACGTCTTCGCCGCCATCGACGCCCGGAAGCTGGCCGCCCGGCGCGCCGGGGAGGACGTGATCGACCTCGGCTTCGGCAACCCCGACATCCCCTCGCCGGAGATCGCCGTCGACAAGCTGGCCGAGGCGGCCAAGAACTCCCGCAACCACCGCTACTCCGCCAGCCGCGGCATTCCCAAGCTCCGCCTGGCCATCTCCGATCTCTACCGCCGCAAGTTCGGCGTCGACATCGACCCCGAGACCGAGGCCATCAACACCATCGGCGCCAAGGAGGGCCTGTCCCACCTGATGTGGACGCTGGTGCAGCCCGGCGACGTGGCCCTCGTCCCCACGCCGTCGTACCCCATCCACATCTACGCCCCGGTGCTGTGCGGCGCCGACGTGCGCCAGGTGCGCCTGGGCCCGGAGCAGGACTTCTTCGCCAACCTCCAGCAGGCCTACGAGGAGAGCTGGCCCCGCCCCCGGGTGGTGGTCATGTCGTTCCCCCACAACCCGACGACGCAGTGCGTCGACCTCGACTTCATGACCCGGGTGGTGGAGTGGGCCCGGGAGCGCGAGGTCCTCATCGTCCACGACTTCGCCTACGCCGACCTCGGTTTCGACGGCTACGAGCCGCCGTCGATCCTCCAGGTGCCCGGCGCCAAGGACGTCGCCGTCGAGCTCTACACGCTGACGAAGTCGTTCTCCATGGCCGGCTGGCGGGTCGGGTTCATGGTCGGCAACGCCGAGGTGGTGGCCGCCCTCGGCCGCATCAAGAGCTACCTCGACTACGGCACGTTCCAGCCGATCCAGATCGCCTCGATCATCGCCATGAACGAGGTGCCCGACTACCCGAAGCAGGTCTGCGAGATCTACAAGGGCCGGCGCGACGCCCTCGTCGACGGGCTGGCCCGCATCGGCTGGGAGATCGACAAGCCCAAGGGCACGATGTTCGTGTGGGCCCCCATCCCCGAGCCCTACGCCGAGATGGGCTCGATGGAGTTCGCCCTCATGTGTGTGTCGGAGGCCAAGGTGGCCGTGTCGCCCGGCGTCGGCTTCGGGCTCGGGGGCGACGGGTTCGTGCGCTTCGCCCTGGTGGAGAACGAGCAGCGGATCGCCCAGGCGGTGCGGGGCCTGCGCAAGGCCCTCACCAAGCTCGGCTAGCCGCCAGCTACAGCGGCGCGGTCAGCCCGCCCATCACGAAGCGGACGGCCACCTCGGCCACGACGCCGACCGGTTCCTCGCCGTGGTAGAGGAACGTCCGGGCCAGGTGGCGGGTGGCGCCGACGAGGGCGTGGGCCAGCATCTCGGGGTCCTGGTCGGGGATGCTGCCGGCGGCCATGGCCTCCTTCAGGTGCCGGGTGATGTCGCCGATGGCCACGGCGTCGTTCTGGCGCAGGACGGCGGCGAAGCGCTCGTCGGTGGCGGCGAACTGCGACAGGTTGAAGAGGTGGCGGTGGTCCCGGAACCACTGCAGCGAGGCCCGGATCCCGAGCTCGATGCGGCGCAGCGGGTCGGGCTCGTCGCCGATGGCCGCCTGCTGGAGGCGGCGGAGGTCCTGCGACGAGGCGGCCAGGATCTCGAGGAAGAGATCCTCCTTCGATTCGAAGTACCAGTAGAAGACGCCCTTGCCGACCCCGAGCGACTCGACGATGTCGGCCACCGCCGTGGGGTGGTAGCCGCGCTCGGCGAACAGGCGGGCCGACTCGTCGAGGATCTGCCGGCGGCGCTCCTTGCCCCGGGCGGTGAGCTTGCGTTCCACCCCCGACAGGCTAGGAACGACTTGACCAGGCGGTCAATTTAGAACGACGAGACGTCGACCAGCGGTTCCTTCATGTTGTCGGGGTCGTCGCGGTCGTCCCAGTCGTAGTTGCCGGCGGCGATGAGGGCGTGGCGCACCTCGGCCGGGGTCGCCCCCCGGTGCTTGCTGATCCACAGGGCGGCGGCGCCGGCCACGTGGGGGGCGGCGAACGACGTCCCGGTCAGGGTGCCGTAGCCGTTCTGGTCGCCGAGGTTGTGGCTGTCGACCGGCATGGTCGAGTAGATGCACACGCCGGGGGCGATGAGGTCGACGGCGGCGCCGTAGTTGGAGAAGTCGGCCAGCGTGTCGTCCTCGTCGGACCGGCAGGCGGGCGATCCGCCCTTGCCCCCCGGGAGCCCGTCGGAGTCGGCCAGCGCCGAGACCGTGATGACCTCCCGGTAGGCGGCGGGGATCAGGCGGGAGGCGTCCTCGTGGTCGTTGCCGGCGGCCACGACGTAGGTGACCCCGGCGGCCACCGACTTGCAGACGGCCTGGTGGAGGATGTCGCCGTCGCTGTCGCCGCAGTGGCCGTCGTCGGTGCCGGTGCCGCCCAGGCTGAGGTTGGCGACGTCGATGTCGTTGTGGCGGTCGGCATCGGTCCGGGTCGACGTGACCCAGTCGATGCCGCAGAGCAGCTCCCGGGTGGTGCCGTTCCCCTGGTCGTCGAGGACCTTGACGCCGTACATGTTGGCCCCCGGCGCCACGCCGACCACGCCGACGTGGTTGTCGAGGGCGCCGATGATCCCGGCGGCGTGGGTGCCGTGGCCGTAGTGGTCGTCGTAGTTGCGGCTCTTGGCGCACGTCCCCCCGCCGGCCACGTTGAGGTCCGGGTGGGAGGTGTCGATGCCGGTGTCGAGCACGGCCACGTTCACGTTGATCCGGGGTTGGTCGACGTCGTCGATCGACGCCGTCCTCGACAGCTCGGCCTTCACCCGCTCGACGCCCGTCGGCACGCTCTGCCCGGCGCTGTGGATCGGCCGGTCGGCCTCGATCGAGGCCACCCGGGGGTCGGCCCCGAGGGCGGCCCGGGCCGCCGGCGTCATCGAGGCGGCGAAGCCCGACAAGGCGTTGTGGTAGCTGTCGAGGACGGTGAAGCCCAGCGCCCGGGCCTGCCGGGCGGCGAAGACGTCGGCGTCGCCGGCCGTCGGCCGCAGGGCCACGATGTAGGAGGCCGCCGGGGCGCCGTCGGCCCGGGCCGTGGCCGGCACGATCGGACCCAGGACCATCGCCCCGGCCAGGACCAGGGCTCGCAGCCGACCCACCTGACAACCCCCAGTGCGGCGCCCGCCATCTCCGCCGACAACGCTGGCCGCGCCGTCGCCTGCACAAGGATGTTGAGGCCTGAGGCCGGTGTCAAGCGGGTCTCACCCCGTACTCTGATGTGACGTGGGCTACTGGCTGACCAAAATTTTGCTGACCCCCTATCTCCGGGTCTTCTTCCGGATCCGGGTGGAGGGGCGGGAGCACATCCCCCGGGAGGGGCCGGCCATCCTGGCCTCCAACCACATCTCCTTCTGCGACTCGTTCTTCCTGCCCCTGGTCCTCACCCGCCGGGTCCGCTACATCGCCAAGGCCGAGTACTTCGACAACTGGAAGGTGGCCTGGTTCTTCAAGGCCAACGGCCACATCCCGCTGCGGCGGGGCGAGGGGGCCGACTGGAAGCGGGCCCTCGACGCCGCCGCCGGGGCCCTCGAGGCCGGGGAGCTGTTCGGCATCTACCCCGAGGGCACCCGTTCGAAGGACGGGCGCCTCCACCGGGGTCACACCGGCGTGGCCATGCTGGCCGCCCGGACCGGCGCGCCGGTCATCCCCATCGGATTCACCGGCACCGACCGGGCCCAGCCGGTCGGCTCCAAGATGATCTGGCCGTTCAAGACGATCACGATCCGGATCGGCCCGCCCGTCGACTTCGGCGCCCAGGCCGACGGCCCGAAGGGGCAGCGGGCCCTCCGCGCCATGACCGACGCGGTCATGACCGACATCCAGAAGCTCTCCGGCCAGGAGTACACCGGCAAGTACGCCCCCGTCGGCGACCGGGAGTGACTCAGGTGCCGAAGCGGCGCACCCGCTCCACGGCCCGGCGCCAGGCGTCCTGGCGGCGGTCGGCGTCCCGGCGGTCCATCCGGGGGCTGAACTCGGCCTCCAGCAGCCAGTAGCCGGCCAGCTCCTCCGGCGTCGACCACACCCCTTCGGCCAGGCCGGCCAGGTAGGTGGCGCCCAGCGCCGTCGTCTCGGCCAGCTTCGGCCGGCGGACGGGCACGCCGAGCAGGTCGGCCTGGAACTGGCACAGCCCGTCCATCACCGCCGCCCCCCCGTCGGCCCGCAGCTCCGAGACGGCCGTGCCGCCCACCGCCTGCATGGCCTCGACGACGTCGCGGGTCTGGTGGGCCATGGCCTCCACCGCCGCCCGGGCCAGATGCGCCCGGCCCACGGTCTTCGTCAGCCCCACCAGGGCGCCCCGGGCGTGCGGATCCCAGTACGGCGAGCCCAGGCCGGTGAAGGCGGGGACCAGGAACGCCCCCTCGGTGTCGGGCACCGAGGCCGCCAGCGGCCCGGTCTCGGCCGCCGTGTCGATGATGCCGAGCCCGTCGCGCAGCCACTGGATGGCCGCCCCGGTCACGAACACCGCCCCCTCCAGGGCGTAGGCCGTGGTGCCGTCGGCCAGGGTCCAGGCCACGGTGGTCAACAGGCCCTCGGCCGGGGGCGGCACGGCGGAGCCCACGTTCATGAGGACGAACGAACCGGTGCCGTAGGTGTTCTTGGTCATCCCCGGGGCGAAGCAGGCGTGCCCGAAGAGGGCCGCCTGCTGGTCGCCGGCCAGGCCCGACAGGGGAGCGCTGAGCCCGGCCGCCCGGGCCGGGTCGCACCGGCCGATCCGGCCCGACGACGGCCGCACCTCGGGCAGGGCGGTCATCGGCACGCCGAAGAGGTCGCAGAGCTCCTCCGACCACGCCAGCCGGCGAATGTCGTAGAGGAGCGTCCGGCTGGCGTTGGACGGGTCGGTGGCGAACACGCCGCCGTCGGCCCCGCCGGTCAGGTTCCAGGCCACCCAGGCGTCGACCGTCCCCAGCGCCAGGTCCGGCGTGGCCGGGTCGATCCCGCCGGCGCCGAGCAGCCATTCCATCTTGGTGGCCGAGAAGTAGGGGTCGAGGACGAGCCCGGTGGCGGCCCGGACCGCCGGCTCGTGTCCCGCCGCCTTCAGGGCGTCGCAGCGGTCGGCCGTCCGGCGGTCCTGCCACACCAGCGCCCGGTGGAGGGGCCGGCCGGTCCGCCGGTCCCAGGCCACCACCGTCTCCCGCTGGTTGGTGATCCCGACGGCGGCCACCGCCCCGCCCTCACCGGCCAGGCGACCGGTGAGGTCGGCCAGCGTGGTCTGGACGGCGCTCCAGATCTCGTCGGGGTCGTGTTCGACCCAGCCCGGCCGGGGGAAGTGCTGGGTCAGCTCCCGGTAGGAGAACCCCAGCGGGCGGCCCTCGCCGTCGACGGCGAAGGCCCGGACCCCGGTGGTTCCCGCATCGATGGCGATCAGGGCGGGCATAAGCTGCCGAACGCTACTGCGGCGCACGAGGCGGAGGGCGAGGATGCGGATCGGCGTGCTGACCGGCGGAGGCGACTGTCCCGGCCTCAACGCCGTCATCCGGGCGGTCGTCCGGAAGGGCGAGGGCGTCTACGGCCACAACCTGATCGGCTTCCGCTACGGCTGGCGGGGCGTGGTCGAGTGCCAGACCGTCGACCTGACCGTCGGCACCACCCGGGGCATCCTCCACCGGGGCGGGACGATCCTCGGCACGAGCCGGACCAACCCCTACAAGTCGGAGGACGGCGTCCGCCGGGTGCTCGACACGCTGAAGCGGGAGCGCATCGACGCCCTGGTGGCCATCGGCGGCGAGGACACGCTCGGCGTGGCCAGCCGCCTGACCGACGAGGGCACCAGGATCGTCGGCGTGCCGAAGACCATCGACAACGACCTGTCGGCCACCGACTTCACCTTCGGCTTCGACACCGCCGTCCAGATCGCCACCGACGCCATCGACCGGCTCCACACCACGGCCGAGTCCCACGACCGGGTCATGGTCTGCGAGGTGATGGGCCGCCACGCCGGCTGGATCGCCACCTACGCCGGGATG
>Ga0070741_10007269_pt1 | contig 23041 bp, 18 predicted proteins | sample Coa_R1_4_FD_66440 | JGI IMG/M metagenome (GOLD analysis project Ga0070741, IMG submission 66440) | Surface soil microbial communities from Centralia Pennsylvania, which are recovering from an underground coalmine fire - Coalmine... | ecosystem: Environmental > Terrestrial > Soil > Unclassified ... | reverse complement strand
TCACCCTGCTCGCCCACCGCCTCCTCGCCGGCCAGCCCCACCCCGTGCGCACCGCCGCCTGGTACACCAAGACCGAGGCCACCTTCGCCGACACCATCGCCCTGGTCCGCCGCCACTTGCCCACCACCACCCTTTTCCCCACTTCCCCCCGCCAGACCGGACATGCCGAAATCCCCGCCGCCGTCCTCGACGGCCTCGTCGACGCCTTCTGCTACGCCGCCTGAGGCGACGATACGATGGATAAAGTCCAGTCTACGGGAGCCTCCGTAGTGCCGTGCGTAGCTCAGGAGTTTGGCGTGCCACTCCGGGTCTCCGCCGGCTCGGTGCGCGTGCGACTCCCCGGCAAGGGCCATGCGCAGGATTGCCTCGCCGGCGGAGACACCATCCCCGATGACGGGAGCGAGGGCTTCCGCTTCCCGGAACAGGAGATCGTCGACGATGAGGTTCGTGTCACCCGGTTCGGTCATCGATCCTCCCGTCTTCGGTGGGCGGATCTTCCCCGCGAAGGCTCCGCAGGTGTTCCGTGATTTCCCGTTCCGCTCCGTTGGCAGTCGGTTCGTAGTATCGCGTCCCGATCAGGTCGTCCGGTAGGTATTGCTGGGCGACCCAATGACCGGGGTAGTCATGTGGGTACTTGTACGTCAAGCCGCGACCCAGCCGGCCCGCCCCGCTGTAGCTCGCGTCGCGAAGGTGTGCGGGCGTGCGCAGCCCCTTCCCCGCCTCCACGTCCTCGAGCGCGCGGGTGAGACCCACGTACGCCGCGTTCGACTTCGGGCATGACGCGAGGTACGCCACCGCCTGTGCGAGCGGGATCCGAGCTTCCGGGTACCCGACCATCTGGGCGGCCTGCGCGGCGGCGACCGCCACGCTCGTCGCGCGCGGCTCCGCGTTGCCGACGTCTTCGGCGGCCATCACAACGACGCGCCGGCAGATCGTGGGCAGGTCCATGCGTACCGAAACCATCCGGGCCAAGTAGAACAACGCCGCGTCCGGGTCGCTGCCGCGCACGCTCTTCTGGAGGGCACTCAGAAGGTCGTACTCGTCGGACTCCGAGAACGTGTGCATCTCGCGCCGGAGGCATTCCCACAGCAGCTCGCGGCCTACGGCGCGCCCGTCCGGCACGTCGGGCGCCGAGAGGACGGCTAGCTCCAGGGCGTTGAGCGCGGACCGGACGTCACCCGCGACCGCTGCCGCCAACTCCTCGAGCAGGTCCTCATCGACAACGGGGGAGTAACCCGCCAGCCCGCGTTCGCTATCGGTGAGCGCGCGCCGCAGTACGGTGAGCACGTCAGCTGCGTCCAGGGGCCGCAGCTCGAAGATGGAGGTGCGGCTGCGGATCGCCGGTGGGATCGTCAGGTAGGGATTCTCCGTTGTGGTCCCGATGAACACGACGGTCGCCCGCTCCACCGCCTCGAGAAGCGCCTCGACCTGCGGGCGGGTGAACCGGTGCACCTCCTCCACGTGGAGGATGAGACGCGCGCCCGGCCGCGATCGCGCGATCGCGTCCCGGAGTTCCTTCACGCCCGCGCTCACCGCGTTGACGGAGACGAACGGGCGGTTGGTCGCGCGCGCGATGACGTTCACGAGGCTCGTCTTGCCGGTGCCCGGGGGGCCGAAGAGGATGAGCGACTGGACGCGGTCCGCCTCGATCATCCGGCGCAGGACGCGGCCTGGCCCCACGAGGTGCTGCTGGCCGACGACTTCGTCGAGGGTCCGCGGGCGCATCCGCGCGGCGAGGGGCTCGCTGCTGCGGTCCTCGGCGAAAAGGCTTCGCATCCCCGTGCGCGGATCGATGCTCTCGTGCACGCCGAGAGGATACGGCGCGCAGCAGGCTGAGAGCGCGGTGCGGCGTGCTACGTGGGCCAGATCCCTCGGCTGTGCAGCGTCTTGCGCAAGCGCGCGTTCTCGTCGGAGCTGGCCGCCAACTCCGCGCGGTCGGCCGCGTGCATGGTGCGCAGCCGCGCCGCCTCACCGCGCAGCGCGGCCACCTCGGTTTCGAGGTCGGCCACCAAGCCGATCAGCGCGGCCTTCGTGCGGCTCTGGAGGCGCAGGCGAACGGCCGCGGCGGCGTCGTTCTCCGCGTGCCACCGGTCGAGCCACCTTCGGAGGTACTCGCGGTACGCGCCGGACTCGAGCGTCGCCGGCGCGCACCCGCACCGAGGCGCGAGCGCCTCCGCGAGGTCCGAGAGCGTGACTTCGCCGGTGTAGCGACCGCTGCGGACGGCGAGTTGGAGGTGGCGCTTGTACTGCCCCGCGTAGTAGGCGAGACGCTGGAGGAGCGGCTTGGCGTCGATGACCGGCATGCCGCCCTCACGCCACGCTGTTCTGGCGGGTCGCTACCGGACCCCCGGCGGTCGGCGAGCCGCTGGGCGTAGGGGTACGGCCGGTCCTTCGCCTTCGGAAACAGCGCGGTGATGACGGTGCGGATCGCGTCGTCTTTGTCCAACGAGCCCGCGTGCCATTCGGTCCGGATGCGGGTGCCCTCAGGGAGAATCTCTTTGAGGGGGGTGCGTCATAATGGTTTTAAGCCACCAACCACCACATCTTGTGCCTGGGCGCTGCCGTGGCGCTTTCAGCAACTGACCGGGTGGGCGACGCATTGCCGGTCTGGACGCCTTTACGCCTCGCCGCTACCGAGGACTATTTCCGTCAAGGACACGGGCGCCGTCCGACGTGACCAACCGCGCAACTTCGTGGGCGACCGAGTGCAGCGTTTCCTGCCGACCCGCGTCGTCCGTCTCACGCGGACACGGGGCCGCGGCCGGGTTCCCAGGTGATCAGCAGGTCGCGCCGCATCGTGCGCCAGCGGGGGGCGTAGCCCTCGGCGTCGCGCGCGAACAGCTCGTCGAAGCGGGCGGCGATCGTCGCGCGGACGGCGTCGGCGTCGACCGTCCCCAGCTCCTGCATGCGGTCGACGGCCAGGTCCAGCATCAGGTCCCGGGTCGGCTGCACGGGCCAGCGCCAGGTGCGCGGCTGGGGCAGGGGGAGGACCCGGACGTCCGGGAGGATGCCCATCTCCCAGAGGACCGCCAGCAGCTCGCGGTGGCCGGGCTCGGTGACCTGCGGCTCCCCGAACACGGCCTCGGCGATCGCCGCGCCGTGCGCGGGTGGGACCGGGCTCGACACCCAGACCACCACCCGCCGCCGCGCGGCCGCCTCCAGGCCGCGGACGAACGGGACGATGTCGCGCACGAAGTACGTGACGTGGCGCGTCAGCACGACCTCGCCGGCGACGTCCGGCTGCGGCCAGGCGGCCGCCACGAACCGGGCGTTGTCGATCCCCGCCCCGGCCGCCGACCGCTCGAACTCGGCACGCATCGCCGGCGACGGATCGACGTTGACCACCCCGCGGCAGCGGAGCGCGAGCGGCAGCCCGACGGCCCCGGCGCCGCCACCCACGTCCACGACCACGTCGTCGGGCTCGACGTAGGAGGCGAACACCTCCAGGTTGGCGTCGAGCGGGCGGCGCGGGTCGGCGGCCGCCCGCGGCGCCCGTGCCGCCCAGCGGTCGGTCCCCGGCGGCGGTGCGCCCCAGCGGGCACCCTGCCGGGCCATCTCGTCGAAGCGCGCCGCGTAGCTGTCTGCGGCCGTCATCACGCCCTCCCCGTCACGCGTCGCCGCGCCCGACGAGCATCTCCGTCGGCAGCCGCACGCCCTCCGGCGTCACGAACTGCGCCACCTCCTCGCGGATCGCGCGCAGGGCCTCCTCGCGCTGGGCGTCGTCGAGCTAGTCCAGGAGGTGGGTGAGGTTCGGGTGCTTGTCCACCCAGTCCGCGACGGCCTCCGCCGAGGCCATCCGACGGACCAGCGCCACCGGGCGGACGGCCACGTTCGAGAACCCCGCGTCGCGCAACTCCGCTTCTAACCGGCCCGGCGCGCCCAGGCGCGTGTGAGAGGGTGTGTCCGATGGTGGCGCTGGGAGGCCACCCGCCCGCCGGATAATCGCTGCCGGATCGAAGGTGCGCCGGTATGAGCGGTCCGCGGAGGGGCCGACCACGCGGCGAACCGGGCGCCCGGCCGCAGCGCCCGGCGTACCGCGCGGAGTGCCGCGCCCACCTCGGGGACGAACTGGATGCAGTTGGCCGAGATCGCCGCGTCGAAGCTCGCCGGGTCCGGGTCGAGCGCAGCCGCGTCCGCCGCCAGGGTCGTGATGTTCGTGACCCCGGCCTTGGCCGCCTCCTCGACCAGCACGTCGAGCATCGCCTGGGAGATGTCCACCGCCACGACCGACCCGCGCGGCCCCACCCGGCGCGCGGCGTCGATCGTCGTATCGCCGGTCCCGGCGCCGAGGTCCAGCACCCGAGCACCCGGCCGTAGCGCCGCTTCGTCGAGCATGGCGCCCAGGGCTGGGCCATTCAACCGACGCCGCGCCGGTGCTCCGTCGCGCCAGTCTTCCGCTGCTTTCCGCGACTCCCAGCTCGCCGTCGTCGTCGCCATGCGCGGCCCCCTTCCGTTCCAGGCGGACGAGCCGCCGCCTGCCGGAGGCATCATACGCGTGGCGCACCGTCGCGGTCTCAGGCGTTCGGGCGCCGTCCCGCACCATCCGCTCAGGAGGAACCGGGGCGGCAGGCCGTCGACGCTCATGCCCAGCCCACGCCCAGCACCAGCGCCGTCGGGCCGAGGAACCCGTCAGGTCCCTCGAACCGGCGCAACCCCTCGCCGACCTCGGCCCAGGCGGCCTCCCGCTCCTCCGGCGTGCAGCGCTCCAGCATCTGGTGGAACGCGCCGGCGGCGTCCTGGAGGAACGCCACGTAGTCCGCGGCCGACGGCAGCCGGATCGCGGCCTCGACCACGCGCGTGCGCACGTCGTGCAGACCCGCCGCGGCGTACGCCCGCTCCAGCAGGCCCGGCTCGCCCAGCGCGAACAGGCCCGGCTGGCCCGGCTCCGGCGGCCCGAGCCCGGCGCGGCGGCGGACGACCTGCCCCGCGACGAGGTTGGTCGGGTTCCGTTCGGCGGTCGAGAAGACGATCACCGCGACCGCGCCGCCCGGCTTCACCGCGCGCTTCATCCCGGCGAGCGCCGCGGCCGGGTTCGGCATCAGCATCACGCCCAGCCGGCACAGCGCGGCGTCGAACGAGCCCGCCGGCACGTCCGGAGTCTCCGCGTCCATCACGCGCGTCTCGACGTTCGCCAAACCCGCGCGCGCCGCCTCCTCGGCCACGTAGGCCAGGATGCGCGGCGACAGGTCCGTCGCGAGCACGCGCCCGCCCGGCCCGACCCGCCGCGCCGCCACGAGCGTTTGCCCGCCGGCCCCCGCGGCCACGTCGAGCACCCGCTGCCCGGGGCCGACCCCGGCCAGGTCCAGCAGCTCCTCGGTCGCGGCGTCGAGCCAGTCGGACAGGAGCGGCGACCACTTGTGCCACCCCGCCGCGGCCGCGTCCCACGTCGCCCGTTCGCGCGCCTTGAGCGCGTCGGTGTCCGGTCGTCGCTCCGCCATTCCGTCTCCTCCTGCCGTTCTCGTGCCGACGCGGCGCGGCCGGCGCCGGCCGCGCGACGCCCGAAGGACGTGCAGCGTACCAGGTGCGCGGGCGAGCGGCGTGCGGAGCCCGGACGAACCCCAGCAGGAGGTCGGCCAGCGCCTCCGGGGGCGGCGTCGCGGACAGAGCCTAGCCGGACGCCTTCACCCCGCACGCGACCACCGCCGGCATCGGGAGGGCCACGGCGTCGCCGTCGCGGTACGCCTCGGCTGCCTCGACCGCCGCCCGCTGGATGGCGTCGAGCGCACCCGGGTCCTGCGCCGCCAGCAGGGCGGCCGTGCGCACGGTCGCGTCCCGGATCGCCGGCAGCAGCGCCGCGCCGGACGGCAGACGCCAGGTCTGCGGCACCTCGACCACCTCGACACCGGCGAAGCCCGCGTCTTCCAGGACGCCGCGCGCCGCGGCGTGGTCGCCGTAGCGGTAGACTGGCGGCCCGGGAGGCAACGGCACGTCCGTCCGCCCATGGGTCTGGATCGCCTGGAGCGGGATGCCAATGCCGAGCGCCCGGTCGGGCGGCGCCCAGACCGCGAACCCGAAGCGCCCGCCTGGCCGGAGCACGCGGTGCGCCTCCGCGACCGCCAGCTCGGGGCGGGCCAGGTGCATCAGGCCGAAGGCGATCGTCACCGCGTCGAACGCGCCGTCCGCGAACGGCAGCGCCTGGGCGTCCCCCGCCAGGAACTCCACCCGCGGGAAGGCGCGGCGCGCCCGGTCGAGCATCGCGTCCGCGACGTCGAGCCCGACGGCCGACGCGCCCCGGGCCGCGGCGGCGCCGGCGACGTACCCCGGCCCCGTCGCCGCGTCGAGCAGCCGCACCCCCGGCGCCGCCGCGACCGCGTCGAGCAGGGCGGGGATCGACTGCTGCGTCACGTCGCCGACGGCGTCGTGGTAGGCCGCGGCGGCGCGCTCCCAGCCCGCCTTCTCGAACCTGCCGAACGCGACCGCGTCGACGGTGTGGTCGGTCACCGCGCTCCCTCCTGTTCCCCGGCCCGCGCATCCTACAGCGCCGACGGGGGCGCGGGCGTCACCGTTCTTGGCCGGATGCGCGCGGCCGCCGCGGCTGCCCCCGGGGCGCACGGTATGATGCGCCCTCCGGGCGGAGGACCGCTCGGCACTGAAGGAGGGGCGCACATGGCGACGACCGCGAGCTGGGCATCGCGGGAGGCGGCGGAGGGGTGGCGCGACCGCGGGCCGGAACGGCGCCGCGCGAACGGACCCGCGTTGGCCGCCATGCTCGACGAGGCGGGGCTGCGGCCGGGGATGCGGGTGCTCGACCTCGGCGCCGGGACGGGCGACGCGACGATCGACGCCGCCCGCCGGGTCGGCCCGACCGGGTCGGTCCTGGCGGTGGACATCTCCCAGGCGATGCTCGACGTGCTCGCCGAGGAAGCGGCCAAGGCCGGCGTGGCGAACATCACGACCCTGGCGGCGGACGCCGCAGCGCTCGACCTGGAACCCGCGAGCCTGGACGCGGCGGTCTCCGCCAACTGCATCCAGTTCGTCCCCGACGTGGGCGCGGCGCTGCGGGCGGTCCGCCGGGCGCTGCGGCCGGGCGCGGTGTTCGCCGCCATCGTGGTCCCGCACAGCGCGCTCAACCCCGAGGCCGTCGTCCGGCGGGCGGCCGGACTCCCGGCGCCGCCGCCCGAGGCGCCCAACCCCCAGCGCCTGGGTGCCCCCGGTCGGCTCGAAAGCGAGTTCCGGGCGGCCGGCTTCGCCGACGTGGCGGTCCGGTCGGTGGCGCACGTGAACAGCTTCCCGTCGGTGGACGCCTTCGTGCAGGGGCTGTCCAGGAACGCGAACACGATGCACCTGCTCGACCAGCTCGACGACGCGCGGCGAGAGCACGTCCTGCGCGCCGTCGAGGAGGACGTGGCGCGCTTCGCCACCCCGGACGGGGTGCGCTTCCCGTGGGAGCTGCTCGTCGGACGCGGCGAGGCGTGACGCGCACCCGTCGCCAGCGCGACCTGCCCCTCCAGATGCCTCGCACCATGGCCACCGACCCCCCCGCGGCCGTTGAACCTCGCCGAGTACGAGGCCGCCGCCGCGGCGCTGCTGCCCAAGGTCGCCTACGACTACATCGCCGGTGGCTCCGGCGACGAGGCCACGCTGCGCGGGAACCGGGCCGCCTTCGACCGCTGGCGGCTGCTCCCGCGCGTCATGACCGGCGGCGGGGAGCCGCGGTTGGCCACGACCGTGCTCGGCCAGACCCTCTCGATGCCGGTGCTCGTCGCGCCGACCGCCCTGCACCGGCTCGTCCACCCCGACGGCGAGCTGGCCAGCGCAGCGGCCGCGCGCCGGGCGGACGTCGTGTACACGATGAGCACCGTCGCCACCTACCCGATCGAGGAGGTCGCGCCCCGCGCGGGCGCGTGGTGGTTCCAGCTCTACGTGTTCCGCGACCGCGCGGTCACCCGCGAGCTGGTCGCCCGCGCCGAGGCCGCGGGTGCCTCGGCGCTGGTCGTGATCCGTCGACACGCCGGTCCTGGGCCGGCGCGAGGCCGACGAGCGCAACCGGTTCGCGCTGCCGGCGGGTGTCGCCTTCGCCAACTTCGCGCGGCCGGAGCACCGGGAGCTGCCGGCCGACGCCGAAGGTTCCGGACTCGCCAGCTTCGCGCTCGCCGCGGTGGAGCCCGCCCTGCGCTGGGGCGACCTCGACTGGCTCGCCTCGCTGACGCGCCTGCCGGTGGTGCCCAAGGGGATCCTCGCGCCGGACGACGCCCGGCTCGCGCTGGAGCACGGGGCGCGCGGGATCATCCTCTCGAACCACGGCGGACGCCAACTCGACTCGGCGGTGGCGGCCCTGGACGCGCCGCCCGCCGTCTCGGCCGCGGTCGACGGGCGCTGCGAGCTGCTGCTCGACGGCGGCGTGCGGCGGGGGGTCGACGTGCTGAAAGCGCTCGCCCTCGGCGCCCGGGCGGTGGCGATCGGCCGACCAATCCAGTGGGGCTTGGCCCTGGACGGCGAGAAAGGTGCGCTCCAGGTGCTGGAGTTGCTGCGCGCCGAGATCGCGCTGGCGCTGCACCTCGCCGGGGTGGACGGCGTCGCTGGGGTGGACCGCTCGCTGGTGGTCCCCAACGGACCCTTGGAGCCAAGGGCACCTACTTCTTCAGCCTGAGCCAGTACCTGTTCCCTGGACGGAAGCCCGCGGCGGCGCGACCTCGCGCCGCACACGCGCGGGAACGCTCCTACGCCGGATACTCCCGATCTCTTCCGCGCCGGCTTCTATCCCGGCTGGTGCGACCGCGATCATCGTATGCGGCCGCCCGCGCTGGGCGCGTAATGGGGAGAGCCTCCCCTATGATGCACCCCCCTTCGAAGAGGCCCGCGTCGTGCAGGCGGCGGATCGCCTCACCCCGCCCGTCAGTCGGGGCGCGGCAGCGTCACGTAGGATTCCTTCAAATCGAAGCGCGCCGCACCCGCCTGGTACAGCTCGTACGGGTTCCCGTACTCGTAGATGGGCGGGGAGGCGGACGTCACGTCGACCACCCGCGCCAGCCGGTACCGTTCCCCGCGCTCCGCGCACCGTTTCGCCAGGATCAGCTCAGCCACGGACATCGGGAAGCGAAAGGTGTGGCCGGGAGTCGCCTTCACCTCAATGACGACAGGTACCCAGCGTCCCTCAACGAACTCGAGCGACTCGATGTCGTGGTCGGCGTCGTCATCGCCTTCCTGGCGCAACCACCGCACGCGGCGCGCTGCGTCGGCCATCCCCGCCTCCTCCAGACGACGCACCTCGTGGCGGTACACGACCTCCTCGCCACGCTCGCCGTAGAGCCGGCGAAGCGCGTCCCGCCGTTCCCAGTCGTGCGGTACCCCGGGAGGCCAGCCTCCACCGACACGTGGACTGGTGACCTCGGTGCGGCCCACACGCACCGCAACCACCCCGCCCATGTCAAGCACTGGCAACGACCGGACGGGTGCCGCAGGAGGCGCCACAGTGGTCGAACCCGTCGCGCCGCCCGTCGCTGGAGGGGCCGCGCCCTCGACGGTTTCGGTATGGCTGGTAGGCTGCCCTCCCTCGTCTATCCGGGCGAGTAGATCAGCTGCGATGTCGGTGACACCCGGTGCGGTCTGGGACGGTGCCGACCCATCGTCGGGCGACTCCGCGCCGATCCGGCGCAGCAGCGCGCGCACCTCCTCGACGTCCTCGCGCGTGATGCCGAGCGACTCGAGGTAAGCCTGGCGGTCGGTCGGATCCGCGCGGTGGAGCAACAGGACGAAGTCCGCCCCCAGGTTCGGGTGCTCCACGTACGCTGCCACGTCGCGCCCGATCCGGTCGTAGTCGGCGGCGTTCGGCTGCCGGACGTACAGTACGCCTTCCTCCGGCACCAGGTACGTGGGCGCGGCCTCGTCCCGGAGGGTAGTGGCGGGAGGAACCGTCAAGCGCCGCTCGACGACGAGCCCGTCGACGATCGTCGGCGACAACCTCGCCAGGCGCCGCGCGTCCGCTTCGAGCGTCGAGCGGCTCACGCGCCCCACGACCGCCAAGAGGTAGGGCCGGGCACGCGCGAGGCGCCGCGCCAGCGTGCGGGATTCGTCCTCTAATGCGACGCCCGGCTCGCACGTCGCGCGGATGCAGGACGAGATCGGCCGCAAGCCAAGGTACCGCGCGACGTGGGTCCACGACTGGTCGAGGTGCGCGAAGGCAAGCAAGGGTCGCCACGGCGCGGCGATCACCGGATCATCTGCGTGGAAGACCGGTTGGTCGGGCTCGGCATAGCGAAATTGCCCGGCCTCCTCGACCACGATCGCGGGCCTGGTGGCGAGGGTTGGCCGCGCCGACGCGGCCATCGGGGCGAGCAGGTTGTTGATGCGGCGGGCGACCCACCGGGCGAACGCCGGCGCACGGGACACCGGCCGGCGGCCTGCCCCCGCAAGTTCCTGGGTCGGGTCCGGGCACTCGGCCGGCAGTTGGGCGAGCATGTCCACGAGGTCGGGCAGTTGGGCGTCGGCCACGCTGCGCACGCCAGCGTAGCTCCGGAAAGCGGGATCGGGCGTGGTCGCGGGGGGTGAGAGCGCGGGGAGGACGGCCCGCACCGCTGCCTCCTCGGCCTCCGGGACGACCCACGCCCGGCGCGCGGTGCGGAGGCCAGGAGCGCCCGAGACGGTCACCGGCACCCACTCGGCACGGCGCAGCAGGTACTCGGCGAACGATGGCGGACGGCTGATCCGGCGTGAGGTAGCGCAAGAGCGCCGAACGCAGACCAAGGTCGCCGCCTGGGAGACCTCGCTGCGCAGTGTGGACCACGACTCCGCGAGGAGGCAGAACAGCTTGAGCAGCCGCGGCCGATCGCGCTGCTCAATCAACTCGGACAGCCCGTGCAGCGCCACGGAATGCACCAGGCGACGTGCCCCGGTCCCGTGCACAGGACAGCGCCCCTCGGGCGCGATCGTGCGCACGTAGGCGCGCCAGAGGGTGGTCCCCCCGTGCGGGTGCTCGTCGGCCACCGTTTCCCAGGGGTGGCCGTTGTAGTCGTCGTCGGTGAGAACGCGCGGTGTCCGACGGACACCAAGCCACACCCAGAACGCTGCCCAATCGGCGCGCTGGGCGTCGACGACCTCGAGACTGGGCGGATCGGCCAAGAACCACGCCCCGGCCACGTTTGCGTACACCTCCTCGAGGCGACCGTCGTCGGTCCAGGGCGACGCGAGGTAGACCTCACCGGCCGGCCGCCACGCGCGCTTGCGACCGTTGCCGGCCGGACGAGCCGGAACCGCGACCTCGCCGCGGATCCCGTCGGGATCCGGCTCCGCCCGCCCCCGGGATTGGTTCCAGTAGTCGAACAGGTACCGCACCAACTCCGCGCGCTCGCCCGCGGACAGCCGCTCGGCCGCGTCCGGGCGTAAACGGGGAACGACCACGCTGCGGACGATCTCCGGTGCGTCATGGCCGCGGACGCCGCCGAGCACTTGGAGGAGCCGGTAGGCGCCGCTTTGGGTGCCGGTCGCGCCGTAGGCGTCGGCGTGGACCAGCCGGACGCTCACCGCGTGCGGCATCGAGCCGGTGACTTGCCCGACCCGGGCATGGAACGGACGATCCTCCGGCCGGACCCATGTGCCGTCCTGGGTCGGCACGCAGCGCGTCGCGCGCAGCGCCGCCTCGAACGCGCTGCGTTCGGTGCTGCCCAGCCGCTGGTGCCACTCCCATAAGTACGCGAACAGGGTCGCGTACGCGCTGGGGCCACCGGCGAGGTCATGGCCACCGAAAGTCCGGAACGCGTCCGCGAACGACAACCGCTGAGCGCCGAGCCCGGCCACGAACGCACCAACCTCGCCGTCGGCCTCGACGGCCTGCGAGGGGTAGTGCCGCCCGCGCCGCGCCAACTCGGCCTCGGGGAAGAAGCGGCGGAACAACACGCCGTCCACGGCGGCGCCCGGGGGCGGCAGCACGATCCCGGTCGGCGCGACCCAGCCGCCGTCCGTGGGGACGCAGGCGCAACCGGGCAAGCGAGCGACGACCGCGGCGCGGATGCGCGTCCCGATGCCGGTCGGTTCTCCCCCTGGGAGCAGCGCCTTCAGCGCGCCGAGCCCATCCGGCGCATGCGCCCGGAGGGCAGGTGCGACCGTGCCAACGACGTACTCCGCGACCTCCGAGGCCAGCCACTTGTTGTAGTCCGTGTCCTCGTCGATCGACTTGCGCGCGGAGTCGACGTAGAAGTCGCCGTGGACGAGGAAACGGAACCCACTCCGTTCCTTGGTGGGCAGGTACACGTGGATTGGGCGCGGCCCCGCGGGTGTATCGAGCGTGCCGTCCGCCGCGAGGGGAACCGCCACCGCGAAGCCGACCTTCTCGACCCGCGCCCAGGCCTTGTCGCCTAACTGATCGAGCATGCGCCGGTTCATGACCGGCCTCTTGGGTGCCTCGAACAGGAGCCAACACCTGTCTGTGGCGCCGGTCTGCTCCACGACGACCTCGCGTGCGTCGCCGATGCACCGCACGACCCGCTTGCACAGTCGCCAGAGGGGCTCGTCCGGCAGCCGGACTTCGATCTCGTCGACGGCCGTCAGGAAAAGCAGGAGGTCAGGCCGAACGTCTTCGCGCACGCGCGCCGCGGCGTCCGCGGGCGCAGTTCCGCTGCGGAAGGGCAGACGGATGACCGTCTTGAATCCGTCGTCGCACAGCAACTCATCCACACGGGACCGATCGGGCTCCGGCACTCTCGCCAGGTCGTAGGCGAACAAGAAGCGGGTCACCGGCAAAGGGGGCACCGCCGCCTGTCCGGCAAGGACGCGCCGCACCTCGCGCTGGCAACTCGTTCGGTCGAACCGGAAGCAGAACTCCCCCGAGAACACCTCGGGCGCGTCGGTCACCTCCATGACCGACTTGAAACCGATACCCTTGTGGCCGATCCCCTTGTTCGGGTTCTTGCGGCTCTCGCCCCACTGGCGGATGCTATCGACGTCCGCGTCGAGGAACGGGCGGCCATCGTTGGCCACGATGACGGCGGTTGACGTGACCTCGATCCGCACGCGCGCGCCCGCGTTCGGCCATGCCGGATCGTCCGTCGCGTCGCGGATGGCGTCGTGGGCGTTCTGCAGCAGCTCGAACAGATACCGGCCCCGGTAATCCCCCGTCGTGCGCTCTTCCGCATGCGCCAGCGCCGAATACACCTCGATGTGCTTCGGTAAGAAGCGCGGATTCAGGTTGTTGGCGAAGTACGCCAGCTCGTCCCGGCGGAGGTTCTCCACGAGCGCACGTCCCCGCGGGGACGGCGCGAACCTGACGTCGCCGGTCGCGAGCACGGACGGGATTCTACGGGGCGGGCGAACGGAAAACGAACCGCCACCCGTCCGGCTGCCCGAACGTTCCCTTCCGGCGCGTGGCCGGCGCACCGAGCACGGCGAGGCGGTCGTCTCGCTCGAGACGAGCCAGCATCTTCTTCGGGTTCGTGAACGGGGTCTGGTTCAACGCGAACGCGCGCAATGCGGCGTACCCCGCCGTGGTGCCGCAGAACTGGGCGAACAGCTCGTCCGCGTACGCTTCTGGGTCGTCGAAGCGCAGCAGTGTTGGCTGATGGACGCGCGCGTCCGAGAAACGGTAGGCGCCCGACCCGTCGATCTGCCGCATTGCCTCTTTCATCTTCTCCAGCCCGAGCGGGTGTTTGCTGGCGAACACGAGGTAGTAGTTCAGCGTGCCGGTCCTGCCTTGCATCTCGAAGGGGTAGACGTACCCCACCCCGACGGAACGGAGACGCTCCGTGTACAGGCGCAACACAGCGCGGCACTGGGCGGAGAACGGTTGGTGGTGATCGAGCGTCGTCGCCCACGAGCGGTCACCGAAGAGGCGGTCCAGCAGCCGCTCATGGTCGGCGGCCCCCTTCGCCCCGAAGATGCGCGCCGCTCCGTCCGCGTCGAGGTTGATCAACACCTCCGAGCACGGGCTACGGAGCACCTCCGCGACGAGGGAGAACGGCACGTCGCTCGCGCCGAACGGGTCGATGAAAACGAACAGCGGGTACTGTTGCGTGAAGAACACGGGCATCCGCCGCACCACCTCGCGCATGCCCGCCTCGAACTCCGAAGCCAGCACCGCAACCTTGATTCCGCGGGCAGACCCCGCAGCGGCGAGGCACTGCTGGAGGTTGGTGCGACGGTCGGCGTCCGGCTCGATGAAGACGCAGTGCACGTCCCCCGCGACCCACCGCGGCCCCAGCTCCGCCCTCGCCCGGCTGGCGGCCACGAGCGCCGCAAGCGGCGAGCCCAGCGCGGGGTTACGGTACTCGCCCGGTCCGGCGAACCCGTCGACGTAGAGGAGCGGTTGCCCACGACGCGTGGCGCCGAGCACGCGGAACCACGCGTCGAGGTAGCCGCTCAGGATCTCGATCTTCGCCAGCGTGTGCGGGTCCGCCTCCCAGACGGTCCCCATCTGCTTGGGCGGCATCCGTCGTCCCGCGGCGCTACGGCGCGGCCAAGCCGGTCAACGCGAGTTGGACCGCACCGGGGTTGTCCGGGTACTCCTCCCACGTGCGCCCGTCGAGGTCGCGGCCACCGGCCTTCGGGGTGCGACCACCCCACTGCTTGTGGAAGAACGCGACCCCCGCCGCCACGCAGCGGTCGCGCAGGTCGCGCACCCAGTCGGGGTCGCACGGCCGGTGGCCCGGGCCGCTCTCGCCGCCCGTGATGACCCACTGCAGGTGGTCGACCTCGAGCGACGGCAGCGGCCCCAGCAGCGGCTCGGCGCTGACGAACCGCACGGCGGCCGGCACCCGGCGCAGGCAGGCGTTTGCACGCCACGCGTAGCGGTCCAATTCGACGCTGGTGCCGGCCCAGACGTTCTTCGGCCACGGCAGGTGCGGCGCCAGCTTCTCCATCCGACGCGGACGCTTGGTCAGCACCTGGAAGACGTGCCAGTCCGCCCGCTCCATCGTCTCGAAGACGCGCACGATGAACGCGTCGGGAACGCTCTCATGGAACAAGTCGCTCATCGAGTTCACGAAGATCCGCTTCGGGCGCCTCCACGTGAGCGGGAGGGCGAGGCGCTCGGGCCACAGCTTCAGGTCGAACCCTTGCTGGAACGGGTGGCGCGGCACGCCGCGGAAGCGCTCGGCGAAGGCGAGCGCGTAGCAGTGGTCGCACCCCGGCGAGAGCTGCGTGCACCCAGTGACCGGATTCCAGCTGGCGTCCGTCCACTCGATCTTGCTGCTGCTGCTCACCCGGCCTCCGCGCCGGTCCGGATCAGTTGGCCGAAGTCGTGCTGTGCGAGTGAGGTCCGGTTGCTGTCACGGATCAACAGCGAGGCGTTCACGATCGCTAGCCGGTCTTCGAACCGCGGCAGCCGCGTACCGATTTGCTCGGTGTGCGGGAGGCACTCGACCACGAAGTGCATCATCTGCCTGCTGCCGCTGTAGAGCACCGGTGGTGCGAACCGAAGCTCGTAGCCGGTGGCGAGGGCGAATCCGTCCAGGACGCACGGGACATACAGCTTCAAGAGGCCCGCGTTGCCCTGCTCCCGGTGCGATTCGAACACCTCGGCCACGTTCCGGAAGGCGTCGAGGGAGCGCATCTCGTCCTCCAGACGCGCCGCGTGATCCTCCAACTCGCCTTCGTCTCGGTCGCGCAGGTTGACCGTCAGGAGCAAGACGAACGCGTGCCTGTTCTGGTGGGTGAACAGAGCGCGGATCGCGTCGAGGCGGAGCGAGCCGGTCCCGTGGTCGCGGGCGTTCACCAAGCCCCCGACGTAGTCGAGGTTCACGACCTCGTAGGGAAACTGGAGCGCCGGGCGCAGGTCGTCGCGCGCCAAGTACTCATCGATGTTGCCGAGCACCAGGTGGAACCCGCGTTCGAGCCGCTCCCGGAGCGCGTTCAGCTCCAGCATCTCCGCCGACTGCCGCAGTTCTGGCGTGTCGGCCGACTGCACCGCCGTCCAACGGCCGATGAATTCCCGCCAGGCGCGGACATCCAGCAAGTCCGGGCCGGGAAGCCCGAGGTACGCGAGCGGCTGGTCCGGGTAGTGTTCACGCCGGAACGCCTCGATGATCGATCGATCGAGTTCGCCGCGGACGTAGTCCTTGGCGACCGTGGAGGTGTCGGCCGTGAAGACGGCGTTCCCGGAGCTATCCACCCGCGATCCCACGCAGGCGCAGCTCCTCTGGGAGCCGGGCGACGATCTGTTGGTATGCCTGGTGGGACTCGCCGAGGACGGCGCGGGCGGCGGCCAAGAACGCCTGGGTCGCTACGGCGAGGTCGACCAGCACGGGCGCCGGGCGGGGGATGAGTTCACCCTGGGTGTACGCCGACCCGTCGGGCGGGTGGAGTGTCCCGACGACGGCTGCCGTCGAGACGGGACGGTCCCCCATGCGGGACGTGCGGCGGGTGGTGGGGCGCGTGGAGCGCGGCGGATCGGCCAGGACGGCGTGGGAGGCCGGGGCCTGGCGCGCCACGGCCGCCTCGACCTCGGAAAGGCGGCGCTCGGCCTCGGCGATGGCGTTCTTCACCTGCTGCTTGCGCAGGGCAGCAGCCTCCGCCCGCGCTGCGGGGCTCGCCCCGGTGAGGTCGCGCGTCCGGTTGCTTTTCGCTTTGGTGTTCGCTAGCTGCGTCTGGAGGTTGGCCAGTTGGGTCAGGGCGTCGCGGAGCGTCCGGTCGTCGTCGCCGACGCCACCGAGGGCTTGCTCGATCTCGTCGCACTTCTCGGCGATGTTGCTCGCCAGATCGAGCGCCCCCTTCTCGACCGACCAGCCGCGCGCACGAGCGACCGTGCGGACGTAGAACGAGCGGATGGCGTCGCGCACATCGCCCGCAGCCCCGCTCGGCTGGAAACCGCGGCGGTGGGTGTCCGGCTTCACCGAGTCGTCGGTGACGATGATCTCGCCGACGTACCACCGCAGGAGGCTCGCGTCGGTGACCGGGTCCGTGCCGCCGGCGAAGAGCGCGGGCTCCCCGAGCGCCATGCCCTTCACCCGCACGCGGAAGTTGTTCACCTCCCCCGCGCGCTCGTTGGCGCGCACGACCGAGGAGTCGGTGCTCTCCGCCAGCCAAGCGACGGCGACCTCGCGCCCGCCGGCTTCGAGCGGCACACGCTCCGGGGGCTTCACCTTCGCGGGGAAGCGCCGGTACACCGGCTCACCGTTCACCGTGACGTCGTAGGTCGTGGTCCACGGAACGCCGTCGAGCACACGTGCGAGCCCGTCGGCGTGCGGCCAGGCCGGATCGACCGGGACCGGGAGCGTGCGCGAGAGGTACTTGGTCATCGCGGGCTCGTCGAGCAGGTCGACGTAACGCTCCTGGACGTTGGAGAGCTTCACGAACGTGAAGTGGTCGTCGGCGTCCCACGGCGTGGCGTAGATGTGGAACCGCCCCTCCATCAACGTGCCGATGTCGATGCCGCTGTCGATCAGCTTCGTGATGTCGGCGCAGTCGATGACGAGCTTGTAGAGCTGGCCCGTGTCGATCTTCGTGGTGAGTATCACGATCTGCTCGCAGGCAGGCAGCCCGGACCAGATGCCGATGCCGCGGAAGCCGATGTACTCGTCCGGCTGCTGGAGCTTGCCGGAGACCGCGATCGACTTGGCCTGTAGGATCGCGGGGAGGTCCATCCCGATGCCGCGGTCGAACACCTCCACCGAACGGTTCAGCGGGTCGATCCGGACCTGGACGCTGTTGATCGGCGGACGGTGCGTCTCCCGGAAGAGATCGGAGTACGAGTCGATCGCGTTCTGGCAGTACTCCCGCAGGATCTCCGGAGGTTGGTAGAGGGCCCCGGTGATGGAGTCGAGCAAGAACGCGCCGACGTCGCGGATCGACCACTCCGCGGCGACGGACTGCCAGGCTGCGCTCAATCCGCTCCTCCCACGTGTTGGCGCCGCCGCCCCGGGGCGGTCTTGCGCAGAAGCCCATCCAGCCGCTCACGCACCCACGCGTTGATCGTGCGATCGCGGCTCTCGATCAGCCCGAGTTCGGCCGCGCGCACGAGGTCGCGCCAGACGTCGAGGTCCAACCGGACGCTGATGGGACGCCGGGTCGGGTTGGCCGACCGGGGGCGGCCGGCGCGCTTGGGCATCGTTCGCCACGCGCGCCGGGCTGCGAGGCTGAAATTCGTGAACTCGTCCCCGCCCAAAACCAAGGCGCGACCATCCTCGAGGAGGACAGCCAAGCGGTCCGCCGCGACGTCGCGCAGCACACCACGCTGCCCTGCGTCTGGCCCTTTGCGCACGCGCACCTTGTCCCCCGGCCGGTGCCCGTCGGGAGCGTCACCGGAACCCGCCATGCGCACCCCCGTGCGGTGGCGACTATACCAACGAGCCTAATTAAGTGCAACGCAAAAATAGATGCTGGCCGGTGCGCACAAGCCGCGGTGCGCAGCCTGCGGTGCACCCCGTGGTGCAGGAGGCCATCACGGGCTGCAAAGCCCCCGGACGCGCGCATTCCCGGACCACCCACGACGGGTCCCTCGTCGCACGAGCCGGCGACGAGGCATCTAGTCAGGCGACCGTGCGGCGCTGCTTCGGCGGCCGGATCTCCCCGACGGCGGTGCGGAAACCTCGGCTAGCGAGTGCGTCGTCGCAGAGGTCTGCCGCCCGCCAAAGCACCTTTCCGTTGTTGAGCACCGACATCAGCGCCTCCAACTGGAGGTAGTCCGAAGCCCGAAGCTCCGGGTACCGTCGGCGGTTGTATTCGAGGAACGGCAGGAACTTGCCGTTGAGGTCTTGCAGGTCCCACAGCCTCTGGCCGCCGTCGGGGTCGCGCTTCGGCTCCCGCAGGAGGTACTGCTCGTGCTCGCGGTAGATGTGCGTCCCCGGCACCGGCGTGAAGAGCATCGGGACGATCGAGCCGACTTTGTGGTGGACGTAAAGCACGCCGTCGAGGATGTCTGCGAGCGAGTCGTCGGGGAGACCGAACAGCACGAACGCGTTGATGTCTTCGCTGCGCGGCTTGAACCCCGCCTCGACGGCCGCCTCGAACGCTGCCTCGAAGGAGGCGGTCGAGGCGTGGCGCCGGTTCCACCCGAGCGTCGTCTCGAACTTGAGGGCCTCGAAGGGGAGGTGGATCCGGTCGAAGCCGGCGCGCTTCATCACCTTCAGCAGATCGGTCGTGAGGAAGCGAGTCTCGAACCCCTCGGGGGCGTAGAGGTCGAGCTTCATGCCGGACTCGATGATCCGCTCGAGCACCTCTTGGAGGTGGCCGCGTGAGACGAGGGCGTTGTCCTCGTAGAAACCGAAGCGCCGCACGCCGTACTTGTCGTACTTCTCCCGGATCTCGGCGAGGACGTCGTCGGGGTCCCGTGCGCGGACCTTGTTGGACCCGCCGTTGAGCGTGCGCGCCGCGCAGTAGTGGCAGTCCCACGGGCAGCCGCGCGAGGTGGTGACGATCGCGTAGGAGGGCGCCCGCTCGTACAGCGAGAAATCGGGCCAGCAGTCGCTCGCGGCGTGCAGCTCGCCGGTGAACACGACGTCGGCGCCCAGCTTCGCGGCCGCGTGCGCGGGCGCGACGGTGGGGTAGATGCCGCCGACGAGGACGGTGGCGTGTGGGAACAGCTCCCGGCACAGCGCGACCGCGTCGCGCGTGCTCTCCCACCAGTAGGTCATCACCGAGGTGATCCACACCTCATCGGGCGCCTCGGGGAAGAGCGCCGTCAGCCGCGCGCGGATGGCGTCCCAGCCGAGGCCGAAGTGGTAGATCGGCTTGGCCATGTCGTCGCGCCGCACGACCTGCGGCACGCCGCCCACCTTGCGGCGGCTCTTCGGCACGTACCCGCGCGCGTCCGTCTCCATCGCGTCGAGGAGGCGGACGTCGTAGCCGCGGTCGCGCATCATCCGGCCCAGCCGCAGGAGGCCGGCGGGTTGGCTCCAGCGCGCCCAGTACTGCGCGTCGTAGACCGGTGGGTTGAGGAGAAGGGCGCGGCGCGAGCCAGCGGGCACCGACGGCACGTCGAGCGTTGCGTCGGCGAGGACGCGCGCGGGTGGCCGCGTCACCGGCCGACCAGGACGGGCAGCTGCATCGTCCCCTTCACCTCCGACGGGGGCTCCCAGCCGCTCCGGGCGATGCTGTCGCGGAATAGGCGCGGGATGAGGCCGTCGCCGAGGAAGTCGAATGTGACGTCCCGGTGCTTGGCGTTCAGGATCGCGGACAAGCCCACCAACCCCATGTAGTCCCCGTAGGTGAGGCCGTTCTCGGCGCGGAGCGGGAAGAGCTTGCCGTTCTGCAGCTGGAGCGGGAGGTCGCGCAGGCACTCGGCGGGGGTCGGCTGGTAGGGCCACACGATCACCGAGCCCACCGCGCCGGTGATCCGGGTCATCAGCCGCGCGCGGCTCTCGAGGTCTTCGCCCCTGCGGCCGACGCAGATCCCGCCCACGAGCGCGTCGGTGCGCGGCACGAACCCGGCGGCGCGGCACCGCTCGGCCGCGACGCGGTAGGCGGCGACGATCTGCTCGTCGCAGGCCGCGGTCATCGGCTGGTCGCGGTCATCGGCGAAGCAGATCTGGACGTACCCCGCCGCCCGCATCAGCTCGGCCAGGTCTGGCTGGTCGACCAGGTCGGAGGCGGCGATGTTGCCGAGGGCGTAGAAGTTGAGGCCGAGCCGCGCGTCCCGGAGCGCCGCCAGCACCTCCCGGAAGCGGTCCCGGCAGCGGGAGGCGGGCGCGTGGTCGGCGATGGCGAAATGGTGCACCCGCTTCGCCGCCTTGGCGCGCACCTCCTCCACAAGATCCTCGGGCTCCCGGTCGGCGCCGAGCGAAACGAGCGCGTGGGTCGGGACGTGCGGGTACACCGTGAGGTCGGCCGCAAGGCGCGCGATGCGCGCCGGCAGCCCCGGAAGGAGGTCGTCGACGCCGGCGTGCGCACGGGCGTGCGCGGGCGCGAGCCGCGCGTACGCGCCGACGGCGACGACCCGCGCGGCGGGGAACCGCTGGCGCACCAGCCGCACGACCTCGGCCACGCCCTCCCACCAGGGGGTCACCTGGCACTCGACGTATACGAGGTCGGGCTGCCACCCCGCCTTCGCGAGCGCGCGCAGCTCGGCGGCGATCGCGGCGGCGGTGGGGCCGAAGCGCCACCGGTGCACGCGCTGGCCGTCAGCGTCGAGGATCTCGACGCGACTGCGGCGGAGGCGCTCGCGCGGGCGGTGGGCGACGGCGTCGATCAGCCGGACGTCGGAGCCCGCGGCGCGCAGGTGCCTGGCGAGGCGGAGCAGGAGCGACGGCTGCTGCCACTGCGCCCAGTTGAGGCGGGTGTCGTACACCGGCGGGTAGACCAGGAGAACCCGGTCCGCCGGTGCGGGCAGAGCCGTCTCGGCGTCGCCCGCGGGGCTGCCGGTGGTCGGCGCGCCGGTCACTCGCCCTCCGCCCTCGCGTCGTGCGGCGTCGTGGTGCGTCACCGCGATCGTACCACGAACCGGGCTTACGCCCGCGCGCTCGCCTGCGGCCGCCCAGGCGGCGGGCCCGCGGCGCGGGACCCACCTCCGGTGGAGTCGGACGCGTTCGCCCGCGCGTTGGTGCGGATCTTGTTTTGGAGCACCCCGAACAGGTACGCCATGCCGCTGGTCTGGTTGTTGTGGGCGTTCCGGATGTTGCTGAGTCGGTACTGCGTCTGCATCTTCGCGTAGTAGAGGAGCTGGATGAACGTCCGGAGCGGCATCCCGGACGCGCGGAACAGGTTGTACGCGCGCGAGGTGGTGGACATAAGGTCGGCGGCGTCGTTCATCTCGCGGGCGAAGTCGCGCATGTAGGCGAAGAGGAGTTGGTAGACGGGGTCCTCGGCGGGTTCACCGCCGGCGGCCGGCATGAGGGGCGGGGCATCGAGCGCCAGGAGCGAGCGCCAGTCCGAAACGATCCCGCGCACCCGGTCCACGTCCGCCTCGCACCCGCCCTGGGCCTCGAGATCCGCAGCCAGGTCGGCGACGACCCCCAGCCACAGGTTCCGCTCTACCTCCGCCCGACGCGCCGCGACGAGAAGGGTGCGTGCCCGGTCCCGTTCCGCGGTCAACTCCGCGACCTGACGCCGCAGGCGGGCGACGAGTTGCCGCTCGTGCGCCAGTTTCTCCTCCCCGAGGACCGGCGCCGTCGCCCCGGCCCGCCGCACGGGCGTAGGGGACCATGGATCGGCACCGTCGCGCCATGCGCGCACGTCGGCCGCCTTATCGGGGTAGTTCTTGCTGAGGTTCGCCGGCGTGGTGCCGACCCGCCGCGCGAACTCAGCGACCGACGGGCGCTCACGGGTGACCTGCAGGCGCGCGATCTCGGCGTCGATCCGAGCGGCGGTGTCGAGGCCGCCCACCAGCTTCTTGTTGGCCACTCTCCCAGCCCCGGTACCCAATAGTAGACGGTGATTATCACGTCCAGGCAGTGTTAACGTCAATCATCACGAAGCAAGCGTGCGGATAGCCCCATGCACGACGCCCGCCGGGGCTTTCGTTGGGTTCGTTTGGTTCGTCCGTCGTCCACATGGATCTTGTGGAGGGGGACGGCGTGCATAGAAACCGCCGTGGGGTCAGCCGGTGCATAGGAGGCCGTCGGTGCATACGCCGACCAAAGTGGTCGTGAACTAGGCGGCGGCCTGTTGCCCCAGACCTCCTGAAACCTGCTGCGCCTTCGTCCAGCGGTGGATCTCGTCGACGAAGAGGACCGTGCGCCCGCCCAGGCGGCGCCGCGCCGCGGCCGCCTCGACGATCTTGCGCAGCTCCGGCACGCCGGAGGTCACGGCGCTCAGCGCCTCGAAGTGGGAGCGCGTCATGCGCGCGACGATCTGCGCGAGCGTGGTCTTGCCGGATCCAGGCGGTCCCCAGAGGATCAGCGAGCCGACGCGATCGTTCTCGAGCGCACGGCGGAGGGAGCGGTCGGGCCCGACCAGGTGGTGCTGGCCCAGGAACTCGTCGAGCGTGCGCGGACGCATGCGCGCGGCCAGCGGCGTCCCGGGCGGGAACGCCTCCTCTGGCTCCGGGAAAAGGGCCCCCTGGAGACTCATCGCCACTCGAGCTCGAAGACGTCGGCGGCGTGTTTCGCCAGCCGCGTCCGGACCGACCATTCGTCGGGTGCGCTCCCGAGCAGCACTTTCAACGACGTGACGCCGCGATCGCGGATGCCGCAGGGCACAATCCCGGCCCAGTGCGCGAAGTCCGGGTCGACGTTGAGCGCGA
>Ga0070741_10007268_pt1 | contig 23046 bp, 20 predicted proteins | sample Coa_R1_4_FD_66440 | JGI IMG/M metagenome (GOLD analysis project Ga0070741, IMG submission 66440) | Surface soil microbial communities from Centralia Pennsylvania, which are recovering from an underground coalmine fire - Coalmine... | ecosystem: Environmental > Terrestrial > Soil > Unclassified ... | reverse complement strand
GAGGGCAGGCGCCGCCAGCACGAGCTGCTCGATCCGCGGCGCGCTCGCGCGCGCCTCGTCGCCGAGCGCATCCGGGTCGACGGGCACCTCGCGCCAGCCGGCCGGCTCGAGCCCCTCCTCCCGGCAGCAGGCGACGAGGCGGTCGCGGTCCGCCTCGTCGCGAAGGAAGACCATGCCGAGCCCGCAGCCGGGAGCGGGCCGCAACGTCTCCGGGATGGGGATGAGGAGGCCTGCGCCGTCGCCGGTCTTGCCGTCCGCCGCGACCGCGCCGCGGTGCTTCACGCGGCGCAGCGCCTCGAGCAGCCCCTCCAGGATCGCGTGCGAGGGGCGCCCGTGCAGGTCCGCGACGAAGCCGATGCCGCACGAGTCGAGCTCGGCGGTGCCGTCGTACAGCGTCTTGGCGCTCGGCATGATCTGGCTCCTCCCTCGAGGGGTCGGTGGGTCGGGATGCTGCTGGGCCTCCGCCTTGTCTTCCTGGCTAGCCGGCGGAGGCGGAGACGGTCGGCCGACTAGCGCGAACGGGTGCGCGCGGCGAAGAACGTCGCCTTGAGAACCAGGTGCGTCCGCGCGCTTGCGGCCATCGATCGTGACCTTAGAGTGAATAGCCGTATACCGCAAACTCGACCGTCGCCGGCGCGCACCGAACGGGCCCCGTTCATGCCGACTTGACAAGCCGCGTCGCCCTTCAGCAAACTTGATCCTCCCGTGAAGGCGACGACCGCATCTGCGCTGCTCCTGCCCGGCTGGGCGCTCGCAGTCGGGCTCGCCCTCATCTCGCTCCTCGTCATTCTCCCCCGCTAAGGGGGAGAGGACGCCGACGCGGCACACGGGCCGCAGACACCGACCGAACCACACCACCGGTGCGTCTCCGGACGGAGACCGGCGACGAGAGGAGGACGACCTTGGCACGACGCAGGATCACGATCTTCGACACGACGCTGCGGGACGGCGAGCAGTCGCCTGGCATCGCGCTCAAGCCGGACGAGAAGGCTGAGATCGCGGAGCAGCTCGAGCGTCTCGGCGTGGACGTGATCGAGGCGGGCTTCGCGATCTCCTCGCCGGGCGACTTCGAGGGCGTGCGCGAGGTGGCGAGGGTCGTCAGGCACGCGACCGTGGCCGCGCTCGCGCGCACGCGCAAAGAAGACGTCGACGCGGCGGCGGAGGCGCTCGCCGGCGCTCGGCGCTCGCGGCTGCACGTCTTCATCGCGACGAGCCCGCTGCACATGGAGCGCAAGCTCGGTCTGGAGCCGGACGAGGTCGTCGAGCAGGCGCGCTGGGCGGTCGGGTACGCAGCCGGGCTGGCGGACGAGGTCGAGTTCTCGGCCGAGGACGCCACACGCTCGCAGCCCGACTTCCTTGCCCGCGTCTGCCGCGAGGCGATCGCCGCCGGCGCGACGACCGTCAACCTGCCCGACACCGTCGGCTACTCGCTGCCCGCGGAGCACGCGTCCTTCCTGCGCGAGATGCGGCGCCTGTGCCCGGAGCTCGACCGGGTCTGCCTGTCCGTCCACTGCCACAACGACCTCGGCGTCGCCGTCGCCAACTCGCTCGCCGGGGTCGAGGCGGGTGCCGGCCAGATCGAGTGCACCGTCAACGGGATCGGCGAGCGCGCCGGCAACGCCGCGCTCGAGGAGATCGTCATGGCCCTGCGCGTGCGCCGGGACGTGTACGGCGTCGACACCGGCATCGTCGTCGGCGAGATCGGCCGGACGTCCGCGCTCGTCTCGCGGACGACCGGCTACGCGGTGCAGCGGAACAAGGCCATCGTCGGCGCCAACGCGTTCGCCCACGAGGCGGGCATCCACCAGGACGGCATCCTCAAGGACGTGTCCACCTACCAGATCATGGATCCCGCCGAGCTCGGCCTGACGATGACGCTGCCGCTCGGCAAGCATTCGGGCCGGCACGCGTTCGCGCGCGCGTGCGCGGAGGCAGGCGTGGAGCTCGACCGCGAGCAGCTGAACCGTGCCTTCGCGCGCTTCAAGGAGCTGGCCGACACCCGCAAGGCGGTCACCCTGCACGACGTGTTCGAGGCCACACCGGCGGGCAGCGGCGCGGGGGAGGTGCGGGCTCGATGAGGAGGACGCACTCGGTCGCCTGCCTGGCCGGCGACGGCACCGGGCCGGAGCTGATGGCGGAGGCGTGCCGCACGCTGCACTCCGTCGCGCGCGTGCACGGCTTCGTGGTCGAGGACGTCCACGTCCCCTTCGGCAGCGAGGCGCTGACGCGGTCGGGCCATCCGTTGCCGCAGGCGACGCGCTCGGCCTACCTCGAGGCGGACGCCGTGCTCGTGGCGGCGCTCGACGAGCCGGCGCTCGCGGGCGTCGAGTCGGAGCTCGACCTGCGCGCCCGGCTGACGCGCGTCGTCCACCGTCGGGGCGCCTTCACGCTGCTCAGCCCGGCGGGGGCCGACTCGGAGCGCTGGACGGTCGAGCGCGCGTTCGCGGTCGCGCGGCGCAGCCGCGGACGCCTCGCTTCCGTCGACCCCGACGACGCCTGGGCGGCGCTCGCGGACGAGGTCGGCGACAGTCACGCCGGCGTCGACGTCGAGCACCTGTCCGTGCGCGACGGCCTGGAGGCGCTCGCCTTCGAGCCGCAGCGCTTCGACGTCCTCGTCACCGGGCAGCAGCTGTCGCGCCTGCTCGACGACGTCGCCGCCCTGCTCGAGCGGGACGGCCGCGTGGTCGCGTGCGGCCGGCTCGCCGCAAGCGGCCCGTCGATCTTCGCTCCGGCCGAGGCGGACGGCCGCGAGCTGGCCGGAAGCGGCGTCGTCGACCCGTGCCCGATGCTGCTCGCCGCCTCGCTCCTGCTCGCAGAAGGGCTGGGCGAGGCGCGCGCCGGGGAGACGCTCGCCGGCGCGCTGACCGCGGCGAGGTCGGTGGGAGCCGACCCGGTCGCCTCCGTCCGCCGCACGCTCGCCGCCTCGACGCGCGAGCTGGCGGACGCCGTGCTCCGGCTGCTGCCCGTGTCGCACCGCGGCGCGGAGTTCGTGCCGGAGGCGCTGGCATGAGCCGCATGAACGGCGCCGACGCCGTGCTCCGCTCGCTCGAGGCCGAGGGCGTCGAGGTCGTCTTCGGCATCCCCGGCGGGGCCATCCTCCCCCTGTACGATGCCTTCGCCCGCGGGACGACGGTCCGGCACGTGTTGGCGCGGCACGAGCAGGGCGCCGGCCACATGGCCGAGGGCTACGCGCGGGCGTCCGGCCGGGTCGGCGTCGCCGTCGCCACCTCCGGCCCGGGCGCGACCAACCTCGTCACGCCGATCGCGGACGCGTGGATGGACTCCACGCCGCTCGTCTGCATCACCGGGCAGGTGCGTTCGCAGCTGATCGGAACCGACGCCTTCCAGGAGTGCGACATCGTCGGCGTGACCATCCCGATCGTCAAGCACTCGTGGCTCGTCCAGGACGTGAGGGACATCCCGCACGTGCTCAAGGCCGCGTTCCACGTCGCCCGCACCGGCCGCTGCGGCCCGGTGCTGGTCGACATCCCGCGCGACGTGCAGGAGGCGGAGCTCGACTTCGCCTACCCGGCGGAGCCGGACCTGCCCGGCTGGCGCCCGCCGCGGCGGGCCCATCCGCGTCAGCTGGCGGCGGCCGCCGAGGCGATCGCCGCGGCCGAGCGGCCGGTGCTGTACGTCGGCGGCGGCGTTCTCAACGCGAACGCGAGCGCCCAGCTGCTCGAGCTCGCAGAGACGGCGCGCGCGCCGGTGGTGACGACGCTGATGGCGAAGGGGGCGTTCCCGGAGACGCACGAGCTGTTCTTCGGCTGGCCGGGGATGCACGGGCCGAAGTGGTCGAACTGGGCGATGAACAAGTGCGACCTGCTCGTCGCGGCCGGCGCCCGCTTCGACGACCGCGTCACCGGCAAGCTGTCGGCGTTCGCGCAGGGCGCGACCGTGATCCACCTCGACATCGACTCGGCCGAGATCGGCAAGCTGCGCGCCGCCGACATCCCGGTCGTCGGCCCGCTCGACGAGGTCCTCGGCGGCATCGCCGCCGAGCTCGCGAAGCGCGGCTCGGCGCCGCGGACCGACGCCTGGCTCGCCCAGCTCGCCGACTGGCGGGAGGAGTTCCCGCTCCGCTACGACCAGACGGGCGACCTGCTCAAGCCGCAGACCGTGCTGGAGACGCTGCGCGACATGACCGCCGGCCGCGACGACATCGTCTGGACGACGGGCGTCGGCCAGCACCAGATGTGGGCGATGCAGTACCTCGTGTGCGAGCATCCGCGCACGTTCATCACCTCGGGCGGGCTCGGCACGATGGGCTACGGCCTCCCGGCCGCGATCGGCGCCAAGGCGGCGCGGCCGGACGCGACCGTCGTCTGCGTGGACGGCGACGGCTGCTTCCAGATGACCTGCCAGGAGCTGGCCACGGCGACGCTCGAGGACCTGCCGATCGTCGTCTGCCTGATCAACAACGGCTACCTCGGCATGGTGCAGCAGTGGCAGAACCTCTTCTTCGACGACCGGCTCTCCCACGTGCAGCTCACCCACCAGGTGCCCGACTACGCGGCGCTCGCCGAGGCGTACGGCGCGGCCGGCTTCACCGTGTCCTCCGAGGAGGAGCTCGAGCCGGCGCTCGCCGAGGCGCTGTCGCTCGGGCGGACGGCGGTCGTCGACTGCCGCGTCGACCCGCGCGAGCAGTGCTTCCCGATGATCCCGGCGGGAGCGGCCGCGCTCGACCTGATCGAGTACTCCGGGGACGCCGCGGCCTCCGCCGCCGGCCGGGGGGCCGAGGGGAAGGGGGTGGCGAGGTGAGGCACACGATCTCGGCGCTGCTCGAGAACAAGCCCGGCGCGCTCCTGCGCATCGTCAGCATGTTCGCGCGGCGCGGCTACAACATCGACTCGCTCGCGGTGGGCACGACGGAGCGGCACGATGTCTCCCGCGTCACGCTGCGGGTCGACTGCGAGCAGCACCCGCTCGAGCAGATCGAGAAGCAGATGCACAAGCTCGTCAACGTCCTGCGCGTGGCCGAGCTCGTGCCGGGCGAGTCGATCGAGCGCGAGCTGGCGCTGATCAAGGTCGCGGCGCCGCCCGAGCGGCGGGCCGAGCTGCTCGCGCTGTCGGACGTCTTCCACGCACGCGTCGCCGACGTCGGGCCGGAGGCGCTCGTGTTCGAGATCGCCGGCACGCCGGAGGAGATCGACTCCTTCGAGGAGCTCGTCCGGCCGCACGGCGTCAAGGAGCTCGTGCGCACGGGCCGCATCGGCCTCACCCGCGCCTCGGACCGCAAGGGCATCAAGCGCCGCCAGCACGTGCTGCGCTGACCGGCGGCGCGCCCGGGACCGGCGCAGCGAGGCCCGCCGGCGGCGAGAATCCCTGCTCAGTCGAGAGAGAAAGGAACGGACAGATGGCGACAGTCCACCGCGAAGGCGACCTCGGCCTGCTCTCGGGCAAGGTCGCGGTCATCGGCTACGGCAGCCAGGGCCACGCCCACGCCCTGAACCTGCGCGACTCTGGCGTCCGCGTCGAGGTCGGCCTGCGCGAGGGAAGCCCCTCCTGGGCCCGGGCCGAGCAGGACGGGCTGACCGTGCGCACCGTGCCCGAGGCGGTCCGCGGCGCGCGGCTCGTCTCCATCCTCCTGCCCGACCAGGTGCAGCCGCGGGTGTGGAAGGAGGAGATCGAGCCGAACCTCGAGCCGGGCGCCGCCGTCCTCTTCGCACACGGGTTCAACGTCCACTACGGGCGCATCGCTCCGGCGGCGGGCCACGACGTGATCATGGTCGCGCCCAAGGGACCGGGCCACATCGTGCGCCGGATCTTCACGGAGGGCTACGGTACGCCGGCGCTCGTCGCGGTCGCCCAGGACGCGAGCGGCCGCGCACGCGAGCTCGCGCTCGCGTACGGGGCGGCGATCGGCGCCGGTCGGGCCGGGATGCTCGAGACGACGTTCATGGAAGAGACGGAGACCGACCTGTTCGGCGAGCAGGCCGTGCTGTGCGGCGGCGTCACGGAGCTCATCCGGCTCGGCTTCGAGACGCTCGTCGAGGCTGGCTACCAGCCCGAGATCGCCTACTACGAGTGCCTGCACGAGCTGAAGCTGATCGTCGATCTCATCTACGAGGGTGGCCTGGCCGGCATGCGCTACTCGATCTCGGACACGGCCGAGTACGGCGACCTGACGCGCGGGCCGCGTGTGATCGACGAGCACGTGCGCGAGAACATGCGGCGGCTGCTCGCGGACATCCGCGAGGGCGGCTTCGCGCAGGAGTGGATCGGCGAGATGGAGCAGGGCGAGCCGCACCTCCGCGAGCTACGCGAGCGGGCAGCGTCGGAGCGCATCGAGCGGGTGGGCGCCGAGCTGCGCGCGCTCATGCACCGGGAGGCGCCCAGCGGGGAGCCCGCTTGAGCGCCGCCCCGCTGCCGCGTCCCCGTGCACGGAGCGCCGGCCGGTGAGCTCGATCGACGTCCCCGTCGGGCTGCTCGGCTACGGGACGGTGGGGTCGGCCGTCAACCGGCTGCTCGTCCAGAACGCGGACGAGATCGAGCGGGCGACCGGCCACCGGCTGCGCGTCGTGCGCGCGCTCGTGCGCGACCTCGGGGCCGAGCGCGCCTTCCTCCCCGACCCGGCCATCCTCACAACCGACTTCGCGGAGCTCGCAGCCGACCCGCAGGTGGCGGTCGTGGCGGAGGTGATGGGCGGAGTCGAGCCGACCTACGACTACGTCCTCGAGCTGCTCCGCTCCGGGCGCCCGGTCGTGTCGGCGAACAAGCAGCTGATCGCCCGCCGCGGCGCGGAGCTCTTCGCCGCCGCCTCGCAGGCGGGCGTGCAGCTGCGTTTCGAGGCGAGCGTGTGCGCGGCGATTCCGGTGATCAAGGTGCTGCGCGAGTCGCTCTCCTTCTCGCGCGTCCACCGCGTGCTCGGGATCGTGAACGGGACGACGAACTTCATCCTCACGCAGATGGAGCGGGGCGCCGAGTACGCCGACGCGCTCGCCGAGGCGCAGCGGCTCGGCTACGCGGAGGCCGACCCCACGGAGGACGTGTCCGGCGCGGACGCGGCAGCGAAGATGGCCATCCTCGCGACGGTCGCGTTCGGCACCCGCGTCGAGCTCGCCGACGTCGCCCATACCGGCATCGAGGGGCTGTCCAGCGTGCACATGCGCGCGGCGCAGGAGCTGAACATGACCCTGCGCCTGGTCGGCACGGCCACGCTCGTCGACGGTCGCTACGACGTTCGCGTGCAGCCGGCGCTCGTCGACCGGCACCATCCGCTCGCGGGCGTCGAGGGCCCGTTCAACGCGGTCATGCTGCAGGGGGACGCGATCCGCGAAATCACGCTCGAAGGGCCCGGTGCCGGGGGAGTCGAGACGGCGTCCGCGGTCGTCTCGGACATGATCAGCGTCATCGGCACGCAGGGGACGGGGTTCCTGCAGAACGACGCCTGCTGGCGCCGGCTCGAGCGGCTGCCGCTCGGCGACGTCGTCTCCCCGTACTACGTGCACGTCGAGGTCGACGACCGGCCCGGCGTGCTCGCCGAGGTGGCGCGGCGCTTCGCCGAGCACGAGGTCTCGGTGGCGCGGCTCGTGCAGCACGAGACGGGCGAGGGCGCCGCCTCCCTGCACGTGGTGCTGCACGAGTGCCGCTCGGACGCGCTCGAGGCGGCGCTCGACGAGATCGCGGCGCTCGACGGGACGCGGCAGCGGCCGACGGCCCTCGCCGTCATCTCGGACCGCGGCGTCCCCGGTCTGGGCTGGGCATGAGCGCGAGGCGGGCGCGGGCGCACGGTGAGCACGGACGGCGCCGGCTGCGGAGGCCGCCGGCCGGGGAAGCCGCGCGCAGCGGCGCCTTTCGGCACGAAATCGGCACCCCGGCGTGCGGCTTCCCCCGCTATCGTCGCCGCCGAGGGCGGAGGGACGACACCCCGCCCTGGGTGGGGGTACGGGCGCTCGTCGTGTCCGCGCGCGGCAGGATGGGGGGATGTCCGTCCCGCTGATCGAGCGCTTCCGCGACCGGCTGCCCGTCTCCGATGCGACGCCCGTCGTCTCGCTGGGGGAGGGTTCCACGCCCCTGCTGCGGGCGCCGCGGCTCTCCGAGGAGCTCGGCCTCGACCTGTGGCTGAAGCTCGAGTCGGCCAACCCGACCGGCAGCTTCAAGGACCGCGGGATGGCCGTGGCGGTGCCCAAGGCAGTGGAGGACGGCGCCGCAGCGGTCGTCTGTGCCTCCACCGGGAACACCGCCGCGTCGGCGGCCGCCTACGCGGCCCGCGCAGGCGTGCGCGCGGTCGTGCTCGTCCCGGCCGGCGCGGTCGCGGTCGGCAAGCTCGCGCAGGCGCGCGCGCTCGGCGCGCGGGTCGTCGAGGTTCGCGGCTCCTTCGACCAGACGCTGCGCGCCGCGCTGAGGCTCGGCGACGACGGCGGCTACGCGCTCGTCAACTCGCTCAACCCGTACCGGCTCGAGGGGCAGAAGACGGCGGCGTTCGAGCTCCTCGACGAGTTGGGAGCGCCGCCGGACGTGCTCGCGCTCCCCTACGGCGGCGGCGGCAACACGCGGGCGTACCACCTCGGCTTCCTGGAAGCCGGCGCCGGGCTGCCCCGCATCCTGGCGGTCGCCGCCGCCGACCGGCGCGGCACGGTCGGCTCCGCCATCCGCATCGCCCAGCCGGCGCACGCCGAGCACGTCGAGGCGGCGGTGCGCGCGTCGGGCGGCGCCGTCCGCGCCGTCTCCGACAGCGAGCTCCTCGACGCGTGGCGCGCGCTCGGCCGCGAGGGCGTCTTCTGCGAGCCGGCATCGGCCGCGGGCATCGCCGGGCTTGCCGGCGCGGGCCTCGACCGCGGCACGCGGGTCGTCTGCGTCATCACCGGCCACGGCCTGAAGGACCCCGACACGGCGGCGCGCGAGACGGACTCGCCCGTGCAGGTGGACGCAGACTTCGACGCGATCGCCGCGGCCAGCGACCCCTTCCCCCCGGGCGAATGAGCTCGATCCACGTCCGCGCGCCAGCGACGACCGCGAACGTCGGCGCGGGGTTCGACTGCGCCGGCGTCGCGCTCGACCTGTGGAACGAGCTCGAGGTGGTCGAGGACCCCGACGTGCCGACGGCCGACGCGCACCATCTCGGCATCGCCGCCTTCGCCCGCCTCGCGCCGCTCGAAGGCAGGAGGTTCGAGTTCACCTACCGGGTGCCGCGGGCAAGCGGGCTCGGCTCGTCGGCCGCCGTCATCGCGCTCGGTCTGGTCGCAGGCGCGCTCGCGGCGGGCGTCGAGCCGGACGCCGAGGCGCTCCTGGCGGAGGGACTGCCGCTCGAGGGCCATCCCGACAACCTGGCGGCCGCGCTCGTCGGCGGAGCGTGCCTGACCTGGGATGGGCGCATCGCGCGCGTCGCCGACTCGGTCCCCGCCTGCCCGATCGCCGTCAGGCCGCGGGGCGAGGAGACGAGCACGAGCGCCTCGCGCGCCTCGCTGCCGATCAGCGTGCCGCACGAGGACGCCGCCTTCAGCGCCGGCCGTGCGGCGCTCCTCGGGGCCGCGCTCGCCACAGGCTCCGAGGAGCTGTTCGCGGCCGCCCTCGCCGACCGCCTGCACGAGCCGTACCGGTCGGCGTTCCTCGCCGACGTGCGGGCTGAGCTCCCTCCGACCGCGCTCGGCGCCACCCTGTCCGGGTCGGGGCCGACCGTGATCGTCTGGGCGCGGCCCGACGCCGCCGGCTCCTGCGCCGCCGAGCTCGGCGAGCGCTGGCCGAAAGCGGAGATCACGCCGCTCTCGACCAGCCCGCGGGGAGCGATCCCGTGAGAGTGCAGCTCGTCGACTGCCGCTACGACCTCGCCGAGCCTGCTCGCGCCCGCGAGCGCTACCTCGAGGCACACATTCCCGGCGCGGCGTTCCTCGACTTGGACGCCGACCTGTCCGATCTGTCCCTTCCCGCCGAGGTCGCCGGGCGCCATCCGCTGCCGCCAGCCGAGCAGTTCGCCGCGGCTGCCGGCCGCGCGGGGATCGGCCCCGACACGCTCGTCGTCGCCTACGACGAGGGCATGACCGGGGGTGCCGCCCGGCTCTGGTGGCTGCTCCGGCACTTCGGGCACGAGCAGGCCGGCGTGCTCGACGGCGGGCTCGGCGCCTGGCTCGGCCCGCTCGCCTCCGGCGAGGAGGAGATCGAGCCGGCCGTGTTCACGCCGCGGGTACGGACGGACGACACGGCCTCGAGCGAGGAGATTCTCGAGCGGCTGGGTGATCCCCGCCTCGTGCTCATCGACGCGCGCCAGCCGGAGCGCTTCCGCGGCGAGTCGGCCGGCCTCGACCCGGTCGCAGGGCGCATCCCGGGCGCGCGCAACCTGCCCTCGCTCACAGGTCGGCTCCCCGAGCTGCCGCCGGACATCGCAACCGCGGACGAGATCGTCGCCTACTGCGGCTCCGGCGTGCTCGCCTGCGTCAGCCTGCTCGCGCTGCACCGCGCCGGCCGGACGGACGCGCGCCTCTACCCCGGCTCCTGGAGCGAATGGTCCCGCAAACGGCTTCCCGCCGAGAAAGGATGAGATGACAACAGCGTACGAGCTCCCCTCCGACCCGGCCAAGCGGCACAGCCGCGCCATCACCGACGGCCCCGAGCGGGCGGGCGCACGGGCGATGCTGAAGGGCGTCGGCTTCACCGACGACGACCTGGCCCGGCCCCTGATCGGCGTCGCGACCACCTGGATCGAGACGATGCCGTGCAACCTCAACCAGCGCGACCTCGCCCAGGAGGTGAAGCGCGGCATCCGCGAGGCGGGCGGCACGCCGCTCGAGTTCAACACCGTCGCCGTCTCGGACGGCGTCGCAATGGGCACCGAGGGCATGCGCGCCTCGCTCGTCTCGCGCGAGGTGATCGCCGACTCCATCGAGCTCGTCGCGCGCGGCCACCTGTTCGACGGTCTCGTCTGCCTCGTTGCCTGCGACAAGACGAACCCCGCCGCCGTGATGGCGCTCGGCCGCCTCGACATCCCCGGTCTCGTCCTGTACACGGGCTCGATCGCGCCCGGTGTCTTCCGCGGCCGCGACGTCACCGTCGGCGACGTCTACGAGGCGATCGGCGCGTACGCCGCCGGGCACATGACGGCGGAGGAGCTGCACGAGCTCGAGTCGGTGGCGTGCCCAGGCGCGGGAGCCTGCGGCGGCCAGTTCACCGCCAACACGATGTCGACCATGCTCGAGTTCCTCGGCCTGTCGCCCGCCGGCGCGAACGGCATCCCGGCGCTGTCCAGGCGCAAGCAGCAGGCGGCGTACGAGTGCGGGCGCCTCGTGGTCGACCTCGTCCGCCGCGACCTGCGGCCACGGCAGATCGTGACGCGCGAGGCGCTCGAGAACGCGGCCGCCTCCGTCTCGGCGACGGGCGGCTCGACCAACGGCCTCCTGCACCTGCTCGCGATCGCGCACGAGTTCGGCATCCCGTTCACGATCGACGACTTCGACCGTGTCGCCGCACGGACGCCGGTGCTCGCCGACATGAAGCCGTGGGGCCGCTTCCACGCAACGGACGTCGACCGCGCCGGCGGCGTGGCGCTGGTCGCGCGCGAGCTGGCGAAGAAAGGGCTGATCCATGCCGACAGCCCGACGGTCGACGGCCGCACGCTCGGCGAGGTGGCGACGGCGGTCGTCGAGCGGCCGGGGCAGGAGGTCGTGCGGCCGATCGACGCGCCGATCAAGCCGAGCGGGTCGCTGCGCATCCTGCGCGGGAACCTCGCGCCCGACGGCTGCGTCGTCAAGCTGACGGTCGAGCGGACGTCGCACCGGGGGCCGGCGCGCGTGTTCGACGGCGAACCCGCCTGCTTCGGGGCCGTCAAGGCGGGCGCGATCAGGCCCGGCGACGTGGTCGTCATCCGCTACGAGGGCCCGGCCGGCGCCCCCGGCATGCCCGAGATGCTCCAGGTCACCGGCGCGATCATCGGCGAGGGGCTCGGCAACGACGTGGCGCTGATCACGGACGGGCGCTTCTCGGGCGCCACGCACGGGTTCATGGTCGGCCACGTCGCGCCCGAGGCGTTCCGCGGCGGCCCGATCGCAGCGCTGCGCGAGGGCGACACCGTCGTCATCGACGTCGCGGCCGGCTCGCTCCACGTCGAGCTCTCAGACGACGAGATCGCCGCGCGCCTGGCCGAGTGGACGCCGCCCGCGCCGCACTACCAGGCGGGCGTGCTCGCCAAGTACGCGGCGCTCGTCACCTCGGCCTCGCAGGGCGCTGTGACGCGGCCCTGACGCCCCGCTTGCCCAGCAGCCTCGCACGCCTGCGTCGCTGACCCCGCCTCGGCGGCCCGCGGAAGGCGGCCGATACCCGCGCTCGCCGACGGCGGGGGCGGCGGCCGGCGCCGCGGATCCGCTGCCGCTTGCGTCGAGCGGCGAGACCGCCTACCCTGTCGGGTGCGGGACCGCCGACGGGCCCGCGGAGGCAATGTCGCCTCAGGAGCGGTCGCTCCTGGGGCGTTTTTTGTTGGTCCGACCCGGGAGGTGGTGCAGGTGACGAAGGTCGAGGCGGTCGTGATCCGCGAGCGGGTCGAGACCGTGATCGACGCGGTCGAGGAGGCGACGGGGCACGTGGGCGTGACCGTGATCGAGGCGGTCGGACACGGCAAGCAGCGGGGCATCACGCACGAGTACCGCGGCCGCGTGTTCGAGTCGCGCTTCCTGCCCAAGGCGCTGCTCGTGTTCATCGTCGAGGACGCCAAGGCGAGCGGCGTCGTCGACGCGATCGCGGACGCCGCGCGCAGCGGCAACGAGTCCGGCGACGGGATCGTCTGGACGACGCCGGTCGCGGGCGTGACCCACAACCGCACGGCGCGGAGGCTGGGGGAGGTCGAGGTCGGTGCGTGACGCCCACAACCTGCTGATCGCGGCGAGCACGATCTGGGTGATCGTCACCGCCATCCTCGTCATGTTCATGCAGGCGGGCTTCGCCTTCCTCGAAGCCGGCCTGACGCGCATGAAGAACGCCGGCCACATCGCCGGCAAGAACGTGCTCGTCTTCGGCATCTGCTCGCTCGTCTACTGGGCGATCGGGTTCGCGATCGCCTTCGGCGACGGCAACGCGCTCGTGGGCACGGACGGGTTCTTCCCCTCGGTCGGCTCGATGCTCTCGGTCGGTGCGAAGCCGTGGGACTGGTTCGCCGAGATCCCCGGCGCGGCCGGCTACCTGTTCGAGGTCGTCTTCGCCGGCGTCTCGCTCGCGATCGTCTGGGGGGCCATGGCCGAACGGGCGAAGCTGTGGGTGTACGTCGTCTTCGGCGTCTACTTCACCGTCGTCTACTCGATCGTCTCGCACTGGATCTGGAGCCCGCACGGGTGGCTGTTCGCGAGAGGCATGCAGGACTTCGCCGGTTCCACCGTCGTCCACTACCAGGGCGCGCTCGCCGCGCTCGCGGGCGCGATCATCCTCGGCCCGCGCATCGGCAAGTTCGGCAGCGACGGAAGGGCGAACCCGATCCCGGGCCACAACATCCCCTACGCGGTGCTCGGGACGCTGATCCTCTGGTTCGGCTGGTTCGGGTTCAACCCGGGCTCGACGCTGTCCGTGCACACGGGCGGCTTCTTCGGCTACTTCGCCTACGTCGCGATCACGACGAACGTCGCGGCCGCGGCGGGCGCCCTGGCGGGCATCGGCGTCGCCTGGCTGAAGATGGGCAAGCCGGACATCTCGATGATGCTGAACGGCGCCCTCGGCGCGCTCGTCGCGATCACAGCCGCGTCCGGCTTCGTCGCGCCCTGGGCCGCCGTCGTCATCGGGCTCGGCTCGGGCGTGATCGCCGTCTTCGGCGTCATCCTCGTCGAGCGCATCGGCATCGACGACCCGATCGGCGCCGTCGCCGTGCACGGGATGTCCGGCGTCTGGGGCACGCTCGCGACCGGTCTGTTCGCCGTGCCGATGCTGGCCAAGAACCTGGCCACGGGAAGCGGCGGCCTCGTCTACACGGGCTCGTTCCACCAGCTCGGCGTGCAGGCGCTCGGCCTCGTCGCCGTCGGCGCGTTCACCTTCGCCAGCTCGTTCGGCTGCCTGTGGGTGCTGCACCGACTGTGGGGCATCCGCGCCGCGGCCGAGGTCGAGACGGCGGGGCTGGACGTGTCCGAGCACGGGATGTGGGGCTATCCCGAGTTCTACATCCCGGTCCCGGGCGGCTACGGCACCGAGAGCCACGGCCATCTGGGGCTCGCGCACGGCCACCATCGCCTGCACGGCCACCGTCCGGCGCCCGAGGCGGAGGCGAAGCCCTCGCCCGCATAGAGCACAAGGCGCGCGCTCGGGGGCGGGCACCGCGCGGTCCTCGCCCCCGACCTGCCCCGTGTACGCTCGCGTCGTGGCGGAGCCCGCCGAGCCCGAGCCGTCGATCGAGCGCGCGCGGGTCGCCCGCGCCCAGCTTGACATCGCGCGCGAGCGGCTTTCCGCGCTCGCGCCGCTCCCGGTCGGCCTCCTCGCCTTCGCACTCGGCCTCGTCCGCCTGACGGGGCAGCCGTTCTCCCCCGACGAGCAGGTGAGCGTGGCGACCGCGCAGCGCTCCGTGTCCGGCATCTGGCACGCAGGTCGCGAGACGGAGGCGCCCCACGTCGTCTACTACCTCCTGCTCAAGCCGTGGATCGCCGCCTTCGGCACCTCCGACTGGGTCGTCCGCTTCCCGTCCGCCGTCTTCGGTGGCCTCACCGCGCTCGTCCTGGCCGCGCTCGGCGCGCGGCTGCTCGGACGCGCGGGCGGCGTCCTCGCCGGCCTCGCCCTGTGCACGAACGCGTACGTCGTCCACTGGTGGCAGTGGGCGCGCGGCTACTCGCTCGCGCTCCTGCTCGCGACAACCGCGACCTACGCCTTCGTGCGCGCGCTCGGCGGGGACGGCGCCGGCTGGCGCTGGTCGTGGGCGGCCGGGATGGTTGCGGCTGCCTGGGTGAACCTGTTCGCCCTGTCGGCGCTCGGCGCGCACGCCCTCGCGCTCGCCGCCCGCGGCGAGACGCGCCGGCGCCTGCTCGCCCCGCTCGCGGCGGCGGCCGCCGGCGCGGCGCCGATCGTCGTCCTCGTCGGGACGGCCGACAACGGGCAGCTCGACTGGATCCCCCCGCCGACCGTCCGGCGCGTCGCCGTGCAGACGTGGGACTGGGCCGGGCGAAACCCGTTCGCGCTCGTCGCAGCCTGCGCCGGGCTCGCGTCGCTCGTCGCGCTGCGGCCGCGCGCGCTCCGCTGGCAGGCGGTCCTCGCCGGCGCGTGGCTCGCTGCGCCGTTCGCTGTCACGCTCGTCCTCTCCGCCTTCCAGCCCGCCTTCGACGCCCACTACCTGTCGGCCGGCTCTCCGGGCCTGGCGCTCGGCGTCGCTGCCGCCCTCGTCCTGCTGCCGCGCCGGCTCGCCCTGCCGCTCGGCGCCCTCGTCGCCGCCGGCGCCGTGCTCCAGCTCGTCCACTTCTACCTCGCGCCGGGGAAGCCGCTCTCCTCGCTGTTCTAGGATCCCCGCATGGGTGCCGAGTACCGGTTCGTCGACTGCTGGCTCGTGCCGGGCACCGCCGAGGAGGTGTACGACGTGATCGGCGACGCGCTCGCCTACCCCCGCTGGTGGGGCGACGTCTTCCTGGAGACGGGCGGCGACCCGGGTCCGCCGCGGCCAGGCAGGCGCACGACCGTGCTGGCGAAGGGGTTTCTCCCCTACCGGCTGCGCTTCGCGAGCGAGGTCGTCGAGGCGGAGCGGCCGCAGCTGATCAGGATGGCGCTGAGCGGCGACTTCCAGGGCGGCGGCACGTGGACGTTCGAGCCGGCCGACGGGGGCACGCGCGCCGTGCTCGACTGGCGCCCCGCGGTCGAGAAGCCGCTCGTGCGCTGGCTGACCCCGCTCCTGCGGCCGCTCTTCCGCGCCAACCACACATGGACGATGAAACGCGGCCAGCGCCACATCGCCGACGAGCTCCAGCGGCGCCGCGCCTGCCGCACCGGCCCGCACGCCGGCGGTCAGTAGAGGACGAGCCGGTCACGGTGCACGGCCTCGACCCCGCGGGGCCGGCCGCGCAGCGCCGACGCCGGCGCGCCGGCGATCCCCTTCGCGAACGCCGCCCCGTCCGGGCCGACGAGCTCGACGGCATCGCCCGCCTCGAAGCGCCCCTCCACCTGCCCCACGCCGACGGCAAGCAGGCTCCGCCCCTCCTCGGTCACGGCCCGGCGCGCGCCGTCGTCCACGTGCAGGCGGCCGGCGACGGGCTTTCCGTGCCTGAGCCACAGCTTGAAGGCCGAGGGCGCGCGCTCGTCGGCGTGGAAGCGGGTGCCGCGCGGCTCGCCGGCCACGATCGGTCCGAGGACGTCCCGCCCGGCCCCGCCCGCGATGACGGTCGGGATGCCGGCGGCGGCGGCGAGCGAGGCGGCGAGCACCTTGCTGCGCATGCCGCCCGTGCCGAGCGGCGACGCATCCTCGAACGACGCGTCGCCGGCGGCGGTGCCGTGCTCGACGAGCTCCGCTCCCGGTGTCCCCGGCGCGCGTGTGTACACGCCCTCCACCTCCGTGAGCAGGACGAGCAGGCGCGCACGTACGAGGATCGCCACCTGCGCGGCGAGCGCGTCGTTGTCGCCGAAGGTGATCTCGTCCGTGGCGGTGGTGTCGTTCTCGTTCACGACCGGCACGGCGCCGAGCGCGAACAGCGCCGCGAGGGCGTTGCGCACGTTCAGGTAGGCAGCCCGGTCGGCGACGTCGGTGGCGGCGAGCAGCACTTGCGCGGCTGGAAGCCCCTCGCGCCCGAGCGCCTCGTCCCACAGCGCCTGCAGCCGCGTCTGGCCGAGCGCGGACGCCGCCTGCAACCTGGGCAGGCTGCGCGGCCGCGTGCTGAGGCCGAGCCGGGGGAGGCCGAGCGCGATCGCCCCCGAGGAGACGACGCACACGGGCGTCCCGCCGCGGACGAGCTTCGCGATCTCGCGGCAGCGGTCGCGGACGAGCGAGCGGCGAGCCCGCCCCCCGGGCGAGGCGACGAGGCTCGAGCCGAGCTTGACGACGACCGGCCGCCTCACCGCCGCGCAGGCCTCGTAACAGACTGTTGCAAGGAGCTCACCGCGTCTGCGAAGGAGCTCACCGCGTCTGCGTGGCGTCGCCGACGACGCGGTACTGGCGAAGCCACAAGTCGCGGTAGGTGACGGGCCCGCGCGGGCCGGGCGACCAGTCGACGTTGATCCCGGTCTCGGGCGCGCCGGTGAGCGCGAAGCCGTCCGCGAAGCGCGTGCTGGCATGCCAGAAGGCGGCGGTGCCGCGATAGGCGTCGAGGAACTGCTGCGCCGCCAGCGGGTCCTCGGTCACGATCCCGGCCGCGAGCCCCGAGGTCTCCTCGTTCGCCACCCGCACGGCCTCGGCGAGCGAGTCCACGTAACAGACTGTTACAAGGTTCACGCGCTCCGGGTCGCTCGCCCATTCGTGCCCGATCGGTCGGTCGAGCGGCAGCGCCCCCTCGACGTCGCCGCGCGCCTCGAGCCCGCGGCCGGCGAGGAGCCCGAGCAGCGCGGGGACGATCGCGGCGGCGGCCCGGTCGACGAGGCAGAGGTTGAGGCGGTTGCAGACGCCGAGGCGGTCGAGGCTGGCGGCGGCGATCGCGAGCGCCTTCTCGTGCGAGGCGTCGGCGTGCACGTACAGCACGCCGCCCCCCTGCGCGTGCGCGAGCGTGCGCACGCCGTTTCCCGCCGCGATCCGCTGCAGCTCGGCCGTCGTCCGGCCGCTGCCGCGGATGATCACGAGCGGGATCCGCTTCGGCAGCGAGACGAGCAGGCGCGCCCCCTCGTGCTCGGGAGAGCGGACGAGCCCGACCGCGCCGGCCGGCAGCCCGGCGCCCTCGAGCGCCGGGCGCAGCACGTCGTCGACGAGCACGGTGACGGTGCGCAGCGCCGCCGAGCCGGTGCGCAGCACGGCCGTGTTCAGGCTGCGCAACAGCTGGCCGGCGACGTCGAGGGCCACGTTCGGCCGCGCCTCGAAGTTGGCGCCGACCGTCCCGATCGGCACGCGCCGCTCGGACACGCGCAGCCCGTTCGGGAGCGTCCACACGGCTGCCTCACGGGCGAGCGGAGGCAGCGCGGCGGTCGCCTCGAGCTGCTCCGCGAGCGAGCCGAGACGCGCCTCGTCGAGGCGGAGCCGGTCGAGGAGCCCCTCGTCGAGCCGGCCAGCGGCCGCCTCGACGTCGGCCTCGCTCGCCTCGAGCACGGAACGGCGGCGCTCGCGTACCAGCCGGGCCGCCACGGCGAGCGCCTCGGCGACCGCGTCGTCTGCGAGCAGCGGCGTCGCGGCGTTCGCGGCGGCCGCCTCGGCCTCGATCGATTCGCGCAGCGTCACTTCATTTCGTATACTGGCAGCCGGACGCGGGCGCCGTCCCGCTCCGCATCGAGAGAGGCTGAGGGACCGGCCCTGGGACGCCTCGGCAACCTGCCCTTCGGAGCAAGGTGCCAAGCCCGGACGGATGTCGAGCGAGACGAAGGGAGGACACCGCATTGCCCGCCACCGCACTCCGCTGTCGCAACTGCGGAGCCGAGCACGGCCTCGACCCGATCGGCAGCTGCCCGAGCTGCTTCGGCCCCCTCGACCCGGTCTACGACTGGGACGAGGCCGCCCGTACCTTCACCCGAGAGGCCGTCGCCGCCGGGCCGAGTTCGATCTGGCGCTACGCGCCCCTGCTGCCGGTCGAGGCTCCGGCTGAGCCGCGGCTCGCTCCCGGGCTGACCCCGCTCGTCCCGGCGCCCAGGCTCGCGGAGACGCTCGGAGTGGGCGAGCTCTTCCTCAAGCTGGACACGGCCAACCCAACGCACTCCTTCAAGGACCGGGTCGTCGCGGTCGCCGCCGCCAAGGCGCTGGAGCTCGGCCTGACGACGCTCGCCTGCTCCTCGACGGGCAACCTCGCGAACGCTGTCGCCGCCCGCGCCGCGGCGGAGGGGCTCGAGGCGGCGGTGTTCTGCCCGGTCGACCTGGAGCCGGAGAAGCTCGTCGCCACCGCCGTGTACGGAGCGACGATCTACGCCGTCCGCGGCACCTACGACCACTGCTCCCGGCTGACGGTCGAGCTCTCCTTCGACGTCGACTGGGCGTTCGTCAACGTCACCCTGCGCTCCTACTACGCCGAAGGGTCGAAGACGCTCGCCTTCGAGATCGCCGAGCAGCTCGGCTGGGAGCTGCCGGACGCGGTGGTCGCACCGATCGCCTCCGGAGCCATGTTCTCCAAGGTCGGGCAGGGATTCCAGGAGCTGCGGCGGCTCGGCCTCGTCGACGGCGCCCCACCGCGCCTGTACGGCGGGCAGGCGGCGGGGTGCGCCCCCGTCGCGACCGCCTTCGCCGACGGAGAGCGCGTCCGCCCCGTCCGGCCCGACACCGTGGCGCGGTCGCTCGCCATCGGCAACCCCGCCGACGGCGACCACGCGGTCGAGGTGGCGCGCGAGACCGGCGGCGCGATCTTCGCCGTCCCGGAGGAGCAGGTGGCCGAGAACGTCGGCCTGCTCGCGGCGACGACGGGCGTCTTCGGCGAGACGGCGCCCGGCGTGACGCTCGGCGCGCTCCGTCAGGCGGTCGCCTCGGGCGCGGTCGGCGCCTGCGACCGGGTTGTGCTCCTCGTCACCGGCGACGGCCTGAAGACGCCCGATCTCGTCTCGCCGCTCGTCCGCCCGGTCGAGATCGACCCGGACGTCGAGGAGGTGTTGGGCCGGCTGGGAGCAGCCGTCTAGCACGCGACGCACGATCGCCCAGTACTTTCTTTTCAAAAGCTACTTTTCTTTTTGAAGAATTTTGATACGGTGCGCGCTCCATGGCGATCGCGGACGACACGACCTGGGAGCTCGTGCTCAAGCGGAACCCGGTCGAGCGGCTCAAGCAGCACAAGAGCCCGCTGGGGATGCTGGACGAGCTGCCGGCACTCGTCGCCGCCGGCTACGAGCGAGTTCCGGAGGAGGACATCGTCCGCCTCAAGTGGTGGGGGCTCTACCACGACAAGCCGAAGGTTGGAACGTTCATGCTGCGCGTGAAGATCGCAGGCGGCCGGCTCTCCCCCGCCGGCCTGCGCGCGATCGGCGACATCTCGAACCGCTTCGGACGCGGCGACGGCGAGATCTCGACGCGGCAGAACATCCAGCTGCACTGGATCGAGCTGGGCGCGCTCCCGGAGGTGTTCGAACGGCTGCACGCCGCCGGGCTGACGTCGGCGGGCGGCTGCGGCGACGCCGTCCGCAACATCACCGGCTGCCCGCTCGCCGGGATCGACGCGGGCGAGCTGTTCGACACGCAGCCGCTCGTCGACCAGGCGGCAGCCTTCTTCTACGGCCACCCCGATTACTCGGACCTGCCGCGCAAGCACAAGATCACGATCGCCGCCTGCGCCGACCGCTGCAACGCGCCGGAGATCAACTGCATCTCGCTCGTCGGGCAGGTGCACGAAGGCATCGAGGGCTTCGCCGTGCTCGCCGGCGGCGGTCTCTCGTCCGTCCCGCGCCTCGCCCGCGACCTCGGCGTGTTCGTGCCCAAGGAGGAGGCGATCGAGGCGCTGCGCGCGCTCCTCGACGCGTGGAAAGAGGACCTGCACTACCGGGTCTCGCGCGTCAAGGCGCGGATGAAGTTCATGGTCGACGACTACGGGCCGGAGGGCATGCGCGCCGAGCTCGAGCGGCGGCTCGGGCGGACGCTGGCCGACTTCTCGCTGCCGCCGGCGGGGCCGTTCTCCGACCACCTCGGCGTGCGCGAGCAGAAGCAGCCCGGCCTGTACGCGATCGGCGCGCCCGTCCACGTCGGCCTCGTCTCGGGCGATCAGATGCTGGCGCTCGCCGACCTGGCCGAGCGCGTCGGCGGCGACGTCCGCCTCACCCGCCAGCAGAACCTCGTCGTCGCGCACGTCCCCGAGGGAGAGGTCGACGGGGTCGTCGCGGAGCTCGGCGCGATCGGCTTCCCGCTCGACGCGGGCGGGCTCCGCGGCACCGCGATCGCCTGCACCGGCGAGCCGCACTGCAACTTCTCGGTCACCGAGACGAAGACCCGGCTGGACGCGCTCGTCCGCCGGCTCGAGCAGACGTTCGGCGAGGCGGCCGCCGGCCTCCGGCTGCACCTCGACGGCTGCCCGCACGCCTGCGCACAGCACTGGGTCGGCGACATCGGCTTCCAGGGCACGACCGTCCGCGACGACGAGGGGCGCCGCCGCCAGGCCTACGACGTCTTCCTGCGCGGCGGACTCGGCCCGGAGGCGGCGATCGCGCGGCCCGTCTTCCGCCGGGTGCCGACAGACGAGCTCGACGCCGCGGTCGAGGGGCTGGTCGGCGGCTGGCTCGGGCGGCGGCGTCAGGGGGAGAGCTTCCGCGCGTTCTGCGACCGGACGACGGACGAGGAGCTCGGCGTGCTGGCAGGACGCGAGCCGGCGCTCGCACGAGCGGACAAGGAGGCAGCAGCCGCATGAGCTTGTACGAGGAGGTCATCGACGAGCTGGAGGCGGGCGAGCTCTCGGTCGAGTTCGAGGGCCAGGAGCCGCAGGCGCTGCTCGAGTGGGCACTCGAGCGGTTCTCGCCGCGAGTCGCGATCTCGACCGCCTTCCAGGTCGACGGCGTGGCGCTGATCGACATGGCCTACGCGATCGACCGGGGCGTGAAGGTGTTCTCCGTCGACACGGGCCGGCTGCCCGAGCAGACGTTCGAGCTGATCGAGCAGCTCCGCGAGCGCTACCCGGGGCTCGAGCTCGAGCTCCTCTCGCCGAGGGCGGAGCACGTCTCGCGCATGGTCGCGGCGCACGGCCCGAACCTCTTCTACCGGCAGGTCGAGCACCGCCTGCTCTGCTGCCAGGTGCGCAAGGTGCAGCCGCTCACCCGCCATCTCGCCTCGCTGGATGCGTGGATCACCGGCCTGCGGCGCGACCAGTGGGCCTCGCGCACGGACATCCGCAAGGTGGAGATCGACCACGACCACGGCGCGATCGTGAAGCTGAACCCGCTGGCCGAGTGGACGGAGGAGGAGGTGTGGACGTACGTGCGTGAGCACGACGTGCCCACGCATCCCCTGTACGCGCAGGGCTACTCGTCGATCGGCTGCGCCCCCTGCACGCGCGCGATCGCCCCCGGCGAGCCCTCCCGGGCCGGGCGCTGGTGGTGGGAGGAGAACGCGCCGAAGGAGTGCGGCATCCACTGCGCGATCGAGACGGGCGGGCTCGAGCACGAGCTGCGCACGCTGCTCGGCGAGGACGATGACGAGTAGCGCCGCAGCCGTCACGCTCTCGGACGACGCCCGCGACGTCGCCGTCGCCGAGGCGCAGGCCGTGCTGGCGATGGCGCGCGACCCGGCATACCGCGAGCGCCTCGCCAGCCTGCTCGCGGCCGCGTCCGCAGGCGAGGTGGCAGGCGCCGACGCGGAGACGCTGCAGGAGCTGCTCGAGCTCGGCCTGCACACCGGCCGCCTGCGGGCGCTGTACGGGCCGGGCGGCGAGAGCGCCGCGCTCGCCGCCTACCGCCGCCTGCCGAACGGGGCCGCGCTCGGCGAGAGCGCGCGCGAGGTCACCTCCGCCCTGCGGGCGCTGCGGGGCCGCGAGCTCGAGTCGGTCTCGCTCACGGCCGTCGGCCCCGGAGTGTTCTCGCTCACGCTGGCGGCGGGCGGCGCGGAGGTGTCCGTGCGCCTCGACCGCCAGGGCGCTCGCGTCTCCACCGTGGGTGTGTAGATGCACGGCCGCGGGGAGGGAGCGCCGGTGGCCGACAAGCGCTACTACATGGCCTGCCTCGACCTCGAGGGCCGGAGCTGCCTGGTCGTCGGCGGCGGCCGGGTGGCGCTCGAGAAAGGGCGAGAGCTCGCCGCCTGCGGCGCGCGCGTCGCCGTCGTCGCCCCGCGCATCGAGCCCGAGCTGGCGGCGCTCGCCGCGGAGGCGCTGCCACGCCGCTACCGCTCCTGCGACCTCGACGGCCGCTTTCTCGTCGCCGCCGCGACCGCGCGCCCGCAGGTCGACCGGCAGGTGTTCGCCGACGCCGAGGCGCGCCAGGTGCTCTGCAACGTGGCCGACGCGCCCGAGCTGTGCAGCCTCATCCTGCCGGCCGTGCACCGCCAGGGCCCGATCGCCGTCGCCGTCTCGACCGGCGGCGCCTCGCCCGCGCTCGCGCAGCGGCTGCGCGACGAGGCGGCGACGATCGTCCGGCCCGAGCACGCCG